>JAEEGH010014076.1_pt1 | contig 17630 bp, 13 predicted proteins | sample 9134181 | NCBI WGS metagenome assembly JAEEGH01 (sample SAMN16246544, study PRJNA631951) | gut metagenome | biome: gut microbiome; feature: rumen; material: DP-attached | host: Bos | place: Iran: Karaj | collected 2018-10
TACTCATCTGCGTATTCCTCGGCTACGTGCTCAAGCGCTACCTGAGCGAACAGTACGACAACTACTACACCATCTTCGACACCTCGGTGAACGGGCTCTTTGTAGACGCGAAGGTCAAGCTGAACGGCATCGACGTGGGTAGCGTCACGCGCATCACGATTAACGAGAAAAACCTGAACGAGGTCGTGGTCAACTTCAAGGTCACGCATGGCACGCCCATCAAGATTGGCACCCGCGCAGGCATGACGGCGGGCATGAACCTCACCGGCGAAAAGCAGGTGGTGCTCTCGGGCGGCTCGTTCTCGGAACCGAATGTGCCCGAAGGAGGGCTCGTGCCGGCGGAAGTCTCGCACTTCGACCACATCACGAACCAGGCGGGCAATATCGTCGCGCACGTGGATTCCGTGCTCGTGAACGTGAACGCGCTGCTCTCTCCCGAAAATGCGGAGAACCTGGGCAAGGCCATCAAAAATTTCGAGGAAGTGACGCAGAACCTGAAGCGCATCACGCAGGGGCTCGCGAAGCCCATCGAGAACATTTCCAAGTCCGCCGAATCGATGCACCGCGTGATGGGCGAAATCGAGGAAGCGAAGATTGCCGCAAAGGCGGGCGAAGACCTCGACATACTGAAGCAGAAACTCGACGCGCTTGACACGAAGGCGATGAACGAGAACTTGACGAAGGCGATGGAATCCATCAGCCAGCTCTCGAAGCGGCTCGAAGGCATGGTCTACAAGAACCAGGACCAGGTGGGTGAAGCCATCGTGGAACTGAACGCCGTACTCGAGAACCTCGAAGAGTTCAGCCAGAAAATCAAGAACAACCCCTCCGCGCTCATCCGCGAGCCCGCGAAGACCCGCCGCAAATAAGGAGAGAGCATGAAGAAGTTTACGTTTGCATTAAAAAAGATCCCCGCCTTCGCGGGGATGACAATCGCGTTCCTTGCCGCCATGACGCTTACCGCATGCTTTGGCGGAAGCACGAGCGAACCCACCCGCTACTTCACGCTCGCCGTCGAAAACATCGACATGCCGGCCGCAGGTGAAGCGAGCGGCCGCCTGCAGGTGCGCAAGTTCACCATCGATCAGGCCTACCAGAGGAACAACATCGTCTACCGCGAATCCGCATACGACTTCATGTTCTACGACCTGGACCTGTGGGCATCTCGCCCCGAGCAAATGGTGGCGCAGGTCGCCGCAGAATACATCGTGAAAAGCGGACTTTTCGCATCGGTCGATACCCGCGCCTCGGGCAAACCCGATTTTGAACTCCTGGGCCACATCGACGCCATCGAGGAAATCGACGAAGGCAGCAGCCAGTATGCACGCCTTTCCCTCAAGCTTACGCTCCAGAAACCCGACAGCGACACCCCCCTCTGGGAAAAGCGTTTTGACGAAAGGCAATCCGTGAGCAGTCGCGAGCCCCGCCTTGTGGCAGAGGCCATCTCGAAGCTCCTCGGCAAGTACATGGAAGAGGCCCTCGGGGCCATCGCCGGCGCAGGCAAGTAAATCTGGCACGAGAATGCCCGCGCAGTGTAAGAATGCCCGCCGGCGGCCATTTTCGGACATTTCACACTATTTTAGCGTATAAAAACGCACATCGGATGTAAAAAAAAGTGAAGGTTTAATCCCTTTGCTTTTTTTGATTTTAAATTTACTACGGGTTTGGTTGTATACTCAAAATACGGTATGGTGTACAAGATGTTTGATTATATCCTTTCGCGCAAGATTTTCCCCGCGACACTCGCATTCGGGTTGGGCCTCACGTTCCAAGCCTGCTCCGACGACCCTTCCTCACCCAAAGGCGAAGACGAGCCCATACCCGTCCCGAAAGAGGAATTGCATACTTCCGAAGCACCGTCGCTCAGGCTTACCGAAGTTTCTTCGCTCAACCTCTCGTGGCTCGATCACGAGGGCGATGACCCCGCGTGGGTAGAAATTTTCAACTCGGGCGACAAGGACGTGAACCTCAAGGGCTACTCGCTGGTCGAGAACCTCACGAACCCGCAGAAGTGGGTGTTCCGCGGCGAGACCATCCCCGCGGGCGCATACCGCACCGTATTCCTCGACAGGAAGGACATCTCCACCATCGAGGGCATGGTGGACGGAGTCGATGACGAAGGCCACGTGCTGCACGCACGCACGCACACCAACTGGAAACTCGACAAGAAGGGCGGCACGCTCTACATCATCGACAACCACAACGCCATTCACGACAGTCTCACCTACCCCGCACTCCCTGCCGGCATTAGCTACGGCAAGGTTTCGGACGGAAGCCTCAAGTATTTTGCCGTCGCGACTCCCGAAGCCCTCAACGACGATGCGGGTGCATACGCGACACTCGCCCCCACGTTTGACTTCGGCACAAAGAGCGCAGGCTTTTACGCAAGCGAAATCACGCTCGACCCGCCCGCCGTACCGGAAGGCACCACCGTTCGCTGCACGCAGAACGGCTCCAAGCCCACCGAAGCCTCGCCCGAATTCTCTGCACCGATTACCATTTCAAAAAACACAGTCTTCCGCTGTGCCGCATTCCAGCCCGGAGCGCTCACGACCGACGTGATTACCAAGACGTTCTTCATCGGCGAAACGGCCCGCATGCCGGTCGTCGCGGTCAGCGTCGATTCCGCGTTCTTCAAGGAAAGCTACATCAAGACCAATGCCGAAACTCCGAAAAGCGCACCCGCGGGCCTCTTTGAAGAAAAGGAATTCCCCGTGCACGTGGAATACTTCCCCGACGGTAGCAAGTCCACTGCACCCGCATGGGAAGTCGACGCAGGCATTTCCATCATGGGCGGCTACAGCAGGCTCAAGGACAAGAAGTCCGTCGCAATTGTGATGCGCGAGCAGTACCAGGACGGGAAAATCGACTACCCGCTGTTCGAGACCCGCAAGGACATCAACAGCAAGTTCCGCGGGTTTAACCTGCGCAACAACGGCAACCGATTCGTGAGCGACTACATCGGCGATGCAATGGGCGGCGCAATTCTCGAAGGGAGTGGCGTCGACTACCAGCGTAGCCGCCAGGTGGTGGTGTTCTACAACGGAAAGTACTACGGCATCCACGACATGCGCGAACGCTTCAACAAGCATTACGTAGAAACTAACTACGGAATTGACGCGAACTCGGTCACGATGGTAAAGCACCTCGGCCACGACGTCACCGCAAGCAACGGATCTGTCGACGAATACAAGACGCTCCTGAGTTTCGTGGCGCAGAACGACTTCAGCGGCGAAGGCAACAAGAACTACGATATGGTAAAGACCCTCATGGACGTGGGCAACTTCGCCGACTACATGGCGGCTGAAATCTACATCCACAACGGCGACTGGCCGAACAACAACGTGCGCGCCTGGAAGAGCCCCGAACAACCGTGGAAATTCATGGTGTACGACCTCGACCACGGATTTGATTGGATGTGGGGCGTGAACGGCGGCGAATTCAGCCAGAGCACCGACATTTTCCCGTGGATAAAGAAAGGCGGTGGAAACAAGCCCTGCAAGGACGAAGGCTGTTTCGCGAACCTTTACATACAACTTATCAAGAACCCGGAGTTCCAGCGCGTGTTCCTGAACAGGTCCGCCATGATGCTGCAGAACAACCTGAACGGGGCCAACGTGACCCGCGTGGTTGACGCGATGACAGCGACCATCGACACGGCCGAAATAAACCGCGACCTGAAAAAGTTCAAGCAGGACGAGATGTACTACAAGAACTCCTGCGGAAAGGGCTTCAGCAAGACGGGCAGTTGCCTCAAGGAGTGGTCCGAGGAGCGCGACGCAAGCGTTGTTCAGGACTACTACTTCGAATTCGGCATGACGAGCATGGTGACCATGAACCTGAACGTCACCGGAAACGGCTATATCGCCGTGGAAGGCAGGCCCGCACCCGCGCCGGCTTATGCGGGCAAGTTCTTCTCGGGCATCGGAATGGTCATCACAGCAGTCCCCACCAACGGGACCGTATTTACCGGATGGAGCGACGGCGAGACAGCAAACCCGAGATTCGTCCTCAACGAGGATGGCGCGACCTACACCGCAGTATTTAAGTGATTGGTCACTGGTCGTTAGTTACTAGGGTTGCGGGTAGCAAATAATTTGCTATTATTTATGCATAAAAACGAATATATGCATAAACCTCGGGTCGTGGATAGACTTATATGACGCTACGTGAAGCTTTCGAAAACAAGATGTTGCTGCTGGACGGCGGCATGGGTTCCGTGATTCAGACTTACGGGATCAAGGGCGCGAACAACGACATGCTCTCCATCGAGAAGCCGGAAATCATTCTCGATATCCAGCGCCGTTACGTGGATGCGGGCGTGGACTGCCTGACCACCAACACGTTCTCGAGCCAGCGCGTAAGCCAGCACGAATACCACCAGGAACACCGCATTGCCGAAATGAACCGCGCCGCCGTGAAGATTGCGAAGCAGGCGGCGGCAGAGGCCATGAAAAAGTATGGCCGCCAGGTGTATATTCTGGGCGACGTGGGCCCCACGAGCAAGATGCTCTCCATGAGCGAAGACGTGAACGACCCCGCGAGCCGTAGCATTACTTTCGACGAACTCGAAGACGCCTACCAGGAACAGATCCAGGTGCTGGTAGAAGAAGGCGTAGACGCCATTTTAATTGAAACGATTTTCGATACACTGAACGCGAAGGCCGCCGCAAGTGCTTTTACGAAAGTGATGGAAAATGTTTCACGCCCGGTAGAAGTCATGTTCTCCATGACAGTGAGCGACGCCTCGGGCCGCACGCTTTCGGGCCAGACAGTGGAAGCGTTCGCCGTGAGCGTGATGCACATGCACCCGCTTTCTATTGGTTTGAACTGCGGTCTCGGTGCCGACGGCATGGTGCCTTACCTGCGCCGCATGGGCAAGGTCGCGCCCTGCTATATTTCTTGTCACCCGAACGCGGGGCTGCCGAACCAGTTCGGCGGTTACGACGACACGCCAGAAGACATGGTCAACAAGATGCATGTCTACCTGGACGACAAACTCGTGAACATGATTGGCGGTTGCTGCGGTACCACACCGGAACACATCGCCGCGATGCGCAAGATGCTCGACGCCCTGCCGGCCGATTACGAACGCCGCAAGCCCGCGCCCAAGTATGCTACAAGCCCGCTGCTCCGCCTCGCAGGCCTCGAGCCGCTGTTCAAGGAACAGGTACGCCCCAGCGACGGAGCCTTCAGCTGCAACGCCGAAGATTTTGTGAAGGTTGGTGAACGCTGCAACGTGGCGGGTTCCAAGAAGTTCCTGCGTCTCATCAACGAGAAAAACTACGACGAGGCGCTCGACATTGCCCGCAAGCAGGTCGAAGACGGCGCCGACGTGATTGACGTGAACATGGACGATGGCCTCTTGGACGCCACCGCCGAAATGCAGACCTTCCTGAACCTGATTGCATCGGACCCGGCCGTGAGCCGCGTGCCCATCATGGTGGACTCTTCCCGATTCGAAGTCATCGAAGCGGGCCTCAAGTGCATCCAAGGTAAGAGCATCGTGAACTCCATCTCCCTCAAGATGGGCGAACAGGCGTTTATCGAGCACGCGCTCACCATCAAGCGCCTGGGGGCCGCCGTCATCGTGATGCTCTTTGACGAAGAAGGTCAGGCCACCAACTACGAGCGCCGCGTAAATATTGCCGCCCGCGCCTACGACATCCTGGTGAAGCAACTGGATTTCGCGCCATCGGACATCATCTTTGACCCGAACGTGCTGACGGTCGCTACCGGCATGGCGGAACACAACGCCTATGCCATCGACTTTATCCGTGCGGTCCGCTGGATTATGGACAACCTGCCCGGCGTACGCATTTCGGGCGGTCTTTCGAACCTATCCTTCGCCTTCCGCGGGAACAACTACCTGCGCGAAGCGATGCACACCACCTTCTTGCATTACGCGATTCCGAACGGCATGGGCATGGCCATCATGAACCCGAGCGCGATTATCGAATACAAGACGATTCCGCTTGAACTCCGCATGGCCATTACCGAAGTGCTGTTGAACACGGAACCGGATGCCAGCGAAGCGCTCATCGAAATTGCAAGCCGCATGACCGCGGCCGCCGCTGCCGCCAAGGAAGCGGGCACCAAGTACGACCCGAAGGCGATTTTCGCCATGAGCACAGGCGCGGGTTCCGCGACCAGCGATGCCGGCAACGCATCCGACTCCGCGCAGGCAAAAACCACGCCCGAGGAACGCCTGCAAGAGGCTTTGCTCAAGGGAACTTCCACCACACTCCAGCCCGACCTGATGGAACTCATCAACCGCGGCGATAGTCCCGTAGGAATCATCTCCGGCCCGCTTATGGACGGCATGAACGAAGTCGGCCGCCGCTTCGGTGAAGGCAAGATGTTCTTGCCGCAAGTGGTCAAAACCGCACGTACCATGAAGAAAGCGGTGGAAATTTTGCAGCCCTACATCGAGGCGGGCAAGGACGCGAACGCATCGAGCCGCGGCAAGATCGTGATTGCAACCGTGAAGGGCGACGTGCACGATATCGGCAAGAACATCGTCTCCGTGATTATGGCCTGTAACGGCTACGAGATGGTGGATCTCGGCGTGATGGTTCCCGAAGACGTGATCGTGAAGGCGGTCATCGAGAACAAGGCAGACATCCTGAGCCTCTCCGGACTGATTACGCCCTCACTCGAAGAAATGTGCACCGTCGCGAAGGCCATGCAGGATGCTGGCCAACGCATTCCGATTATCGTCGGCGGCGCTACGACCTCGCCCACGCACACCGCAGTGAAAATTGCACCGTGCTACGACGGCCCCGTATTCCATGTGCGCGACGCCGCCAGCAATCCTGGCCTCGTGCAAAAGCTTCTGGACCCGGCTACTAGCGAGCAGACCATCCAGGAGAACCGCGAAGAGCAGCAGAGAATCCGCGACAAGCAGAATGGCATCCAGACCGAAGCCGCAAATGCCATGGCCGCTGCAGCGAGTACTCCTGAAGAACGCCGCTACCAGTGCGACTGGAGCAAGTATCAGCCGGTAGAGCCTCCGTTCATGGGAGAGAGCAAGCTCCCGCCCATCGCGCTCGAAAAAGTCATCCCGCTCATCAGCTGGGAATACTTCTTCTTTACCTGGAAGGTCAAGCCGGATTGCGAAGAAGCCCAGAAACTCAAGGCCGATGCAGAAGAACTCATCAAGTCGCTCACAAAGCCCGAGTATGCGCTGCGTGCTGTGCAGGCGTTCTACCCTGCCGCCGGTACGGAAAATTCCATCAAGTTCAACACGGGCCGTACCGGCACCGACTCCGACATTGTCGAAGTCGCCACGGCACGCCAGCAGAACCCGGAAGGCACCTGCCTCGCCCTCTGCGACTACGTTGCACCCGCAAACGCGAATACCGCAAGCATCTTCGCCGCCCCCGCCGGTAAGGATGTTTTCCGCGACATCGTGGGTGCCTTCGCCGTTACCGTAAGCGAAGCCTTCGTGAAGCGCCTTGAAAAACTCAAGGCCGAACAGGGCGGCAGCGACTACGACGTTCTTTTGATGCAGACCGTCGCCGACCGCCTCGCCGAAGCGGGCGCCGAATACCTGAGCCAGGAACTCGCGCGCACCAAGGGCTGGAAGGGCATCCGCCCGGCCGTCGGCTACCCCGTGCTCCCGAACATCAAGGAAATCTTCAACGTCGCGAAACTCATCGATTTTAACAGCGTGGGCATCAGCCTCACCGAGAACGGCGCCATGTACCCGCAGGCCTCCGTGAGCGGCCTCTACATCAGCCACCCCGAAATCGACTACTTCCACGTGAAGGTGTAAATCGCCCGTTTCGCAAAAACGCCCTATTGACTTCGCGCTGTTTTTTGATTAAATTAACAGCAGATTGCGAGGTACATTATGAAAGACAGACAAGATCTTCCCGAACTAGCCAAGGCGTACCTTTTTGCTATAAAGATTACATTTGACAACATTCTCCCCGACAAGGCAGAGGAATTTAACGAGCTCGCGAACAACCTTTCGGCACGCTGCCGCAAGGTCAAGTTCCTCAAGGAAAACACGAGCGACGTCTACACCATCGTGGAAATTTCTTTCGACGAGTTCGAGGACTTTTTGGTCACAACCTGCATCAAGAACGAATACCTGAAAAGTTTCCGCATGACTATCGACCACTACTCGTCGAACATGAAGCTCGTCTACAGCGAGAAATTCTTTGACTGCAAGGCCGTCTACGTCGAGGAATTCGCCTACGACAAGTTCGACACCAACCAGGAACGCCTAGTCAAGACCATCGGCGTCAAGTGCAAGCGCGGACATTAAACCCGCGCGAGCCCCACCCTATTTGCGTATAGTAGGTACACACGAAAGTAGTTTTTTCGTGTATTCGTGCTGAGGGTCCGTAAGCACGGAGTCTGCGGGCCCGCGCTCCACCACCTTGCCGAAGTACATGACAAGCACGTCATCGGAAATCGCGCGCACCACCTGCATGTCGTGGCTAATGAAAAGTATGCTCAGCCCGAGATCGCGCCTCAGATCGTCGAGCAGGTGTAGAATCTGCGCCTGCACCGACACGTCCAGCGCGCTCGTAACCTCGTCGCAAAGCAGGACCTTCGGTTCGACCATCAGGCTACGCGCAATGCAAAGCCTCTGCCGCTGGCCTCCCGAAAACTCGTGCGGGAACTTCTCCATCGCGCCGTGCGGAATGGACACGCGTTCCAGCAACTCGACTGCACGTTGCCGCGCCTTCTCGAAAGCAACCTTGCTGGCCACCAGCGGGGCCGTCAGGATTTCTTCCACCGTCTGTCGCGGGTTCAGGCTGCTGAACGGGTCCTGGAACACCATCTGCACCACGTCGCACACGCGCGCAGGCTTCTCGCCCCCCTCGGGAGCAATCTTCCCGCACTGCACGCTCCTCCCGAAAATCTTCACGCTGCCCGACGCAAGCGGCACGAGCCCCACCAGGGACTTCACGAGGGTCGACTTCCCGCAGCCCGATTCGCCCACCACGCTCAGGGTCTTGCCCTGTTCCAGCGTGAACGAGACGCCATCGACCGCGGTGAAGTAGTCCTTCACCTTTCCGAACACGCCACCCCGCACCGGGAACCGGACCGTAAGCCCGCTCGCCTCGATGGCGGGTACACCCGCGGGAGCCGCCTGCTGGTTAGGCATCGGCCTCCCCGTCCAGGCTTTCCAGGGCTTCCTGGACATTCTTCTCCGTCTCGAGGAGAATCTGGCGGCACTTCTTCAGCAGGGCCGTCGCCTCCTGGACACTCCCCGCCAGCTCGTCAATCTCCATCTCGGAATTGTCGATACGCGTAAGGATAGCCTCCAGGCGCTCCATCGAGTTCTTGTACTCTAGATTTTCTTTGCTCATGTGTGGGAATGTAGTAAAAAAAGAGGGATTATCCTTATTTTTTTGTCAAAAAGGGCTTTTTTATCGTATTGCGTCACTATATGTCGCATAAGTAATATATTTTTAGTTTTTACAAAAATTTTTTCTAAAAAAAACAAGAATGTCATTATTTGACTTTTTAAAAGATTATATTAGTATTATATGGAAACAATAGCGCACATTCGCTCAAAAAACGACAACTCTGTTGAAAAACAGTCTTTAAGCGGCCCTGATGGTCACTTGGAGGGAGTTGCCGCATTGGCGGAATCCTTTGCAAACGCCTTTAACGCAGGCGAATTTGCAAAATGTGCCGGGCTTTTGCACGATTTGGGCAAATTCAAAACGGATTTTCAGAACTATATCCGTCAATCTTCAGGGAATGACACCGAAGAATCTGACGATTTTGGCGTAGGAAAGGTCGATCACTCTGCCGCTGGAGCAATTTGGGCCAACAAGAACATTCCCCAAATCGGTTTACTGCTGTCTTATATAATCGCAGGTCATCATAGCGGTCTTCCTGATTATTTCAACAAGAGTTCTTTGTGCAATCGCCTTGCGAAAGAAGAGAATTTGGAGCAAAGCCTTGAAAACGGAGGTAAAGAATTTCTGAACGACATCAAACTTCCGGCTCTAAAGGCTGCTCCTGTCAAAAATCCTAGAGACCTCCATCTATGGGTCCGAATGCTGTTTTCTTGCCTAGTAGATGCTGACTTTCTTGATACAGAACGCTTCATGTCGCCTGAGAACTTCGCTTTGCGCGAAAAAAGCATTTCATTAAAGGAGTTAAAAGCTCGATTTGATTCATTTATGGACAAAATGAGCAAAAACGCACCTTCTACAGAGATTAATAAAATTAGAGCAGAAATTTTGTCCAATTGTCGTCAAGGAGCGATGAAAGAACCTGGACTTTTCTCTCTTACGGTTCCTACGGGCGGCGGTAAAACACTCGCCTCTATGGGATTTGCTTTGGACCACGCTATAAAATATGGTAAATCTCGAATTATCGTCGCCATTCCTTACACTAGTATTATTGAGCAAACAGCCGATGTTTACAAAAACGTGTTTAAAAACGGAGACGAAGATTTATCAAATGTCGTTCTAGAACACCATTCTAATTTGGATCCAGATAAGGAAACCACTAAATCAAAGCTTGCATCGGAAAACTGGGACGCTCCGATAGTTGTAACCACAAATGTGCAATTGCTGGAATCTCTCTTTGCAGCCAAAACAAGCCGATGCAGGAAAATTCATAACATCGCAAATTCCGTGATTATTTTGGATGAAGCCCAAATGTTGCCTCCAGAATACCTAAAGCCTATTTTGGGTGCATTGGAGTCGCTTACTACAGATTTTGGTTGTTCCGTTATTCTTTGTACGGCAACGCAACCAACACTGCAAGGGCATATTGGTTCTGCGCCTGCCCCTCATGGTGAGGGTGGATTTGAAGGTCTGCCGCCTAATAAAGTGCGCGAACTTATAAAGAGTCCACAAGAACTCTTTGAAAAGATGAATCGTACAAATGTGAAGTATATTCCTGAAAAAATGGATTCTTGGGAAAGTGTTGCCGAGCAATTGATTCAATACGATCAAGTTCTTTGCGTCGTCAATACAAGAAAAGATTGCAAAGCCCTTTATGACGCCATGCCTTCGGATACAATTCACCTTTCAGCATCAATGTGTGGTCAGCATAGGAGCAATCTGATTGCTGAAATAAAGCGAAAGTTAAAAAACGGAGAACCCATCAGGGTCGTAAGTACTCAGTTGGTAGAAGCGGGTGTCGATATTGATTTTCCTGTAGTTTATCGAGCTATGGCTGGTTTAGATTCTGTTGCACAGGCTGCAGGCCGATGCAATAGAGAAGGCAAGTTAAATCAAGGAAGTGTTTATGTATTCAACGCTCCAAAAGAACCGCCTATTGGCTTGCTCAGATTTGGAGCACAAGCAACTCAGCACATAATAGACGAAGAAAAACTCGAAAATATACCATTGATTCCCGAAATTTTTTCAACCTATTTTAAAACCTATTATAACCAAGTTCATTCTTTTGATAGAAAGAACATTCTGCATGATCTTGATTTACAAGTGAACAATTTAAAGGCTGAGTTTAGGACTGCTGCGGAAAATTTTCAGTTAATCGATGATAATGCCCAGAAATCGGTTGTTGTGTGGTATTCTGATGACAAGATAAATAGTCATGAATTGATTACTCAATTGGAGGCTGTTGGTCTTAAAAGAGAAATCATGCGTAAATTACAACGCTGCACAGTCAACATCCCTAAAAAATGTTGGGAAGAACTGCAGAAAGAAGGTTATATTACTGAAATAAAAGGCCCTGATGATGCTGGATTGGATATTTGGCAACAGGGAACATCATCCCTGTATTCTGAAAAAACAGGCTTCTCACTAGATGGGCCTAAATTTGAAGGAACAGAGTTTATTTGCTAAAAGGAGTGTAAATTGATGGAACACTTTAGAAAGACATTTTGTTTAGATGTTAAGGGCGATTATGCTTGTTTTACGCGCCCAGAAATGAAGGTAGAACGCGTCAGTTATGATGTGATAACACCTTCGGCAGCAAGAGCCATATTCTCCGCAATTTTTTGGAAACCCGCGATTAAATGGAATATTAAGAAAATTGAGGTGCTAAGTCCGATTAAATGGATTTCGGTTAGACGAAATGAAGTGAAAAATAAAGCGAATAAGTCGCAAGATAACATTTTCATTGAAGATGATCGTACACAAAGAGCAGGATTATTCTTACGCGATGTTCATTATCGAATTTACGCGGAGATGGAATTTATTCCTGTCGATAAACGTTCTAAAGTAATCTCTGAAACACCGGAACTTTTGATTACTGAAGAAGAACGCGCTGATTATCGAAAGGATGAAAACCCAGGCAAATATCACGCCATGTTTGAAAGACGGGCGAAAAAGGGGCAATGTTTTAACCAACCGTATTTAGGGTGTCGAGAATTCAGTTGCGAATTTAAGTTCGTTGATAGTTCCGAAAAAGCGGCTGAAGAATTTCCTGCTATAACAGAAAGTCGCGATTTGGGATTTATGCTTTACGATATGGATTTCTCTGATCCCAAAGATATAAAACCCGCTTTTTTTAGAGCGGTAATGGAAAATGGAATTGTGAATGTTCCTGATTGGGAAAGCGAGGAGGTTCGTAAATGATTTTGCAAGCCTTATACGATTATTATCAGAGGAAATCAAGTGGTTCCGAAGGAGACATCGCTCCAGAAGGATTCGGCTATGTAGAGATCCCTTTTTTAATTCATCTTACAAAAGATGGGGCATTTAGTCGATTTGAAGACACTCGAAAAGAAGAAGGGAAAAAACTTATAGGAAGGAAATTCTTAGTACCTGTTCTTTCCGTTACGCGTACTTATGGAATTGTATCAAACCTCTTTTGGGATAATGCAAAGTATTGTTTAGGTTTGCCAGACCCTAAAAAAATCGAAAAAATAAATAAAGATTGGGAAAAGCTAGAAGAGAATCTAAAAAAAAATAAAGCCTCTGAAGACACGATTAAACAAAATAAAGATGAAAAACTCAATAAACCACTAAAGAAGGCTTCTGACGATGCTGAAAAATGCTTTTCTTCATTTGTACAAAACATTGAAAAAAAGATTTATTCAAACAATTCGTCAGTTCAAATCTTATTACAATTTTTAAAAGACAAACCCATTGAACAAATAAAAAGTAAAATTGATAGCAATGATGAAATATGGAAAGAAATATGTTCAAAAGTTCCAAATGTTACATTTTGGGTTGATGGCGATAGTGAGCCTTTGGTTTCCGCGCTATATTCAACAATAAAAGAAAGCCAAATAAGCCTCAATAAAAAAGAATATCAGGGTATTTGTCTTATTACAGGAGAAAAAACTTCTATTGAGCCAACGCATCCTGTAATAAAAAATATTAGGAATGCCCAACCTTCTGGTGCAGCGATTATTTCATTCAACAATGCAAGTTTTACATCCTTCAATAAAGACCAAAATTTTAATGCTCCCGTTTCAAAGTCAGCAACATTTGCATACACGACGGCATTAAATACATTGCTTGATAAAAAATCAAAAAACAAAATGCAAGTCGGCGACATGACCATGGTATTCTGGTCAGAGAAATCAACTCCGTTGGAAGATTTTTTTAGTGCTTTATGGTCTCTCCCTGCAAAAGACAATCCTGATGCGGATATTGAAGCAGTTCGTAAACTATATAGCAGCATTAATACCGGGGTATTTTTACAAGATTCAAACACACGCTTTTACTTGCTAGGATTATCGCCAAATGCCGCACGAATTGCTATTCGATATTGGCAAATAGGGACTGTTGACGATGTATCGCAAAAGATTAAACAACATTTTGATGATTTGAATATTGTCAAACCAAACAAGGATAGCGGAAGATGTGCATTGATGCCAATGCTAGGCTCCATAGTTCGAAAACTTGATGATTTACCTCCGAATCTTTGCGGGGATGTGGTTAAAGCTGTTCTTCAGGGGACTCCTTATCCGCAAACTCTTCTACAAATGATTCTTCGAAGAATTCGAACAGATTTTTCTGCATATCCTTCCGACGAAAGAATGCGAGCCGCTTTGCTTAAAGCTTTCTTGAATCGCAAACAAAGATTTAGTAAAACAACAGACAAGGAGATAACCGTGTCACTCGATAAAAACAATACAAATCCAGGTTACCTGTTGGGCAGACTTTTTGCAACATTTGAGTATTTGCAAGAAAAAGCCCAACCAGGGATCAATGCCACCATTAAAGACCGTTATTATGGAGCCGCCTCATCAACTCCTTGCACGGTATTCTCCCAATTGTTCAAGTTGAAAAACCATCACTTGGCAAAACTTGAAAATGCCGGATTGAAGGTTTACTTTGAAAAACTTATTGGAGAAATCACTGACGGCATTCCTGCCGAAGGAATACCCGCTCATTTAAACCTTGATGATCAAGCCCGTTTTGCTATCGGGTACTATCACCAGCGTCAAGACTTTTTTAAATCAAAAGAAGAAAAATAAAACAGGAGTCAATCATGACACAAGAAAACATTCTCAAGAAACGTTATGATTTTGTTCTTCTCTTCGATGTGAAGGACGGAAACCCCAATGGCGATCCAGATGCAGGCAATTTGCCGCGTTTGGACGCAGAAACAGACAATGGCTTGGTTACGGACGTATGTTTAAAACGTAAAGTCCGTAATTTCATCCAGCTTGAAAAACGGGGGAAAGATGGTTACGACATCTTTGTCAAGGAAAAAGCCATTTTGAATAATGCTATTGACGAAGCCCATGATAGCGAAGCCGTAAAAGCGCAAAAAAAAGATGCCGACAAAACAGAAGCGGCCCGTCAGTTCATGTGCGCCAAATACTTTGACATTCGTACTTTCGGCGCCGTTATGAGCACTGGAAAAAATGCGGGACAAGTCCGCGGTCCAGTACAGATGACATTCGGTAGGTCAATCGACCCTATTGTTTCTTCAGAACATAGCATTACTCGTATGGCTGTGGCTACAGAAGCAGAAGCTGAAAAACAGAAGGGGGACAACAGAACCATGGGACGCAAGTTTACTGTTCCCTACGGTTTGTATGTTTCCCATGGCTTCATTTCCGCTCATCTTGCGGCACAGACGGGTTTTAATGAAAACGATCTTAATGTTTTTTGGGAAGCTCTTGAAAAGATGTTCTGGGAAGACCACTCCGCAGCTCGTGGCGAAATGAATGTTCGTGGACTTTATGTCTTTGAACATTCTACGGCATTGGGCAATGCACCCGCTCATGAATTGTTCGAAAAGATAAAAGTCGAAAGAAAAGATTCCTCTATTCCGGCACGTTCCTTCGATGATTATAATGTAACCATTGATGAAACTATGCCTGAAGGAGTGACATTGATTCGTAAAGTCGGCTAATTCTATCAACAATCTCCTTTTGGGGAAGGAATCTCCTTCCCCTTTTTCATAGGTTTTCTTATGCCATATTCCGATGATGACTGCATAGCCATTTCTGGCCTACAACACTTGGCGTTTTGCAAACGTCAATGGGGGCTTATTCACCTAAATCAAGAATGGGCGGAAAATTATTTGACCGCGCAAGGGAAAATAATGCACGAGCGTGTGGACTCCGGTTATCAAGAATTCCGGAGAGGCGTAAAGCAATTTTCCGGATTACACGTCAGAAATATGGAACTTGGTCTGTATGGACGAATGGATGTATTGGAGGTTGAACAAACAGAAGGGCCATATGTTGAAATTCCCTGGATAAAACTAAGCGGAAACTGGAGATTGCGACCGGTCGAATTTAAGCACGGCAAACCCAAGGACCACAATGCAGACTTAATACAGTTATGTGCACAGGCTCTCTGTCTTGAAGAAATGACCGGTTTGCCCGTTAATGAAGGTTCAATATTCTATTGCGAGTTACGTCGTCGTACTGAATTTGAATTTGACGAAGATATAAGAATAGAAACCATTGAACTTGCCAATGAAGCTCACCGATTAATTGCGAGCGGGAAAGTTCCCGAAGCAGAAGCAAATCACAACTGCAAATCTTGTTCTTTAATAGATTTTTGTCAACCAAACATCGGAAATCAAAAGAAATTAAGGGATTATTATCAGGAACTATTCGGATGAAAATGATTCGCAACACATTGTATGTCACTCTAGAAGGTGCTTGGGTTCATAAGGATGGGGAAGCAATAACAATCCACAAGGAACATTCCAAAGTTGCACAATTTCCGATTCACCAAATCGGAGAGATTGTTTGCTTTGGTTACGGGATTGGCGTATCCCCTAACTTGACAGAACATTGTGCATCTAAGGGAGTTACCATCACTTATGTAGATGGCCGAGGAAAATTTCTTGCACGAATGCAGGGACCAGTTCATGGAAATGTCCTTCTTCGCCGTGCACAATACCGTATATCCGACAATCCTGAACAGTCTCTAGCCATAGCAAAATGCTTTGTTGCTGCAAAAATTCAGAATCAGCGAAATGTATTACTTCGTCATTTAAGAAACCACAATGGATGTGAGGGGGAATCCGCAATAAGGCAATCCATTGCAGCTATGGAAGAAGGGGTCGCAAGCATAAAAAGAGCTTGTGACTCCGCGGAATTAAGAGGCATTGAAGGAAATGCTGCGGACAATTATTTTAGCGTTTTCAATTATCTTATTCTAAACAAGGATCCCGATTTTCGCTTTACGTCAAGAAATCGCAGGCCTCCAATGGACCGAATTAATGCGATGCTATCTTATGCATATTCAATTCTTGCTTTAGATATCCGTTCAGCATTAGAATGCGTTGGATTAGACCCCTATGTCGGCTTCCTACATGTTGATAGACCAGGAAGGCCGAGCCTTGCCTTAGACCTTATGGAAGAATTCAGGGCTCCCATTGCCGATAGACTTGTATTAAGCCTTATCAACTTAAAGTCTGTGTCTTCAAAAAATTTCAAGGTTTTACCAAATGGTGAAGTTGAAATGGATGCTGATACACGAAAAGTTTTGTTATCCGCATGGCAAAAACGCAAACAAGAAGAAATTAATCATCCTTTATTAGAAGAATCAATGCCGACAGGCGTGATATACACAGAACAAGCAAGATTGCTTGCAAAACATATTCGTGGTGAAATCGAATATTATCCAGCTTTTTTGTGGAGGTGATATGTTGGTCCTTGTCACATATGATGTTTCAACCGTTTCTGCCGCAGGAAGGCGTCGGCTAAATCAAGTCGCAAAAGCATGTAAAAATTACGGGAACCGCGCGCAGAAATCCGTATTCGAATGTGAAGTCGATCCAGCCCAATGGAGTATTCTGAAAAATACTCTTGTTAAAATAATTGATGAAAAACAGGACAGCCTGAGAATATACTATCTTGGTTCTAACTGGGAGCGCAAGATTGAACACATAGGAGCTCATGCTCCACCCGATATGCACGATTTATTGGTCGTTTAGGTCTTCGCTAACCTATAGCTCCACCAAATTTCCTAAGAAGTTAGCGATTTTGAAAACGCGATTTTCAAAAGAATTTTGACATTTTCGTATATTTAAGAGGCATTTTCGCAAACATCTTACCGATGTTAGCGAAAATGCCTTTGGAAGGCCTTATCCTATAAGGTTCTTTTAAAGACCTATCGCGCCCCCACGGGGGCGTGTGAATTGAAACGTCGATTCGGCTGAAAACACGAACGCCACTTAATCGCGCCCCCACGGGGGCGTGTGAATTGAAACACCAGTTGGGCAACCATACCACACACATAAGAATCGCGCCCCCA
>JAEEGH010014077.1_pt1 | contig 17630 bp, 18 predicted proteins | sample 9134181 | NCBI WGS metagenome assembly JAEEGH01 (sample SAMN16246544, study PRJNA631951) | gut metagenome | biome: gut microbiome; feature: rumen; material: DP-attached | host: Bos | place: Iran: Karaj | collected 2018-10
CCACGGTATATCTGTCGGTGAGAAGTACCGGGTCGTATCTCCACACCAGCCTATCCTTCCCTACCATTGACGAGAGTCTCTTCAGCGTGGCAATACTATCATCGATCGAGGGCACACCGGGCTCTACATCCTTTCCGTAGGCCGTGATGGTGTAGAAGAAGTATGTGTTGAAGCGATCGGTTATCTTATGCAGATCGTCCAGGATAGGTTCGTAGTTCTTCGAGCAGAATACGACGCAATCCACCTTGTCCGGAGTCAGTTCGTAACGGGTCACCTTATCGGGGAACATGGGGTTGCGTGAGAGGACATACCCCTCCTCGAACCTTCTCAGAAGCCATGGCGTGAAGTATTGGACAGTGTCTGTTCTTCCGCCTGTGTTGATTATCATGATAGATGCCGGGGTCTCCCCCGGCTGAATTGTTTCACTGCTCGATCAGTACGAGCACGTCGCCGATCTGTATGGTCTCTACGGATTTACCTTCGAGCATGAGGGCCTTCTCGAGCTGGAAGAACTCGGCGGGGACGGTCAAGGTCTCTCCGTCCGCCTCAATCTCCAATGCTCCCGATGCAAGCCTGGAAGCCGCATCCTTGACATCCATCGCCGCAACAGCAGACACGATGGCCTTGGCCTGTCCCTTGTATGCAGGTCCGAGCTTGGCGTGCACGGGCTTGACGCCTATGACCTCTTCTGTCAGCTTTGCCTCGGCCTCCACCTTGACCTCCTTGGCCTTGGTGGTGTCCTTGAGGTCCTGCACCGAGGACTCCAGGAACTTCAGGTCCTTTCCGACGAACTCGATCATGCTGAGCTCCTGATTGAGAGGGATCTTCTTCTCTCCCTTCCATGCGCGGATCTGTGCGATGACCTCTGCCAGCTTCTCACCCTCCATCTCGGCCTGCTCATCGATGAAGATGGGTTTGGGCCAGCAGGTGAGGTGGATTGACTTTCCGCCGTCAATCTGCTTCAAATGGGACTGGTAGACCTCCTCCGAGATATGCGGCATCATGGGGGCCAGGAGCTTCATGCTTCCCAGCAGGACGTTGTAGATGGTGTACCTGACGGCATCGTCATCCCTTCCCTTGACCATCTCGATGTAGTTGTCCGCGAGCTCGTGCCAAATGAAGTCCTCGAGGACCCTCATTGCCTTGTCGAACTCGTAGACCTCCATGGAGTCGGTGACCTCCTTCACGGTCTTGGAGTACTTGCTGATGATCCATCTGTCGGAGAGCCTGAGCGTGTCACACTTCTCCGGCACGTCGTGGATGAACTTGGATGCGAACTGACCGATGTTGTAGACCTTGTTGCAGATCTTGCTTCCGCGGATGACATCCTTCTCTCTGAATGCGGTATCCATTCCGAGCGAACATGTGGTGACATAGTACCTGAGCGCGTCCGCACCGTACTTCTGCAGGATAGGTATGGGGTCGATGACGTTACCTATCGATGAGTGCATCGGGGTTCCGTCAGGGGCCATGATGAATCCGTGGATCATGATGTTCTCCCAGGGGATGGAATCCTTGATCTGGTCCGCCCTGAGGATTGAATAGAATGCCCATGTCCTGATGATATCGTGGGACTGGGGCCTGAGTGACATGGGGAACAGCTTCTTGTGGAGCTCCTCGTCCCTTCCCCAGAACGTGTTGTACAAGGATGATCCGGATGAATCCATCCATGTGTCGAACACATCGGTGCATCCGATCATCTTTCCGCCGCATTTGGGGCACTTGTCAACGGGTGCCGCATCCAGCGTGGGGTCGCAGTAGCACATCTCCTCTGTTGCACATACGGCATGTCCGCACTTCTCGCACTCCCAAACAGGGATGGGTGTAGCGAAGATACGCTGTCTGCTGAGGACCCAATCCCAGCTGAGGGAGTTGGTCCAGTCCTGGAGCCTGACCTTCATGAATTCGGGGAACCAGTTGATCTCTTCCGCCCTCTTGAGGATCTGCTCCTTGAAATCGGTGGTCTTGAGGAACCACTGGGGGACCTGAAGGAACTCGATGGGTGTGTGGCATCTCCAACAGATGGAGACCTGCTGGGGGTTGTCCTCCTGCTTGACCATAAATCCCTGGTCCTTGAGGTCCTGGATGGCGGCCTCCCTTGCCTCGAGTACGGGCATTCCGCAGTACTTTCCTGCAAGCTCGGTCATCTTACCCTGCTCGTCGATTCCCTTCTCCATCTCGAACTTGTACTTCATCGTCCACTCGAGATCGTCCTTGTCGCCGATGGTACAGATCATGACATTTCCTGTTCCGTAATCCATCTTGACCTTGGGGTCGGAGATGATCTTGACCTTCCTTCCGAAGAGGGGTGTGACCAGTTCCTTTCCTACCAGCTTCGCTTTCTCCTTGTCGTCGGGGTGGACGGCCACGGCCTTACAGGTACAGAGCAGCTCAGGCCTGGTTGTGGCGATGAGCATGTACTCGTCCTTGTTGTCGGCGAAGTAGAACTTGATGTAATTCAGCTTGTTAACGTTGTCCCTGTACTCGACCTCAGCATCCGCCAGAGCGGTCATACAGCTGGGGCACCAATTGACAGGGAAGTTAGCCTTGTAGACCAGTCCCCTCTTGAACAGGTTGATGAACGACAGCTGCGTTATCCTCCTGTAGTAGGGGGCGTCGGTCTGGTAGTAGATGCTGGGATCCATGGATTCTCCGAGCATCTCGTAATCGTGCGTCATCTGCTCGATGAAGCCATTGGCGAACTCCTCGCACAACCTTCTGTACTCCTGCCTGGGAGTGTCGAGCTTGTTTATTCCGTGCTTCTTCTCCACCTTGACCTCGATAGGCGTTCCGTTGACGTCGAAACAGAGAGGGAAGAAAACGTTGAATCCGTTCATCCTCTTGTAACGGGCGGCGAAATCGATCATGGAGTATCCGGTGGCGTGTCCGAGATGGAGCGGTCCGGATGTGTATCTGGGTGGGCAGTCAATACTGAAGACAGGCTTATCTGATTTGGGATCGAAGCGGTAGTGCTTGTCGTCCCTCCACATCTCCTGCCAGCGTTTCTCGATAGAAGCTGAATCGTATGCCATGGCTAACAGGCGTGAGTAAAGCCCGCTCTTATATAATATGCGCGCGGGCATGAACATTAGGTGAAATCAGGAATTTGCCCTCTTCCAATCCTTCTTGGACAGTATGGATACCACCGTGATGACCTCTCCCAGAAATGGGTTGGAGAACACCCCTCTGTGATGAAATCTGAACCCGCATTTCTCCTGAACACGTGCTGACTGGGGATTCCGTTCGGCTGTTTGACACCAGATGTTCTGCACGCCTTCCACCTCAAATGCATAGCGTATGGCTTCCATAGAGGCCTCGGTCGCGAATCCCTGATTCCAATACCTCTGTCCGACCCAATAGCCTAACTCGACATCGTTGGGACCGCTCCTCAGTATCTGCGGCTTCCTGCTGAGCTCCACACAGCCTACGGGCCTGTTGGATGCCCTTGACACGATGCAAAATACAAGCGGTTTTGAGAATACTGTATCGATGATAGCTGCGCTCTCATCCACTGATTCGTGAGGCTTCCATCCCGCCGACAGCCCTATAGCAGGATCACTGGCAAGGCTGAATAGGTCAGAGGCATCGGACTGTGTCCAAGGCCTCAGAAGCAGACGCGGGGTCGACAGTTCCATAAGACAATTAACGAACTGCAGTCGAAAATAAAGGGGTTTCCCCTCCGACTGGGGAGGGGTATGAAAGTTTCAGGCTTTTCTCCTGTTGCGGAAAGAGACCTTGGATTCCTTCATGTCAACAACGGCCGCTTCCAGCTTCTTGATGAGATCGGACATGGTCTTGGTCAGGTCGTACCCGACTTCTTTCATCATCAGACCAGTACCGTTGATGTACAGCCTCGCGGTGATGCTGTACTTGGGGTTGCCTCCGACCTCGTTGTACCTCGAGACATGGATGTTGAGGGATTCCGGCTTGTATATCTTGGATACCTTCGAAATCATGTTCTCGATGTCTTCATAGATGGCGTCGGTGTACTCCTTCTCGTTGTCATCCAATCCGCTTATCTGGACGAACACCATGTCCCTCTCTCTGCATGCGGAAATCAGTTCGAGCACATCGTACTCGGTGATGACACCGACCAGGTTGTTGCTCTCGATAACAGGAAGGGTCGAGAATCCATTCTCCACCATGATGGAGACGGCTTCTGCCACGTCAGCATCCCATTCCACGGTCTTCGCGGAAGTGGTCGCAATGGACTCGACGGTGATCTGGGATCTCGAGCTCTTCGCAAGGTCCCCGATGGTCTTGTTGTCCTTCTTCCAGTTGTTATCGATGATCTCCCTCATTCCCACGACTCCGACCACACGGTCGGTCTCGTCGACTACAGGAAGGGTCCTAATGTCCTCCCTGATCATCAGGTCGAGCGCATCGTCCATCAGATCGTGGACCTTGACTGCCTCGACAGGGTTGGTCATGATCTCCCAGACCTTGATCTCCTTCAGGGCTTTGATGTCCCTTACGATATCGATGATCTTGTTCCTCATGACCACTCCGACGATCTTCTTGCCGTTCAGTATAGGGATCTGCCTGCAGTTGTTCGATATGAACATCTCGGCGATCTTGGTGATCTCCAGATCCAAAGTCGCGGTCTGGATGCTACGAATAAGGTTCTTGACCTTTGCATCCAAAGTGACGCTCTTCTTCCTGAGGATCGCCGAATATGTCACAACTCCTACGTATGATCCGTTCTCAAGCACCGGGAGGTCCTGGTACTTTGACTCTTTCATGACCGCCAAGGCGTTGGCGATGGTAGAGTCGGAATCGATGGTCGGAAAATCTGTGGACATAATCTTCTCGACGGAAATGCCGTCGATCTGTGATCTCAGCATGGATAGCTTCTTCAGATCTTCTAGGTCCTTTACACCCATTTTTACACCTCGTATAATGAATCTGATTATACCAGATATAAAACCCACTTGTTAGTAGGTCACAAAAACCGTTTTTACTGGACAACTCATGATAAATGTTGTTAAGAACAAGACCGGGACCTCTCGATCCCGGTAAATGTTTTATATCAGAGCTCTGCGAAGGGCTTTCCGGCCAGGAGAGCGTCGATGATCGCCGGCGCTTCGGATGCTGGAATGCGCTTCTGCTCGGTGGTGTCCCTGTCCCTGATGGTCACGGTGCCGTCTTGGAGCGAGTCATAATCCACGGTTATGCACCAAGGTGTTCCGACCTCATCCATACGGGCGTACCTCTTACCGATGGTACCGGAACCGTCGTAGTATGCCTCGACCCTGCTGGTGTGGACTTTGTCATAGATGTCCTTCGCCATAGTGTCCAGGCCGTCCTTCTCCATCAGAGGGAAGACTCCGACCTTGATAGGGGCCACTGCAGGAGCGAGCCTCAGGACGACGTAGTCCTTTTCCTTGTCGTAGGAGTAGGCATGCTCCAACACGGAGTAGAAGATCCTGTCAAGACCGTGGGAAGGTTCGATGACATGGGGTATGACCCTTTCTCCCGATACCTTCTCCTTCCTCTTGACGACCTCGAAGAACTCGCTTCCCAGCTCGATCTCCTCTCCGTCCACTGTGACCTTGAGCTTTCCATCCACGATAGCGGAGGGCGGAAGGGCGCTGATCGCATCGGATATTGCCTTGGCCTTACCCTTGTATGTCGGACCCAATGCCTTGCTGTTGGGGTTGATCCTCTCCACCTCGGTCTCCCTCGGCTCATCGTACTTCTTGAAGTGCGTGAGGTCCTGACCTGAGAACTGTGCGTGCCTGGAGAGATCCCAGTTTCCTCTGTCGGCGATACCGACTATCTCGGTCCATCCGTAGGACAGAAGGACCTCTGCATCCCAGCAATCGGCGGCATAGTGGGCCATCTCATCCTTCTCGTGCTCCCTGAACCTGAGCCTCTTCTCATCGATTCCCAGCGACAGGAGGAGCTGCTTGGTGGTGTAAACGAAGTATGCGAGTACGCGGTTCGCGATGACACCTTTCTCCACCGCTTCCTTGACGGTCATCGTCGTGAGCTCGAGGGTGGTGTTGGGGATGAGGTCGAGCATACCGTTCTCGATTTCGGGGAACCTCACCCAATCCTTGTCGTCGGGATCCACGAAGAGCTCGACCTCCATCTGGTTGAACTCCCTCATACGGATCATTCCCTGCCTGGGAGCGATCTCGTTCCTGTAGCTCCTTCCGGTCTGGATGACTCCCATTGGGAGCTTGTCCCTGTTGTAACGGTACAGATTCGCATAGTTCACGAAGATACCCTGAGCGGTCTCGGGCCTCATGTATCCCACACGGGCGTTACCAGGACCGATGTTGGTCCTGAACATGAGGTTGAACTCCTCGACGGGACCGAGGTCGCCGCCGCAGTCAGGACACTTGATCTTGTGCTCGACAAATGCCTCCTCCAACTGTTTAGGGGTGAGGACGTCGGGGTTGTCATAGAACTCCTTGACAAGATGGTCCGCCCTGAACGGAGCTTGGCATTTGCTGCAATATGTTATGAGATCTGCGAAGTTGTCCAGATGTCCGGAGGCTTTGAAAACCTCTCTGGGGTTGACCGTCTCGGAATCGATCTCTACGAATCCCTCGCGGCCCTTGTAAATGGATCTCCACATCTCGACTATGTTGTTCTTGAGAGCGCATCCAAGAGGCCCGTAGTCGTACATACCGGCTACCCCTCCGTACATCTCGAAGGAGGGCCAGATGAAGCCTCTGCGCTTGATCACGGATGCAAGATCGTTGCTGCTGTTATCTGCCACGAGATCACTTCAGGAGCGCTTTGAGCACATCGACATCGTAGATCATTCCGACGAGCTCATCCTTCGTGCCGTGCACGGGAATCTGTCCGAAATCGTGGTTGAGCATGATCTTGGCGACCTCTGAGAGCGGAGTCTTCTTGAAGATCGTGAGAGGCTCTGTGACCATGAAGTCCTTGACCTTCCTGTCATCCTCGAGGTACCTGTCCGTCGCCGCATAGAACAGCGGAAGGACGTTCCTGTACCCTGCAAGGTTTCCATCGTCGGTGATTCCCAGGGCCTTCATGGCATCCGCGTCCTTGACCTGATCGTCGAAGAGGTCACGGTCCGTTATGATTCCTACGAGTTCTCCGTGGTCGTCCAAAACGGGCAAGGCCGTAACGTCGCTGATTCTCATGGCCGGAATCGTGTAAGTCAGGGGCTCGTCCTCATAGGCTGTGACGCATGTTGTGTTGATGGCATCCTCGGCCGTGAGTGTTGTCTTGATGTCCCTGACGATCTTGAGGAGATCGGTAGGTGTGATGATACCTACGAGTTTTCCATCCTCCACAACTGGAAGTCTGTGGATCCTCTTCTTGTAGAAGATCTCCGCCGCTTCCTCAATGGTGACATCGGGAGAGATGGTCATTATCTCCTTCTTCATGATCAACGAGAGCTGATCCTCCTCGAATTTACGGAAGATGTCCCTCCTGGACACAATTCCCACAAGCTGTCCGTCGGATGAACGGACAACCGGGAGTCCGGTCAGTTTGTTCCTGACCATCATGTTGATCGCATCATTACGTGTTCCGGGGACCTCGCACACGATGGGTGCGGGGACCATGATATCTGCTACGGTCTTACTCATTCAGTTTGCCTCCGGGCTTCTGACGACCATGACTGGGCAGCTGGCTGCTCTAACGACCCTTTCTGCGACGCTTCCCATGAGGAGCTTCGACATTCCGGACCTTCCCAGAGTACCCATGACAATAAGGTCGTAGTTGGGGGATTCCTCGAGGATCACCTTGACGGGTGTTCCTTCCTTGATGGCCACTTCAACTTCCACACCCTTGTTTGCTGCGTACTTGGTAACGAAATCCACAGCGTCCTTACCTTCCTTTTCCAAGGTCTTGTAGACGTTCATCACCGCTGTGTCCATTGGCATGTTTGTAAGAACGGTCTGGTCCAGAACATAAAGGGCTGTAACCTTAGCTTCCGTTATCTTTGCCAGCTCAATTGCCTGCTTGATCGCTGGCTTTGTGTATTCGCTTCCGTCTGTTGGTACCAGGATCTTTTTGAATGCCATTTCAACACACTCCTCGATTCAATTTGATACGGAACGGGGCCTTCGCCATTTCCTCATCCTTTTCCCTCTGCGGGACCACTGTGAGGTAATGCTCCTGTATCTCGCCCTCCATCCTTCTATTGCGATTTAATAACTTGCTCGATACACCAGACAGAGCATTCCACGTTGAGCTTGGGTCCCCTCCCTGTTTTGATACCAGCGATGAGAGGACCGATGCCTCGCTTATGAGGTCTGGTTCGCACAGCATCCCGTTGTCGGTACCGAGCATCACATCCGCTCCGCTATTGAGCATCCTGACGACAGGGGTCTCCTTTCCGAAGTATGCGTTGGAGGTCGGACATACAGCTATAGGGACTTCGGCCTCTGCACATTTGGCCATATCGTCATCCGTCGCCTCGCACATATGGACCACAAAGGCAGGGTCCAACGAAAGCACCGCATCGATATCCTCGCGGATCCTCTCGCTGACATGTATAGCGAATATCTTCCTTGCCCTGCGGACCTCATCCGCGATTGACTCCAGATAGCCCTTATCGATATCCGAAATGCTCGATACCCCTATGCCGTCGGCCACCGAAAGGATGTCATGGATCTCCTCGGGATCGTATTCTGCAGATATCGGACGCCCTAGGATGATGGCATCTTTGCTGCACGAGCGAAGTACTCTGCACCCTTCCGCGCCGCCCTCTCTGAAGTCGATGAAGGCTGCAGAACCGAAAGATGCGGATGCCCTGTCAAAACGGGCCATGTTCTCCTTGAGCGTGCTCTCGTCCAAGCCTGCCAAGTATCTGTGCTTCAGACCGTTCGGAGGCGCCACCAAATCCTCTAAGCTCAATCCTTTCGGGACCTTGAGTCCGTAGTCACCGCAATGCGTATGGGCATTCACCATGTCTCTGATGAACACTGCCGAGAAATCGCACCTGTCCGGCAGTGAATCGTCGATACTGACCTTCCCATCGGCACATACCACGGTACACGGCTCCAGGGAACCGTGATCGACGATATACCCTCCTGCAATGAAATCATCGGACCTGCCGGTGAGCGTCATAGGACGTCATCATCCGCCACGGATAAAAACACACGTCCGCTCATGCCCAATAGGGTTTCTTAACGAACTTGTAAGCCATCATCGTAGCCGTGGTGGCCTCTCCGCAGGCAGTGGTGATCTGCTTGTATTTGCCCTCGTAGGATACGACATCTCCGCATGCATAGATTCCGGGACGGTTGGTGGACATATCGAAATCCACTTTGACGAGACCGTCATCGGTGAGCTCGATTCCCCATTTCTTAAGGTCATCCAGATCTGCAGAGATTCCGATGTTGATCACGACTAGATCGGCAGGGACTGTCTTTTCCTCCTCTCCGATAGTAAGGGTCACAGACTCCACCTTGTCGGTACCGTTGATGGACTTGAGGTTGGCGTTCATGATGGTGGTCACATCGCTCTTCTCCAGTTCCCTTACGGTGGACTCGTCCGCCCTGAATTCCGCCCTGCGGTGGACCAGGGTGGTGTCTGCAACCTGCACGGCGATCATTGCCATGTCTATGGCGCTATTACCGCCTCCGAACATCACGACCTTCTTGCCCACGAGATCCTCTTTCCTGGGGAGTATGTACGTCACTCCTTTTCCGGCCAATTCATCCTCTCCGGGACATCCCATCTTCTTGGGTTTGAAGCTTCCCATTCCGATTGCGATTATCACCGACTTGGCATGATAGGTCTCCTTGGTAGAAACGACTACGAGCTCCTCCTCCCCATTGTTGATCTCCTCGACCTTCTCCATCTCCTTGATGTCGCATCCCATGGACTCTGCCTGGGCATAGAGCTTGTCAGAGAGTTTCCTGGCCTGAATGGTCTCGAAGCCTGGATAGTTGTGGATTCCTTTCTCAGGATACAGGCTGACCAGTTGTCCGCCCACGCGTCCCGAGTCGAGAAGAAGTGTTGTCATTCCTTTGGATCTAGCATATATTCCTGCCGTTAGCCCCGCAGGGCCCGCTCCTATGATGACAACGTCGTAGTTCATTGGTCGCCTCTATCAAAATAACCGTATAAAATGGAATAGGTTGCATTTTTGGACACTGTAGCCAATGATGGCGAACATGCTGTTTATCTATCTCGAAGTAGATTACAACCCATTGGGGGAAAACCATGGACCAAACCGAGCTCTATTCCGAGAAACTCATGAACCTGATCCTAGACACCTTGGAAGAGGTTATAGTCATACATGACGCGGACCACAACATTCTGTGGATGAACCATGCGGGAGAGAAAGCATTCGGTATCAATGTCGACAAGGCACTGGAGATGAAATGCCATCAGCTTTTCAAGAACTCCCTGCCATGCTCAGACTGCGATGCGGGTACGGTGGTCATCGGCGAACCGACCAATCCCATACGCAGGAAGGTCATACCTACGACCGGGATCACGGTCGAATGCAGGACCGTCCCATACTTCAAGGACGGCAAGATGGAACTGGTCATCCAATGCCTCCGCCCCCTCAAGAAAGAAGAGTGAGTTCAGATGATAACCATTCCCGAGCCAGTAGCCAAGATGATTAAGCACCCTGACACCCATAAGGTGCTCACCACAGTTACCCCAGACGGAAAACCCCATGCTATAGTCTGTGCAAGCCTATCCATGCTCGGGGACGACACGATCCTGGTGGCAGAGGTGTTCATGCACAGGACATGCGACAATCTCAAGAACAACCCCAACGTGGAGATCCTTGTATGGCAGGGCAGGAACGGATACTCGCTTAAAGCGGTCACTACAGGAAGGATCATCGAGGGACCTGCGTTCGACAAGATGACAGTCATCATGGAGAAATACAACCTCACGCCAACGGCGGTGTGGGAGTTCAAAGTCCTCGAGATATGGGACGAAAGCGCGACGAACTTTGCTGGAAGCCAAGTGGCCTGACCATGGAACCGAGACAACATAAGAAACTGTCCGAGATACTGTTCGTCATCGGCGGTATATGCGCCGTCATCGGATTGGTGCTGATATTCGGATTCGGTATGAGAACAGCGGGTGCCGTGGTCCTGATCATCGGATGCGCGCTATTCCTGATAGCGCTACCAACATTCCTGCTGCTGATGATGTACACTACCGCTTATCAGAAAAAGTAAAAGTTTTCGGGGTCTCGGCCCCGTTTTTTTTCAGTATTTCGATCTGTCACGCTCTACTGCAGGTTTGTGCTTGCTGAAGCAGTCCCTGCAATAGACCGGTCTCCCGTTCGTAGGTTTGAACGGTACCTCGCACTCCTTACCACAGTCAGAACATGTGGCTTTGAAGAATTCTCTGGGTTTCTCCCTGTCACGTGTATATCCGCCATATGCCATTCGAATCACGTTCCGCATCTTCGATGCATTGCGGGATGTATGTACTAACATGTATATGAAAGTCTAAGAAAACGAACTTTAAACTTGTAGAAAAGAAAAAGATGATTGCCGGGAGGGCCCCGGCTTTGAGATGAATCAGATATCCCTTGTATTCAGGGCCTTCTTGAGCACCTCGACTTCCTCATCGGAGAGTGTGATGCCCTTACCCATCTTACTGTGATCAGGGGACCATTCCCTGATGTCGTACTTGGGTTCTCTTCCATTCCAGCTGATAAGGTTCAATTCTTTGGTCCATCCTTTGGAGGACTCGGAAAGAACTGCGATGTTCTCTGTGACTTCGTAGCTAAAATCAACCATGTTGATCAACTGTCACCCGTATTTCATTGTTATATATAAAATAAAAAGTACGCGCGTAATAAAGGAATCAGTTACCAACAGTACTTAAAACCCATCCAGATGGATGTATACACATTTGCCCACTTAGGGCGCCTCAGAATAGCATAGGCACCTCTCATCAGCAGCAGCGAACTGCTTTTACGGAAAGGAACGACGGCATCATCGAATTCCGATTGATTCCACTCTTTGAAAGTGTTGTATGCCTTCATGTAATGCGGATCGAACATTATGCTCTTCCTGACCCATTTCTGATATCCCGACAGGTCGCCCCTGGCGATGCCTTCCGCCGCTTTCCTTCCGGATAACAGCGCCACGCCGATCCCGCCGTAGCACAGAGGGTTGGCCAGAAGCGCCGCATCCCCTACTATGCAACAGTTTCCGTTCACCACATGCCTGTTGGTGCCTGTTACGATGAAACGGATTCCGCGCTCCGAATAATCCTGCAGATCGTCAGTACCCTGGATGTACCCTATGGACCTAAGCCCGTCCTTCGAAGGGAAATCCCACCTGTATGAACCGGGATACTGAGGCGATACGGTGAAACAGATCTCGGATGTTTCTGAATCCCCTTCGACCAAATTGTTCACCGCAGCCATCTTGACCTAGGGCCCGTATCCGAAAAGATTCTTCCTAACGACAGAGAAGGCACCGTCCGCACCTACAAGGAACTTACACCGGTACTGCTGACCCTCGGTTTCTACAATATAGCCCCCGTCCGTCTCTTTAACGGCCCTAACAGAGCCTCTGACGATGTTCGCACCGCTTTTGCTGCTCATCGCTCTCAGAAGCGCTACACGATCGATTATTGCGCCTTTGGAACGGACACGTATGTCAACATTCCCGCATGTTATCACTGCGGAATCTATCTCCCTGATCGCACATTCTCTGCCTATACCAGAAAGACAGATCATCTTGTCGCTGATCGCTTCGCCGCATGTCCTGTGATAATGCTCATACTGGGTACCGGACATCCTCTCTATGACGACTACGTCCTCGACGCCGAGTTCCCTGAGCCTTACAGCGGCGGACAGCCCTGCCAGACCGGAGCCGATTATGAGGACGTTGCAATCTATCATCGGCCTTACAATGCCGTCCCTTTATAACTTAGGAACGGTCTTTTTTCTTCATGAATTCCAAGCAGGAAATCATCGATGCCATGAACGGCGAGAATGAAGGACAGGCTCCTCCAGCGCTATTCTCCCAGACCGGGACGGTGGAACTGATGAAATCCTGCGGAGCATGCTGGCCCGATGCCAACTTCTCCGAAGAATCAATGATAAAATTGGCACTCCAGCCGTCAAAAATATTCGGTTTTGCCACTGCCAGGATACCGTTCGATCTGACTTCCGAAGCTGAAAGGCTCGGATGCTATGTTTCCCAAGGCGATGGGGGCAGACAGCCCGCAGTTACCGGTTCCCCATGGTGGAACGAAACCATCCAAGAACCTCCTGAGTTCATGCCTCCGGAAGAGTTCCTTTCGGAAGGGAGATGTTCGATGCACGTACATGTTGCTGAACGCATCTCCAGAGAGCATCCTGAACTATTCCTCACCTCGTCCCTCATCGGGCCCATAGAGCTGACAGGCCACATGGTTGGTTTCGAGAATTTCATTATGGGGACGATAATGGATCCCGACATGACGTTCAAATGGATTAAGAAGATGATCCCCTATCAATCCGAATACGCCAGAGCGCTGTCAGAAGCGTCCGATAACGTGTTCGTGATAACTGAAGGGGCAGAGGATGTCATGGATCCCGAAACATTCTCCATATTCGCTCCGTACGAAAAGACGGTGTTCGACAGCATAAGGGACTCGTTCTCTGTCGCACACGTTTGCGGTACCACAGATACAGTTGTGAATTACCTTCCCGATCTCTGCCCTACGGCCGTATCTGTTGAATCGCACGGGAATCCCCAATCCGTCTTCGACCGCGTCGGTGATAGGACCATCCTGGTAGGCGGGATAAGTCCAATCGATACGATGATGCAGGGAACACCAGAAGAAGTGAGGAAGGCTGCTCTGGAAGCGGACGGTGCAGGATATTCTGTGATAATGTGCGAATGCGGAGTTCCGCCTCAGACTCCCAATGAAAACCTTGAGGCACTTGCAAGATACAGGGACTGATAACATGGATTTCGATCAAGCCATACAGGAACGCCATTCGGTTAGACTATACACTGAAAAGAAAATCGAAGGGGATGTGCTGACATCCCTGCAGAACGAGATATCCCGCATAAACGAGGAAAGCGGCATGTCGATACGTCTTGTCCTGAATGAACCCAAGGCATTCGGAAGATTCCTTTTGAAGACCGTTGTCAAATTCAAGAATGCCGTCAACTACATGGTCATCAGCGGACCCGACTCGGACACGCTGAACCTGGATGCTGGATACTACGGTGAACAGCTTGTTCTGTATGCACAAACCCTAGGTCTAGGGACATGCTGGGCAATGATGGCCGGAAAGAAAGAGGCAGATAAGGACCTTCCGAAAGGGCACAAAGCTGTCATCCTCATTTCCATAGGATACCCTGAGAATCCAGGTGTTCCTCACAAGAGCAAACCGGTTTCAGAAGTCGCTGACGTCACTGACGCCCCAGATTGGTTCGTAAAAGGTGTAGAATATGCACTTTTGGCTCCAACCGGCGTGAACAAACAGGGTTTCAAATTCGAAAGGGATGACAACAAGGTGAAGATGATTTTCGGATCCAGTACGTTGGCCCAGATCGATGCAGGAATCGTGAGGTTCCACTTCGAATATGGTGCAGGCACGGAGAACTTTGTCTGGGCAGAGTAAAATTCGAGTTTTTAAAAAAAATGGCGAACAGGGAGGGATTCGAACCCTCGGCTTGCAGCTTAGGAGGCTGCCGCCATATCCAAGCTAGGCCACCTGTCCGTCAAATTCCGCTATATAGGGAATAGATAAAAGCATTTTGGTATTGATAAGCCCCAGCACTTGATGTGGATGGGATCCCCGGTTTCCCGGGGATATGGGTGATGCACTCCGACGTAAACGGATAATGGATTTTGTAATTCGTTTGCGCCCTTTCAGGCAATTTTACAACGGATAATGTCACTAATAAACATTATTTTGTAATTCTTGTAACTTTTGTAAATTACGTTATCAATGTTATTAAATAGGCGGATACCGGTATGGATGGTGGGGATGCGCTCTGCAGTCTGGTCGTAAACAGAGGATAATGATCGCTTGCGTGACGTTCGAGACAACGAAAGTCACAGACCCTATCCTCTTCTACGAAATCAACAAGGCCCACATCATCCACTATGTGCGGGATCCTACCAGCCAGAGTGCCAGTGTTTACCTGGAGTTCTATGACCGTGTCAAGGAGATTATCGAAGAAAAGTCCCCTCGCCACGTCGACATTGTTGAACATATCGAGAAGGTCTCAGATTTCTCGCTCATGCTCAAAACGGTGCTCGGCATCATCCAAAGCGAACATGATGCCGCGAGCGCCTCAGGAGAGAAGTGCGAGATCTATCTGACCGTCTCCTCCGGAGGACCAGACTATGCCGCAGCTGCGGCAATCGCTTCCATGATGGTCCCCGGGACGATACCGTTCTCCGTCGGAACCAAGGAATACACCGTGGACACCGAAGGTGTCAGAAAAAACTACTTCATCGATGGCAAACCAGTAGGTCTTACCAAGTCCACTTATGATCCGAGACAGCTCCCTAGCTATTCCATCCAGATTCCAGAAGAGCGTCTCGTCCGCGGACTGAGGATCCTGGACCAGAGAAACAACAGCAGACAGTCCGTAACGAGCGGGAAGATGATCGCCGCTCTGAAGGATGCTGAGGTCTGGCACAGGGATACGGAGACGAGCGACCCCAACCGCAAGTCCACCCAGCGCCAGACCGAGGCCGTCTATTATCAGAGGGACTTCATCGGCAAGTGGCTCGACAAGGGCTGGATCGAGAAGGATGACCTCAACTCCAGATACGTCCTCACCGATGAGGGCCGCAACATCATCAATACGTTCTACGTCGAGTGATCCTGCCACTTTTTGGATTGTTCCTTCAGCATCTATTCCGTTCACGCTACGCACTCGTCCCTATAATAATAAAAATAACATAATTTACAAACATTACAACAATTACAATTAATTGTTATTATACCACTACCGCCATAGTAGTATTGCAGCCCCCAAGACTGCAGGTGAAAAACATGGCAAACTACAAGCAGACCCTACTCTCCCCCCTTCCTGCAAGCAGGATCAGGGAGCAGAACTACATGAAGTACGACAAATACGGATGCCGTATCGACCGTGATAGGAAAAGAGAGATGAACACCATACTGGCGTTCTTCGACTGAGATGGATGGATCAAACTTGTTCAAAAATTACCCGAAAGGGTGATAAAGAGTTTTGGGGGAGTTGGGGTGTAAACCCCAACATCACTCTTTCTTGTCGTCTTTCTTGTCGTCTTTCTTGGCGGCTTCCCAGACCTGGACGAACTCGACGCGTGTAACATCGAAAGCTGCCCTGAGGTCTGCGACGATCTTGTACTTGGCGATTGCCCAGTTCTGATCGAACTTGCAGGTCTCGGCCTCGGTGACGACGACCTTGTCGGACTCGACTGCGACCTCGAATCCCTCGGAAGTTCCGGAGGTGAGCTCGATGATTGCCTTTGCCTTTGCTGCTGCCTCGGTGATCTCCTCGGTGACAGTGAAGACGTACTTCAGGTCGTGACCGGCGAGCTGGTTGTTGAAGTCGACCTTGACACGTCCTGCTGCGACGGACATGATGACTCCGGACCTGTTGCCCAGTGAGACGGACATTCCGGGGTAGGGGTTGATCTCCTGCTTGTAGAACTCCTTGATGGGGTGAAGCTCGATGAGCTTGGGGTTCCTTGCTCCGGCTGCCTTCTCGCAGGGGATTGTGATGGTCGTCTCCTTTCCGATCTCTGCCTTCTCGATGGCCTCCTCGAGGTCAGGGAAGAGGGTCTTGGATCCGAAGAGGTAAGCCATAGGTGCGTAGGTCATCTTCTCGTTGAAGATTCCTGCCTCTTTGGCTGCTTCTGCGTCTGTAGTGTCATAGAGTCTCTCGTCTGCATCGGCGAGGTAAGCCTTGTATGTAAGGCGAACGAGCTTCTTTGCGTCTGCCATGATATTCACCGTGATTGGTAATTAACTACTGCGCCGATAGCGTCACCTATTATATAGGTATCGCAAAATAAAGCGCGTATAAGGCACTGGACAGCCGTTTTTCAGGATACTTACCTAGCCTCTGGCACCAGCTTTTTCTCCATACGGACTGTGGAAACGCATATAAACGAGATGCATATACCATGGATTACTACCTGCCGCCTTTGCATAGCCCGGTAGTGCGGCTGACTTGTAATCAGCAGGTCCTGAGTTCGAATCTCAGAGACGGCTCCACTCTACTTATCACTATAATATCTGGCCTGATTGGTCTGAAATCGTTGAACCGATACTCTACATGAGCAATCTCTGAGTGCATTTCGATGATTATGAGAACTAATACAAGCACTCATCTCGATTCGATTGTACGCATTAGAATTCCCGAAGTAGAAAGAATCCATGATGGTGAGGGTCAATAAAACCTAGCCAGACTGAAACGAGCAGCGCCACGAATGCTCCAATAGATATCTAGAATGTAGAAAGGAAGGTTATGTGTCATAACCCCTCCCCATTCGGGGAGGGGTAAATCGTTTTGCAGGTTATTGGTTGCTTTAGACGCTCAGTTCATTCTCTTACTCAGCTCCTGTTGAGCCTGAGGAAGAGGATGACCGCCATCAGGGCGATGAGGATGACCAGGACGAGCATGAGGATCGTGGAGACGGTCCAGTCGTTGGACTCCTTCTGGATGACGACGGTGGGGTCGGAGGGGGCGACGTGGATG
>JAEEGH010014083.1_pt1 | contig 17623 bp, 10 predicted proteins | sample 9134181 | NCBI WGS metagenome assembly JAEEGH01 (sample SAMN16246544, study PRJNA631951) | gut metagenome | biome: gut microbiome; feature: rumen; material: DP-attached | host: Bos | place: Iran: Karaj | collected 2018-10
CAAGGCTTTCTATCTCATCCGCTCAGGCATGGCCATCGACAAGCAGTATGCCGGTGCCTACGCCCGTCCTGTCGGCCATCCCGATACCGAGGTGCTCATCCACCCCTCTGCAGCCTCTCTGGGACGTCCCGCCGGCAGCAAGATCTCGTCGCCGGGCGGCTGGTACGACGCTGGCGATTACAACAAGTACATCGTCAACTCAGCCTTCTCCATCGGCATCGTGCTCTGCAGCTACGAGCAGAACCGTGGCTATTATGACGGTCTCAGCGTCAATATCCCCGAAAGCAAGAACCAGACCGCCGACCTCCTCGACGAGATGATGTACAACCTGCGCTGGATGCTCACCATGCAGGACCCCTATGACGGCGGTGTCTACCATAAGCTGACCACGCCCAACTTCGAGGGCTTCATCATGCCGACGGACTGCAAGCAGCCGCGCTTCGTGGTGCAGAAGAGCACCACAGCCACGCTCGACTTCGCCGCCGTCATGGCGCAGGCCGCCCGCATTTTCAAGGGAAACAAGGACTACCCGACGTTTGCCGACGAGGCCGCCCGTGCCGCCATGGCCGCCTACGGCTGGGCCGAGCGCAATCCCCGTGTACTCTACCAGCAGCGGAGGCTTACCGACCCCGCCGTCAGCACAGGCGAATACGGCGACTTCAACACGACCGACGAATGGTACTGGGCCGCCACCGAGCTGTACCTGCTGACCGGCGACCAGCAGTTTGCCGACGTCGCCGTCAAGAACCAGCCCCGCCGCTTCAGCGCACCCACCTGGGGCAACGTCGCCGCCCTCGGCACCTACGATGTCCTCACCCACTCTGAGCACTCAACACTAAACACTCAACTTCTATCCTACTGCGACAGCCTCATCGCCACGACCGCCAAATCGTCGTTCCAGACGCCCTGCGGCAATTCGCCGCGCGACTTCGGCTGGGGCTGTCTGGCTGAGACCTTCGGTGCCAACGGTCTGACGCTCTGTCTGGCTCACAGACTGACGGGCGACAAGAAATACCTCACCGCCGCTCAGCAGAACGCCGACTACGTCCTGGGGCGCAACGCCACGGGCTACTGCTATATCACGGGCTTCGGCACGAAGAGTCCGATGCACCCGCACCACCGCATCAGCGAGGCCGACGGTATCGACGCGCCCTTCCCTGGCTTGGTTGCCGGCGGTCCTAATCCCGGACAGCAGGACATTGCCGAGGTAAAGACCTACCCCTCGAAACAGCCCGACGAGTCGTTCACCGACGTCATGCAGTCGTATGCCAGCAACGAGATAGCCATCAACTGGAACGCCTCCATCCTCGCCCTCCTCGGCTGGCTTGAGGCTGCACAGCACTAACAGCACGATATGAAGAGAGCCATTCTTTCGACCATCACAATGGTTGCACTTACAGCCAACGCACAGACAACTATGAACAAGTTTGAGAAACAGGCCGACGACATCATCGCACAGATGACGTTGGAAGAGAAGTTTTCGCAGTTGATGAACGAGACGCCGGGCATTCCCCGCTTGGGCATAGAGCCTTACGACTGGTGGAACGAGGGACTTCACGGCGTGGGCCGCGACGGTCGCGCCACGGTGTTCCCGCAGCCCATCGGACTGGGAGCCACGTTCAATCCCGAGCTTATCCGCCGGATAGGCGACGCCATTGCTACCGAGGCCCGCGCCAAGTACATCGTAGCCCGCCGCAACAAGAACTACGCCCGCTATACGGGCCTGACATTCTGGAGCCCGAACGTCAACATCTTCCGCGACCCGCGCTGGGGACGCGGCATGGAGACGTGGGGCGAAGACCCCTTCCTCACCGGCACCATGGGCACGGCCTTCGTCTGCGGCATGCAGGGCGATGACCCCAACTACCTGAAGGTGGCGGCCTGCGGCAAGCACTACGCCGTACACAGCGGCCCCGAGGCCACACGCCACACGGTGAACGTTGAGCCGTCGAAGCGTGACCTCTGGGAGACCTACCTGCCGGCCTTCGAGATGCTGGTCAAGGACGCCAAGGTGGAGATCATCATGGGTGCCTACAACCGCGTCTATAGTGAGTCGGCCTCGGGCAGCAAGTTCCTGCTCACCGACATCCTGCGCAAGCAGTGGGGTTTCCGTGGCCATATCGTCTCCGACTGCGACGCCATTGCCGACATCTGGAAGGGCCACAAGATAGCCAAGACCGAGGCCGAGGCCTGCGCCATCGCCATCAAGGCGGGCCTCAACGTGGAATGCGGCTCCACGTTCAAGGCACTGAAGGATGCCCTGGCTCAGAACCTGCTCACCGAACAGGACATCGACAACGCCCTGCGCCCGCTGATGATGACGCGTCTGAAGCTCGGCATCATCAAGCCCGACCCTGACTGTCCCTACAACCACTTCGACGAGCGCGAGATTTGTTCGGAGAAGAACATCAGCCTCGCCCGCGAGGCCGCCGTCGAGAGCATGGTGCTGCTGAAGAACGAGCGTGGCACACTGCCTATCGACAAGAACATCCACACGCTGTTCGTCACGGGTGCCGGCGCCGCCGACGCCTTCTGGCTCATGGGCAACTACTTCGGCATCAGCGACCGCTACTGCACCTACTTGCAGGGCATCGTCTCGAAGGTGTCAAACGGCACCGCCGTCAACTACCGTCCCGGCTGCTTGGAGAGCACACCTACGCGGAATGCCATTAACTGGGCCGTCGAAGAGTCGGCGGGGGCCGAGAAGACCATCGTCGTGATGGGTAACAACGGCAACTTAGAAGGCGAGGAAGGCGAAGCCATCGACTCCGAGCGCGGTGACCGTGACAACATCCGCATCCCCGAGAGTCAGATGAACTACCTGCGCCAGATCTGCCGCCGCAAGAAGGAGGGCGTCATCGTCGTGCTCACAGGCGGCAGCCCCATCGATGTGCGCGAGGTGTGTCAGCTGGCCGACGCCGTCGTGATGGCCTGGTATCCCGGTCAAGAGGGTGGCTACGCCCTCGGCGATCTGCTCTTCGGCGACGCGAACTTCTCGGGCCGGCTGCCCGTCACATTCCCTGAGGACGGCGACCGGCTGCCACAGTTTGAGGACTATTCTATGCGCGGGCGTACCTATAAGTATATGTCGGACAATATATACTTCCCCTTCGGCTACGGCCTGAGCTACGGCCACGTAGACTACAGCAACCTGCAAGTCACGAAAGCCGACCGCAAGGAGGGCGTCACCCTGACGCTGACACTGACCAACCGGGGCGACCGCGCCATCGACGAGACGCCGCAGGTCTACATCACGGCTCCTGGTGCCGGCACCACTGCCCCACTCCAGCAGCTCGCCGCCTTCCAGCGTGTCAGCGTGGCTCCCGGTGCTTCGGCTGAAGTGCAGTTCAGCATCCCCGTCGACCGCCTGACGACCGTACAGGAGGACGGAAGCCGCAAGCTCGTGCGTGGCACCTACACCATCACCGTGTCGAGCGCAGCCCCGTCACCCCGCTCCGCCGCCCTCGGTGTCAGTGCAGTCTCGGCGCAGGTAAAACTCTGACAGCTGACACCCAGCACACCCAATAGAAGTGAAAAGTGATAAGTTAAGAGTAATATAAACACTTTACTTCCAGTAGTGTCACGGCGCGAAGCAATCGTTCCCACAGCCTGGGACGTTTGTCCCACTGCCTGGGACAAACGTCCCAAGCCGTGGGACAACCCAAATTCGTGAGAATTCACTCTTCCCCCTTCCTTCTTCCTTCTTCATTTTTCACTTTTCACTTCTATTACGTGTGCCAGGTGTCAGCAAAAACAATCCTGCGCGCGAAAGCGCATAGAGACGGTTAGACGGTGAGACGTTTCGTCCTGCGTAATTCCCTCTACATCAATCCTTTCTAATTTCAGGATTGCATCAGACAACTATTCTTCGATTATGTTTTTGAACTTATCCCATCTATTAGTCCTCATATAAGCTTCGCGAGAACCCTTGGGGACATATAATGTCGTGGATTCATATGTGTCATTATCAAAAAGGGAATAGACCGTGCAGTCTGAAGGATTCCCTATTTTACAATGAATAGATGTCAGGTCACTACACCCTTTGAAAGCATCTTGTCCGATATAAGTTACACTACTTGGAATACTAATCGAAGTGAGACCTACGCAACCACGGAAGGCATCATGGTAGATACTTAAAATGTCGTCAGGAATCGTTGTGTTCCTGCACCCTTGAATCAACCACCTTTTTGTCTTTAATATGATAGCATTACATTTATTGGGCGACCAAAATTTCTCATTACCTTCTTCTACAACAATGCTTACAAGGCCCCCACATCCGCTGAATGCAAAATCGCGAATGGAAACGACACTTCGGGGGATTATGAGTGATGTCAATCCAATGCAATTCTTGAAAGCTTCCTCACCAATTACTTGTATAGTTTGAGGAATAATGACAGAGCTAAGACGGGTACAATTCTTGAAAGCATCATACTTGATAGATGTTACTTCGTACGTATGACCTTTAACAGATATTTTGGGGACTATATTGGCTATTTCATTTAATCCACTTTCATCATAACCAGAGACCGTCAGATTATCTGTGTCGTAGAAGTTGGTGTATTTGATGTGATCTAGATAAAAGTTCTTTTCGTCAATCAGGAAAAAGGTACTTCCATTTGAAGTCGTTCCATCTTCATTCACAATAACCGTCTCGCCATAATCGTCATCGTCGTTTCCACAAGCTGTTGTGAGAAAAGTCAACGACATCGCAAAAAGTAAATAAAGAAATTGTTTTTTCATCGTTTTTATAAATATGTTATCATTTTGTCGGCAAAGTTACGAATAAAATGCGAACTAACCAAAAATACAAACCTTATTCTGTAGACTTTCGTGTATAAAAGTAGTTTCGTGGCAAATGATTCGCATTTCTTTTCAGCATTATCACATCATAAAACGGCTTCTGAGAATCAGAGGTGATGGTTCTTGTAATCATTTCTAAACAAATGTAGATAGGGAAACGTTTGATGGTTTCCTTCTATGTCATTCGTGTAACAACTCAGTCATCATGCTTAATGGACAAAAATCTTCAGAAATCTAACGAAAATGGCTGCACGTGAATAGATTTTTGTTTGATTTTTGAAGATTTTTGTCCCTTTCTCACTATCCTTGGTGTTTTAAAAGGGTGTGGGACAAGCCGCCTAAGGCGGGAGAATCAGTGAGAATCAATCAAATCTCGTTTCATCAGTGTCCTATAAATCAACACGGAAGATAAAACCTCCTCGCGGCTGGCATGTAATAGTGGCGGGGAGTTTTTGTATGGTCTCAATGCGCCAAGGGGCGTCCTTGCTGCCGCTGTCGGCGAACAGGGTGGCGGCGTATGTCCCCTTGACAAAATCAAGGGGCACACTGAGGGTCTTCTCTGCGTCGGTGCCGTTGATGCCGGCCACGTACCACGTCTTGCCACTGCGGCGGGCCAGCACACAGCTCTCGCCGGGATAGCCACTGACGAAGCGGGTCTCGTCCCAGGCAGCGGGCAGGTTGGAGAGGAAGTCCTGAACGGCCTGCGGCTGGGCCAGGAAACTCTCGGGACGGTCGGCCAAGTGCTGCAGACCGCTCTCGAAGAGCACCGTCAGCGCCAGCTCGTGGGCGTGGCTCGTGATGTGCGGATGCTGCGAGTCGCTGAAGGCACAGGGTGTGTAGTCCATCGGTCCGATGACATTGCGGGTATAGGGCAGCGTGGCATTATGACAGGCAGCCTTATTGGTAAACGTCGGCACGTTGTTATACCACTCAGCACCATAGACGCCCTCCGTTGACAGCAAGTTGGGATAGGTGCGCTGCCAGCCGCGGGGCACGGTGGCTCCGTGGAAGTTGACGAGCAGGTGGTGAAGGGCGGCACTCTCCATCAGGTCGATGCAATAGTCCATGTTTTTCTGGTTCTCGCCGCTGAAGAAGTCGATTTTCACGCCGGCCACGCCGATTTTCTCGCACCAGGCGAACTCCTTCTCGCGGTCTTCGGGCCTGTTCAGGCGGAACTTCGGCGTCGGTGCACCGTCAACCCAGCCCACGCTGGAGTTGTACCATATCATCGGCTTCACGCCCTTCGACTTGGCGTAGCTGACGGCATCCTCAACGGTCTTTCCGTCCTTCATACGGTCCCACTCGGCATCAATCAGCACGTAGGGCAGCTTCAGCGTGGCAGCCATGTCGGTATACTTCTTGATGATGTTATAGTCGTCCGACCCGTGGTTGTAGGCCCAGTAGACCCACGACACCACGCCGGGCTTTATCCAGCTCGTATCCTCCAGCTTGCAGGGTTCGCTGACGTCGGTGACTAACGTCGACTCCACCACATCGCCCAGCGAACCGAGAATCACCAGTCGCCAGGGCGAATGGGCCTTGTTCTCGCCCTCGTCCTGTACCACGCGGTACACCTCGCCGTCGTTATACATCGACGACGCACTCTGTCCTTTCTCAATGTTCGCCTCTGTCAGAAGTGCAAACACGCCGTCCTTCAGTTCCAACAATGCAGGGAAACTCCAGCGCACGCAGTTGCCGTCGGCATCCTTCGACACGGCACTGAACGAGCGTTGCGCCTTCACCTTATGAGTCGTCGTCAGCGGGTAAAAGCCCTCAGCACCGTCAGTCCACTGCATCATCCAACGCTTCATACCCTCGGGAATGACGTAGGCTGCCTGCTCCTTGACGGGCTGTTCGTAGCGGTAGGCAATGCCGTCGTTATAGAGTCGCAGCGTCATCTGCCCCACCCTATACTCGTTGGCCTCGTTCGTGCAGTGACTGCGCTTGCCTTCCAGCATCGTGTAGTCGGCCTTTATCTTCTTGGCCTTTACCATTTTCTGTACTCCAAAAGTCTCAGCCCCTTTCATCGTGAGTACCTGCTGTCCCTGAAAGCCTATAATCCATTGTCCGTTATTCACTTCCACCGACAACTTCTTGTTTGGCGACGTCAGCCGCTGGGCAGTGGCTGTCATTGTCAGACCAGCCACAACAATCCAAAAGAATAGTCTCTTCATCATTTCTATACAATTTTTTCTATTTCCAAACTATCACTCCAGAACCATTTTGTCAATATCCGGCATCCACGCGCTGTCATTACTCAGTCGGATGCTATTGCGGCCCTTCTTGAGGTTCACGTCGACGGCAATGGTCGAGGGTTGGTTCCAGTCGCCGGCAGCAGCCTTCAGTGTAGTTATGCGCTGGCCGTTGACCGTGAGGTCCATCGTGCGCTCCTCGCCGCAGAAGTAGGTGATAGTCATCCGGCGCGTACCGGCTTTCTGCACATAAACATCGTTCCACTCGATGTCGTTACCAACACGACCGCCGAGCCATCCGGCCTTATAGCCACCGCTGGCCTCGGGTATGGCAGAAAAAGTGCCCGACTTCACGTCCTGATTGTTGCGCAACTCCTGATAGGCGGGCAGCAGTGCCGACTCGGCTTCATAGACCTTGCGCTCCAGACGCTTCTGACCTTTCACGCGATAAATCTTCGTGCCGTGAGCAGGAATCTTCAGGGGAATGGGGTTCATGTCGTAGAGATAGTCCAGCTGGGCAAAGCAGTCATAGTACTGCACAGCACCGCCGAGGTCGATGGTTGCGGGGTTGAGGCGTACAGTCTGTTCCTCATCGCTGGGGTTATAGATGGCCACAGCGCGGGTCTTGCCGTTCAGTTTCTTAATGTCCTTCACCAGGATGTAGCACTCGCCCTGCTTCTCGGCCACGTATGCCTGCAGGTGCAGCGGGTCCTGGTTCAGGGCAATGAGGTCGCGGTTGCAGAGCAGTTTCAGCGACTCGGGACGGATGTTGCGGGTGTCGCAGCCGATGAGCAACGGCGACGACATGATGCACCACATACCGAAGTGCGTCTCGTCCTCCGTCTGCGACATCGAGCGCCCTACCTCAAGCATATCCATGTCGTTATAGTGACCGTCGTGACAGAAGGCGCTGAGATACAGATTCTCGGCCAGGATGCCTTTCACGCTCTTCCAGGCATCGTAGATGTCGCCCGTCGTTCGCCAGCTGTCGGCCACGTCGGCGCCCCACGTTCCCGGGAATGCCCAGCGGCACATGTTGAATACGATGTCCTTCTTGCCGCAGTTCTTGATGGCGTTCGATATCTTCGTGTACTGCTGCTGCTCGTCGAGTCGCATGTGCATACCGCCGCAGTAGTCGACCTTGATGAAGTCGAAGTCCCAGTCGATGAAGTAGAGTTTGCAGTCCTGCTCCTCATGGCCAGCGAAGCCCACGCCAAGTCCCCATGCATGTTTGCCTGCCGAGCCGCAGGTGTTGTCGCCGGCGTCGCTGTAGATGCCTGCCTTCAGGCCGAGCTTATGGATATAGTCCACCAACGGGCGCATCCCGTTCGGGAACAGTTTGGTGTTCAGACGCAGATGTCCGTTCTCTCCGCGACCGTCCCAATAGCCGTCGTCGATGTTCACATAGAGATAGCCCGCCTGCTGCAACCCGTTCTGGTGCATGGCATCAGCCTGACCCTTAATGAGTTCCTCGTTGATGTTGAGGGCGAATGTGTTCCACGAACTCCAGCCCATCGTGGGTGTCCGTTGGGCAAAAGCGACGACTGCCAGGCAGGCAAGCATCGCCAAAAGCATTGTTCTACGCATAGTCTTGGTCTGTTTATAGGTTTATTGTCATGTCGATTACTTATTCTGCTGGCTGAAGTAATGTTCGCGCAGTGGCTTGCTGACGGTCTCTCCTGTCAGGGCAACTGCCTGCTGCAGTTTGATGTCTGCCGATGAGGCCCCCACCTTGACTATGAATTTGCCAGGAGCGACGTGCCACTGCCGCTGATCGTAATAGCCGAACTGCTCGGTATGGAGCTGCATCTTCACGGTCTTTGTCTCACCCGGCTGCAGCGACACCCGGGCAAAGCCCTGCAGCTGGATGGGCCTGATGTGCTGGCTGCTGTCCGTGGGCGACAGATAGACCTGCGCCACTTCGTCGGCAGCCATTTCGCCGGTGTTCTTCACCTCGAACGACAGATTGACCGTCGGGGCTGATGTAGACACTTCAGCGTCAGCCTGCAGGCTCGCATACTCAAACGTCGTGTAGCTCAGGCCGTAGCCAAAGGGCCACTGCACACGCGGGTCTTTTTCTGCACTGTAATTATAGCAGAGCGGCTCGTAGACCTCCGAATTGGGATAACTAATCGAGAGCTTGGCCGACGGCGATACGTTGCCTAAAAGGATGTCGGCAACGGCATTGCCACCCTCCTCGCCGGGATACCAAGCCTGGACGATGGCGGCACAACGCTCGGCAAGTCCGGAGATGACCTGCGCACGACCGCCGAACACCACTAAGACGACAGGCTTGCCGGTGGCCAGCAGCTCCTCGACATACTGCTCCTGACGGCCAGGCAGACGGAGCCCCTGACGGTCGCGGTTCTCGCCGCAAAGCATCACATTCTCGCCGACGGCAGCGATGATGACATCGGCCTGACGGGCCAGGCGCAGAGCCTCGGCCTTATCGGCCTTCTCGCCGGCGTCGACCTTGCGGTGCAGAATTTCGTACTCCCAGGCCCGCTCGTCGCCCAGCTCGCTGTACTTCGTCTCTATCTCCTCCGTCCAGTCGCAGCCGCGCTCATACAGCAGGTTGACGCCCTCGGGCAGCCTGGCCTTCATTCCTTCCAGGAGTGTGATGGTATGCGGATGGTCCAGGTCGTCGGTGACTTTCTTCCAGAAGTAGGTCATGGCCGGGAAGGAGTAGTCGCCACACATGGCCCACATCGTGTTGGCATTGGGACCGGTAAGCAGCAAGTTCTTCGTATCCTTTAACGGCAGGATGCCGTTATTCTCCAAGAGTACGATGCTCTGCGCGGCAATGTCGTAGGCCGTCTGCCGCTCCTCGGGGGTGTCAAGGGTTATCTGCTCCTTACTATATAAATAAGGTTGCTGGTCGAAGAGTCCGGCACGCTGCTTATAGCGCAGCACGTTCTTCACCGCACGCTCTAAGACCTCGGGCTTAACCAGTCCCTCGTCGATGGCCTGCTGCAAGTACTGGTAGTTGGTGCCTCGGGGAAAGTCCACGTCGTTGCCGCCATTGATGGCTGCTGCTGCCTTGTGCATCGCATCATCGAGACCAGGAATCTGGTCGATGGCCGTATAGTCGCTGACCACCATCCCGTCGAAACCGACGTAGCTACGCAGGATGTCCTCGAGGATTTCGCTATTGGCCACGCAGTTGGTACCGTGAACGGCGTGATAGCCCGGCATCACGGCCTTGCTGCCCGCCAGTCGGATCATCGCCTCGTGAGGCATCAGTATTTCCTCCATCAGTTCCTTCTCGTCGGCATCGCCGCCACCGCCGTAGCCGAGATAGTGCTTCGAACAGGCGCCGACGCCCTTCCTGAGGTCGCCCTGCTGCAAGCCCTTGACGAAGGCCACGCCCATCACGGCCGACAGGTAGCCGTCCTCGCCGTAGGACTCCTCCAGACGGTTGAACGAGGGTGTGCGACAGACGTCGACCATCGGCGACAGCGACAGCACGCCGCCCATCTTCCTCATGGCGATGCCCGTCTGGCGGGTCTTCAGCTCGGCCAGTTCGGGATTGAACGAGCAGGCCTGTCCTATCTGCTGCGGATAGATGGTGGCACCACGGGTGTTCACCCCCGACAGCACCTCCTCGTGGAACAGGGCCGGAATGCCGTTGGGCGTATGCTTCATCAACCACTCCTGAACGGCAGCCACGCGGTCGCGCAGTTCGTTGGGGTCACGTGGTTTCTGGCTGGCATACTGCGAGAAGTGACCGATGCCGTTAGGTATCAGCTCACGACACTTAGCCGTGTCCAACCGTCCCTGCTCGTCGAAGAGCTCATCCATATACATACTCCTCAACTGGGCGATACGCTCCTCCTGCGACATCCTGTCGTAGAGTTCGTCCACCAGCTGCTCCGTATCTACGGCAGCACTACAACCTGCCAAGAGTGCAGTCACGCACACAATGATGAATCCTTTCATATAGTTATAGGTTTACAGGTTGCAAAGGTAATAAAAAAAACAGAGAAACAAGAAGAAACGCAGATAATTTCCCGAATCAGAAGGGGAAACCGCCACCACCGAAGCCGCCAAACTGCGGCATCTTAACTTCCCTGAGCTCCTGGATGCGGGGCTGCCAGTCACGGTCGAACCGCTCGATGTTGCGGTCGAGGAAGTCCAGGCGGTCGGCTATCCACTGCTTCAGCACCTTGATCTCCTCGTCGTAGGAACTGACGCGGTAGGCCGCAAACATTCTGACGGCATTGAATCCGCCAAAGCCGCCGAAATCGCCGAAGCCGCCGAAGTCACCCATTGGCGGGAAACCGCCACCCATCGGGGAGAAGCCGCCGGGGAACTGTGGGATGGAGTCGGGCATCGGAAATCCGCCACCCATCGGGGGGAAGCCGCCGGGGAACTGTGGAATAGAGTCGGGCATCGGGAAACCACCACCCATCGGGGGGAAGCCACCGCCGAAACCGCCAAAACCACCAAAGCCGCCGAAAGACGGCTGCGAGGCTAACTGCTCCTTCTCTTCTTCGCTGACGAGCAGTTCGGGATATTTCTCGAAGTGGCGGTCGACGCAGGGTGCCAGCAGACGGGCGTGACGGTCGATGTAGCTGTTGATGGCCTTGCTGCTCAGCACGCCCTTGCGCAATTCCTTATAGCGCACCTTCACCGCCTTGCGGAAGGCGGGGTCCTGCAGCAGGCGCTGCCACAGGGCCGGTGTCGGGTTGGTGTTGGCACCCTCGAAGCACCAGGCCTCCAGGTTGTTGGCATTGGCGAAGTTGCAGTTGCCATAGGCCAGGTTGTAGTCCCACACGGGACCGACCACGAGCTTGCCGCCCGTGCCGTCGGCCTTCTGCTTCTCCTTATAGAAGTAGGCGCTGCGCTTGTAGCCGTCGGCGTTGAGACTCAGTTCGGTATGGATGAAGTAGTCTACGAACGAGGGCACGTCGATATAGCGGGCGTAGCCCCGCTGCGGGTCGGCGAAGTAGTCCGATTGTATCACCTGCTCCACGGTGTCCACGTAGCTCTCGATGTATGCCAGCTGTTCGGGTCTGAGCTTCTTTTTCTTCGGGTAGATGCACGACCATGTTATCTGGCTCGTCATGATGCCGTCGCCGATGCCGGGCACCTTCGAGGGGAAGGTGGCGTCGTCCTCGTTGTAGGTATCGATGCGCAGCAGGTAGCCGCCCGTCAGGTCGCGCCCCGCCGTGTCGCTCTTCTTCAGCTTGGCAATGTTCACGCGGTCAGTCCCGCGCTTGATGGCCTCCGAGAGGATGTAGATGCCGCGATAGTCGCCGTTTACGGTCAGCTCCACCATCTTCGTGCGTGGTCCCCAGTGGCCCATGTCGCGCCACAGTTGGAAGGCCAGCGGGTCGCGGACGGCCGACACGTCGTTGTAGGGCGCCAGCAGCACCCAGTCGCTGTGAGCAGGCATGCCCAGCAGCGGGGCGTCGAGTTCCTTGCCCTGTTCGTCGCGCAGCTCGATGGTGTATTTCTTCTGGTTGAAGCTGAGCGAGCTGTTGCCGCGCAGCTTGATGCCGATGGGGCCGTCGTAGCCGACGGTCTTCATGTGCGCCGTCACCTTCTGCCGGGCGTTGAGCACCGTATCGGCTGTTATGATAATCTGTTCGAGACTGTTTGTTCCGTCATCCTTTCCCTGCACCGCCGTTGCGGTAAGAGCGATAAATAGTAGTGAAAGCAGTTTTCTTGTCATTTCAAAGCGTTGTTAGTTGTGCAATTTAATACAATAGACGTAAAAACTGCCGCAATGTTTAATCGGCTGAGGCCCCAATCAAAAGTACTGAAAAGAAGTTTTATTTTATTTTCTTTGAAAGATATAGTACTTTCTACAAATTCTTTTGTAACTTTGCATCGACAATTTGACATAATCATGAGAAAGATTGAGGTCGTTTCATTAATCCTTGTTGTGGCAGCAGTGTTCGTGCTGGTTATTATGCTGCAAATGGATTTTGGTAATTCCAGGAAATGGATGTATTTGCTATTTATAGCATTGCTGGCACTCGCTATCGACCCTGCACACTTCTTGAAAAAGAGACGGAAGCAGAAGGCAGTAGAAAGTTCAGCGGAAACAGAGGAAGACGAAATGGGCTTCTTCGAACTTGCTTCAGCACAGCCCGTCGGGAGCAAAGAGCAGGATTCTACAGATTCATATATGACATTCCTGGATAAGGAGTCAGACGACTATTACTACATTCATTATGTTAACGGCAAAATGGACGAAGCCTACGTTGGTGGGCCATATTATGTTGAAAGGGAAGGCTACGACGAACTGTATGAAGAGTATGCGTCGCTTGAAGGACTGTCAAAAACAGCTGAGAATGAGGAAATCGAGGACCTGTGTTCTATATCTGCCGAAGACTTCAAGCGTGTCAGAACACGCTATCAAGACAGTCTGGCCAATGACATACTGGCAAGAGTTTCCACCCCAAACCAGTCGGAACCAGTCAATAGGATAGGGCGTGGCGTGGCTTATTTGCTTGTAGCGCTGGTTTTTGTTATTCTGCTCGTGGGTGTGTCCATATTGCCGTTTATGCAGGTAGATGGTGGCACCTATATTGGCATTTTCATTATCTTCTGTCTTGTTCTGCTGATTGCCGGCTTGTCGTTTTTCTCGCCAAAAACATGGCTGGAACGCAGAATCAAGTGGCTGACTGGTAGTGTAAAACAAGAAGTACTCGATTTTGGGACAGGCAAAGCAAAATGGTATTATGCAAACGACGAAAATAATCTGCTGACTTATAGATATGCCCCAGGGAAAAAGCAGCTGCTGATTACAAAGACCATACAAGTTCCTTTGCGCAATGTCAGTCAGAACTTAGCACAAAAGCAACAGATGCTCACCGACTGGATTGAAGACAAGCCGTTCATCGGGCATTGCGATATGAGCACAACATCGTCGATAGGCATGTGCCATTTCTACTTCACAATTCCCAAGACTGATGCCACGAAAGCAGTAATGAGGCAGTTGCGAGAGTGGATATTCCGTCCAGAACATGATGCTTCCAAAGTGTGTGAGTATTTCAAGTTTGAGGAGCCCGAGGGAACGTTCTATGTCAAATTCCAGAATTGCCGTATCAATAAGTTAATATTTGAACGTAAAGATGGTAAGACTGAGGTTTTTGACCCAGAGACAGACAGTTTGGAATACGAGAGCCTTTCCGAGGAACTCCAGAGGTTCTACGCAGATTTCAATGGTTATTATGCACCCAGAATAAAAGAAGACCAGCGTATTGAATCACACGACTGGCCTTCCGTTTAGTGAGATACCGGTAACTTTGGCTCAAGAAAGGTTCCCGTTGATTGAAGCACGGAGCGCAGTCGCTGCGGTCCGTGCCTGTATCCCGGGTATCATAAGAAAAACTTACTCTGCTCCCATCACGGCCTTGCTCATTTCCTTCAGGTACTTCTCGGTGAGGCCGTTGATGTATTTCTGCGTCTTCTGCGCCGCCTTGGTCAGCACGCCCACCTCCTTATACATCTCCGTAAAGGCTTGGTTCTGCTCGGTGTAGAATTTCAGGATCTCTTTGTGTATTTCGCCAATGGCCTTGTTTTTCTCTACTTTTTCAGTTGGCGGCACGTCGAGACCTTTCAGGTATTTGATGAAGTCCTGAAGCTTCGTGTCCAACTCCTTGTTGAGCTTGGTAATCTGTGCGAAGATACGGTCTGTACCCGTGAGTGACTTCATCTCGAAGTACGGCTTTAACGGGGCGTATGAGGCTTTGATGGCATCCATATTGGCTTTCACGGCCATTGCCTTCGCCTCTACCTGCATCTTCTGCTCGGGTTTCGGCTCCCATCTTGAAGACTGGCAGGGCGTGACGGGCTCGCTGTAGCCGGGTATCGTGTCAACTGCCACATCGTCATCTACCACATCGTCAACTACCACATCGTCAACTGCCACATCGTCAACTGCCACATCGTCAACTACCACATCGTCTATTCCGCGGCTTTGCCGTTCGTTCAGCAGGCTCTTGCCTGAGTAGCGTCCTACCCGCTGCTCATAGTCGCGATCCTCGTCGTAGTAACCGTTATGCGTGGTGATACGGTAGGTCTCGCCAGGCACGAAGTCGAGATTCGTCCACAGTTCGCAGAGCGAGCCGTCAGGCATGACGGTACGGATACGGCCTACCTTGGGTTTGTCGAGTTCGACGCTGAACGTGAAACGCTTGTTCACCACGGGCATCGTAGCCACAAAGTCGCTGTCCTTCAAATTGTTGAGTTCCTCAGCGGTGTCGGCCATATAGACCACGTAGAGGGAGTCCTTCAGGTCATAACCCACCCGTCCGTCGATGGTAAACGTATTCTTGTTGTCGCTCAAGAGACCAGCGCTCGACATGTTCTTCTGATAAAGGTCGGGGCGCAGCGAGGTAATCATATAGACTGAACCTGATGCAACCTTCCTGTTCTCAACATATTTCCACGAGATGGCATAAACATCACGCAACTGCGGATTCTCTGGGTTCTTGGTACACATGAACCACAATTCCTCTCCGGGCGTACGCACATGGACCTTAATATTCTGACCGTTTTGGGAGAGCACATCCACTATGACCTGCTGTTCGCTGTGGGGCGCCAAGTGCATGAACTGATAGGACAGCGGCTCATCTTTGGTAAAGCAATCGACCACTTGCGGGATATAAGAACCGGGTGCATCACAATAGAAGGTGACGGATCTGAGACTCGATTCGATAGTGCCCGTATTGGGGTTTCTGTTCACAGAATAGATTTGTCGCTCCTTCGCTCCAAACTTATCGATTAACGTATTCATGATCCTGATGACGTTCTCAGGTTTCTTCTGGGGGGCTGTTGCCGTTGGGTCGGCACTGGCGGTTGTTATGACGCTGCAGGCGATGAGCAGCATTATGACTATACGTTTCATGATGGTGATATTTTTTATTGTTGGGCTGTTTGTTCTAAATTATGTTTTGCAATCTCGAGTTCCAGTTCCACCCATTTCAGGTAGGCTTCGTCGGCTTGTTTCTTCATAAGGGCCAGCTCTTCGGGGGTGTACTTGTAGTTCTCGGGACGGGTGATGGGGATATCGCGCTCGGTGAGGGTGACGGCAGCCTTCGTGGTAGCTGTATCCTCAACGGTTGCAGGCGTTGTTTCCTGTGCCAACAGCTGTTCTTCGGTGACAGGCTCAGGCTGTTGCACGGGCTGCTTCTTCGGATTTGCTGAAACGGGCTTCACGGCGGCGGGCTTCACTTGCAGAACCTCTGCCAGCTGCGGCGCTTCGGGCCGCTGAACAGCCTTTTGCTCCTGCTGCTCTGGCTGTTGCTCTGTTTTCTGCTCCACCTTGGCAGCGACGACCGTTCCATTGTCCTGTTCAACTGGTGTTTTCTTCGGCGGTGTAACGAATATGGCGATGAAGCCGGCCACAGAGGCGGCTGCCAGCCAAGGCCAAAGCCGTCTGGTCTTGGCCACCGGCTTCTGTTGTGCCACCCGCTTCATCAGCCGGGCGTTCAGGTCGGCGGGCATCTGTGGCAGTTCTGCCTCGTCCTGTCTGAGTGCTTCGCGCAGGGCGTTGTCCTGCTGGCGTAGGTTGTTGAGTTGTTCCTCCTTCATGACTGTAACATTTTTATGATTCTACAAAGTTTCTTTCTCGTTCGGCTCAGGCGCGAGGCCACCGTTGTGGGTATCGACTCCGTGATGTCGGCAATCTCCTTCAGGCTCCGTTCCTCGTAGTAGAACATCGTCACCAGCGCCCGTTCCTCAGGCGGCAGGTGCTTCAGGGCTGCACGTATCAGCTGCACCGTCTCGGCATTGGCGTGCCCTAACGTCTCGTCCACCTCGGCGTCCGACAGCTTGTCGGCCTCATGGCTGCGGTCCTCGAAGTAAACGACGGGCAAGCGCTTGCGGCGCAGAAAGCTGATGGCCTCGTTGTAGGCTATGCGCGAGATCCACGTCCGGAGCGACGCCCGCCCGGCATCGTGTTGCCCGATGTTACTGAACACCTTCATAAAGACATCCTGATACACCTCCTCGGCATTCTCGGTGACGGCGACGAGCCGCACCACCTGCGCGAAGACCTCGCGGCCGTAGCGGTCGATGGTCTCTTGTTGTGCCTTGGGACTTTGTTTGCGCAGTCCCGCTATCAGGTCTGTCTCGGTCATGCTGTTTTCTGTCTCTGTTTATATATACGCAGAAAGGAGTGGAAACATTGCAGTCGGGGAGAAAAAAATACCGGGTTGAGTCCCGGAACTTTTTTTTATTGTGTATGTGATCTACATGCTCATTTTACAGATAAAGCCCGAACGAGAGCGAGCGGAACTTCACGCCGCCGTCCTTCAGCACGTTGTCGCCCGAGTACTTCAGATAGAGGGGGACACCCATGATGCCCACGCGGAGCATCCAGTCGATGGTGATGGGGCGCTGGCGGATGTGGCGCTCCAGTCTCTCGATGTCGTCACCATACATGGAATACTCCGTCAGCATGCTGCCATAGACATTGAAGTTCACCACGGGTCCGAAGCCAATCCAGAAGTCCTCGTCGAACTCATGGGTATAGCCCAGGTTGGCCGTCAGCGAAAACACCTTGATGCGCGAGAAGTCGGGCGACACCTGCAAGGGGTACGTGTCAAGGGCAATGTTGCCGTCGGGCGCTTTCACGAACCGTGTGTCGCCGGTCATGCGGTAGTTCTTCCAGT
>JAEEGH010014085.1_pt1 | contig 17621 bp, 13 predicted proteins | sample 9134181 | NCBI WGS metagenome assembly JAEEGH01 (sample SAMN16246544, study PRJNA631951) | gut metagenome | biome: gut microbiome; feature: rumen; material: DP-attached | host: Bos | place: Iran: Karaj | collected 2018-10
AAGAGTATCCTGATGCCCTTTTAAATGAACACGTCTGCAGGTTACTTTAGAAGCGTCAGCATAAAGCGCGATCGCCTGACCTCTGATACGTCCGTCACCTGCAGTATTTTCTATAGTAAGATCTTCAATTATCGCTTCATTCCCTGATACGAACATGGTATAACTTCTGAAAGTTCCGAGTTTAATGCCCTTATCATCAGGCGCCTTATCGAATCCTCCATCAGACCATGAGATAGTAGTAACATCCATTCCTGCACCCTTTATATGCAAAGAGTTGTCAGTAACATTATTATTTCTAAAATATTCTTCATCAAAGTATAGCTTTTGATAGTGTGTTCCCTTGCTAAAAAAGAGTTCTTTCATAGTCCGCATAGTCTCCAATAAGATTTGATAATAAAGCAATTATAACTTCTTAATATAGTTTACGTTTGATTTTTGATCACTGCAACAGGTGTCAAAAGGAACTTTTGACACCTACCTCATATAATGTTTTTTGAATCATGGATATTGTTATTTACAGATGGCCATTATTTGACTATATTAAGCGTTTGTGATAATGTTCCTACGTATGTGGGTGTCGGCTACAAGTTATCCGCTTGCAGTTGACCTAACAGGGAACCGGGTGTAAATCCCGGACAGTGCCGCTACTGTGTTGGAACAGAGGATGCGCATGGCTGATGGATACAGTCATGAGGGCACCAACAAAAAAGTGTTCCTAAGTCAGATACCTGCCCATGTTGTCTTGGTGTTCATAATAGCGAAGCACTATTTTGAACATGTGGCTTATTCTTTATGCTTCAGATTGGAGAATATTATGAAAAAGAAACTGTTATCAACAATGCTCGCTGCAACATTGTCTTTTACTATGCTTGCAGGATGCGGATCATCAGATTCAGGTAATGAAAACGCAGGTTCTAACGAAGCATCTCAGAGCGCTTCAGAAGGAACAAGTAGTGAAACAGAAGGAAATGAAGCTGAGACTGCAGAAGATGAGACTAAAACTTCTTCAGACCTTGTAGTTCCGGAATACGATCTTCCTACTCAGGATCTTGCAGGAAATGATATCGTTGTTCCCGAAGAGATCGATGCTATCGTAAGTATGTCACCTTCATCAACACGTCTTCTTGTAGACCTTGGACTTGCTGATTACATTGTTGCCTGCGATACATATTCTTTTGAATATTATGGAGCTGATCTTACAGCAGATATCCCTCAGTATGATATGATGGCTCCTGATCAGGAATCTATCGTAGCACTTAATCCTGATATTGTATTTACAACAGGTATGAGCTATGCAACAGGAACAGACGTATATGCATCTGTTCGTGAAGCTGGTATCTGCGTAGCTGATATCCCAAGTGCTGCATCACTTGCAGAGATCGGTGAGAGCATCACATTTATAGGTGCATGCACCGGTACATATGAAGAGGCTGAGATCATTGTAGAAGAGATGAATGCAACAATCGAAGAGATCGCTACACTTGCTGCTACAATCGATGAAGCTGACAAGAAGACAGTCCTTTATGAAACAAACACACCTACACCTGACTACCCAACGATCTACTCAGCAGGTTCAGGTACATACATCGCTGAGATGATCGAAGCAGTTGGCGCTATCAATGCTACAGCTGATCAGGAAGGCTGGGCTTCTCTTACAGAAGAGGATGCTATCGCAGTAAATCCTGACGTTATTATCTCTACAGATATGTTCACACCTGATGCAGTAGATACACACCTTTCGCTTTCAGGATGGGAGAATGTAACAGCTGTTGTTAACGGAGATGTATATCTCATGGAACTTTCAAATGAGATCAATCAGCCCAACCAGCACGTAGTAAGCGCTATGGTAGAGATGGCTAAGTACATCTATCCTGAAGTATTTGCAGATCTTGAGGATCCATTTGCTGTAGTATCAAGATAAGGATTGCGAGAGCTTCATAGAAACGAAGTGATCGGTTCGTCTTGGTGTTGAGAGTTACTTTGAGTACTTACATCATAATGTAAGAAATATATATTGATTTTGACATGCGCAATCTAAGAAGTAAACTATAAATGAGTATTTACGACTTAGATTGCGCATTTGTATTTTCTTGATTGAAATAATGCATATAATGATGTAAGGGCGAAAAACCTTGATGATAATACAATTTACTCCGTTATAAATAAATCTCACAATTCTAAAACGATCGGAATTCGCTAGAAATTAGGTGAAAAATCTTTATGGATAAAAACAATGATTTTAGTAAAAATGCTCTTGAAGTCATAACAATTATTACATGCCTGATAATCCTTGGCATATGTATGGGTATAGGCAGCGTAGATATTCCTTTTAAAGATGCCATGACGATCCTTAGCGGTAAGATATTTGGAACTAATATCCCTGATGACCTTGCTGCAACAACGTCTATACTTTGGACTATAAGACTTCCAAGAGCCATGACAGCTTTTGTTGTTGGCGGCGCTCTTGCCCTGTCTGGAGCTATAATGCAGGCGGTTCTTCAGAACCCTCTTGCATCTTCTTATACACTTGGTGTATCAAGCGGTGCATCTCTTGGAGCATCTATAATAATCGTTACCCAGTTTACAGTTCCTTTTCTTGGAAGTTTTCTTCTTCCGACATTCGGATTTGCATTCGGATTTGCTACGGTTCTTTTAGTTCTTGCAATTGCCTCTAAATTCGATAGCACTCTTCATTCAAACACAGTCATACTTATAGGTATGGTCATTTCGCTGTTTACGAATGCAGTTATGACACTCGTAAGCTCTTTTGCCAGAGCACATTCTCAGCAGCTTCTCCTGTGGCAGATGGGGTCATTTTCAGGTAAGAGGTGGTATCATGTTCAGATACTTCTTCCCATATGCATATTTGGACTGATAATAACTTTGTACTATGCAAGATCCATGGATATTATGTCCTTTGGAGACGAGCAGGCATACGCTATGGGCGTTAATGTAAGGAATAGAAAGAAGGCCCTGCTTTTACTTGCATCGCTCCTTACAGGCGTATCAGTTTGCTTTTCAGGAACAATAGGATTTGTCGATCTTATAGCTCCACACGCAGTCAGAATAGTATTTGGTTCATCTCATAAAAGAGTTGTACCTATGTCCTTTTTTGTAGGCGGAGCCTTCATGGCACTTTGCGATATGATAGCCAGAACGGCGGTAGAATCAGAGCTTCCGGTTGGAGCTGTTACTGGCGTTATAGGCGCTCCGTTTTTTGTATGGCTATATCTGCGAGGAAGGAAGGATAACTAAATGCAGGCAATATCTGTTTCGAACATAAGCGCAGGATATGGCGCAGATCCTGTAATTAAAAATATCAGTTTTGACCTTGAGTGTGGAAAGAGCCTTTCTATCATGGGCTCTAACGGAAGCGGCAAGACGACCCTTCTTAGAAGCCTTAACGGTCTTATTAAGTCTACGGGCAGTATTAAGATCCTTGGTCATGATATTTCCACTCTTAAAAGGCGCGAGATAGCCGGGATGATGGCCATGATGTCACAGCTTTCACCTGTATACTTTTCGTATAGTATAAGAGAGACTGTCGAGCTTGGAAGATTTGCAAGACATGATAATGAAAGGCATGGAAAGGGATTTAATATAAAAGCAAGCCATCAAAGCCTTGTACATGACAGGGAAGTAGTAGATAAGTGCCTTGAACTGACAGGTCTTAAAGATATTGAGAAAAAGCAGATCTCATCTCTTTCAGGTGGTCAGCTTCAAAGAGTATTTCTTGCGCGCTGTTTTGCACAGGAAACACCCATAATACTTCTTGATGAACCCACTAACCACCTTGATCTTAAATATCAGGCAGAGCTTATGGAGCATCTTGAAAAGTGGTCCTGCGGAGAAACTGTCATGGCAGATGGAAGTCATGTTCCAAATACATTAATTGGGGTTTTTCATGATATAAGTCTTGCAGCTGAGATCTCAAGTGATATGATATTTATTAAAAACGGTGAAGTTCTTTGTCAGGGGGCTAAAGACAAAGTATTTACCGCTGACGTACTTGAGAATGCGTATGGAATGGACGTTGCCGGATACATGAACAGGCAGCGCCGGATATGGGGGCAGATGCGTGAATACTAACAAGACTAGTTTATTAAAAGAAAACATTGGAAAAGTAATTGTGGGCAAGGACCAGGTAGTGGAACTTGCCCTTTGTGCATTAATTGCAAACGGACATGTACTTCTTGAAGATGTACCGGGAACAGGTAAAACTGTTCTTGCTAAGTCCATAGCAGCATCAGCAGGGATTCCTTTTGAAAGGATTCAGTTTACACCGGACCTTCTGCCGACAGACATTACAGGTCTTAATATAGTTAATGTCAAGGACGGCGAATTTTCTTTTCACAAGGGACCTGTATTTACATCGATCCTTCTTGCAGATGAGATCAACAGGGCAACACCAAGAACCCAGGCGGGACTTCTTGAATGTATGGAAGAGAGGCAGGTAACAGTTGATGGTGTTACAAGAAAGCTTCCTGAGCCCTTCTTCGTAATCGCAACCCAGAACCCTATAGAGACCGCAGGAACCTTCCCGCTTCCGGAGGCTCAGCTAGACAGATTTATGATGAAGCTGTCCATGGGATTCCCTTCTCAGGATGAGGAAAAAAAGATCCTTGAGCGTGCGATGACAGGCGATAAGCTAAAGGCCTTAGAACCTGTTATAAGCGCTGAAGACATCCTTGAATGGAGAAAGGGCGCGTCACAGGTAAGAGTACATGAACAGCTCATCACCTACATAACTGATATAGTTAAAGCTACCCGTACAAGATCTGATGTTGCAGCAGGAGTAAGCCCAAGAGGCAGTATAGCTCTTCTTCGCTGCGCACAGGCGCTTGCCTTTATAAGAGGAAGAGAGTATGTGGTTCCGGAAGATATCAAGGAGCTCTCAGTTCCTGTTCTTGCTCACAGACTTACGATTCCACATGCTTTTGGAAAGAGCTCGTCTTCTGAAGATATCATCACTAAGATCCTTAATGAAATCCCTGTTCCTACTGAAGAATTCTGACCTGGAGGGACGGCGTGCAGATAATACTTATAATACCTTTAGTATTTATTTTGTTTTATTTATATAGGTCATATTTTGCAAAGAAATGGTCACAGGATCTGAGCGTAGACCTTTCATTTGGAGGCAGTATCGTAGAGGGGAACGATACTGTTCTTAAAGAGGTTATAAGTAACCGTAAGAAGATGGGTATCCCTTTTCTTGAAGTACGCTTTCAGGTAGGCAAGGGACTTGATATAGAAAACGGTCAGAATGTAACCGTATCTGACAGAACTAATATCACTGATATCTTCAGTCTTAAAAAATATGAAAAGATAACAAGAACTCTTCCTGTTCACGGCGAAAAACGTGGCTACTACGAGGTTTTACTAACTTCTCTAGTTGGCTATGACATGATAGGCGGAGCAGAGCATTATACTCAAAGAGATCAGAATACATCTTTGTATGTCTTTCCGGATACTCTTCCAAGTGACAGATTCGATGTCTCTTTTTCCAAAATGCTTGGTGATGTTGTAACAAGGAGATTCCTTCAGGAGGACGTGTTCACTTTTAGAGGGATCCGCGATTATACAACTCTAGATACGGTCTCTTCAATTAACTGGAAGGCAACTGCGGCAACAGGAGAGTTTAAAGTCAATCTCCACGATCCTACGTCGTCCCAGGAGATAGTCCTTCTGCTTAATGTCGAGGATCCGTCTGTACTATATGATTCTGATCTTATAGAAGACAGCATCAGGCTTATCATGACTCTTACGACCTTTTTTGTCTCAAAACATATCCCTGTAAAACTTATAAGTAACGGCATGGATATAATCACATCTAAAGAAATAGAAGCCAGAAGTGGTAATTCGGATGATCATGTAAAAAGGATCGCTATGGATCTTGCCAGGATAGATCTGACCAAGGATGTAAGGCCTATGTCTGAGATCTTAGAAGAAAGGATAATACCTGATGCAAGGATAAGGGCAGATCAGAGAGATGTAACCTATATGCTTGTTTCAAGCTGCCAGAGAGATGACATTATAAAGGCGGCGCAGGAGCTTGCGGATATTAACGGAAGTCTTATATGGCTTTGTCCGCTGACGCCTTCTATGGAAGTTCGCGTTCAGGAAGGGCGGATTCACTTTTACAAAGTTAAGCATGAATAAGCGGGGGCACAGGTTCTGAATATGATAGCCGAGACCAAAGGAATGACTGGAATTAGGGTCATCAATAATAGCATGATAGCTTTAGGGATCGTACTTTTTGCCCAGAGTATCTATGCAGATATGACAATTAAGACAGTATTTATCGATATGATCATCTGCCTTGATGTTATTGTCATGCACTTTATTCTTAAATATCTTAGAAATTTTGTTCCATTTACTTTAGGTGGTGCAAGCCTTGTTGCGATAAACTATCTGTTTTTTATTCCGCAGTTAAAGTCAGGGGCCTATGACTATATCCCTGTTCTTGTTGTTTTGCTTGGAGTCATACTTCTTTCTTATTATGCCCATATCAATGAATCGGTTATGATAAGACCCAATTACTGGCTTTTATTATTCTGCGGTTTTTATCTACTTTTTGCTACATATACAAAGAAACAGATTCCGCTTACCTTTGGAGAAATATATACTGTCTGCATAATTATATTTTCATTTGTATATATGGTACTTTACAGACAGGACAGAAGACTCAGGCTTTCCAGTGACAGGACTTATGTTCCTGTAGACAGGATCAGGTCTTCGAATTCCATTTTGTTGATATTTGGAAGCGGGGTGGTATCCTGCCTGGGAATAGCATTTCTACTTATAGGACATGGAGAAAAACTTATAAACGCAGTATGGAATGCTATTTTAAACTTTCTTAGATTTCTTTTTTCCGGAATGACTTATGAGTATGAAGAGGAAGTCAGTGTAGAAGGAGTTCATGGAGGAAGTCCTATAAGCTTTGGAGATCTTGTGGACCAGAAGGAAAATCCTTTTCTTGATAAGTTCTGGGAGATCCTTTCAGCTATCATGGCATTTGCGGCGGTTTTCTTTGTCGTATTTGTAGTGGTCCTTCTTATCATAAATTTTTATAAGAGCTTTCAAAGGGCAGCAGCTGTTCGTGAAAGGGATAAAGTAGAGTATTTAAAGCCGGATGAATCAGTAGCACTCACTAATAAATCACGCAGTAACCGTCTTGTTTTTACTGATCGTTCGCCATCAGCAAAGATAAGGAGAAAGTATAAGAAGTTTATTAAAAAGGCTCCTTTCTTTAAGGATGTTGAAATGCAGATGACACCGGAAGAAATAGAGAATGCTGCATATAAGGATACTGATATAAAAAATAAAAAAACTATTCATGAAATGTATGAGAAAGCACGCTATGATAGTGATTTTATAAATCCTAAGGATGTGGCAGATTTTGATAGATTATTTCGCGCTTAAAAAACACCCAAAGATAAGACTTTTAGTTAAAAGAGATTATTATAGAAAAAGTGTTCGGATCATGAGAATCCGAACACTTTATTTGCAACATTGTAAAAGAATATCTGGCATTTGCGGCCTGCTTTGGTGTGAAGACTAAGCGCAGGTCCAAAGACTCCACGTTTGAATTTTTTGTAGAAATAATTATGGTTTTCTTTAAGCCAGTTAAACAGCTCTTCCTTCTTTTTCATATTTTCAGGTGTACCTGACTTTATAAGAAGGATAGAAGAGATTACAGTTATTATCTCTGCATAGTTGTACATGTACTTACGAAGATGTACATTCTCAACTTTTCTAAGATCAGTTCCGTCAAGCATCAGCTTGTTGACTCTTATCTGCTGGTCGATCCTTGATATCATGACTTTCTCATTTACAGACTGGTCATCACGGCCGATGAAATAATGATAGAGATCTGTATCTGTATAATAGAGCTTCTTAACATAAGGAAGCGGTTTATATACGAAGAGGTTATCAACATAGAAGGTGTGCTCCGGAAGCTCAAGACCACTATCACGAAGAACCTGTGTGCGGTAGATGGCTGAATGCATCAGGATATACTGACCCTTTTTAAAACGCTTTGCATGATCCCAGCTGATGATCTTATCAGTTGGAAGTGCGTGAGTATAACGCATTACCTTTTTGTGAGTAGTTCCAACCTTGTCATATATATAGTTGGCAAGAAGAAGGTCAACTTCGCTTCCTGTCTGAATGAAGCCGTCAAGGAGCTGCAGGATATGATGGAAGGCTTCTACGCCTACCCAGTCATCAGAATCAACTACCTTGAAATAAGGAGCAGTTGCCTCTCTGATACCAGTCATAACGGCACCGCCGTGACCTTTGTTATCCTGATGTATTGCACGGACGATTCCGGGATTTGCTGCTTCAAGCTCTCTGGCGATCTTTAGGGTATCGTCTTTAGAACCGTCATCTATTATAAGAATCTCAACCTTATCACCGCCTGAAAGAAGGGTTTCAACACAGTGACGCATATAGTCCTGAGAATTGTAGCAGGGTATTGCTACGCTCAATAGTTTTTTCATAAAAATGTCTGTCCTTAGATCTTTAGTTTTGATTTGGGAAAATTCGACCCTTGTAAGTCATTTTATCACAATCGAAAAAAAACTGCTTATCTGAATGACAATATGACAATTATATGTGATAACTGGCATTTGTGATCAAAAAAAGATACACTCCGCAGGGCGAAGTGTATCTTCTGTTAATGGCTGAAAATCTGATCTAAGTATATAGAACTCGGATATTGTTAACGCTTTATGTCTGAAAGATTATTTTACATCTTAATGAACTGACGTGTATCTTCGTTAAGCTGTTCGGTTACGCCGTTATTGGTATTCATAGCTTCGCTGATACCGGATATCTGATCTACGATATCCTGAGAATTCTCAGCTGAGAGGTTGATGGCATCGGAAGCTTCCTGAACAGAATCTGTGATGGATGATATGGAATCAGCCATCTCGTTCATGTAGCTGTTAAGATTCTGAGTCTGACCTTCCATGGAGCTTAGCATGTCGGTTAAGAATTCTGCGGTCTGCTCATACTTCTCACCTGTTTCTACGAATGAATCATAGTCGCTTAGAACTGTAGTATTGATGAAGTCAAGAACCTGCATAGCATTGTCTGCAAGAGACTTAACTGCATCTGTAACTTCATTACTGATATTCTGGATATTACCTGCTGTCTGACGGGAGTTTTCAGCAAGGGAGCTGATCTCTTCAGCAACGACTGCAAATCCTTTACCGGCTTCGCCTGCTCTTGCAGCTTCTATTGAGGCATTAAGTGCAAGGAGATTGGTCTGGGATGCTATATCAAGGATTACATTTGTAAGCTCATTGATCTGGGCAACCTTTTCACTATCCTTGACGGACTGCTCCAGTACACTGGAGAGTTCTTCCATACGGGAGCCTGTATTGTCTTTTTTGTTCTGGGCATCTTTCTTGATATCGATAGCTTCAGTCTTGATCTCGCCTGCTTTGGTGGTTCCATCCTTGATACCGTCATTGATGGTGCCTGTGGCACTCTTGACATCTTCAAGTTTGCCATTGATGGTGCTGGCAGTATCTGATACGTTCTGCATGCTGGCAGAGAGCTCTTCAAGGGCAGCAGATGTATTGGTAACATTGTCGCTTGCAAGCTGGATCTTGCCTGTTATGTTAGAGGATGAATCTGTAAGTGTATCAGTACTATTTTTGACATTTCTTAATATTCCCTGAAGTGATTCGATGAATTCGTTGAAGCCGTCTTTTATATATATAAGTTCAGAAGATGTATGAGTTGTGATCCTTGCAGTCAAGTCGCCTTTGCGATCTCTTATATCTGAGATTATGGAATTGATCTCGCCTGCAATCTGTTTAACTTTGCGTCCTACCAACATATAGTTGAACATAATGGATATAGCTACTGCAAAAAGGAATATAACAAACATTACATTGACTATGGTGATAGCACTTTTTTCCTGAGACTCAACTACGTTTGTAAGGATCTCTCTTAGATGGAGAATCTGTTCATCGAGAATTGTGAGTTGCTCTTTCATTGTAGCAAGCTGAGTAGAAGCATCTCCGAATACTACTCCGGTTATAGTATCTACATCAGCATTCTTTGATGCGGCTATTATATTAGTATATCCTTCTTTGTAACCTGAATAGTTTTCTTTTAATATACTGACTGCATTATTGGCTTCGTCAGAACCCTGAGAACCATGTGATGCCATTAATGTAAATGTGCTTTCGATCGTTTCAAGAGCTGCATCCATCTCGCTTAGGCAAGTTTCCATCTCGGTGTTCTTGCCATCAACCTGACCTATAGAAACGAGGGTATCATACATAGTAGCAAGAGCAAATCCATCATTGTCAAGTATACGCATATCAACTTCAAATATACGCATGCTGTCCATGACATTTTCAGCCATAGCTGTAGTACCGGTTGATGTGTTAGCGATATTTATCATCTGAGAAGTTACTATAGCAATTGATATAATATATACGATTAATAAGAAAAAATATGTGATACCGGACATTCCGGAGACAGTTTTTATAAATGGAACTTTTCTGGTATGTGATGATGAAGTCATATTACTACTGGTTTCCTTGGTTAGAACGTCCTTATTTTTGGCCATGATATCCTCGCTTTCTGATGCTAAGTCATCTTATAAAAATATTTTTGATTTACGTATTTGACGAATTGACTTTTTCACAAGTCCCTTACGTCATGAATGTAAAGTCAAAACAACTACTACGTATCTTATATCGTATATAACCATCAAATAGTTTATAGAATAATTACATGTACGTTTATTGAAGCGCAAAAAATACTGCATAAGTTTTCCATTGGATAAACTTGAAAATCCCCGGCAATCGTAATGCCGAGGATTTTACAGGTAGGATTACCTATGCAGTAGTCAACAATTGTCTGATATATGATATTATAGTATGGACGGATACGATTGTCCGTTTTGATTTCACTTATGTTCCTAATTTATGTACCAATATAGCACTATCAGGAATTGATAGCTCCTTTTATAGCTTTCATAAGATCATCATAGTTTTCAAAAGCTGGAAGATCAGGATTATCAGCCTTGATCTTGTCTGTAGACTTGAACAGAAAGCCTGCTTTGCTTGCTTTGATCATCTCAAGGTCATTGTAGCTGTCGCCGCTTGCGATTGTCTCAAAACCGATGGACTGGAGGGCTTTGACAGTAGAGAGCTTACTATGATCACATCTCATCTTGAAGCCTGTGATCTCGCCATCTTCTGCAACTTCAAGGCTGTTACAGAAGATTGTAGGCATTCCAAGCTTTTTCATAAGAGGACTTGCAAATTCCTGGAAAGTATCAGATATGATGATAACCTGTGTAAAAGAGCGAAGCTCATCAAGGAACTCTTTGGCACCGGGCATGGGATCGATAGTTGCGATTGTTTCCTGGATCTCTTTAAGGCCAAGACCGTGTTCTTTAAGAATACCAAGTCTCCACTTCATGAGCTTGTCATAATCGGGCTCATCTCTGGTGGTTTTTGTAAGCTCTGGGATACCACTTGCTTTGGAAAAAGCGATCCAGATTTCGGGAACAAGAACACCTTCAAGATCTAAGCATGTAACGAACATAAATATTTCCTCCTGAAAAAAGAACAGTTTACTGAATTGATGTATTACAGTATAACAGTATTTAAGTATTAAATAAACCCTTAGACTTATATTGTGGATGGGAGATATATCAATGATCTGGAACGTATACTTTGAAATTGCTGCACTTTTGATCTCTGTAGTTCTTATGCTGTCTGATCTGTGGAAAAAGCATCTTCCTTTCAGATCCTGGAATTATTTTTCTTGGCTTATCAGCTTGCAGATAGTAAGCTGCTTCATGAATATTGTTGCATGTGGTATGGCCAAGAATCCATCCTCTTATTCTATTACGGCTCATTATATAGTTAATATTGCCTATTATGTAAGCTATATTATGCAGATCTGGTCATTTGCCATATTCACTATTGCTATGACAGGAAAGAGTAAAAGCATAAAAAGAAGTACCTGGTTTATTTTTGCCTTTCCTTATCTGCTTTCTTTTTTATCTGTAGTACTAACTCCATATACTCACATGTTTTTCTATATTGATGAAACTGGTTTATATCACAGGGGCTGGGGATATTACAACACATGGCTTGTATTCCTTGCATTCTATATACTGCTTCCTCTTTCTTATGCCTGGTACTATAAGGTACACATGGCACCTAACAGAATGGTGTATACGATAGGGTTCTGGTCATTGTCACTTACAGGTATGATTCTTCAAGGATTCGTTTTTACAGACGTCCTTCTTGAAGGAATATTTAATGCTGCGGCCATAATCATTATTTATCTCGATATCCAGAATCCCTCACAGTTTACGGATGCTGATATAGGAATCTATAACCAGTGGGCTCTTGGTGAAGTAATAGATGAAAAGCTTGAATATGGTGATCCTATAGATATAAGCGTTATAGGAATTGAGAATTTTCCTGTACTTGAAAGTATTTATGGCAGAAGAAAGCTGATGAGAGTTCTCCATGATATCGGTGATGAGATCACAGAGCAGGTCAAGGGAGTAAATCTTTTCTATATGCACAGGGGAAGGTTTGCACTTCTTTTTAATAAAAATAACAATCATAAAGAAATTGAGCAGGCCATAAGAAGGCGTTTTGAGATGCCCTGGGGTGAAGAAGACGGCAAGGTTACTTTCAAGATACATATAACTCATCTGGGTGAAGACGTTCCTAAGATGAGTATCAGGGAAATATTTGATTCTCTGGAAGAGGGTCTTAGAATTGCCGAGATGAAAGATAATGAAGTGACGGAGAATATCAGTGCTGCAAGAATAGAAGAAATAAGAGCAGGGATCAAAGTTGAACGGGCTGTAAGTAAAGCTATAAGAGAAAGAAGGATAAAGGTTGCCTTCCAGCCAATTTATTCAACTAAAAAAGAAAGGATCATATCAATAGAAGCTCTTGCAAGACTTGAAGATGAAGAGCTTGGAATAATAGAACCTGATCAGTTTATTCCTATCGCTGAAAAAAATGGAACGATAGGTTTTATCGGTTCGCAGGTTTTTGAACAGGTATGCTCTTTTATCAGAGAAAGAGATATGGAAGATCTTGGTGTTAGATTCATAGAGATCAATCTGTCTCCTATCCAGTGTAAATCCGGAGAGCTTGTATCAGATCTTTTTAATCTTATGGACAGATATGAGATCGATCCTAAACAGATCAATTTTGAAATAACAGAATCTGCCATGACAGATGGCAAGATCTTAAAAGAAATGATGAATAAGATAATCGAAAGAGGAAGCACATTCTCTCTTGATGATTATGGAACAGGATATTCTAACCTTGTTGAGCTTTTAGAGCTTCCTTTCAGGATAGTTAAGATAGATAAGTCTTTAGTATGGTCATATTTTAACGGAACATCAGACGTCCTTCCTGATATAGTTAAGACTTTCAGTTCAAGGGGCTATGAAATAGTAGCAGAAGGCGTCGAGACCCATAATATGGCTGAAAAGTTAAGGGACATGGGATGCGATTATCTCCAGGGCTTTTATTTCTCAAAGGCTCTTCCTGCAGATCAGCTTGTTTCATATGTATACAATAACCGTCGCCTTCGTATCATGGAAGAAATGCGACTTTAACAGGAGGGATTCTTTTGGGAATCTTAGTATTTTTGTGCTCTTAAAACAATATTATTACCAGTTTATAAATCTTCTGAAAAAAGTATAAAAAGGGTATATTTATGAGAAAAATATGTATACACTTATAAAAGATTGATTTTGCTCAATCTGATTGGGAAGAATAAACAGGATTAAAGGACGCTGCGTGCCTTGCTCAGGACTGTTTTGGCGTACATATGCGTCGGGCTTTGAAAGGGTTTGTGACTGATGAGTGCAAAGATTAAAAAGAAGACGTGGAAAAGGTTTATCAAGTGGGGAGTAATTGCAGTAATAATTGTAGCAGTGGTTCTGTATTTCAGGAATGCAGCCAAAAATGTAACGCAGTCTTTATATACAGATGATGTTGCGTCTCTTAGAGATATTCAGACCTATCATACATTTACAGGTACTACTGAACCTGTAAATTCTTCAGAAGTAATCCCGGCAGTAACAGGAGTAAAGGTAACAGAGGTCATGGTTGAAGTCGGCGATGAAGTTAAAGCCGGAGATGTCATCATGACACTTGATACTTATAGTATACAAAGTTCAATAGATCAGTTATCTGCTTCTATGGATATAAATGATGCTACTAGTGCTATCAGTATAGCTCAGGCTCAGAAGTCCTACGATGATCTTAAGTATGAAATTGATAATGGTCTAAATGTATCACTTCAGAATGCTCTTAGCGGAATCGATACAGCTTTTGCAAATCTCGTATCTGCCCAGGAGAATTATAATAACGAAGTTGAGCTTAATAACAGACAGCTTTCAGATAAGATAAGCTCTGCAATACACAGTGTTGATACAGCTTATTCTACTGTATCAAGTGCGCAGACTACTCTTTCAAGAGCTCAGGAAGATCTTTCCAAAGCTGAAGATAACGGCCTTAGCGGAGATTCACTTACAAACTATAAAAGAGCTGTAGAAGATGCCCAGTCTTCCGTTGACAGCGCATGGGACAGTTATAACTACGCAGTATCCCAGTATGAAGCTGCCAAGATGAAAGAAGAGGATTCACTGACTCAGCTCTATGATTCTCTTATCACAGCACAGATAAACTATCTTAATGCTATAGATTCATATAATGCAGCAGTCCTTGCAGTCAATCAGGAGCTTGAAGGATATCAGCTTACGATCCAGTCTGCTGTAGCTCAGAGCAATGACTCTGTTAACCAGCTTAAGCTTGCAGATCTTCAAAAGCAATTGTCTGACTGCACTATCACAGCTCCAAGAGATGGAATAATATCAGCTCTTCCTGTAGAAGTTGGATCTTATGTGGCATCTGCAGGTAGTGTTGCAACTGTTACAGATTATAGTGAGATGAAGATAGCAGTCAAGATCGGTGAGTATGACATCCTTGGTGTTAACGAAGGAGACAGCGTTATCGTATCTATTGATGCACTTGATGCTACATATGACGGTACTATCAAAAAGATCGCCAAGGCTGCTACTGTACAGGGCGGTGTATCCTATTTCGAAGCAGAAGTTGAGATAGAGGCTGATGAAGTAGTAAGAAGTGGTATGAGCGCAGAAGTTAAGCTCATCATAGATGATGTATCACAGGTAGTATCTGTACCAAGCGGCGCAGTACAGTCAGATTCAGAAGGTAATTATTTTGTATATATAAAAGATATATCTGACCCTAAGAACACAACCCCTGTTCAAAAGCCTGTAACTATCGGCGTATCAGACGGATCTTATACTCAGATCATAGAAGGCATTTCTGATGGTGATGCTATCCTTGTTCCAAAGACTGATTCCATGGCACTTTTAATGGAAGAGATGTCAGGCGGAAGTGTCGCTACCTCTAGTGAAGGTGGTGCCAATGAGTAATATAGTTACAGATAATAGCGACAAGATCCTTGTCATGCGCGATATCTGCAAGGACTATGTTATGGGAGGCGAGACACTTCACGTTCTTAAGAATGTAGATCTCTCTGTAAAGAGAGGCCAGTTTCTTGCAATCCTTGGTCCTTCCGGATCCGGTAAATCAACCCTTATGAATATAATTGGATGTCTTGATGTACCTACAAGCGGTGAATATGAATTGTCTGGCCGCGTTATAGCAGATGAGGATGAAACATCACTTGCCAATATAAGAAATAAAGAGATCGGATTTATATTTCAGTCCTTCTACCTTCTTCAAAGGCAGACTGCATTTGAAAATGTTGAACTACCACTTATATATGCAGGAATGCCTGAAAAAAAGAGAAAGGAAAGAGTAGAAGAAGTTCTTGAAAAAGTAGGTCTTGCTGACAAGATGTACAATCTTCCAAATCAGCTCTCCGGTGGTCAGCAGCAAAGAGTTGCCATAGCAAGAGCCGTATCTACTAACCCTACTATACTTCTTGCAGATGAGCCTACAGGTGCTCTTGATCAAAAGACAGGCGCTGCTGTTATGGATCTGTTCCATTCCTTAAACGAAGAAGGAAGAACTATAATCATGATCACTCATGACAGAAAAATAGCCGGACATGCAAGACGTATAGTAAAGATCCTGGACGGAATCATAAGTGAAGGAGATGTCGAAGATGCGTAAAATTATTGGAATGATCACAGAAAGCATCAAGATGTCTGTCCAGAACATAAAGAGCAACAAGATGCGTTCTTTCCTTACCATGCTGGGAATCATGATCGGTGTTGCATCAGTAATCGGTCTTATCACTATAGTACAGACAGCTACAGATTATGTTATGGGACAGTTCTCTGAACTTGGTGCAGGCACTATAACGGTTATGACTCCCGGAACATCTCTTAAGGCAGGACTTTCTGAAAAGGACATTGATACATTAAGAAATCTTGATGGCGTAGATGGTATTGCTCCTTCTGTATCGACTACAGTTTCTGCTGTACGGGACGGTGAAATATATGACAACGTTACAATGGACGGCGTTGACGTAAGTTATTTTGCCCACAATGACATTATCGAAGAAGGAAGATCCTTCAGAGAATTTGAGGCTGACGGTTATACTCAGGTCTGCATTGTTGATAAGACATTTACAGATAAAGTCCTGAAAAAAAGAAATGTGATCGGACAGACCGTTCATATCGGCGGATATGATTATCTTATTATTGGTATACAGGGTGACAGCACCAATCTCTCTGCAGCATATTCTGATAACAGTAACTCTGATGGAAGTGTAATGGTGCCATACAGAAATGTTATGAGGATGACTTTTACCAATAATATTTCAAACTTAAATGTATATGTCAAAGACGGAGCATCTACAAGTGACGTAGAGACAGCCCTTCGTCAGGAGCTTGACCGTATTTACAATAAAGCAGATAACGCCTTTTCCGTTATCAATCTTGAATCACTTGTTAATGTAATGGGATCTGTTCAGTCGATGCTTACTTCAATGCTGGGCGGTATAGCTTCCATAGCCTTGCTTGTAGGCGGAATAGGTATCATGAACATGATGCTTACATCTGTATCTGAGAGGACCAAAGAGATAGGCCTTCGTAAGGCACTTGGCGCAGAGCCTGCCAGAATACAGGTACAGTTCCTTATGGAATCAATAATACTGTCACTTATGGGCGGATTTATTGGAATACTGCTTGGACTTGTCATAGCTTATATAGGATCAAGTCTTATGGATGTAGCATTTACTATATCCTGGGGTGCTATAGCACTTGGAGTCGGGTTTTCAGCGGCGGTCGGAATCATATTTGGATGGATGCCGGCAAGAAGGGCAAGCCAGCTTAATCCTATTGATGCATTAAGCTCAGAGTGATTATGAGAGGAATGAGATTATGAAAAAAAGATTTAGCAAGAAGTTGTATAAGGTTGTTACCTTAGGTGTAACCGGCGTTATAGCTGCATCCATTATGCTTGCCCCTATAACAGCAAGTGCAGGGCCTGCATATGACAGTGATTTTACCAAGACATATGTATTTGAAACACTTATTAAGCCGGCACTTACAAATCCATATACAGATGATAACGGCATCTATGAGCAGCTTGAGCTGTGCT
>JAEEGH010014088.1_pt1 | contig 17619 bp, 13 predicted proteins | sample 9134181 | NCBI WGS metagenome assembly JAEEGH01 (sample SAMN16246544, study PRJNA631951) | gut metagenome | biome: gut microbiome; feature: rumen; material: DP-attached | host: Bos | place: Iran: Karaj | collected 2018-10
CTTATTCAGTTGAGCCATGTTCGCTTCTAACCGATATGTTCGATTAGAATAATCGTCCATTATAAAGTCATGGATATTAAACTCTCTTTTTTTCTTTCTGATTGATATCCCTGTTTCAACATCAATAGGTCCTCCCAGATGGCTAACGATAAAAGCTCTTTCTCTATCTTGCGGGATACCAAAATCTAATGCGTTTAGAATTAAACACTTACTGTTCCAGTATCCTAGGGAGCTCAAAAAACCAATCCACTGATCCAAATCAGCCTTATTCGTACTCGCCTTAATAGTTTTTACGTTCTCTAAAAGAAGAAACTCTGGCAAGCGATTAACCTCTTCAAGCTCTTTAAGTATCCTTTCTATTTCCCAAAGTAACCCCGATCTGGTTCCGGACCCTTTCTTCATTCCTTTCCCCAATCCGCCTGTAGATAGGTCCTGGCAAGGGAAACTATATACCAACAAATCTGTTTTCGGCATATCTTTTCCTTTAATATCTAAAATCGAACCATAGTTCTTTGCTTTTTTATTTGCACGATATAAATCCCTTCTTTTATCCTCGGATAATTTCATAACATTAGTCGGCTTCACCGATGTCGCACTAAAAGTAAAGTCGGATAGGTATTTATTTACTGCCTCAATTTCCTGCGGCACTTCAACACTCGTGTTTTCACAATGAAGGGCAGAATAACACTCCAACGCATCAATAAACCAATCACTAATGCCGACTATTTCGTAATCGATATCCATTCTCTCAAGCGCGGACGCTTGCGCCCCTATTCCGGCAAAAGCTTCAAACACGCGTAATTTTCTTTTCCGCATACGTTTTTCGTTGAACTCCTTATTCTGATGGGCATAAAAGCATACCCGTTTTCTTAGCAATCCTTTTTATATTCTCATTTTCACTACATACAATCAGATGCCATTGGTTATTGCTCTTTCTTTTCGCACCAATCCTTCTGGATTTCATTATCAAAAATGATTTCCTCAACAGCGCGGACACACTCGTCCAAATCTTTTGTTATTTCTTTCCCCCAAAACCTTATAACTGTCCATCCTAGAAACAACAGTTGTTTGTTCACAGCGTCATCACGCTCCATGTTTCTAACTATTTTGCAAACCCAGAAATCCCCATTGTTCCCACTTGCGAGATTTGGTCTGATAACTTCCCAATCTTTTCCATGAAAAAACTCACTATCACAAAAGATTGCTATTCTCTGCTTCGTCAATACTATATCCGGTTTACCAGGAAGTCCCTTATAGTTTTTCCTGTAACGAAATCCCTTTTTCCAGAGAGCCTTTCGAAGTCGAACTTCTATCGTTGTATCACTAGATTTAATGTTCTGCATATTTCTACGCCGCTGTTCCGGAGTAAGTCTGTCCGTCATATTATTCTCCAACCCTTCATTTCATCACACTAAAACTGTCCTTCTCGCCCTGCTGAACTCACCGCAGGCATTCCTTATACATCCTGCTTCAAGTATATACAGGATTTTGTATAGTAGCATATCATTGTAATAGTATTTCAACCAATCAGCGGCAACACCGTGTCTCGTATGAAATTACTAACATCCCTACACCCCGGATGTCGCTCAAAACAGCCCGCCCCATGATTTGTCGAAAATCAAAAGGCCCAGCAGGAAGCTGGCGGCATTTGCCACCACTGCATACCATATGCAAACCCGGGGGCTGATTTTCTTATCCCATCGGCGCAAAGTCATGCAATAAAACGCAGCCTCAATTGCACAGATGATAATCTCTGCCAGGATGAGCCCTATAAGTCCGGCGTTCCCTTTGGGTGCGTTCAAAAGATATATGTTGAGCAGGACCTGTGTCACGGTGTTGATGGCCCAGAAACGCAGCCAGTTCTTCGACGAGCTAAGTTCGAACCAGGCGAAGAATATAGCCTCAATAATAATCGTCAGGATGTAACACGTTATGACATTTACCACATAATCATGTTGGCTTTTTTCTTTACTCTCGGTGATTTCTCCGGTCGCTGCATCGTAATCAAAAACGGCATTGTATTTGTTCTTCGTGACAGGGTTACTTAGAATAACCTGCCCGTCAAGTGTTACAATAATCACGCGAAAGCGGGTCGGAACCATATAAGTAAAGCGGTAGCTCCCGGACGGAGCCACCTTAAAGCAGTAACTGCCTGAAGGGGGAACATGAATGCAATACCCGGTCGAAGAATAATGAAACAACGTTTCAAGTGCCTGTTGCTCCCTTTCACCCGGATGTTTTTCCTTCATACGGGCCTTTTCTCTTTCCGCAAAAGAGTTTTCCCGATTGCCGCCTTCTTCAAGTAAAGCGATAAAGCCTGCCGCCGGCCCGTTCTTCACATTTATCGTAATGCTCGGCTTTGGCCCGTGGTCTGCCTTTGATACGTTCATGAAGGCCGGCAGAAGCAGGCCCAGAATGAGCAGCATTCCGAAGATTGTTTTACGTGCTGTTTTGGTAAGTTTCATAGTCTCCCCTCCGATATTTCTTATGCATCCGGCTTCAATCCAATACTATCTGTTAAACATTTCAACCAACACTTTATCAAAAATGATGCTGCCGATAACGAGGCTCGCGAGATTCGCGATAAATGCATACCCAACGACCTTGCCGCCTTCGACATCGTCACCATTTTTCTCGCGCAGAGTTATACCGTAATAAACAGCCTCTATGATGAAAATGACCAACTCTATGAAGAAGAAATAGATAAATGCGATGCCCTTAGTCATATGGTCTGTAACATTGTACACAAGAAACAAGTTAAGTATGATCTGTGTCACGGTATTAGCGATTAAAAAGTGCATCCAGTTTCTCTTCTTTGATGCAAAACCGAACGGAATTAATAGAATTCCCTCTAAAAGGAGTGTCAGTATATAACATGATACGGCACCCTTCGCATAAAGCATCCGGCCGTCTTTGATAAGTTCATGGAGCTCTCCGGTGCTCACATCGTATTCAAAGACAGCATTGTATCTTTCTTTCGTGACGTCATCACTTATAATAACGTCACCGTCAAGTGTAACCATTACCACACAAAAGGTTTTCGGAACCATATAGCCGAATCTGTAACTCCCTGATCCGCCCCCCCTATAGCAGCTGGTTCCTACCGGGGTGATATGAATTCCCCAGCTGAATATCTTGTCGATCGCCTGATGTTCCTTCTCGCCGGGGTACTTCTCTTTCAGTCGACTTTTTTGAAGTTTCGCAATGTCATCAAAGTTGGCAACACTGCCACGCAAAGCGATATAGTATGCCTGCGGCCCGTTCTTCACATTGATTGTAATGCTCGGCTTTGGCCCGTTGTCGGCCTTTGATACGTTCATTAAGACCGGCAGAAGCAGGCCCAGAATGAGCAACATTCCGAAGATTGTTTTACGTGCTGTTTTGGTAAGTTTCATTGGCTTCCCTCCCGAGATTACTTATACATCCGGCTTAAATTCATTTATACAATGAATACCAAACTATTTCAAAAATGATACTGCCTACAACGAGGCTGGTCAGATTTGCCGCGGCTGCATACCAAACGCCCAGGCGTCCGGCCCGTGTACCGTCTTTCTTGCGCAGAGCTGCATAGTAATAAATTGCCTCTGCGACAAGAATGACATACTCTATGCCGAGATAACACATGAATGCCAAAAACGTAGTCATACTGTCTGAAATAACATACACAACAAATAAGTTGAGTATGATCTGCGTCACGGTATTGGCAATGAAAAAGTGTATCCAGTTTTTCTTCCTTGCTTCAAAGCTAAATGCGATAAATACAATTCCCTCAAGAATGAGTGTCAGAATATAACATGATGCAGCACTCAACGCATAAACCTTTCGGCTGTCGGGGAGAAGTTCATGGATCTCTCCGGTGCTCACATCGTATTCAAAAACAGCATTGAATTTTCTTTTCGTGACAACATTGCTCTGATATATCTCCCCGTCAAGCGTAACAATCACCACGCTGAATTTTACCGGAACACTACGCCAGAATCTGTAACTCCCTGACCCGCTCCCTCTGTAGCAACAGTCTCTTTCCGGGGAGGTACGAATTTTCAGGCCGAATATCCTGTCGATTGCCTGATGTTCTTTCTCTCCCGGGTGTTTTTCTTTCAGTTCACTGATATATCTTTCGTCTCTGAAACTATTACCGTCTTTATACAAGGCGATATAGTATTCCTGAGGCGCATTCTTCACATTTATCGTAATGCTCGGCTTCGGCCCCACGTCTGCCTTTGATTCGTTCGTAAGCATCGGCAGAAGCAGGCATAGAACAAGCAGAATTCCGAAGACTGTCTTCCGTGCTGTTTTGGTAAGTTTCATTGGCTCACCTCCCGAGATTACTTACGCATCCGGCTTCCATTCAGTACAGTTTATTATATATTTCAACGAACACTTTTTCAAAAATACAGCTGCCTATAACAAAGCTTGCGAAATTTGCTATAAATGCATACTCAACAGCCGTGCGTCCGGCCCGTGTATCATCTTTCTTGTACAGAGTTAAAAGGTAATAAACAATCTCTATGATTAAAATGATAATCTCTATTAAGAGAAAATCTAGGAATGCGAAGAACGTAGTATCATATTCTGAAACAGTGTTCACAAGATATAAGTTAAGCATAATCTGTGTCACGGTATTAACGAGTATACAGTGAAACCAGTTGCTCTTCTTTGATGCAAGACCATACGGGAATAATAAAAGCCCCTCAAGAATGAGCGTCAGAATATACCCTGCTACGGCACCCATCGCATAAAGCTTCCGACTGTCTTTGATAAGTTCCCGGATCTCTCCGGTGCTCACATCATAATCAAAGACAGCTGTATATCTTACCTTCTCGACGTCTTTGCTTACAAAAACCTCTCCGTCCGAAGTGACGATGATCACGCGAAAAGGCGACAAATAACGATTTCCGAACCGGTAAAACCCTTTCGAGTTTGATTCTTCATAGTATTTGCCCACTCCATGATGGGGCTCATAAAGTATCCACCCATCCTCATTATAATCCGAAATCGTTCGGAGCGCTTTCCGTTCCCATTCATCCAGTTTGCTACCTGATGTGTTGATTGTCCGGTCCTTCACAGACTCGTTATAGCGGCTGTGTTCAAGCAAAGCGATATAGTATTCATCCGGCGCATTCTTCACTTTGATTGTTATGCTCGGCTTCTGTCCGAAGTCTGCTTTTGCCACATTCATTAAGACCGGCAGAAGCAGGCCCAGAATGAGCAACATTCCGAAGACTGTCCTCCGTGCTGTTTCAGTAAGTTTCATTGGCTCACCCCTTCTCGTACTCCCCAAGTACATTTCGTAATTCCTCACGGAACTGTTTGGCGACGCTCTCGGGGGAGAGGATGCGCACGCCTGTACCGAGGGCGAAGATCCAGCCGAGGAACTGGTCGCTCAGGGCGACGTCCACGACGGTTTCGGACCATCCCGGGATTGATGATTGCTGAATCGGAATGTCACGCCCGAAGCGGTCAATCATGACACCGACATAATCGTTACAAAATGCGATTCGAACCGGCGTCCGTTCCCCTCCGAACATGGAAAAGCTCATCTTTGCGTACTTTGCCAGATTAAACTCCCGGAAGGCGTCCCGGCCGGTACGCCGTTCCTCGAGAACGCGGATGTTCTTCATCTTATCCACACGAAAATGCTTGATGCAGCCGGCCTGCTCGTCGTAGGCGATCAGGTAGTAGTTCTCATCGGCCCAGGTCATGGCCCAGGGGCTTACGATGTAAGGCTCCTCGCGGTGCGGCTCCATCTTCTTCTCGAGGTTCCATTTCATATACTCGAACCGGAGCCGGCGGTTGTCGGCGATGGCGCGGTGGATGTCGTCCACGAAGTAATAGATGCTTTCGTTCATCGTCTTAACGCGGCCCTGCACCGTCACCTGGCGCTTCAGCTGTTCGGCCTCGTATTTGCTTGCCATGGAGGTCAGCTTTTTGATGAGGTCGCCTGACTTCTTCTCGGTGATGAACTTCGAGGACTGGATAGCGTCCACGAGAAGCTTCAGCTCCGCAATCTCGAACTGTTTGCTGCCGACATGGTAATAGAAGTTCCGCCCCACCTTCTCCCCGATGACGTCGATGCCGAGCACGCGGAGTGCCTCCATGTCGTCATACAGGCTCTTGCGGTCCGCCGTCACGCCGTACGATTCAAGGGCTTTCTGAATCTCCGGCATCGTGATCATATGCTCATCGTCCGTCAGCTCAGTCATGATGCGGCTCAGATAATACAGTTTCAGTTTCTGATTCGCTCCCTTGGGCATAAGGGGCCTCCTTCCGGGGTTTTCGCGGGCGCGCGTCTTTTGCGGGCCCTGCGAGGGCGCCGCGCGGCAGCTTCGCTGCCGTCGCCACACGCGTGCGCACGCGCGCGTATGCGACCTGATAGCTTATTATAGCATATATTTCTTGAAATTGCGAGGGTTTTGAGGGTAATTTATGGGGCAGCATGGAGATGCTTTAGAATCTGTCATAATCGGCCCTTTCAATGTGGCTTTACACATTTTTCCGGCTTTTTTGAGACATTTTTGCACGTTTTTCTGAGTTTTTCGAAGCTTTTTTGCACATTTTTCTGGCTTTTCCGTTCTACTCTCGCACGTTTTTCCAGCTTTTTAAATGTGATTTCTACACATTTTTCCGGCAAATGACGCGAAAACGGCGACAACCGGGTGCGGTTGCCGCCGTTTATGTTGCTTTTTTACTCTGCTGCCAGCGTCAGGATCATGTCCGGGAGGACGACGTCACGGCCATACACGTACTGCTTCTGCTGCTCTTCCGTGCGGCCCACAAGAGGCGTGCCGTTTGCGGAATTGTCCGACACCACCAAAAGGGCGATGCCCGGAATTTCCATCAGTTCGGTCATCAGGATGAAGGAAGCGGTTTCCATCTCGATCAGGTCCGTGTCCCACTCTCTGATTTCATCCAGATGGATGTATTCCGCGGCGATTGTCGGCGTGCAGAAGACGCTTCCCTTGCGGATTTCGTAGCATTTGCCACGGGCATTTTCGATGACATGATCGGCAAATGCCTGGTCAGGCGTCACCTTGGTGAAAAGCATGCTGTCACGGATGGATTTTTGCATGAGATACGTGTCCGCTATGCTGCCGGAAACCGAGTAGGACGGCGTCGCCACGTCGCCGAGCTTCCAGTCCGCCTTCAGGGCGCCGACGGCACCGATGAAGACCATGCGCTTGAAGGTAAGCTCCGTGCAGATGGCCAGATGGTCGATCAGGTTGCCGGCAGACGCCGCAATCTTCACCCAGGCAATCCTGAGCCCGTCCTTCTCCACCAGAAAGCTGCTGAGGTACGAGCGCTCGGCGAGGGTTGTCACCTTGCAGTACTCGTCCATATGAAGCTTGTACGGCGTGAAGCTCGGCGCCACAACCAGCAGGTCATACTGCTCGTCACTGCTCAGGGCAAATGTCTGCTCCGCCATGTTCTCGGAATTGTATTTGTGGATCGCGTCCACGATGGATTTTAACGGTTCTTTCATCTTATTTGTCAATCATTTCCTGTCTCGGAATTCTCCATCCGAAGAAACCGACCTTATATGCGCCGCGAAGCGTGCCGTCCTTACAGTACTTTCTGACCGTGCTCTCACTGCAGCCGAAGATCAGGGCCGCCTGACGGACGGTGAGCTCTCTGTTGCCGATGCCTCCCTGCGGCTCCAGTCTCGAACGAAGACGCACAGCGGGCTTCCAGCCCATTCCGGATGCCTTAGGCTTCAGGTACTTCTTCTTCGATTTCAGGCCTTTCGTCTGCGTATGCACAAGGGTGTTTCCATAGGCAGTGGTTTTAAACGAATTTACCCACGCATGCAGTTCGGTGGTTCCCTCGTAGCTGCGGATATAATACCCCGGATACTTGCTTTGCGCAACACTGTAATCGAGTGTTCTGGACGAACCTGCCTGCAATGTGCCGATATGAAGACCGCGAAGTTCATGTGTCTGGTATCCGTGGATGAGAAGCGTATCGCCCTCAGCCATCACATTGTGGAACCGGCTTGCCACTCCGGACGTGAACAGGGAAACCGTCACATCGCTCTTCTTCGTTCCCTGAATCTGAAAACCGAATCCGTCATACCTAAACAGGTATACCTGCAGACGGGTTCCGTCATACTCGGTGCCGTCATAAGCGCGGTAGAGCAGATCCGGTTGCTTCAGGGTTCCGTCTTCGAAAATAACCTGATCGATTTCATTTTCAGTTGCGTATGTGAGCTCCGCATCTCCTTCAATCATGACAAGAACCATCTTCATCCCGCTGTGCAGACCCATGTCAAGCGGCGTGGGAATTCTCGGAAGCTGCATGGCCAGAGCGGTCGGACTGTCAATCAGGTATTTATAGCCGCCGTTGGACTGGTATTCCGGACGATCCCCGTTCGTGCAATAAGGGATGATGGCTTTCACATTTTCCTTACTTCCCCGGAAAGCAATATACGTTGCATCCGGATTGGCTGCATCCAGCGCGGCGTCATAAGGCGCATTGCAGTCTCTTACATAAAACGCCGTGTTTAAGCCGCTGCCCTTATACTTGTAGGCAAGCTGGGTATGCTCTTTTTGGAGATTCTGATCAAAGAGCGAAACGATACAGCTTCCTTCCTCGTTAATCCGGTTCGCGACCGCAGCGATTTCATTGTAAGCTTTCGGTGTGCCCCATCGGAAACTGTTCCAACGCCAGATGATAGAATCCCATCCGATCCGTTTCATGGCGTTATCGGTAATGGCATCAACCGTGTATTTCGCATCCGCACCGGAAAGCTTCGAATAGTCGGTGATTCTGCCGTTTTTATACTTGTAATTGCTGAGGGAAGGCTTGAAGTATCCTTCCCGCGCGGCGGCTGCGGCTTCCGAACAGGCGAAACCGTAAGATTTTCCATCGCGAGTCACACCTTCGGCCATCTTATAGAACACTTCCGCATACATCCACGCACGTGCGCCGCCGTCGAGAAGCCGGAATGCCCGTGTAAAATCGCGGTCCGTCAGCTGATACGTATCCTGCGGATCATAGAGCGGAAGGCCGAGATCCCTTCTCCAGTTCTCTCTCATCGGATCCGTTTTCTTCGGGTCGGAGAACTCCACCTCAAGAACGACATTACTGAGTCCGCCCCTGTTGGCGCTTCCTTCCCTGGTCATGGGAAGTACCAGGTACTTCTGCTGCTCTTCGAACATGATTCCCCAGTAATCGTCGATGCCGTAAGTGTAATCGAAGCATCCGAGAGAAGGATTGGCCGACGTGCCGGAGTAGTGGCGGGCGTCAATGACAAATCTGAAAAAGCTGTTTCCGTGAACCGGACTGATGGTATACAGGTTCTTTCCTTCACTCTTGTTGTAGGTATATTTCGGCGGGGCGAAATTGGAAACTCCTCCGAGTTGCACATTATTGCATACGACTCCCGCCTCGGTATAAACCGTCTGCTTGAGGTACAGGTGCGGCGTTGTCTGCATTCCGTAGTTCATCTTCTTAGCGGTGACACTGAAAAATTCCATCTCGAGATCGGTAAGGATGACCGCGTCATCTCTGTCCGGATAGCTCACAGCAACACCGTTTTCAAAATCCAGATACGGATACCCCTTAGCGCTCTTGCCGAAGCTGCCGTTCAGCGCATCGCCGAGGTGCTTCTTCGTGAAGCCGCATTTGCCCCAGGTCGGCATATAGTACAGCCAGCCGGCTCCGCAAGGGGCGGTATAACATAACACTTCTCCGTTCTTTCCGAACATGGTGCTGTAATCCGCAAGCAGCGTCCCGATCATGTATTTCTTATAATTCTGCACGTAGTAAGTGTACATCGCGCCCGGAATGATCACGGTATACGGTCTGTACGCCGGAGTTTCGCTGTTCGTCCAAATCCGCACGATTACATTGCCGTTCGAGAGCGGGCTCGGCTCCAGAACATTTGTGATGAGATAATTCTTGTTGTATCCGGTTGAAGAAACCGGGTACGACGCGGGCGTAAACCGCGGAAAATCTGACAGATAACGAATCAGTGTCTCGGCTTTCAGCGTGGCGCTGTCGTCCTTAGTCTTTCCGTTCACGGTCGCTTTGCTGTGGAACAGGCCGAAATCATCCTCGAACATCGAGTAGGTGACTTTGACACCGTCCCGGTCAATCAGGGTCTGCTCACTGCCCGGGAAAGTCGTCAGCTCATCGTGTGCCAGGTAGTCCTTGTACATGGCATTTGACATGTATGAATACTGATTGTCTGCGCTGAGAAGAATCACGCCGTTTGCATATTTGTATACCTTCGCAATTCTGCCCTTCGTTCCTTTCGCATTGCTCTTGAAATCGCCGAGCGCCAGACCGGAATCCGCCGCGGCATAAAAGGCGTTCAGGATGGAAGCATCCGTCGTTACAACACGGCCGATTTCTTCCGCAAACTCTTCATCGATCTTCTCGTAGCCTTTCTCCGACCGGATGTCCGAGGAATAGTTCACGTAGCTCACATCAAAACCGCCGGTCCGATTTCCTTCGGGGCCGCCGATCGAGGTCATTCCGTTCGCTCTCAGATAGACGCGGTTTTCAAACCTGCGCCAGATGTATATCTGCTTGCCGCAGGTGACCAGCAGGTCTCCGTCCAAAACGTAAACATATACATACGTCGGTTCGTCTGCAGCGATGAAATCCTCCGAGGTGCATGTAATCTCGTGCGCCGTGCCGAGCTCATCCCTGGTCTTCAGATTAGCCGTAATCACAAACTGGTTCGTTCCGGGCATCCGGTCAAACCAGACATCCAGATTCGTTTTATGTGTGCTGAGGAACCAAACCCGACTCGGAGCGTCCTTCGCGATGCACACAAGAGCACCGTAATAATCGCCGTAACCGCCGAAGCCGGCTCCCTTTTCATCAAACTCCAAATAGTCTGTTGCTTTCAGGGTCAGTTTCCCTTCCCCGGCCGCGTTCTTGGAAAATGTACCTTTGCAGCGGACATTCATCCCGTCGCACTTGGCGGTCTGTTTCCCCACTATGTTGATTCTAAACATACCTTTCTCCTTTTCGCATTTTTATAAAAACCCCGTTCTCTTCAAACCCCGCTTGCAGTCAGCTGCCTCCGGCCTCCTTTCCGTACCCCAAATTACGGCGTTCAAATGAATAAAGTTATTATAGCACAGGGGGAATGGATTTGGCTATGGAGAATGTTGGGGAGTTTAAGCCGGGCGAGAATTTTTACGGACCTGAAGGCCTTTTGGGCCCTGGGTCCGTAATATTGTCCTCGGAAGCAATCCGGCTCCGCGAAAAGTGAATGGTGATGTTCTCTGCATCGGGTGCCTCATCGCATTTTCCACTTTTTTCCTTCCTAAAATGGTAGAATATTTTACATTTTTGTAATATAATAATTTTATATGTCGAAAAGACAAATTCTGGAGGTTTCGAGCATGAAAGCAAGAAAACTGATATCTATTCTTTTAATCCTAATGTTTATTACAACAACCGGTTTTGCTTCCTCTCCGGCATATGGTTCCGAAGGGACAGCAGGAACAAGCGGGGATAACAGGACCGTTAAAGACATCCCCTCTGACAGTTCTGCGGACACCGTATCATATGATACCGCAAAGTTTTCAAATGATTACATTAAGACTCCGAATACTGACATCGGATTTTTCGTCAATACCACGTCACAGAAGGCATATCGAGTTCCTGCTTCAACAGGTACCTTTACAGGACAGGCTTCAAGTGACCTTTCAGTAGCGATGTTGAAAGATGTTTTCGGGATTAGCAAGACTTTCGGCCCAGGATATCATTATGCTTATGATGCCGGATATCTTTCAATTTATAAGAATGTTGAATTTCAGAGTACCAAAGGTACGGTAGATGAAATCTACAGCCAGCTTGAACAGTTTAAGGACAACGACGGAAATTCGCTTATTGCAGCACTTGCTTCTTTTTATACTTCGAACAAGCTTAATACTCTCAAGTATGAGTACACAAACGATAAGCTTACGATAATGCAGCCCGGAATCGAACCTGCAGACGACAATCATGCATTTAACATGGATTTCACTGCTGATGATATAGGTGCATTTATCAGTCTTGCTGATGGTACAAAGGGGTTCCCGACAAATCTTAACTGGGGTACAAATGATGCACTTGCTCTTTCATATGAGCAAATAAGCGATATCGCAAATGATAGTAATGGCACCTATTCTGCTGAGGAAAAGGCTCTTGCACAGAAAATTCTGGACCAGGTAGGTACAATCTTTTCTGATAGAACAACTAAACTTCCGGGAATAACAAGTGGTGATATAGCTGATCTCAAGATAAGAGTTATTGATATTATCGGAGTGCCGGGAATTGACATTATTTATCCTTCAACTAAGCCTGTTGAGAAGCCGTTCCCTGATGCAAGTGCAACATCACCTACAACTTATGAGAATAAGCCTGTTGCGAAGGCACATTATAATGACACTGATTATAAGCCCGCGACACCCAAGTATGTATTCAACGGTTTGAACACATACGGGCTTTCCTATTGTCTTCCCGGCAACAGTCTTGAATGGACTGTGACGAGAAGCACTATAAATGCCGGCTTCCTCAGGACCGTATTCCCTGCGGCGGATGAAGACATCACAAAGCTTCTTGCAGAGATGAATCTTAATCCGGATAAAGCGTACAAGATAACCATCAGCTCATTCGGTTATCTGCAGATTACACACGAAGAGCCCATCCCGTCATATGAGATCAAATGGGTTATGGATAACGGCAATCTGATCGAAACCACTTCCGTAAAGGAGGGTGAGGTGCCGGTGCACGCGGATCCGACGAAGGCCGCAATTGCAGAATACTCTTACACATTTTCCGGATGGTATCCTGAAGTTAAGGCCGCGACCGAGGATACGGTTTACGTAGCAACCTTCAGTGTGAATGATGATGCCGGCGAGGAATATAAAACTGTTAAAAACGCCCCCGCTGATGACGCTGCGGATGCCGTGGCATTTGACACCGCAAAGTTTTCAAATGATTACATTAAGACTCCAAATACCGACGTCCAGTTTTTCGTCAATGACGCGTCACAGAAGGCATATCGAGTTCCTGCTTCAACAGGTACCTTTACAGGGCAGGCTTCAAGTGACCTTTCAGCAGCGATGTTGAAAGATGTTTTCGGGATTAGCAAGACTTTCGGCACAGGATATCATTATGCTTATGATGCCGGATATCTTTCAATTTATAAGAATGTTGAATTTCAGAGTACCAAAGGTACGGTAGATGAAATCTACAGCCAGCTTGAACAGTTTAAGGACAACGACGGAAATTCGCTTATTGCAGCACTTGCTTCTTTTTATACTTCGAACAAGCTTAATACTCTCAAGTATGAGTACACAAACGATAAGCTTACGATAATGCAGCCCGGAATCGAACCTGCAGACGACAATCATGCATTTAACATGGATTTCACTGCTGATGATATAGGTGCATTTATCAGTCTTGCTGATGGTACAAAGGGGTTCCCGACAAATCTTAACTGGGGTACAAATGATGCACTTGCTCTTTCATATGAGCAAATAAGCGATATCGCAAATGATAGTAATGGCACCTATTCTGCTGAGGAAAAGGCTCTTGCACAGAAAATTCTGGACCAGGTAGGTACAATCTTTTCTGATAGAACAACTAAACTTCCGGGAATAACAAGTGGTGATATAGCTGATCTCAAGATAAGAGTTATTGATATTATCGGAGTGCCGGGAATTGACATTATTTATCCTTCAACTAAGCCTGTTGAGAAGCCGTTCCCTGATGCAAGTGCAACATCACCTACAACTTATGAGAATAAGCCTGTTGCGAAGGCACATTATAATGACACTGATTATAAGCCCGCGACACCCAAGTATGTATTCAACGGTTTGAACACATACGGACTTTCCTATTATCTTCCCAACTACAGCCTTGAATGGATTGTAACGAAAAGCACTGTAAATGCGGACCTCCTCAGAGCCGTATTCCCTGCGGCGGATAAAGACATCACGAAACTTCTTGCGGAGATGGATCTTAATCCGAACAGAGCATACAAGATAACCGTCAGCTCAACCGGTTATCTGCAGATTACGCATAAAGAACTAATCCGGGTATGTGAGATCAAATGGGTTATGGATAACGGCGATCTAATCGAAACCACTTCCGTGAAGGAGGGTGAGGTGCCCAAATATACCGGGAAAACGCCCGTAAAAGAGGCAGATTCGCAGTATACGTACACATTTGACAGCTGGACTCCCGAAATAACCGCCGCTACAGGTGACACGGAATACAAAGCAGTTTTCACGGCCAAGGAGAATACATACAGCATAGTTTCCCAAAGCACAAATTCCCAAAGCACAAATTCTCAAGGTTTAACGTGGAAGAAAGGCAGTGGCCAAGAATTTACAATTACTGTCAAGCAGGATGGCGATATCGACAGATCGTTTGAGGACTTCACCGGTGTAAAAATGAACGGATCCCTGCTCGAAAGAGATAAGGATTATAAGGCAAGCAAAGGAAGTACTATAATCACCGTTTCGTCTGATACACTTGAAAAGCTCACAATCGGCGAGAATACGCTTACGGTTCAATTCGCATACGGTGAAGTTTCCGTACAGATTAATGTTCTGGAAGCGGATAAACCCGTTATCGATTCACCGCGCACCGGCGATCCGGTATCACCGTTTACATTGATGTTCATCATGGCAATATCCGCAGCAGCAATCGCAATGATTATCGCCATGAGAAAAAGAATAACCGTTCAGTAAAATGATGTGAATGACATCATAGAAAAAAGACGCCTAAGGGCGTCTTTTTTCGTGTCCGATACGGAGTTCTCCAATTGTTGTCAGATTATCTCTGACTCTTCTGCAAAACCGTTTATGACCGTTTTAGAAATCCACCAGATAGATACTGATGTTCACCTGTCGGAAAGAGCCCTTCTCCTCGAGGCGTATGATTTTGGCAACGAGGTATTTGCCGGCGTCCATGAGTCTGGCAAATACGATGTTGTCCTTCTCGGGGATATATCCGGCCTTACGCTTCTTATTGTCGAGGACGAGGATGGCATTTTCGTCAAATCGGTTGTCGGGCTCGCGCAGGAGGACCATGCGGTCGCCGACCTTCATCTCGTTGAAGACGGCTTCGTCCTTGATGTACGACGTGCCGGCCACGTAGGAATCGAACAGCAGGATTTCGTGGCTTAAGGGCTTTAAAAGCTTGTCGATATTGGCGTCCGGCATTGCTGCCAGAAGGCTTTTCGTTGTTGTGGTAAGTTCGTTCATATGGTGCTCCTTTCTTGTAAGTTAGGAGGGTTGCCGGGCCGGCGCTATTAAGCTGTCGGGCCCGGCTTTTTGATGTTAACGGTCGGTGTTCGGCTGTGGACCGGGCCCGGTGCTATTGGTCCGTTTCTCCGGGGTTGGTGGTCCAAACGAGGGTGCAGCCGCTCTCGGTGAGCATCTCCTGGAGCGCCTGCTTGAGGCCTGCGAGGTACTCCTCATAGTCGTCGTGCTCGGCCTGCAGGCTTCTGCGATATTCTTCCTTCTTCGCCTCGTCGAGGAGGATTTCCTTGTAGGTATACGGCTCGGTCGCGAGAATGTCGTTAATCTGCCGCTCCACGCGGTCAATCCGGTCCTCGATGTCGTCAATCTGAACCGCACCGGGCTCGATGTTGAGTCTGTTAAGTGCTACGCGCACAAGCACCTCAAGGTCCTCAAGCTCGTCGACATTGCTTGCGCGATAGGCCCTTACAATGCGTTCCCAGAGGTCTTTCAGTTCGGCATTCTGCTCGGTCTCGGGGTTGATGTCCGGGTGAAGCTGCTTTGCGAGCCTGCGGTAAAGCTTCTTCGAGCGGCTCAGCCGGAACTCGTCCACCGTCTCCGCCTGCTTGGCAAGCTCGGTCTGCTGCATCATCTCGAGCAGCTGTACCTTGTAGAGGTGCATCTCCCGCTCAATCTCGGCCTGCATGACTCTGACATCAACGGGGAGCCCGCGGTTCTGACGTCTGCGGCAGTAATTGATCGTCTTCTTCTCTCGGATGCATTTCATCTTCAGCTCGAAGTTCGCGGTAATCATGTCCCCGAACTCGCTCGTGTATGCGATCAGAATGGAGCCGGCTTCCTTTATGAGCTGATCCCGGCGGATCAGAAGTTCCTCATATTCCTGATAAAGTTCCTGTTCCCGATTGATGTTTTTCTGATTGATTGCGTTCATGGTGGTACCTCGTCTTTCTCGTCAGACTATTGTTGTCGTATCTCGTTATTCTACAGATGTAGTCTATATGTTTTACTAGGTTTCTTCGTACATCTGCTCCTCCGTGCTTTCTTCCTTTCTGATGTCGTACATCTCATCATAGATATTGGTAAATCTGACGCCGTCATGTCGGGCGCGGCTGCAGAAGTCTGCGAAGTCGCGATAGTATCGGCCATCGTATTGGAGAACGAGCTCTTCATCCTTCCGGGTGATGTCGATGGTGATTGTTTCGTCGTCACATTTCATCGTGTAGCGCCCCGGCTTCTGCGTCAGATAGAACAGGTCGTAGAACTTCAGATCACCCGGAACCGGTACGAGCTGATACAGGAAGCGGATAATCCGGCCCATCACCTCGATGTTGCCCCAGAACGCATCGTAGGACATACGCTCTGCCAGGAACCGACGCGCGTCGGTGAGAAGCCTGATTGTTGTGTCGTCGTAGCCCTGCTCGTGGCGGATTCCGGCGAGGCGCAGCGCAATCTCCGGAAAAGGCTCGTTCAGGTATCTCGCGTTCCGGACCTCGTCGTAGGCCTCCTCGATCATGCGGCAGTAACGCGCCTCATCCTTCTCGACCGCGCAACCGAACCGGTACATGTCGGCGAGCTTGAACTTGCACCAGAGGCTGCCCTTGTTGCCGTACCGGTCGGGCTCGCAGCCCTTCGTGTAATACTCGAACGCCTTCTTGTAATCCTTCTCGCCGTGCTGCCCGTAGTACCACATGTACCCGAGCTCCTCATAGGCCGGTCCGTAACCGTATTCGGCAGCCATCTCGAGATACTTCAGTTCAAGATCGAACCGCTTCAACCCGCAGTAATACCAGGCAAGCTCCGCCATGTATTTCGGCTCCTTCGTCTCCGAAATCAGATACCCGAGAGCCTCGGTGTAAAGGAACTCGTCGTCCTTTGAGCGATTTGTGTTGTCATAATAGTCGTGAAGAATCTGTATTGCATCTGCGTTGTTCATGGCGGACCTCCTTCTCCCGGGGTTTCGGGGTTGTTATTCGAGTTTCCGGGGTTGTTTTATCGGACTTCCGGTTTCTTCTTCTGACCCAAGGGTAAATCAGATGTTGTCCGATATTCTCCCCTCAATTTCGGGCAGACAGGTCGGAAAACGTCCAAATATGACAGGGGGTGTCATTTTCCAACTGTTTTTTGGCCAAAAAAGTGCAAAAAAGGCGTAAAAAGGGCACCCGCCGAAGCGAGTGCCCTAAAGAACCGGTATGCATAGATTACTTAGAATTCTTCTTCGCGTCTGCGTCTCTGTACCTGTACGAAAAGTACAATCGCAAGTGCAGCTGCGCCGATTCCGAAGGGTCAAGTCCTTTTTTGTGTGTAAATTCCTTTAGGCATCGAGTGGTTTTACGCGACGAATAGCTTCCGCTGCTCTGCAGCAATTAGCTGCAACTTCGGCCAGTAATCGTCAAGGTTTTTGAGATGT
>JAEEGH010014090.1_pt1 | contig 17615 bp, 13 predicted proteins | sample 9134181 | NCBI WGS metagenome assembly JAEEGH01 (sample SAMN16246544, study PRJNA631951) | gut metagenome | biome: gut microbiome; feature: rumen; material: DP-attached | host: Bos | place: Iran: Karaj | collected 2018-10
TTTATCAGGTCTTGCTTCGTTGTTTGATATTGTGATTTTTGGAAGCAAGGAATCTGATACTTTCGTACGCTACGCAAACTATACTGCGTACGTGCGTCTTGATCCATATCGCCATCTTTTCCATTATACATTCTTAATTATAATGTCTATTTCTATGTTTATTATAGCTTGTGTTTGGGCAGTCAGTGTGCGTTTTAAAAGAGAGAAACGTCTCGTATTTTTTGCATATGTTTCTAATCTTATTTTAGCCGCATCAACTGTCCCTGACTTCCGTATATACCATAGTGAATTTAATCTTACTCATGTATTTTATTGCACTGGCATGCTTTTCGCATTTATTGTTTTCTTTGTTGCATCCAACAACTACATGATGTTCAACATCACTGTTAACAGTATCAGTAAAGACATCTTTTCTACATTAGGAACTGGTCTGCTGGTATTTGATACCAACTATCATCTCAATCTATCCAATGAATACGCTGACAAGCTTTTGGGTCTCGACCATGAGCCACATCGTATTCGTTTAAAAGAGATTTTTGAGTTAAATTCAGGCGAGCCACTTAAGATGTTTGAAAAAGCCACCACAGGCGATGTAATTGACTATCGATTGACGTCAAAGTTGACAAACAAGGTTATCCTCGTCAATTTCTCTTGCAAATTCGATAGAAGCAACCAGCCAATGTGCTATATCCTTGTTGCTACTGATCTTACTGAAGAAAACCGACTTATCGATGAAGCTCAGGCAGCTAATAAAGCAAAATCTGAATTCATCAGCAATATTTCCCACGAAATCCGTACTCCTATTAATATTATTTCCGGTATGGATGAGCTGATTCGTCGTGAATGCAAGGATGAAACTATTTTGAAGTACGCCGAAAACATCAACGTTGCATCAAAGAACCTTACATCTTTAATAAATGATGTGCTCGATTTCTCAAAGATTGAATCAGGTAAGCTTGAAGTTGTTTCCGGGGAATACAACATTCAGCACCTTTTGATAGAGTGCTATCACATGTTTACAAGCCTTTCTTCCCAGAAGAATCAAATGCTTTCATTTACTTGCGACCCAAATCTTCCTGCAGGATTGATTGGTGATGACATTAGAATCAAGCAGATTCTATCTAATCTTCTATCTAACGCTGTGAAATACACTCCAGAAGGTGGAAGCATACAATTTAGCGCTACATACAAAGAGAGAAACGATAACTTCCTTGCTCTTGTTATCCAGGTCAAGGACAATGGTATCGGTATAAAAGAGGAAGACTTACCTCATATTTTTGAGAACTTCCAGCGATTTGAGCTATCTAGAAACAGAACAATCCAAGGTACTGGCCTGGGCTTAACCATCACTCAAAACCTTGTTTCCTTATTGCATGGTGTTATCAACGTAGAAAGCACTTACCAGCATGGTTCTACATTCACTGTTGAAATACCTCAGCAGATAAGCAACCCTGAGCCAATCGGCGAGTTAACCGATTTGGATATGCGTAAGAAGCTTACCTATACAAATAGCTTTATTGCGCCTAAAGCTCGAATACTTGCAGTAGACGATGTGCAAATGAATCTGGATGTATTTGTTGGTCTATTAAAGAAAACGCAGATACAGATTGATACCGCTTTAAACGGGCCTGACGCTCTTGCGTTATCCCATAAACGTAAATACGATATCATCTTCCTGGATCACATGATGCCAGAGATGGACGGTATCGAAGTGCTTAAACGCATTCGAGCAAACGGTGCCAGTGCAAACCTTGAAACGCCTGTTGTTATGCTTACTGCAAATGCAATGATGGGTGCTGATAAGAAATATCTTGAAAACGGATTTACGGATTATCTTTCAAAGCCTATTAAGCCAGATGCTTTGGATGAAATGGTACTGAAGCATTTACCAGAAGAACTGATTCAAGCGGTAGCAGAGCCTGAAACAGATTCTAACCAGGAGCCAGAAGAAAGCGAATTCATCAAATCACTTAGCTTCATAGATGCAAAAGCAGGCCTGGAATTTGCTGCCGGAGACGAAGATTTTTACCGCCAGATTGTCACCACATTTGTTAACGAGGACAAGCGAGAAGCGTTAAACAGCCTCCTACAAAAAGAGGACTGGCCTAATTATCAAATCATCGCCCACTCCCTCAAAGGCACCGCTCTCACCATCGGTGCAGAGGAACTTTCTAACGCAGCAAAGAACCTGGAATTCGCAGCAAAAGAAGGCAAAACTGACTACATTAAAAACTATCATAGCGACGTCATCGACCAGTACGGAAAGTTGCTAGAAAAACTAAAAAACGCATTGCAATTATCAATCTAATTTAGTATACTAGTCTGCGGACGCCGGCTTGTCGGAATTGGCAGACGAGGCAGACTCAAAATCTGTTGATGGCAACATCGTGCGGGTTCAAGTCCCGCAGCCGGCATATGGAAATGAAAAAGACCTAGGTATATACCTGGGTCTTTTTCGTTTCCTTATACTATCCATTAAAAATATAAGGGAGGAACACCATGATTATTAAACACGACATACCAATACTTGAATACGACGACCACTCAGCTGAAGTAATAGCTCCAGCATATGAATGGAATAATGTAGCCCTTCCAAAGAAATGTCTTTTTGCATTCCTAGGTGATATAGTTGAAAAATATGCCGAAGAGCACAATGCCAGAAAAGTGGAAGAATTCAAAACCTTTTCTCACATTGTAAATATTTATGTTTTGAAAAATGGCGACGAGGACATTTGCCTAGTGCAGCCAATAATCGGTGCTCCTGCCGCTGCTTCACTTTTGGATTCGTTGATAGCATGCGGGTGTGAAAAGATTATTGCTGTTGGTTCCTGCGGTGTACTGGCCGATTTACCAGAGAACGCCTTTATAGTCCCAACAAGAGCTCTTAGAGCAGAAGGTACTTCATATCACTACCTTCCTGCTTCGCGCTTTATAGAGCTTGATACAGAGCCTGTGGAGGCCATTGAAAGTTGCTTTAAAGATCATAATCTTCCATTTGTAACTTGCACCACCTGGACTACAGATGCTTTTTTCAGAGAAACAAAAGATATGGTTAAACATAGATTAGATGAGGGTTGTTCTGTTGTTGAAATGGAATGCTCTGCCCTTGCTGCTGTCAGCAAGAAGCGTGGCGCCAAGTTTGGACAGTTCCTTTTCACCGGAGATTCTCTGGCAAATGTTCATGACTATGACGCAAGAGATTTCGGCAAAGACTCTCACGAAAAAGCTTTATTACTGGGTCTTGATGTATTAAAGCACTATAACTAAAATCTTCCATAAATCAAAAAGACAAGGCCCCAAAAAGCCTTGTCTTTCTTAATATAATCAATTTTATTTTACGTAATTGATAAGAAGCTTGAATGTGTTTTCAACACCCTTCTTGTGAGAGCGTTCGTATCCATGGCTTGCATAAACACCAGCTCCGATAAGTCCATGCTTTACATCGTAGCCCGCGTTAAGAGCCGCATCAGCGTCTGAACCATAGTGAGGGTAAACATCTACGGCAAAATCAATTTCGTTGTCTTTAGCGGCCTTTATCAAAGCAGAAACCACATCATAGTTGTAAGGGCCACCGCTATCCTTTGCACAGATACTTACCTGTGTCTCTTTGCAATCAAGGCCCTCACCAATGCATCCCATATCTACCGAAAGGATCTCTGTAACGCCATCAGGAACAGTGCCGCATGCACCATGTCCTACCTCTTCGTAAACAGTGATGTGATGATATACTTTTCTCTCTGGTGTGATTTTGTTATCAGCCAAATATTTTGCCTGGCCAAGAAGAATTCCAACAGAAAGCTTATCATCAAGGAAACGACTTTTGATGTAGCCAGATTCTGTAACTCTTGTGCGAGGCTCGAAAGCAACGATATCGCCAATCATAATACCGAGGGCCTTTGTATCATCTGCAGATGAAACTTCCTCATCAACAACCACTTCCATACCCTTAAACTCACGTGTCTTTGTAGAGTAATCTCCATTAACATGAACAGATGCGTCATTAAGCTGAAATGTTCCCTCGTATACCTTGCCATCTCTTGTGTAGATGCGACAGTTCTCAGTCTCACCATTGTTTGGATTGAATCCACCAAGTGGAGTAAGCTCAAGATTTCCATTGTCCTTAATCTTGCAAACCATTCCGCCAAGTGTATCCATGTGAGCTTCGATAAGAAGCGCATCGTCCTCTGCCTTGCCTCCCAAATCAACAAGGATGCCTCCCTTAGTGGTCATCTGAGGCTTATAACCAAGCTTTTCATATTCTGCCATAAGATGTTTAGCAGCAGTGGCTGTGAACCCTGTAGGGCTATCTATGCCCAGAATATCAACAGTTTGATTTACCATGTAGTCTACGTATTTACTAGTGTCCATTTATATACCTCCTAAAATTATAATCAGTTGTGTAAAACCGGTTTACATTAACACTTTATTATGTTAAAGTATTTCCAATCAGAGAAAAGAAGATAATAAAAAAGAGCTGGTGACGGGAATTGAACCCGTGACCCCTTCCTTACCAAGGAAGTGCTCTACCTCTGAGCCACACCAGCTTGCTTATTCAGCAAGAAAAAGCATATCAAAGTTGAGTATCATTGTCAAGGAGATGAATAGCTATGAAAACCCCATTTGTTACAAAAGAAAAGATTCAAGAAATTACACAAACAATCCCAACTCCTTTCAACATCTATGACGAAAAAGGAATCCGAGAAAATGCCCGTGCAGTAAACAAGGCATTTAGCTGGAATAAAGGTTTTAAAGAATATTTTGCAGTTAAAGCAAATCCAAATCCATTCATCCTTAAGATTCTTCAGGAAGAAGGTTGCGGTGTTGACTGCGCATCATATGTAGAGCTTGCATTATCAGACCAGATTGGTTTCAAAAAAGACGATATAATGTTTTCTTCTAATGATACTCCTGCTAGCGAATTTAAGTACGCTGATGATTTAGGAGTCATCGTAAACTTAGACGACTTTACACATATCGATTTCTACGAGAAGGCCGTAGGCCATTTTCCTAAGAAGATGTGTTGCAGATACAATCCAGGCGGCGTATATGAGCTTTCAAACGGCATTATGGACAATCCTGGAGATAGCAAGTATGGAATGACTAAAGAGCAGATTTTCGAGGCATATCAGGTTCTTAGAGATAAGGGCGTTGAGGAGTTTGGAATCCATGCCTTCTTAGTTTCAAACACTGTTACAAACGATTACTACCCTGCCCTTGCAAAGACTTTATTTGAGCTTATTGTTGAGCTTAAGGAAAAGACAGGAATTTCTATTTCATTTGTTAACCTCTCAGGTGGTGTCGGTATTGCATACCGTCCAGATCAAAAGCCAAACGATATTGCGGTAATCGGAGAAGGTGTTCACAAAGCCTTCGATGAAATCCTTGTCCCTGCAGGTCTTGGAGATGTTGCGATTTTCACTGAGATGGGTCGATTTATGATGGGACCTTACGGTGGACTTGTTACAACAGCAATCCATGAAAAGCACATTTACAAGGAGTACATCGGAGTAGATGCCTGTGCTGTAGACCTTATGCGTCCAGCTGTATACGGTTCATATCATCATGTAACAGTTCTCGGAAAGGAAAACGCTCCAGAGGATAAGGTATACGATATCACCGGTTCTCTCTGCGAAAACTGTGATAAATTTGCTGTAGACCGTCAGCTTCCACAAATCGACATGGGAGACATCCTATTTATCCACGATACAGGTGCTCACGGTTACTCAATGGGATATAACTACAATGGAAAACTAAAGAGCGCCGAAGTTCTTCTTAAGGAAGATGGAAGCTTCAAGCTTATCCGTCGTCCAGAAACAATCAAGGATTATCTAGCTACGTTTGATGGGCTTGGAGTTGTTGATAATCTCTTAAAATAATCACTAATATGTGCATAATCAAAAAAGCTAGGAGCATCAACTCCTAGCTTTTCTTTATATACAAGCTCTAATGTACAAATCTGTACGCTCCTGCAAATCCACAAATGAACCGTCATCTAACTTTACAAGTGGACTTGATAAAGCGTTCTTTTTAACCATAGTGATAACTCCACGGGAATTATCCGAAAGAAGCACTCCTGTCCCAATATAGGACTGGGCAATATTCTGTAGAAAGACATGTAAGACATTTTGATCGTATTTGCTTGGCTCCACTCTTTGGAACTGAGCAATTACTTCGAATGGACAAATTCCAGCTCGATAAACTCTATCAGCTGTCATCGCGTCATACACATCTGTAATAGCTACTATCTTTGAAAAAGGATTAATAAAGTCCTTTGTAAGCCCATAAGGATAACCGCTGCCATCATTACGCTCATGGTGCTGAAGAGCAGCAAGCTTTATGCGTCTGTCTATTGGCAAATCACTAAGCAGATTATATCCAAGAAGTGGATGCTCGGCCATTCGGCCAAACTCTTCTGCATTAAGTGGACCTGGCTTTGTCAAAATACTGTGAGGCACAAGAGACTTTCCTATATCGTGATAAAGACCACACATAGTAAGAACATCCAGCTCTTTCTCATCTGTAATGCCAAGCCATCCTCCACACACTCTGGAAATGATTGCCACATTCACAGAATGCCTGAATGTGCTACGGTCAATCTCCTGAATGTTTAGCATCATAGCCATAATGCCAAGACCTGTAGAATGCTTTTCAAACACCGAATGAATCTCCTGGATTAATTCGGTATCATCCAATGCCCCCTGTTTCTCAGCAAAATCACTGATAATCCTTTCAAGCCTATCTGAGCATTTTTCGTATGCTCTCTTAAACTCTTTGAATTCCTCGCTGTTGAGAATTCGCCAAGACTGGGTCTCACCGATGAACTCATCAGGTGCATCGAATTGATATTTTTCAATCGCATCTTCCTCGTCCTGAATCTTGAGTTCTTTGATGCCATAATAGCTCATGTGCAAAAGCTGTTGAGCTGTTACGGCAGTACCTTCATCGGCAAGAACCTGTCCCTTAGGACTTATTATCTTTTCCGCCAGAATCATTCCCGGCTTCATTTCGTCTACGTTAATTATTTTCATATGATAATTTATCTAGCACCTTTATCGTATGGAATTCCTTCTGCCTTTGGTGCGCGTGAATTCTGTGATGTAAATGCAAGAACGATAAGTGAAACAATGTAAGGGAACATGTTGTAAACAGTTCCTGAAATAGGTAATGCATGTAAGAATCCGATTGCTGTATATACATTTGAAAGTGATCTAAATACAGCGAAGAGGATTGCTGACCATGCAATACGCTCTGGTTTCCACTGACCGAAAATCATAACTGCAAGGGCAAGGAAACCTGCTCCGGCAACACCGTAATCAAAATGCCATGTTGAGTTTGCAGCTGCGATATAAATGATTCCACCGATACCTGCAAGGAATCCTGAAATAAGAACACCTGCATATCTCATAGCGTAAACATTGATACCAACTGAATCAGCTGCCTGTGGATGCTCACCACATGCTCTAAGTCTAAGAGCAAACTTTGTCTTATAGAAAACAACAATTGCAGCTATAAGAAGAACTAAACCAACAACTTCAAACCAGTTGAAGTCGATTTTGCTAGTGTGAATAATAAATGCTTTGTAACCTCTGTTGTAATCAAGCTTTGCAGAGAAATCTGAGCCGTGTGAACGTGTTGTGTTGAAAGCTTTGATAATAACAGTAGCTGCTGCTGTTGCAAGCATATTTACAGCTGTACCTACAAGGGTCTGATCTGCCTTGAAGTTGATGCAGGCAACTGCGATTAACAGTGATGAAAGCATACCTGCGATTGCTGCTGCACAAAGTGTGCAAACGATGATTGCTGCCTTTGGCCAATTTTCAGGAACAAGAACCATTACCATAGCACCTGCCATAGCTCCGAATACCATGATTCCTTCAAGACCAAGATTGATTATACCGCTTCGCTCTGAGAACATACCACCCAAAGCTACAAGAATCAGTACTGCTGATGAGATGAGGGTGTATTGAATAAGTAAAGCCATACTACACCTCCTTTTCTTCAGCATTTGCTGACTTTGTTGCTGGCTCGGCATTGGCATTAACCTTTACCTTACCTGGTCTATTAACTACTGACTTAAAGAACAATACGAAACCGCAAAGGTAAATGATAATAGCTATAACTAAATCAGCAACCTGTGGGTTGTAATAGTTTGTGTTGAGGTACTGACCACCAAGAGTAATGTACTCTACAAATAAGCCAGCGAAAATTGTTCCGATTGGATGTAAACCACCAAGGAACGCAACGGCGATTCCTGAGAATCCCATGCTTGGAACTGAAGCAGAAATTGTGTAGTGCTCCATTCCTGTAAGATAGAACTGAGAAGCTGCAAATCCTGAAATAGCACCTGAGATAACAAGCGTAAGGATGATATTGCGCTTTGCATTCATACCTGCATATTTAGCGGCTTCTTTGTTGTGACCTGTTGCTTTTAATTCATAACCAAATGTTGTCTTGTTAAGAACTACAAGGATTGCGATAGCAATAATAATTGTTGCTGGTATTGCGATTGTTGTGTATTTATTGCCACCAAAGAAATCCTGTATGAATCCAGGTAATATTGCTGAAGGATTAACTGATGTAATATCAAATGTCTCAGACTTTGTCTGATTCATACATTTTTCGCCACCAATGATAATGTTGCAAAGATATAAGCCAATCCAGTTGAGCATGATACCTGCGATAACTTCGTTTACGTTGAAGTATGCCTTAAGGAGTCCTGCCATAAATCCCCAAAGAGCACCTGCAGCAATTGCTGCAACAACACATAAGAACCAATTCCAACCCAGAGCCAATGAGCAATAAAGGCTGGCGATAATACCTACTGTGTACTGACCAGCAGCTCCGATATTGAATAAGCCTGCCTTGTAAGCAAAAAGAATTGCTTCAGCACAAAGAATAAGTGGCATTGATTTTACAAGGAATGATCCCATGTATTTCATAAGAACTGTTGAGTTCCCGCTAAACTTGAAAAAGTTTGTAATGATTGCCTGCATACCTTCAGTCGCATGCTCAGCATTCATTGTAAGTAGAATGATATATCCGATGAATATACCTAAAACTGCACATAGAATTGACGCAATAATCGTCTGAACGGCAGGGCGTCTAAAAAAGCTAATCTTCTCTCCCATTAGTTAGCCTCCTTTCCGTTGTCTCGCTTTGCGCCTGACATATAAAGGCCGAGTTCCTGAAGTGTAGTCTGCTTTGGATCTACCTCTCCAACGATTTCACCTTCATACATAACAAGAATTCTATCAGATAGGTTCATAACCTCATCCAACTCTAAAGAAACAAGTAAGATTGCCTTACCGTTATCTCTTTCTTTAACGATTTCCTCGTGGATATATTCAATAGCACCAACATCAAGACCTCTTGTAGGCTGAACTGCAACAAGAAGCTCATGGTCTCTATCCATTTCACGAGCAACGATAGCCTTCTGCTGGTTACCACCAGACATAGAACGGACAATTGTGCGAGCGCCCTGACCAGAACGAACATCAAATGCACTTGCAAGTCTGTCAGAGTACTGTCTCATCTCTTTCTTTTTGATAATTCCACCCTTTTGGAAAGCTGGCTCAAAATATCTCTGAAGAATCATGTTTTCCTCGAGAGTATAGTCAAGAACAAGACCATGCTTATGTCTGTCTTCTGGGACATGACTCATACCATGTGTGTTCTTATATCTAATAGATTTCTTCGTGATATCCTCACCACAAAGAGTGATTTTACCACTTGAAATATCATCGAGCCCTGTAAGAGCTCCAACGAACTCTGTCTGACCATTTCCGTCGATACCAGCGATACATACGATTTCACCAGCACGAACATTGAATGAAACGTTGTGTACAGAATCATTGGCATGAATCTTACTCTTTACACAAACATTCTCTACCTTCAATACTTCTTTGCCAGGATTTGCTGGCGCCTTGTCTACTGCAAACTTTACATTACGTCCAACCATCATAGAAGAAAGCTCTTCCTTGGTAGTGTTTGCAACATCAACTGTACCGATGTATTTACCCTTTCTAAGGATTGAACATCTGTCAGCAACTTCCATGATTTCGTTGAGCTTGTGAGTGATGAAGAGGATTGACTTACCTTCTGCTGCAAGCTCCTTCATGATTTTCATAAGCTCATCTATTTCCTGAGGTGTAAGAACAGCTGTAGGCTCATCAAAGATAAGAACTTCGTTATCTCTGTAAAGCATCTTAAGGATTTCTACACGCTGCTGCATACCAACAGTGATATCCTCTACCATAGCATCAGGATCAACCTTAAGATTGTACTTTTCAGACAATTTAATAACCTTTGCTCTAGCTTCTTCTTTTGTGAGGAAACCAAACTTGCTTGGCTCTGATCCAAGAATGATGTTATCAAGTACCGAGAAGATATCTACCAACATGAAATGCTGATGAACCATTCCGATACCTAGGTCAGTAGCATCATTTGGGTTGCTAATTTTAACCTCTTTACCGTCTTTTTTAATTACTCCCTTTTCTGGAGTGTACAGTCCAAAAAGAACGCTCATAAGCGTGGACTTTCCAGCTCCGTTTTCACCGAGAAGTGCATGAATCTCTCCGCGCTTAAGTTGCAAAGTGATGTCGTCATTTGCAATTATGCCAGGGAATTCTTTTGTAATATGCAGCATCTCAATTACATAATCTTCCATCGCAATACCTTTCTACAATAAAAATTTTGATTTACACCTAGCCTGACTCAGCTAGCAAAACCATAAAAATCATTACACCTCATATAATGATTTTTAGAGCCTTGCTATAATTTCAAAAAAAGGGAAGGACTAAGCCTTCCCTTTGTAATCTAGTTACGCCTTAGTGAATATTATCAAACTCTGTAACCTTGATTGTTGTTGTTGGCATAGCATCGATGCTTACGTCAACTGTGATTGTTCCATCATACATCTGAGAAACAAGTGTGTTGTAATCATCAACTGTGAAGTTTTCCATTGTCCATGTGTCTGTTGGAAGCTGAACATAGTTTAAAGAAGGATCTGTACCTGATACAAGACCAAGGTTCTCGATCTTTCCTGCATGAGCATCCCACTTTCCATTGACAACATCTGTAAGTGTAGCCTCTACTGTTGCAGCAAGACCCTTCATAGCAGATGTTACGCAAAGACCCTCAACATCATACTGATCGTGAATTACTCCTGACTGATCAACGTCAACACCAACAACGTGTCCGTCAGCCTTTACAGCAGCCTCGCAAGCTGATGTGTAGATACCACCACCACAAGCGAATACGATTTCAGTACCGTTTGAGTACCAAGAATCCATAGTAGCTGTGATAGCCTCATCACCCTGGAACTGACCACCATATACATAATTAACTTCAACCTCAGAAGAATTTCCAAGCTCCTCAGCAGCCTTATCAGCACCTGCTACGAAACCGTATCCATAACGGATAACAGCTGGAACAGCGATACCACCAAGGAAACCAAGCTTTGTATAGCCTTCTTTAACTACTGCATAACCTGCCATGTAACCAGCAAGCTCTTCCTGGTATGTGAATGCACATACGTTTGAAGGGATTTCTGTCATGCCTGCATCAGCGAAGTCGCCCTCACCACAGTCAAGTGCGATGATTGTAACATCTGGATAAGTGTCAGCAACTTCTGCAATCATAGCAGCGAAAAGATAACCTGGACAAACTACTACGTTGTAACCATCAGCTACTGCGTTCTCAAATGCAGCAACACGGTCATCGTCTGTGTTGTCTGCTGGCTTGTAGTACTGGAAATCAGCACCTGTCTCGGCAGAAAATGCCTGAATAGCCTCATATGTTGTCTGGTTGAATGACTGATCTGTGATATCACCAGAGTCAGTAATCATTGCGATTCTAAAATCGCTTGCTGCCTCAGATTCTGCAGCCCCCTCAGTTGTTGTAGCTGATGAGCTATCAGATGATGCAGATGATCCACATGCAACAAATGTTGATACAGCCATAGCAGCTACGAGAAGTACACTTAATAACTTCTTTTTCATTCTTCTATTCCTCCTATTTGCTTTGTTTCTTCTGATAAAGAAACACATAGTTAAATTATAATTTATTTTGCTATTTTTGCAACAAATATAGGACTTTTTGTACCTATTCTATATACATGTTTTTAGGTCCAAAACCAAGAGGAAGAATTTCTTTAAGGGTTTTGTTTGTCATTTTGACATCATCAGGAGTAATGTTAGACAAATCGTCTACATTTTTAACTTCTGCAAGAATAATTCTAAATGTATCAGGATCACCAAATTCATTAAGAACCTGTCGGCATACACCACATGGTGCACAAAGAGGAAGATTCTTTAGATTATCCATTCCGCCAACAACTGCAATAGCTTCGTATTCTTTGTAGCCTTCACTTACTGCTTTGAACACTGCAGTTCTTTCAGCGCAATTTGTAGGAGTGTATCCTGCATTTTCCACATTACATCCCTTGAAAACTGTGCCGTCTTTGCATAAAAGAGCAGCTCCAACTTTATGATGAGAATATGGTGTATATGCCATTTCTCTGGCTTCAAGAGCCAACTTTACTAATTCAAAATCTGTCATTTTATTCACCTACTTCTGTAGCACTTAATTCTGTGTCGTCAGCTGCAATGTAAACCTTTGCCTGCTTGCCCCATTTATTACTTGGGTAAAGCTCTACAACACGATTGAAGCATTCAAGTGCTAACTCAGTCTCTCCTGTAAGTCTGTAGCAGTCTCCAAGTAAGAATAGAGCTGCTCCGCTATTGTATGTCTCGTCTATTTCAACAACTGTCTTGAAATTTGTGATTGCACTTTCATAGTTTTCTTCTGTGTAGAAGTTGTTGCCATCATCGTAATATCCCTGGATAATTGTAGGTGACAAGCTAGCATATAAATTGTCGTATGCTGTCTGCCCCTGTTCCCCAAGAACATCTCTGGTGACAAGCTGAATGTAATCAGCTGCAGTCACGCTGTCGCCCTCATTGTAATAATTCTGAGCGGCAAAAAGATTGTCGTATGATGTAGCAATATCCTGCTTGTCATCATATGCGCTTAGGCTTGACTGTAAATTCTCAATTTCTGTCTGAAGAGATTCATTCTCTGTTTTTGCATCTGATAATTCTTCATTTAATGCAAGAACAGTGTCAGTATTATCATCTGTCATGTTGTCTCGTACTGTAGGTACAACAAGGAAGAAACATATCAACAGACCGATTACTAATCCAAGCAAAATATTCATGAAGCTTGCTCTTGAATTGTCCAGCATGCTTCTGAATGAGTTTTCAGACATGATAACTGTATCATTGCCATCTGCGAATGTAACAACATCATTCTTTTTTCTTCTTCTGCCTGTATTCTGTTCCTTAAGGCGTTCCTTAACCTCGTGGATATATCGTATAGTCGTAGTATTATTGCTATCGATTTTGGCTGCCTGACTAAGGAATTTTCTTGCATCCGCATACTTCTTTTCCTGGATGTAAAGAAGTGAAAGCAACTGCAACGCCTTTACGAAATTAGGATTCTGGCTTACAACCTTTTTCAGCTGAATCATCGCCAAATCTCTACTTCCTGCTTTGCAATATTCGATAGCTTGATTATATTTTTTGATTGTGGAATTAATCTTTGTTAAGAGTCCTGGATCACTTTCGATTTCCGCAAGATATCTATCTGCATCAGGATTATCCTCTTCCTGTAAATTTTTAGAAAGGACCCATTCATTTAAGGCTCTAACCATCTCGCCTGTCTGATAATAGCAGAGTCCAAGAAGGTTACGTGCTCTAGTATTATACTTGTAGTATTGAAGTGATGATTTCAATGAATCAATTGCACCAGATAAGTCTCTGACCTTGGCTTTTTCCAAGCCCTGATTATAGAACACATAGGATGTGTATATGATTTGTTTGTATAACAAAATATCGGCACCGCAGTTGTAACAAACTTTGTCGTTACCAACTTCGGTACCACACATAAAACATTGCATTTATTATTCTCCGTAAAATATAAGCTTCAATTATTTCCCGTTATTCTGCTGAGTAGATAAGTTCATTAACAAATCAGTTAAGTCTGTTAAATCTCTGGCCTTAATATCTGCCTCGGCCTGTTCTACTTCTATGGCAGGTTCATATTTTTTTAATTCTTCTTCGAAATCTATCATGATTTACCTCTGTCTAGCCTCTTATTTTAACCAGTCTTATGCCTTCTTCGCTTTTTTCTATCTCGATTGCTTCATGAGTCTCATTGATACTTGCATGATGATCATCTACAGAAAGATTGCTTCCTGCATATAGACGTCTATACACCTTGATAGTAGCGTCCTTGCCAGACATAATAACTTCTTTCATGTAATTAAGCTTTTTTGTTTCCTCCAAAACGATAGCCTCATCTCGAATACGTACTCGGAGAAGCTGCATACGTCTTGGATCTTCTTTTACATTGATACCCCGTTCTTCGCCTAACTTGTCGAAATCCTCAATACCCTTTTTTATCTTCTGAACATTGGAATTAAGCGCCATTATTTTCTGCGCTAACATTTCATATTCAGCAGCGCGCTCAACATCAACGCCTACCGATACATTTGTAATAGTTCCAAATGAGTTGCCAATATCATTGACTTCTACACCCTGAACCGCAGAAACATATCCTCCTATAATAGAAGCGTTGTTTCCATTTAATTCTATATGACCATCACAGGATATTTTACTCTTAAAGAAATAGTCTGCTGTGATATTGCCCGAACATGTGATGATTGCATACTCTACAAACTGAGCTGTAATAGAACCCTTGCAATCAATAACTGTTTTTTCATTTCCCTTTACACCTGAAAGCAAGAATAAATCCTTGCCTGCACGAATGTCACAATCCTCTATAAGCCCATGTATTATGACATTTCCTGCTGCATCAATAACGGCACCATCATGTACGCCGCCATGCACAATAACATCACCATTAAACTTGATGTTACCTGTTTCAATACCAACATCGCCCTGCACTTCATGAACAGGAGAAACCAAAACCTTTCCCTGATTTACCTCTATTTTTCCATCAATCTTTGCTGTGTATGTAAGATTGTCACTTGATCTGTCGAAGCCTCTACCAATCAATGGTGGCAAATCTCTCACAGGCTTAGGCTCGAGAATTTGTCCACGAACAGACATACCTCTACTGCCTTGAACTGCTGGGTGATATGTAGCAATAACATCGCCCTTCTGCACTGTCTCTATAGTCTTGATACTCATATAGTCGGCAGTGCCATCTGGACGAATTGTTGGTTTTCTATTGAAGTTTGTATCAAAAAGATACTCGTAATATCCTGGGGTACCTTGCTGCTGTGGTGTGCCCGATGCAACCTTTATAGGCCTTCCGTAAATTGGACTGTCGGCAAGCCTTGCCAACATCTCCTGATCGATTCCGAAGGAAATATTGGCATTACTCAAGAACCCAAGTAACTGTGCTACAGTAAACTTAGGTACTTCATTTTTTCCATCAGGAATCTTGAAAGTCATAGTAGCTTCCAAGCCATTTGATGACACTTGTACTTTTGGTGCAAACGCGCTAACCGGCTGAGCCATAAGTCCCCCAAAACATTATGCTAGTAGTATTTTAAGTACATAATAACCATAGTACATGAATAGTACTATATATTAAGATAATTATAGTTATTATTTCTAATTTTGTCATGAAATATTCTAATTTTACTAGAATTTTCATGAAAATTTCACAGCTGATTAGTATTTACCGTCGTTTGGAAGTCCTTTTACAGCTTTTACAACTCTACTTGTACCAAGTCTAGATGCTCCAAGGTCGATAAATTTCTGAGCATCCTCAAGTGATGCAATTCCACCTGCAGCCTTGATAAGCTTGCCGTTTGTCATGTGATCTGCCATAAGCTTGATATCATCAAATGTAGCTCCGCCTGTAGAGAAGCCTGTAGAAGTCTTGATATAGTCAGCATCTGACTTAGAAACAACTTCGCACATCTTAATCTTCTCTTCATCTGTAAGAAGGCAGCACTCAATGATTACCTTAAGAAGCTTGCCCTTGCAAGCAGCCTTGATTGCGTTAATCTCAGCAAGAACATCATCGTAACGTCCTTCCTTAACCCAACCTACGTTGATAACCATATCTACTTCTTCAGCGCCGTTATCTACAGCATCGCTTGCCATAAAGCACTTTGAAGCTGTTGTAGCATAACCATTAGGGAAGCCAATAACTGTACAGACTGGAAGGTGTCCACCCTGAGCCTTTACGTACTCAGCAGCCTGCTTTACAAAGCTAGCTGGAATACATACTGAAGCAGTTTCATACTTCATTCCGTCATCTACAATCCCCTTAATGTCGTTCCATGTTGCGTCTACACCAAGTAATGTGTGATCGCACTTGCTTAAAATGTTCTTAATATCCATAATTTCCTCCTATTTCATAGAAGCAAGACGGGCCTCAACCTGTGCCATCATCTGCTCATATTTAGCTAATTTTTCTCTCTCCTCAGCAACCTTTGCCTCTGGAGCTTTGCTCATGAACTTCTCGTTTGAAAGCATTCCGCGTGAACGAGCAAGCTCTTTTTCAAGCTTTTCTTTTTCCTTTGTAAGACGTTCCTTTTCCTTTTCGAAGTCTACAAGATCTTCAAGTGGAACGAAAACTGTTGCATCTGGGATGACAGCTGATACTGCATCTGCCCCAATGCCAAGCTTATCAGCCTGGACGATTACATCTGTTGCACCAGCAAGTGTTGCAAAAATTGGTGTAATCTCATCAAATATAGCTCTAACTTCTGCCGACTCTGTAACAATGTGGATAGCTGCCTTCTTCGAAGGTGGAACATCCATATCTGTACGAAGCTGTCTCATACCACGAACAACGTCCTTTGCACGTTCAACCTTCGCTTCCTCGGTAGGGAAGTTAAGAGCTGCATCAAACTCAGGCCAAGCTGAGAGCATGATTGTCTCCTCTTCGCTCTGAAGTGTGCAGAAGATTTCTTCTGTGATGAATGGCATGAATGGGTGAAGCATCTTAAGGGCATTTGTAAGTGCAAACTTAGCTGTCCAAAGTGCTGCATTCTTACTAGCTGTATATTCCTGCGAGTACATTCTTGGCTTAACGATTTCAATGTACCAGTCACAGAATTCATCCCAAATAAAATCGTATACCTTTTGAACGGCAATACCAAGTTCAAACTTGTCCATATTTTCAGTAACATCTTTAGCCAAAGTGTTTACCTTAGAGATAATCCACTTATCTTCTGTTGCAAGCTCTGCATCGGCAGGTTTTGTAACAGCATTGTCTGCAAGGTTCATCATAATGAAACGTGATGCGTTCCATACCTTGTTTGCAAAGTTACGGCTGTTTTCTACACGCTCGTTGTAGAAACGCATATCGTTACCAGGTGCATTACCTGTAATAAGTGTAAGACGAAGTGCATCAGCACCGTAGTTATCAATAATCTCAAGTGGATCAATTCCATTTCCAAGTGACTTAGACATCTTGCGTCCCTGTGAATCACGAACGAGACCGTGAATAAGTACTGTGCTAAATGGTGACTTTCCTGTGTGAGCATAACCTGAGAATACCATTCTGATTACCCAGAAGAAGATGATATCGTATCCAGTAACAAGTACGTTTGTAGGATAGAAGTAATCAAG
>JAEEGH010014091.1_pt1 | contig 17615 bp, 12 predicted proteins | sample 9134181 | NCBI WGS metagenome assembly JAEEGH01 (sample SAMN16246544, study PRJNA631951) | gut metagenome | biome: gut microbiome; feature: rumen; material: DP-attached | host: Bos | place: Iran: Karaj | collected 2018-10
TTACGAAGAGAGTCTTCTTGCCGTCAACCTTCAGGTTCTTTGCAATGTTGATGAACTCCTTAGTCTTAGGAGCCTCCATGGTGAAGTCCTCAACAACTACGATTGCATTCTCCTGAGCCTTGTATGACAGAGCTGACTTACGAGCAAGAGCCTTAACCTTCTTATTCAGCTTGAAGCTGTAGTCACGAGGTGTAGGACCAAACACACGACCACCACCACGCAGCAGAGGTGAGTTGATATCTCCGTGACGGGCACCGCCGCCACCCTTCTGACGTCCAAGCTTACGAGTAGAACCAGAAATCTCGCTTCTCTCCTTTGACTTAGCTGTACCCTGACGCTGGTTAGCGAGATACTGCTTAACGTCCAGGTAGAGAACGTGGTCATTAGGTTCAATACCGAAGATAGCCTCGTTCAGAGTTACCTTACGTCCGGTCTCCTGACCTTTGATATTCAATACGCTAACTTCCATCTTACTTGTTAATTAAAACAGTTGAACCATTATAACCAGCGCAGCTACCCTTAACAAGGATAAGATTGTGCTCTGGAATTACCTTTAACACTTTGAGGTTCTGAGTAGTAACTCGATCGCCTCCCATCTGGCCGCCCATGCGCATTCCCTTGAATACCTTGGCGGGATAAGAACAGGCACCGATAGAACCTGGCTTACGCAGACGGTCGTCCTGACCGTGAGTAGCCTGGCCTACGCCACCAAAACCATGACGCTTCACAACGCCCTGAAAACCTTTACCTTTTGAAGTTCCTACAACGTCAACAAACTCGGCACCCTCGAAGATGTCGACTGTAACGGTGTCACCGAGATTCAACTCGGTATCAAACTTGAACTCGGCCAAGTGGGCCTTTGGTGTAGTGTTAGCCTTCTTGAAGATACCCATCATTGCTTTTGTGGTATTCTTCTCCTTCTTCTCACCGAAGGCGAGCTGAACAGCCTCATAGCCATCCTTCTCAACAGACTTAACCTGAGTTACAACACAAGGACCAGCTTCGATAACAGTGCACGGTACATTCTTACCGTCGGCACTGAAAACGGATGTCATTCCGATTTTTCTTCCAATTAATCCTGGCATTTCAGTTTAAAAATTAATAATGTTTATAAAATATATAATAAATGTTCCTTTTTAAGTGGTTCTCGCAACTTCCGCGCACACAAATTACCCACTTAAAAAGGAACTTCAACTACTTCGTTTTCGAAGGCTAAGTCGCTATTTATCAGGGCATTGTTAGCTCCACGGCCAGCGCAATACTCACTTTTGCGGGTGCAAAGGTACAAATAATATATAATATACACAAATATTATTAAGGCTTAGTAGTAACTTTTAAGTATTTTTATACTTTACACCTCCAAAAACTAAACAATTCTGGCTTTTGGAAGCCGAGGTAAGGTATGTGTTGTTCAGATAATCTGCGTGTGCTGTCCAGATAATCTCTATCAGTTGCTCAGATAATCCCTATAGGGGTATAGAGATAATCCGAACGAGTGGTTCGCTACGTCTGAGCAAGGCATAAGTGCCATCCCAACAAACTATATGCTTCTAACATTATCGCCATTAAAAACAAATTCACCACTAACTTGCTGATATTTAATACATTACATATAATATGTGATTTAGTGAATTAGATATATATAACTTTTAGTATACAAAAAAGGAAAATGTATAACATTAATATTTTTGAATAGAAAAATGTTGCATATTATAAATGCACTAAATCACACTTTCAATCAGATTAACAAGCCAAGTTATTGATATTCAACCACTTGCCCCATCACAAAACCCATCTTTTTTTTATATTAAATTGATTGAACACAAAAAAAAGAATCCTCTTGCAACCTATTTTATAAAGTTGCAAGAGGATTGGATGTTATCAGACAGTTATACCATGCTGTTCATATCTTTAGTATCTATTGATAAATCTTTTTATCCAAACAAATCATCGTATTCGGGTATTTCGTTGGGCGGCGTACCACTTGCCTGAAGCAGACATGCACGATGTTGCAGTTCTATCACCTGTACTGATGGCTTAATATATGCTTTCTTTTTCATTTTTTTGTTTCCTTACTTTATAATAACCTTTTTACCATTATGAATATACAGTCCTTTCTGTGTGGGCTTAGCAGAGAGCTTACGTCCGCTCATATCGTACCAGCCACCAAAGTCAATCTCACCAGTCTCGGTATCGAGTGTACCGATGGCTGTTGTGCCGCCCTGGTTGTCGTCGTCATCCTGATTACCAGGTCCTACATTCGACAGTAGTCTGACCACGATGCTACTGGGCAGTTCATCTACGGTTCCACGCGTCATGCCTCGAGTATTATTGGGTGTGTCGTTCCACATCAGGTAGCATGTCATCGGACGGATCCTTGCACCGCTCTTAGCCTTCACAAAGTCACCCAGATCAATGCCGGTTTTCGCCACACCTGCAAATCCATAGACTCGGCCAATCTCCGCTTCACGTTCAGAGTTGTAGTCGGGATCGCTGGTATCGGTGGTCCACTTCATGTATTTATACGTTCCCTTGAACGTCCAGTGGCTGCCAGGGTCAGCTGTCACGCGGTTGCCACCGCCATTGGTTTTGAGTGTCACAGTACTATTGTTGAGATTAAAGGTCACTTTTCCGTCCGTCAGGTTTTCGTCTGGCAGCAGCAGATACGGCGTGTTTGCCTGTAGCGTCGTCGTTTCGGTCATCGTAGCCTCCCACTTGCCTGTCGTTTCATTCTTCGTAACACCCGAGAACTTATAGAGCTTGCCGCCCGTCAGCGTCTGTCCTTCGCCAAGCGAGAACGGCAACATCACAGTGGATGGCTTGCCCTCGGTAAATGCGCGGTTGTAGGTCACGCTAGTTACATTGACATCCACAGGGATGCTCACCGTCGTCTCCGATGAGCCGTGGAATGTGGCGGAGACGTTATTGCCATCCTTCGTCAGCGCCACGCCCGTAACAGGTCGCAGTGTCTGGTTGCGGATGCTTTGGATCTCATCATTACTGAGCGTTCCGCTCCAGATGTTTCCATTTCCGTCTACCAATGTCTGGTCGGTGGCTATCTTTACCTCGCCCTCGCCGCTGTAGTTGTATATACTGTTGGTGCTAACAAAGTCGGTAGCCTTTGAGTAGCCAAGTGTCAGCACACCGGGATTTAAAATACAGTCACAAATGCTTAATCCGCCAATGTTTGTGCCCGTGGCCGTTACCTGCCCGCCCAGTATGTCGAAGTGTCCGCCCTCGCAGTAGATGCCAAAATCGTTACCCGAGGCCGTTACCTGTCCTCCGTCGATAACGATGCCGCCAGCATCAGTGGCGCACTGTACAGAGATGCCGACGCCACCGGTCCACTCTGTCGAAGCAGACACCACACCGCCATGGATGCCAAGCAGACTTGTAGCTTTTTGATTAATCACCAAACAGATTGCAGATTCACCTCCAACAGCTGTAGCCGTCAGCGCGCCCGTACCCAGGCTCTGCCCGTAGATATGCAGCGTCTTCTCATTACCGTAGATGGCACGGTCCTCATGGTCCGTTCCCGTGTTCGTCACAGTCATCGTCTTGCCGTCGCCCAGGATGAGGTTCACATCACCATCGAGGGTAATCTTGCTTGTAAAGGTTACATCTTCGTTCACCACATACCAGCCCGCAGCCAGTGTCGTCATGCTATTGTCAAGCGGCATGGCAGTTACATTCTCGTGCAATGTGCCATCGGCATCAACATACGACGTGGTGACGGGTGTCTTCGTGAATGTTGCGCCGATGGTTACGTTCTCGTCGGGCATTGTCAGCGTGTAGGGGTTGGCGTCGCCGCTGAGCGTCCCTGCGCTGGCGGTGTAGCCGTCGAAGGTGTAGCCCTCGCGGTCTCCGTGGCTAAGCGTCAGGCTCACCTCATCGCCACTGCCAGCGTAAAGATTGCTGCCGTACTTGATGCCCGCGCCGTAGCTGGTGATACCGCTGACGGTGTATTCGGTGGCATTGCCAGCATTTGCCACGGTTACATTCTCACCTGCCGTGATGCTGCGGGCCAGCTTGCCCTGTGCCATAAATTTGCTGCCGTCGTTAAAGTCGGCTGTGTAGTAGCTGTTGGTGATAGAAGTACCTCCGTTGCGCACAAAGGTGGCACTTTCGCTGGTGCCTGCCCATGTCTCGCCATCGTCGGGGGTGACGGGAGCGTACAGGCTATTGCTGATATTCACGGTGCCGCTTCGCCAGCCCACGTAGCCGGCGCAGCGGTAGGTGCCGTTGGTAGTGAGCAACTTGCCGCTGAACACGCAGCCCTCGATGTTGAGTGTGGCGTCGTTATTGTTTAAGGCCACAAAGCCTGCGTGCGTGCCATCGCCGCTGATACTGCTGTGGATATTGATGGAAACACGGCAGTTGCTGATGCTTACGGTGCCGTACTGGCTGCTCACGATGCCTGCAGCGTACTTGGCCGAGGTGTAGATGTCACCGTTGATGCTGAGGTTCTGAATGGTGGCGCCATCCACGTAGCTGAAAGGAGCGGCATATTGCTCGTTGATGGGGGTTCCCTCGGTGCCGTAGCTAACGGTCAGCACGTTACCCTGTCCATCGAATGTTCCAGTGAACTTATGGCTGCTGCTGCCCGCCATGCGTGTCACGCTGATGTCCTTGTCCAGATACACGGTCTTGCCGGTGAACGAAGTGCCGCCTTCCAGCAGGCCGCAGAACACACCCCAGCCTGCTGCGGTCTTGATGGTGTATTCATCGCCAGCAGCATTTACACTGAAGTCGTTTGGATCGGCCCAGTTGGCGTTAATGCTAACGTCGCTGGCAGGCATAGTAAACGTGCCGTTGCTGATGGTCACGTCATCGCTCTGATAACCGAGTAAGGCATAACCCTCGCGGGCGCTGCCCAGAGTAACGGTGGCGTTCTCTGCGTAGTAGGCCTTGTTGCCGTATGCGAAGGCAGGGCTGGCAGCGGTGACGCCCCCACCGAGGGTTACCTGATACACCTGTTGGTTGCCGCCACCGTCGGTGTATGGGTTTGAGCTGCCACATATAGACAGTCCGTTAGTAATATTGTAATAGTTGCAATTGCTGATGATGAGGCCACCATTGTTGGGACCTGCGATGATGCCGACGGGGTTGCCAGCGGTGATGGAAGTGCCGATGACTGAGCAGCCGCTTACCGTAGTGTTTTTAGCTTCTCCTACGATACCGCCGACATTACATGAACCGGTAATGCTACCACCTACGATGGCACAGTTGCTTATGGTACCAGCATTCATGCTTGCGACGATGCCGCCGACTGGATAACGTGCTGTGATATTCGGATTGACGAGTGTTACATTTTCGACGGCTATGCCGGAATTGTTAATTATACAGAACAGACCTACAAGTGGGGAAGAACCGTTGAAGTACAAACCGGTAATACTATGGTTCTGTCCGTCAAAGTGACCATAGAAACTTTTTCCTCCGAAGCCAATGGGCGAGAAGTTACCCTTGCCATTTTCCAAATCTTTGGGCATATTGGTAAAGTCGAGGTCTCTGGTCATCTTGAACGTCAGCCCAGCGCAGTTGTTACCCGCGTTAACGTAGTTGGCAAAATCAATGAGATCCTGCTCATCGTTGATTTCGTAGTAGCTGCCGGATGTGAAGTAAGTGTTGCCGAGAATGTCAAAAGTGCTGCCGTGATAGGTGAGTCCGCTGATGTCGGCATAGGGATAGACCACAACAGCAGTAACATCGGCGTCGCCGCTGATAGTAAACTCATTGCCGCTGATGTAATCACCGTTGACGGCGTACTTCACGATGCCGCCTGTAGGCACCGTGCCGCTGTAACCAAGGGTAACTGTGCCGTAGTAGTAGGTGGTAGAGTTGTATTCTACGGTGGAGCCACTGGCGGTAACGTTCGTACCAAGGGCAAGAACACGTATGCCTATGGCACCATTATCAGTCGTTACGTCGGCACCCATGCAGCCCACATTGCTGGCGTTCTCCGTGCCAGCCACGGTGCAGCTAGTGTAGTAGTTATTCTTCATGATACCACCATCATAGTTCCATCCAGCAATTGCACCATGTTTATTACCCTTGGCTGCGGGAATGGTGGCACCTGAGACAAAGTTGTTGCTTAATGTGCCAGAATTGTAGTTATACCCCACAATGCCGCCGTAACTAGATCCTGCGGTAACACCCTCCTTAACGGTTAGCTTGGCAGAGCTGGTGCAATTAGTGATAATACCGGTGAGATTAGAATTATGGCCTGCAACGCCACCATGGTAGTCGTTAACGTTAGATATAAATGTATGGATGCAGACGGTATTGGTAACGTGGCAGTTTTCAATCTTGCCGAAGTTCTTTCCTGCGATGCCGCCAGTATAGGTATAGCCTGTGATGCGGGCATTGCTGAGCGTGAGGTTCTTCACCGTGCCCTTGCTACCAATTCTTCCAAAAAGCCCCCTTTGTTTGTCAGTGTTGTCGGTGCCGCCGCTATAGATGCGGATGCCGCTGATGGTCTTGTTGTTACCATTGAAGGTGCCTTGAAAAGTGCGGTCATCGGTGTTGCGCCCACCAATGCCAGGGAAGTTTTGCTCCGTGCTTGTGTCGTCGTCCCATACCTTCGTAGGCTTCAGCGAAGCATCGTCGTTAAAGTCGATGTTGTTCATCAGCTTGAAGACGGAGCCCTCGTAGGTTGTACCATTGTTCACGTCATTCGCCAGCTGTACAAGGTCGGCTACTGTTGAGATTTGGTACGGGCTGGCCTCGGTGCCTTCGCCCGTCCATGCCCACGCCGTTTGCGCGGTGAGGGTCATCATGAGGGTGAGCAGGGCTAGACTGAGGTGCTGACGGCTGCGCTTGATGATGCGCCAGCAGGCCCGGAAAAAGAAAAAGATGCCCACAGCTGCGAGGGCAATAAGAATAATCTCCAAAGGAGTAATTGATGATAGTTGATTCATAACTATTTTTAAGTTTTATTATTTTGTCCGCAAAGGTACACTATTTCCATGAAACAGGGCATTGAAAATTGTACATGTATGTCGCAATACGCTGCAAATTGATTGCATTTTAGCACAATAAACATTGAAAATTGTCCATAGCATGCAAGAATCCACAAAAAAAGCCCGATGTGAACTCGGACTTTTATATTGTTTTACACTATATGCGTTACGCGCGCTCCATTTTCTGTTTGGCGCGGTAATAGGAGTTATACGACGCGTAGCCTGATGCGAGGGCGGCTGACTCCTTGGTCTCATCAGGATGGTCGGCCATGTACTGATCGAAGTGCGCCAGGCGCAGACTGTTGACATAGTAGGCGAACGATGTGAAGCGACGACTGAACGTGAGCGAGACGTATGAACGGCCCAGCTGGCAATGCTCAACCACATCGTCGATCTTGAGATGCGGATTGAGATAGGCCCGCTGGTCGCGGATGTATGCCTCGATCTCGATAGCGGTCTGGCCGATGAGATCCTCATGATCGTCATCCTCATGATCGTCGCACTCTTGTATGTGGGCGGTTTCGGGCGTAACAAGCAGGGCCTTGCGGCGCCATACGGGCATGACGGTGATGAGCAGACACACGTTAGACACTGCCAGCAGCACATTCTGGATGGCCATGGCAGCAGGCGAATCGAGTATGTAGGCAGGCCATATCAGGGGCGTGAGGAATACAGGATAGAGCAATACACGACTGGCGTAATCGGCGGGGAAGTCGTCGGGGTTAGAGTAGTTGGCATCGCGGGCCTCGTCCATCCAGTGTTTCACCTGCCACATGGCCAGTGCCACATAGCCCACCATCACCATACTCTCGGCCAGCACCACGTACTGCCAGATGCGCAACCCGTCGGCACTGAGAATGCCGGTGGGCAGCCAGGCATTGAGCACAAGTACCAGCATGGTGCCGATAACGATGATGGCAGCCACCCAACTGATGCCTTTCCACTGGTTCCACTGCTTAACGGTGCCGGCAAAGCACAGCAGCAGCACGCCGCAGTAGAAATAATAGGTGGCGGGATAGTAGCTCTTGATGAGCAGCCAAGCCGATGCGTCGGTGGGGTTAATAACGTAGGGCAGCAGCACCGAGGCGCAGCTGTAAAGCAGGCACTGCAGCTTGCGGTCGGGCCAGATATAGCGGTGGGTGCTCTTGGGTTGTTTACAAGTGTGGAACCAGCGCACAGCAGCAAACATCCAGCAGGTGGTAAGGTACATGAGTGCCGCCAGTCCGTAATAATAATGTTCTATTGTCATTGTATTCTTATTTTATTTCTTTAACTTAGGGTCAGGATCGACTCATCGCAGAGTTGACATACGGTGGGGCGATGGGTGATGAAAAGCATGGTTTTATGGGGGTGAATAGTAAAAATGCGATGGTAGAGTTCACGCTCGGTGGGTTCGTCGAGCGAGCTGCTGATTTCGTCCAGCAGGAAGATGTCGCCACCATGCAGCAAACCGCGAGCGATGGCTATGCGTTGGGCCTGGCCCTCACTGAGTCCGCAACCACGTTCACCCAGTTCGGTGTCAAGACCATCCTCCAGATCGAACACAAAGTCGGCACAGGCGGTATGCAGCACCTGGCGCAACTCCTCGTCGGTGGCATCGGGCTTGGCCAACTGCAGGTTGTAGCGGATGGTGCCGCTCATCAAGGTGTTGCCCTGCGGCACGTAACAGATGTTACCACCTACCTCTACCCTTCCGCTGGTGGGCTGGATAAAGCCAAGTATCAAGCGGAACAGGGTGGTCTTACCGATACCCGTCTGCCCCATGATAGCCGTCTTGGTGCCAGGGGCAAACTCATGCGAAAAATGCTGTAATATCTCGCTGTCGCCATTGGCATAGCGGAAGCTCACGTCATCAAGCCTTACCATTTTATTTGGCACGGAGTTACACGGATTATCACGGATTTCTTTTTCGTCCTGAACAGACAGTTCCTCTAACCTATCGATACTGGCGGTGCAGTGTATCACCGTGGGCACCATGTTAAGCAGTTGCAGAATGGGGTGCTGAATCATACCTACCAGCTGCAGGAACGAGGTCATGACGCCAAAGGTGATGGTGCCGTTACGCAAAGAAATGCCACCCCAGACGAATGCCAACAGATAGCCGAGGCCGAACACACAGCCCATCACAATCCTCATGGCCACGGTGAACCGCATGCGGCGCATCACATTGCCTTTCAATCGCTGCTGCATCGACTCCAGGCGATCGGTAACCCACTGCTCTGAGCCCAGCGAGCGCAGCACGGCGTTGTGCTCCATGCTCTCCTGCACCTGCATCTGTATGCGACTCTCGTCTTCGCGGATGTCGAGCGTCATCTTACGCAAACGGCGGGATATCAGCTTACCAAACACAATGGCCATAGGCGTGAGCAACAGCAGAGCCCAGGCCAGGCGGGCGTCGAACCAACGCATGAGCAGGAAGGCACCACACAGCTGTATAAAGGTGATGGCTATCTGGGGGATGGTGTCGGTACACACGCTGCTAATGGTCTCGATATCCTTAACCAGGCGCGAGGTAACATCGCCCGAGTGCAGCTCTTGTTCGGTATATAGCTGACGGCGGAACAGACTGCTGAAGATACGCAGGCGCAGGGCATTGGATTGATGTACGCCTGCCGTGGTGGTGAGCCAGTAGCCCACCTGACGGAGTGCCACACCGCCTAATACGGTGAGTACCAACAGTAGCACCATACGCAACACATCGTCGGCCGAGCCAGTGCGGATGGTTTCGTCGATGAACTTACGACTGAGCCATACCATCAGCAGGCCAAGTACTACCTGACCGATACCCGTAACGATACGCACCAGCGTATTAAAGCGGATGCCACGTGAGTGATGCCAAAGCCACGCGATGTAGTTCATATTTTAGGCACGGATTACACGGATTACACGGATTTATTCTAATACGCCGACCTGCTGCCATTCGGCAACGATGGCAGCCACATCGGTTTTGGCCTCATCGACTGAAACTTCGTATTCGTCGCAGAGTTTCTGGGCGAGGGTGTCGATGGTGAAACCGTCCATAGCCACAGCCTGCTGCCACAGCCAGGCGGCCGTCTCGTTCAGCGCCAGCATCTTACCAAAGTTAATGGCGCCAAGGCCCTCGCCTACTATCACATTCTCGCCGCACACCTGGCGCAGCACAAATCCCTTTTTTATCTTCATGTTTAATGTTCAATGTTCAATGTTCAATGTTCAATCTCCTAAGTATGGCCAGCAAGTATCGGCGGATGGGGCGCAGATGCCACCACAGGCGGGCAGCACGACAGCGCCACGGGGTGTACAGATCGTGCATCTGTTCGTTGGCACCCACCACATGGGTAGCCACAGCCTTTACATCCTGCAGCGTACAACGCTCGGTGCCTACCAGATTGCCGTCGCCCATCAATATGACGTTACGGCCATCAAAAAGTATAATCCTGTGCACCACATATCTGCTATTATCAACCCAAGCCAGCACCACATCGCCAACCTTCAGCTTATCGGGCTTCTGTAGAACCACACTCTCCTTACCACCGATGATAAACGGCAGCATGCTGTGGCCATTCACGGGCAGCGTAACACTGATGCCCTCATCCACCAGTCGGATAACCTCTTCTATGATGTTGCAGTCGGAGTATTTCACTATTGGACTATTTTACGATTTCACTATTGCACAATCTGGCTGCGGCCTCGTCGGGCAGGCACTCCAGGTGCCACATGGGCACTTGCATGGCCAGGTTGTTCTCGGTGGCATGCAGACCATCGGCTATACGTGCGTCCCAGCGCTTGCCACTGATGCTGGGCACCAGAGCTGCATAAGCCTGCAATCCGCCCAGGCGCTGTATCTTGTTGTAAGGCGCCTGACTGAGCATCACGATACCCCCCAAAGGATAGCACACGTTACGATAGCAGGGTGTTTTACCGCTCCAAGGCGAGCCGAAGACCGTAGCCGCGCCATCCGCACCAATACGTACCACGGGATTATCATCGTTAACCAGTTCGGTGCCATCGATATACTGCAGCCACAGGCGGGCATGTGTACTCTTACCCGTGCCACTGGGGCCCAGGAACATATAGCCCTTATCCTGATAGCTCACGATAGCCGCATGGAACAGCGCCGTGCACTTATCGGCCGTTGCCAGGGCAAACATAATCATCAAGGCGTTATCGATAGCCATTTTTACGTGATGGGCAGTCATTATCAGTCGGCCCTCACTATAGTCGGCCTTGCAAACCAGCCAACCGGCATTTACGCCAAACCAACCAAACTGGAACACCATCTGACCAGTAGCGGTATGACCGCAGATAATGATCTGTTCATTATCTTCCTGTCGCAGTTCCTCGGTATAGGCGGGTGCATTGCCGCTGGTGATATCCAAGGTAAACAGCACGTCGCCTTCGGCACAGGCAAACGGCTCATAGTTGGTCATGAGCGATAAACAAGCCTCATCGCCACGCACGCAGAACAGATGTTCTGCCACTTCATAATATCTGGTTATACACATTCCGGATAGTCTCTTAATGATATACTTCTGAGTCGAATACGTATGTGCAACGTACGCACGATACGTTTCCAATAGAACAGCTCTTGCCACAGTATCTCGGAGGCGTTAAACCGCATCAGCTGCAATCGGCGACGTTTGCTCTGTGCAACCCTGCGCCACACCCCCAGTTGTGTGCGTTTGGCATAACGTCCGAAGTTGCCACCAGCCATGATTTCGCGCAGCATCCACCCGCCACGGTAGCTATCTGGTTTACAAAGCATCTGTTCCTTTGGCAGGTGCAGCACCTCAGCCAGCACCCACATCAGGGCACCTGCCGCATGAAGTAAGCCCAAACGACTTAACTGAGCACTCACACACTGCCTGTCGTCGTCGGTAGCATTCTGCAGCAGCCAATAATAATCGCACACCTGGCGCAGCCCTACCCCTTCGCCTAAGAAATGGCGCTGTATGTGTGCCAACTGCATGACCAGGGCGAACCTTACCGATGGTACATAAAAACCTTCGGGCGAAAGCTCGGTATGCTGTATCTCCTGCTCCAGCCATTGCTGCAAGCGGCGATTGGTGATAGGACTGAAATGGCCCGATGACGGACGGAAATGTATCTCAACCTCAACCCCTTTCTCGTTCTTGGGCAGATGGGCATGGTGGTACGCTACAATAGCCTCGCCATCAATGAGTGCCAACACACTCTCACGACCGCCCTCTACCCAGATATCGATATCGCCAGGCTGACGGGCATATTTTTCGGGATAGAGGCGCGCGTTGGCCTGACCTTTCAGTATCGCCGTCTGGCGCCCTTTCTCTGAAAACTCCCGTGTGAGTCTGGCCGCCTCCTGATAGAGCAGTTCGTTCAGTCCCTTTATCGTCTCGGCCTCGCAAGTCCACTGCATAGCTATATCTACAGGTAGCTGTTGCTTACCCGACAACTGGCAAACGCCTTGGTAGCAAACGCCTACGAGCGACTGGCGCACAGCCATCTGATACAGCCATCGCCAGTCATCGGCATTCACGCCATCAGGAAACTCCTGCGACAGTCCTAACGACAGGCGCAGCAGCTGATAGAATAGTTCGTTATCGCGTAGAATCATACTTCAATGTTAAAGCAACATGGCGTTTGCGCCACAAAGGTAATACTTTTCTACAACATTCAGCACATTCTACAGGAAAAAATTTACAATGAGAACTCGGCGGAGAGGATGAGTTCGCGGGGACGGAGGAGGTAGCTGGTGGTTGAGGTGGCGATACCAGTGTAGATGGTCTCCTCGTAGGCTTGCTTGTTGAACAGGTTGTTGAGAGCGGCCTTCAGTCGGACAGACTTCAATCGCCAGGTTACCGAGGCATCGCTGAGCAGGGTGTTCAGGGTGTTGCCGGCTTGCAGCTCGTTGCGGTGATGCACAAACTTCCAAGAGAGATCAACCTTGCCGATAGTGGAAGTGAGCACCAGCTGCTGGCGCCAGTTGAACAGCGTGGTATGCGAACTGCCAGCCGTTTTGTTGCCATTGAGCGAGAAACTGGCACTGTAGTCGAACTCGCACCAAGCGGGCGAAACGATGATACCAGGCGTAAACGTGAGCGACTGGGTGGTATAACTGTACCACTCACCTGCCGACAGCTGGCGACCTTTGCTTAACGAGCCATTCACACCCAGGCTCAACTTGGTCTTGATGGCATAGAAGCCTTTCTGTATGCTGGCACCGCCACTCAGAAAGTCGTTCTGACTGTGGAGTTCCTTCAGGGTGTAGTAATAGCAGCCATCGATAATCTGCATATCGTTGGTGGTGTTGTTCCAACTGCGCTGCACCGTGAGGTTGACAGTGGCAAAAAGCTCACGGATAGGACGCTTATACCGATAGCCCAACGTGGCATAAACCTGACGGTTGACAGGTATCAAGTCGGCTGCTTTGTACCACGTGCGATAATCACGGCGATAACTGTCGAGAGCATAGTTCTGCATACCACCCATTGTTTGTACGTAGGCACTACCGAGATGAATTTCGGAACGGGTATCAGGATTCCAATAAGCAGAGAGCACGGGATGCAGATAGAACATAGACTGCTGCTGACGCAAGTAACGCTGGAAAGTAAGCGTGGGCGATAGCGAGAGCGTGAATTTATCGGTGCGATACTGCCAACGGGGGCGCGCCTCGATAATGAGGTGCAGGTTATCGGTGTGGTTTACATACACATTCTCACCCTCGACAAACAGGTTGTAGGTATGTGTTATCTTACCAGCCTTACGCTGCCATCCCAGCAGGTGGGCGGTATGCCAGAGGTTGGTGCGCAGACGGTTACGATCGGCATCGAGATAGAGGTCGCCCACACTATGATGGTAGTCGAGGACAGATTTCCAGGTGAGCTGTGCCCCACTCTTTAACGAATACATACGATACAGTGAACCCTCGAGAGCGAGCTGTGGCACACGGATGCGCTGCACAGGCTGGTTGGTGCCGAATAGCGACAGACCGTCGCCCTGCGTAGCACCGATGCTAAGCATCTCGTTGCCATAGGCTTTTTCGGTATTCACCTTACGCTCTACCTCAGCCGAGAAGTTATCGGTGATAATGGTCTTCTGCTGCTGTTCGGTGGTAACGGTGGGTGCCTCGCCATCAAGATAGTAGGCCGTACGGTTCTCGGTGGATTGTCGTACCACACTACGGTCGTACTGGGCAGCCACGCGCAGTTCGCCATCATTCTTTGTTTTCCTGACGCTGTTAATGCCATAGCGCTGCGAGGTATTGAAACGCAGGCGCTCCTCGTCGAGTGGTGCCGAGAGCGATGGCACACTGTACCACGAGGGGATATGACCACCATCGAGACGGTTGTAATTACCACCCAGAATCTGATACGACTCACTTAAATCGATACCCTTGCGGTCGTAAGCCACATCGTACATCAGCTGTTTCTTCTTACCTATCTGTCGGATATTGGCCGTACCGCCCACATGCGTGGGATCGCCTACCAACAAGTAGGGTATCAGCGTGGCCATCAACCGGTCGCGTGCCTCGTCCTTCAGGGTAACGTTCATGCCCACATCTTCGGTATAAACCTTATCACGCAAGGCCTTGATAGGCTGGTCGTGCTCTACAATCTCGGCCTTCTTCACATCCTTGGCACGGATATTCTCCGTGAGCTGGTTATAACGGCCCCCCGTGAGATCGAGTCCTTCGACGGTAAAACGCTTTACCTGTTGATTATTATAGTATATCTTACCGTTTGATGCCACATTCACACCTGGCAGTTTTTTCAACACATCCTTCAGAGAGTTGTCGCGGTCGCTGGTAAAACGCGTCAGGTCGAAAGTGATGGTGTCGCGGCCCGTGATACGACTGCCCTGTACCTTTACCTCTTTCAAGGCGAAGGCCTCGGATGGCAATGAGAGTACAACAGGCTTGTTGGCGTTCTTCATAGGCACGCCACGCCTGCGTTTGCCAAAGCCGAGCATGGTGGCCTGCAGCTGGTCGCCCATGGCAACCTGATCGACCGTGATGGCAAACTCGCCATCAGCATTGGTCCGGGCAAACTTAACGGTCTTACCCTTACGCAGATACATCACACTGGCACTAACCAACCGCTCATGGGTGGCAGAATCCTCAACTACGCCATGCACCGTTACCTGTGCAGAGGCGCCAAACGCCTGCATAAGCAACAGCATCAACAGAATGACACCGTTTTTCACTGCAGCTCAATGAGATTAAACTTGGGTCGATCAATCTTATCGATTTTCGAGCCGTCGGAGTTCATGATCACAATCTTAGCCCCAGTGCCCGCCATCTGCTTGAGCACATCGTTCGGATCGTAGCTCTCCTTCAAACGTCGGAAGTCCTTCTGACTCACTTTCTCACGTTTCGCCTTGATGAGGGTAATAGGTTCGCCCTCGGGCTGCTCCATGCCCTGTCCGTCAAAGATGAACTGACGACTGCTATCATAGGCCCTCAGAATGAGACCTGGCAGACCGCGCAGTTTCCAGGGACCCTCATCAAGGGGGATATCCTCGGTGTACCAGGCATACCACTGGCGGCCCTTGAAATGGGTGGTAGCCAACTGACAGGTATAACCCATGATATCAGCCGTAGAATCGGGCAGTACGGTCCATTCGGGTGTTTCCATCTTCTCCTCAATCTGACACTTTGCCTCACCCGCCACATCTAACATCAAGGTTTTACCTTTCTCTGGATAGTTCTTATAGAACTCCATCGACAGGATACCAGCCTTGGGCAAGTCTCTCAGGTCAAAATCCCCCTTTTCTATCTTCTCACGCATCAACTTCATGCGAACCGCAGCCGAATAGCTGTAGAACTTCGACACGCCATCGGCACTGATATCAAGACGCATCTCATCGTCGCGATATTTATAAGGTTTGGTAAGCGTATCGTTAACGGCCTTCGACTGATAGGTGATACGATAGGTTGTATTAGCAACTGCCAGTGTATCGTTCTTACCCTTCTTCTTAGCCTCCTTGGCTGGCATTTTCATCTGGCTTTTATCAATCACCATGCCACCAATCTGCTGTGCCTGCGCCATCATACTGAAAGCCAGCAGGACAGAAATCATGAATATTCTCATTGTTTATAACAGTTTTTTAAGTTATTATTTTTTTCTTGCTTTGAATTTCTCGCGTAACTCATAGACACGCAGCATCTCCTTGGCTTTCTCTATCATCTCCGATAGCTTTTCGGTTGGTTTGTCAACTTCGGCGGCCTTCTCAACAAACTGCTGATAGTAGGCCCTACCCTGCTCCTCGTCCTTTAACAGATAGGCATAGGCATTAGCGATGTTATAGTAAGTGGCTACCGATGAGGGGTTATACAACAGGTGCTCCTTCCAAGCGGCTACAGCCTCTTCGTATTTATGAGTGAGGTAATAGCCCTCACCCTCCGACAAGGTGATTGCTTTCATAATGGTGGTGTCGGGAAGCATCAGTTCCTTAGCTAAAGACAGATAGTTCAGTCCTTCGGGATAGCGCTGAGTATCAACACATACCACACCTAAGCGATAGGCACAGCCGGCGTGCTTCATACCACTCAGGAGAAAAGCCATCTGCAGGTACTTATAAGCCTGTTCCAGACTGTCGATACGCGAACAACTCATGCCGGCCGAATAGAGGGTATTGAAGGTAGAGTCGCCCTGAGCTAACAGGCGTTCATACATCAGCGACGACTTGCCGAACTGGCGATCCATAAAGTAGGCATCGGCCAAGGCACGATTCACCTCAACGTTAGTAGAGTCAACAGCAAAGTACTGCTGTCCGCACTTGATGCCGTTTTGTGGTTGTTCCAACTGCGCATATGCCAAGGTGAGTCCTGCCACCATCTCCCCATCCATAGGGAAACGCGCCAACAACTGACTTGTCCAAAACACATAAGAGTCCAGATCACTCTGTTTCTTATAGCTCTGAGCCAACTGGCGGAAAGACTCGTGCGAGAGACTATCCTCTGGAATCGTCTTAAGCAATTCTATTACCTGGCGATAGTTAGCACGCTTGTAGTAGCAGTCTGCCAGTTTCATCTGGACAGCACAGTCAACTATCGCACTCTGTTCGGCAGAATGCTTGAGACGCTCGATGATTTCATTTTGCTTCTCCTTTGGCAACTTATTCAGTTGCTTAAGGGGAAGGGCTAGGTTTTCTACTGCCTTCTCCCGGCTTTTTTTCTTGGCCAAGTCATAAGCTTTCTGATAGTGTTTCAGAGCTTCGAAGGTGTTATACTGCTGCATACAGCTGTCGCCAACCTGTAGGCAGATGGTAAGCGAGTCGATAACCTCGCCCTTGGCGGGGGAAACCGCCAAGAGGACGAGGGTTACAATAGACAAAACTATTTTCATTATAGAGAGAGAATTATTTCTTTGTAGTAATAAGAATGACGCCATCCTTGGCCTTTTCGCCATATTTCTCAATGGCTGTTTTCTCCTTCAGCACATTCATGTGGTCGATAGACTTAGGATCCAACTTACCCACTTCCTCAAGCGTCATCTCCTTACCATCTACATAGATTAAGGGCCTTTCAGAACGCTGCTCATTGAGTCCTTTTCTGCCAGCCTCGTAACCTGCCGCATAGGCAACTAACTTCTCTGCGAGAGCATCTTTAGAAGGACCATACTGAAGACGGAAGTTCAAGGGAACGGTGTATTTCACACGAACCGCTTCACCATCCAGTCTGCCAGGTATCCACTTGGG
>JAEEGH010014092.1_pt1 | contig 17613 bp, 14 predicted proteins | sample 9134181 | NCBI WGS metagenome assembly JAEEGH01 (sample SAMN16246544, study PRJNA631951) | gut metagenome | biome: gut microbiome; feature: rumen; material: DP-attached | host: Bos | place: Iran: Karaj | collected 2018-10
TCGGTACCATCGAGCATGGGGTACATCTCCACAGCATAGGTCTCGGGAATGACAATGAGGCGGTCGAACTCCTTGGCCACGGTGTCGAGGTCCTTCACGCCGAGGGTCACGCCGCCCACGTCGCTCTTGTGCAGTGGGCCGACGACCTTCATCACGAGGGGCACATCCTTCGAGCAGCCCACCTCCTTGGCGAAGGCCAGGGCGTCCTCTTTCTTGCTGACTTCGACACTCTTCTTGCGACTGATGCCGGCGGCGTCAAGCAGTTCGTTGTAGTCGGCAATCTCCATGTAGCCGTCCTTGCAACGGTCGACGGTGGCGCGGATGCGGGCCACGTCGATGGCAGGCAGTTCCACGTTCTCGGGCTGAGGCTTCGGGGTGTTGTAGACCTTCACCAGCGCATTGCCAAGCACACACTCCTCGGGGAAGTTGATATTGCCTTTAGCGATGAAGTCGTTGATTTCGTCTTTGACATTAATAATGGAAGGAAGCACGGGGAAGATGGGCTTCTTGCAGGTGCGCATCTTCTGGTCGAGCAGGTCGTAGACCTCCTTGTTGCTGAACAGTCCCGGCGAGCCGAAGATGACCACCGAGAAGTCGATGTCGGTATATTCGTTCTCAACGGTGTCGATGATATAGCCCAGCTGCTCGGCGGTGCCGGTGGCGAGGAAGTCGATGGGGTTGCCCACCGAGGAGCCTCCGAAGAGTTTCTCCAGCAGGGCAGGGCTGGCGGGGTGCTCCTTGAGGCTGGGCACCTCCATGCCGCCGTTCGACAGTACGTCGGTGAGCATCACGGCGGGGCCGCCGGCGTGGGTGATGACGGCGCAGCGTTTACCCTTCAACTCAGGATACATGAAGACGCCGCAGACGGTGGTGAGCTCTTGACGGTTCTGGCAGCGCACGATGCCGGCCTTGCGGAAGAGGGCGTCGACAGCGGCGTCGTTGGTGGCGAGAGCGCCGGTATGCGACGAAGCGGCACGGGAGCCGGCGGCCGAACCACCACTCTTGATGGCGGCGATATGGCAACCCTTGTTGATGAGGCTGCGGCTGTGCTTGAGCAGACGCTGCGGGTCGCCTATCTTCTCCATGTAAAGCATGATGACATGTGAGGACTTCACGGGGTCAAAGGTCTCGTCGAGGTGCTCGAGGACGTCCTCGATACCCAGCTGGGCGCTGTTACCAACAGCCCACACGCTATTGAACTTAAGACCGTTGCTCATGCCATACTCCTTGATGAACACGGCGGTGGCACCACTACCGGTGATGAAGTCCACACCCTTGGGATCCAGCGGAGGAATGGGGGTGTCGAAGCAGCCGGCGTAGTTGACATTGAGGAAGCCGGTGCAGTTGGGGCCGATGAGGGAGCCGCCGACGGAGTTGATGGTGTCGACGATGTGCTTCTCGATTTCTGCGCCTTCGTGACTCTCCTCAGAGAAACCGGCGCTGACAATGATGAAGCCTTTGCAGCCTTTTTCCTTGGCCAGCACGTCGACCGTCTGGGCGCAGAACTTGGCGGCGATGCAGAGGATGGCGCAATCGACCTGCGGCAGGTCGTCGACCTTGGCATAGCACTTCACGCCCTGCACCTCGGTCTCCTTGGGGTTCACGGCATAGACCTGGCCCTTGAAGGGACTCTCGAGGAGGTTTTTCAGCGACTTGCCGCCGGGTTTATGGATGTCGGACGAAGCACCGCAGATGACGATGCTACGGGGATTGAGTAGTTCTTTTGCTATCATATCTTGTTTGTTTTTATTATTTTCGTGATTGCATTTAAAACGCGCATAGTGTCCAATTATTGTGCAACGGGAAATAAACTTTCAATCTTTGGCGAAGTCGCCGCGGGCGATGGGGACTTCCATGCCGAGGGCGGCCATGCGGAGGCGGATGTCGGCGGCGCTTTCGGCGGCTTCGCTGCCGGTGGAGAGTTTGTTGTTGTAGATGGAGTAGAGCGCGCGGGTGTCCTGTGGGGAGAGGTTGGGCATAACGACGTTGGCACCGGCGTTGATGGCGCGTTCGCGTCCTTGTGGATGGAGGGTGCCGAGGGCCGAGGTGGCGGGTAACAGCACATGCGGGTGGAGAATGCGGATAATGGCGAGGAGGCGGAGGGTGAGCTCGACGCTGCCGGCAGGCTGGTGTTCGAAGGGTGTGCCGGCGGCGGGTATGAAGGGTCCTATGCCGACCATTTCGGGCCGGAATGAGGTAATGAAATCGAGGTCTTTCTTGAGGGTTTCGATGGTTTGTCCGGGGGAGCCAACCATGAATCCGGCGCCAACCTGATAGCCGAGAGCACGCAGGTCGCGCAGACACTGCATGCGGTGTTCGAAGCTCATCTCGGCGGGGTGCAGGTGGCTGTAATGGGTGGCGTCGGCAGTCTCGTGGCGCAACAGGTAGCGGTCGGCGCCGGCTTCTTTGAGCCGCTTGAAGCTGTCGTAGCCGCGTTCGCCGAGGGAAAGGGTTACGGCGCAGTCAGAAAAGTCGCTCTTGATGGTGCGGACGATGTCGCAGACGCGTTCATCAGTGAACCAGGCGTCTTCTCCACCTTGGAGAACAAATGTGCGGAAGCCAAGCTGGTGGCCCGTGCGGCAGCAGTCGAGTATCTGTTCTTTTGAGAGTCGGTAACGACGGCACTGCACATCCCTCCGGAGGCCGCAATAGAGGCAATTGTTGCGGCAGTGGCTGGTAATCTCGATGAGGCCACGCATGAACACCTTGCGGCCATAGACCTCGTCTCGCACACGGCAGGCTTCAGCCATCAGCGCATCGATAGCCGTAGGGTCGCTTGTGGTCAACAAATGCTCAACATCCATCCTTCTTAAACTTCTTGAACTCCTTAAACTCCTTGCACTCCTTACTGTATCACAAACTCGTAGACCGAGTCGCGGGGTTGGTCTTTGTAGACAGGGAGGATTTTGATATGGGTGCCGCGTTCGAGGTTCATGGGACCAAGATAAATGGCGCTTTCCTTAGTGGGGGTGGAGAGGTCGGTAGTGTAGAAGACGTAGGTCTTTGGCACCTCGGTGCTGATGGCCACGTTAGTGGTGTGGTCGTCGGTGCGGTGGGCTGTGAAGCGGGGGGTGAAGGAGCCTTCGCAGTAGTTGTAGCCACGGGCGTAGAGTCGTTCTTTCTGGGCTTCGACGCGGCGGCGGAAGCGGTTCCAGTCTTTCTTTTCCTTGGGGGTCCAGAGTGATTCGCCGATGGCGAGCATGCGCGGGAGGAGCATGTATTCGGCGTGGGAGGGGGTGTTGATGTATTCGGTCCAGAGATTGCACTGTCCGCCGATAATATGCTGGGCGACTTGCGGGCTGGTGCCCTCGGGGACGGGGTCGAAGGAGTAGGCTTTGGAGAGTGTGACCATGCCGCCGATGGATTTGGGCTGGTAGCGCACATCGGCCTGGTAGTAGTCGAGGTAGCAGAATTCGGTGGGGCACATGACGACATTGAAGCCTTCTTTGGCGGCTTCGAGGCCGGCGTAGAAACCGCGCCAGGCAGTGACGACCATGGTGTCGGGGACTGCTGCCTTCCCGGTGTTGCCGTGGAGGAGTGAGGCGTCGCGCGGGGCGGGCTGGTTTTTGGCGGGTTCGGGCAGGGAGACAACTTCGTCCCAGCAGACAGCCACTTTACCTTTGGCGGCGAGGTAGTCGCGCAGATGGGCCATGAGCCATCCCTGGAGGCCTTCTTCGCCGTGCAGGTGTTCGGTGCGTATGCGCCGCTGGCATTTTGGGCATTCGCGCCAGTTGTCTTTCACGGCTTCGTCGCCGCCGATATGCACATAACGTGAGGGGAAGAGATCGCAGACCTCGTCGAGCACATCCTTGAGCATGAGCAGCGTGGAGTCGTTGCCGGCACATAGGATGGCTTTAGGAGGCCAGTAGGGACCGATGGCGACATCGTAGGGGTAGTCGTCGCAGGCCAACGACGGATAGGATGCCAGGATAGCGCTGGCGTGTCCGGGTATGTCAATCTCGGGAATGACCTCGATGCCGCGGGCGGCGGCATATTCCACCACGTCGGCAATCTCCTCGCGGGTGTACCAACCGCCATAGGTTCGACGCTCACCCTCGTGTGCCGGTTCAGCTTTGCCCCAGGGCACTCCTTCGCGGTCGACGCGCCAGGAACCCACGCTGTTGAGCGCCGGCCAACTTTCGCTCGGCAGGCGCCAGCCATGGTCGTCGGTCAGGTGCCAGTGGAACTTGTTGAACTTGTAGGAGGCCATCACGTCGAGGTATTTCTTCACGAATTTCACAGGGAAGAAGTGGCGGCTGACGTCGAGGTGCACACCGCGCCAGGCGAAGCGAGGATAGTCGAGGATGGTGCATTCGGGCAGGGTGATGCTGCGGTAGGTAGTCTTCGTCACGTCGGGCGGAAGGAGCTGGACGAGCGTCTGATAGGCGTAGAAGAGGCCCGTCTCGGTGTTGGCGCTGAGCCTGATGCCGGTGTTGCGCACTTCGAGCAGGTACCCTTCCTCGCCCAGTTCGGTATTCACCGTGTCGTTTATCACCAGGTCGATGTCACTCTCGCTGCCTGTGGGCACCAGCGACGGATGGAGGTGGACCGACCGCATGGACTTCATAATATACTTTGCCGTCGGCGTGTTCTGTCCCATCCCGGTGAGGCTCACCTTGGGGTTGCCCGCCAGGGTGTAGGAGCCCTCCTTCTGAATCATAAAGACGGGTTCGGGTACCACATTGAGTTCCTTCACCGTGGCGTTGCCTCCGCAGCCGGCAAACAGCAGCGCCGCCGCAAGGGCTATCACAAGCATCGATAAACGATGAGCGATGAATGATGAATGATGAAAAAATCCTATTCTAGACATCCGGTTTCTTCTTTTTATATTTTATCACTTAAACGTCACCGGTCCCGTTTTAGTATGTCACCCCGAAAAAATCAATTTCCCTCCCCTTCCCCTCCGGTTCCGCTCCGCTAGTTCTACGGTCGTTCAACGCTCGTTCTACGGTATTTCTACGGTTTTTTACCGTTAAACGAGCGTAGAACGAGCGTAGAAGGACCGTTAAACTACCCGTTAGGATACTGTGGGAATGACAGTTGCATAGATATGTTTCCCAGAGCACAATAAAAACGGCCCTACAGCGTTAGGTAATCAGTTATGGCTAATTTAAAGAGACTCCTTTCCGACTCGGTAATCTACGGGTTGAGCAGCATCGTGGGCAGGTTCCTCAACTACCTGCTCGTTCCCGTCTACACCTACCACATCAGCGCCGCCTCGGGCGGCTACGGCGTGGTGACCAACGTCTACGCCTACACGGCGCTGCTCGCGGTCATCCTCACTTTCGGCATGGAGACGACGTTCTTCTACTACTCCAACCGCGAGGGCGTGGACCGCCGGCGTGTGTTCTGCACTGCGCTGGGGGCCGTGGGCTCGGTGGCGGCAGCCTTCCTGCTGCTGGTGATGCTCTTTATTGGCCCTGTCAGCGCTTTCATGGGTTACAGCGACCATCCAGAATACATCCGGGCCATGGCTATCGTTGTGGCCATCGACGCTTTCCAAGCCATTCTCTTCGCCCGTCTGCGTCGCGATGGCCGTCCGTGGAAGTTCTTCTCCCTGAAGATGGCGTTCATCATCCTCAGCATGGGGCTCAACCTCTTCATCTTCCTTGTAGCGCCACACTGGAGCCACCTGCCGTGGATGTCATGGTACGACGAAGCCAGCAACGTGAAGTACATCTTCTACATCAACCTCTTCTGCACCGCCATCGTCACACTGGGCTTTTTCAAGGAGCTCAAGGATTTCAGGCTTTCGGACTTCAATGTGCCGCTCCTGAAGCAGATGCTCAAATACACATGGCCGTTGCTCCTGCTCGGCATCGTAGGCGTCTTCAACCAGACTGCCGACAAGATACTGCTTCCGTGGCTGCTGCCCGGCGAAGAAGGGCGCGTGCAGCTCGGCATCTACGGTGCCTGCGTCAAGATAGCCATGCTCATGGCCCTCATCACCCAGGCATTCCGCTATGCATACGAACCCTTCGTTTTTGGAATGGGAACGCGAGCGAAGTCGAGCGAGCCTTCCAAAAATGAAGGCCAGAAGGATAAGAAAAGCAAAGAGACGCAGGCCCAGGCCACCAAATATTTCGTGATGTTCACCCTCCTGGCGTTCCTCGCCGTGATGTGCTACATCGACGTGATACAGTACTTCATCGGCGGCGACTACCGCGAGGCGCTGCCCGCGGTGCCGATAGTGATGATGGCCGAGATACTGATGGGCATCTACTTCAACCTCTCCTTCTGGTACAAGCTGACCGGCCAGACCTGGTGGGGCGCCGTCATGAGCGCCATAGGCTGCATCGTCCTCGTCGCCATCAACATCATCTTCGTCCCCAGCATAGGCTACATGGCCTGCGCCTGGGGCGGCCTCGCGGGCTACGGCGTATGCGTCCTGCTGAGCTACTTCATAGGACAGAAGAAATACTATGTGCCCTACCCCGTGTGGACCATCCTCGGCTACATTCTGCTCACCCATGTGCTCTACGCCCTCACCGTCGTCGTGCACCCCGAGGCCCTCTGGCTGCGACTGGTGTGGAACACCGTGGTGCTGCTGGTCTACGTCGCCGTGGTGCTCTGGAACGAGCGCAAACTGGTAGCGCAAGCAATAGGTAAACTCAAACACCGCAACCAATGAAACGTTCATCACTCATCATTGCAGCAGCAGCCGTTCTGCTGCTGGCAACCTCCTGCCACAAGACCTGCACCTGCATCGGCTTCAACGGGAAAGAGCACACCTACACCGCCGAGGAGGTGTCGGCCTTCGGAGGCACCTGCTCGGACATGAAATACATGTACACCTCCGCCTCCTCGGGGGCCGATGTGCGATTCTATACCGTGTGCAACTGGGACTGACGCATGATGGACGAACAGTGCAGATTGTGCCCGAGACGCTGCGGGGCCGACCGCAAGGCGGGAGCCCGTGGCTGGTGTGGTGCCACCGACAAGCTTGATGTGGCGGCGGTCTGCCTGCATCGCGGCGAGGAACCGCCCCTCAACCCCATCGTCAACCTCTTCTTCGCCCACTGCAACCTGCAGTGCATCTACTGCCAGAACCACCAGATCAGCGGCCAGCAGTCTGCTGCCAGTAGCCAGCCGGCTGACACAAACACCATCGTCGACCGCATCGTTTCATGCTACACCTCCAACCCTCCAACCCTCCAACCCTCCAACCTCCTCCTCGGCTTCGTCACCGCCGCCCACTACGCCGACCGCCTGCCCGCCATCGTCGAAGAACTGCACCGGCGCGGCCTCTCCCCCACCGTCGTCTACAACAGCGGCGGCTACGAGAGCGTCGACACCCTGCGCAGCCTCGAAGGCATCGTCGACATCTACCTCCCCGACCTCAAATACATGGACCCCGCGCTGGCGGCAGCCTACAGCCACGCTCCGGACTATCCCCAAGTGGCGGCGGCGGCAATCAAAGAGATGAAACGGCAAGTCGGCGGCAGCCTCCTCACCGACCCCGACAGCCACCAGGCCCTGCGCGGCATCATCGTCCGCCACCTCGTCCTCCCGGGCGCCGTTGACAACAGCAAACGCTGCCTCGACTGGCTGGCCGACACCTTCACCCCCTGGACACTCCACCTCTCCCTCATGGCACAATACTATCCGCCCCGACAAGGACTCCCCGTACCCCTCGACCGCCGCATCACCGCCGAAGAATACGACCAGGTATGTCGCTACGCCGAAGAACTTGGATTCTCCCAAGGCTGGACCCAGGCCCTCGAAGCCACCGACAACTACCGGCCCGACTTCACCCACCCCGACAACCCCTTCGAAACATGAGAAAGAAAAACATCATAGTGCTTGAGTGGGACGATGCCCCGCAGGCCGCCGACAGCGCAGCCTACCTCCTGCTCCAGACCGCCGCACCCGGCTACATCCTCGCCGACAACCTCAACCGCCTCTACCACCTCGCCCTCGGACGCACCCACGACATCATTCACCCCGACGACACCTCCTCCCCACTCTATCGCTACCACGACACCCTCGCCCGACTCAAATACTTCCTCGTCGAACCCATCAACCAAAACCCCGACGACAAAATCCTACTCATCCTCGGCGAAAGCGCACCCGACACTGCAGCCGACATCTTCAACGACCTCACACACTCCACCCCCGTCGCCGACGGCGACCTCCTCGCCGCCGAACACGCAGCCCTCAAAGAAGAACTGCTCTCCGACTTCACCATCGTCACCCTCCTCGACTTCGACAACCTCCCCGCCAAAGGCACCGCCGGCCGCCGCAGCGCCGACCTCCAGCGCCGCTGCGAAGATATCATGGAGTATATCGAACGCCAGCGCCTGGACCTGGACGAACAGGGCAACGAGGCTGCCGACAAAAATAATTTGGTGGAATAAAATAATTATCGTATATTTGCACTCTCGCAACCAAGGCGTGAATATCAATCAATAAAACAACAAGATATGACAATCAAAGACCTTGAACCCAAAGAGTTGTGGAGCAATTTCTACTCCCTCACCCGTCAACCTCGCCCCTCGAAACACGAGGAGAAAGTGCGTAAATTCCTCGTCGACTGGGCCAAAAAGAACAAAATCGCCTGCCGTGTGGACGGTGTGGGCAATGTCATTTTGAGCAAGCCAGCCACCAAAGGCATGGAGAAGGTGCATCCCGTGGTGCTTCAGGCCCACATGGACATGGTGCCCCAAGCCCGCGCCGGCAAGAAACACAACTTCGAGAAAGACCCCATCGAGACCAAGATTGTGGGCGACTGGGTCTACGCCTGCGACACCACCCTCGGCGCCGACGACGGCATGGGTGTGGCTGCCATCATGGCCGTCTTTGAGTCGAAGACCGTCAAACACGGCCCCCTCGAGGCACTCATCACCACCGACGAAGAGACCGGTATGACCGGCGCCTTCGGCCTGAAGAAAGGCGAGCTGCACGGCGACTACCTGCTCAACCTCGACTCCGAGACCGAAGGCGAGCTCTATGTGGGCTGCGCCGGCGGTATCGACGCCGCCATCTCCATCCCCTACAAGACCGAGAAGGCTCCGAAGGGCATGGTGGCCTACAAGCTCACCATCGGCGGTCTGAAGGGCGGCCATAGCGGTATGGAAATCAACACCGGCCGCGCCAACGCCAACAAACTGCTGTTCCGTCACCTGCGCTGGGTGGCCGAATGCGGCATCCGTCTCATCAGCCTCGAGGGCGGCAACATGCGCAACGCCATCCCGCGCGATGCCGAAGCCGTCGTAGCCATGCCCAAGGAGCACGAGGCGTGCATCCTGAAGGAATGGGACAAGGTGGCTGCTTGGGTGAAGAAGGAGCTTGGAAACGTCGAGCCCGACTTCTGCATGAAGTATGAGAAAGTGCGCATGAACCCCACCGTCATTTCGGAAAAGGGTACCCAGACTATCATCAACCTGATGATGGTGGCCCCCAACGGTGTCATCCGCATGAGCAAGGATATGGAAGGTTTGGTGGAGACTTCGCTCAACCTGGCCATTGCCAAAACGACGGCAAGCAAGAAGTTCGTCCTCTATGCCCTGCTGCGTTCGAGCGTCGACAGCGCCAAGGAAGCTCTGGCCGAGCGCCTCGTCTGCCTGGCCGAGATGGCCGGCGGCAAGTGCCAGCTGAGCGGCGCCTATCCCGGATGGAAGCCCAATATGGAGAGTGGCCTGCTGAAGACCATGAAACAGACCTACAAGAAGCTCTACAAGAAGGAGCCCGCCATCATGGCCATCCATGCCGGTCTGGAGTGCGGTCTGCTGGGCGGCAAGTATCCCGACATGGAGATGATCTCCTTCGGCCCCACGCTGCAGAGCCCCCACAGTCCCGACGAGCGCTGCAATATCCCCAGCGCCAAGAAGTTCTACGACTACCTCCTCGCTGTGCTTGAGGCTATGCCTGCCAAGAAGTAAAGGTGAGAGAGGATATAATGATGAGGCGGCACCCTGCGGGCGCCGCCTCATCTATTTTTATTGCAGGAACCGGCTCACCTGCCGCTCGCTGATGTTGCGGTAGTGGTAGGTGACAACCGGAACTCCGTTGTCGAGCAACAGGACGAACGGCCGCTGGCCGTAGGTGATGCGAAGGAAGAGGTTGTCGGGCAGGTCGGCTGGCTCGTAGTAGTGGATGCGCGAGGTGTCGAGGTGGTTGCGACGGGCGATAGACCCCAGCTTCTCGCGTGTCATGCGGCAGTAGGGACAGCCTTGGGTGACGAAAGCCACCAGCTGGTGCCCGTCGGCGAGCCCCTCGTCGCCCAACACCCCGTCGGGACTGATGCTCTCCTCTAATAGCTGTCGGTCGTAGCGGCTCTCCTCGGGACCGAACATCCAGTTGTCGGGCACCGAGATGCAGAACACCGCTGCCATTATTGCCACCACGAAGAGGGCAGAGAGGATGACTCTGGTCATTCTGGCCTTGCCAGTCAGGCTAGCATGGCTAGTCATTCTAGATAGCCTGGAATAGCCTAGCGCCATCGCAATCAGGACAGCGTTCTTCAGCAGCGACTGGGCAGGGTTGAGGTCAGCCAGACGGCCCATGCATTGGCATGAGTCGGTGCGGCCGATGAGAGCCGCATAGCCGAGGAAAAGCGAGAAGAGAATCAACACGGCGAAGGTGGTCAGGTTGACCCAGCGTCGCCACCAACCCAAGGCGATAAAAAGTGCCAGCAGCAATTCGGCGGCGATGCAGAGACGTGCCGCCAGGAAGCTGACGTTCAGCGAAAGGATGCCGTAAGAGTAGATATACAACTCAAAATCGTCGATGGCCAGCAGTTTGGCCACCGCCGAGAGGAGGAAGAGCGCCGCGAGGAGCACTCTCAGCAACAGGGCACAAGCCTTAGTGCCGTTGCTCATGGCAGCTCACCTTGTGCACTTCGGTACGGTGCAGCGAGTGTGTGCCGTCGTCGGTGACATATTTCTCCTCGATGGCCATTTCGGTGATGTCACTGCATTTCATGCCGTTGTCAACGACCATCACGGGGTTGTGGATTACTTCCACATCTTCGACGATGCACTCGCAATTGCGTTGTTTGCCACAACCGGCAGCCAGCAGGGTCAGCAAGGCCAGTGCGGGCAGTATGAGACTCTTCTTCATGGCTTATTTGTTGTAAATACTGTCAATCTCAAATTCATAGTCCATGCACAGCAGCGAGTCGACAAGCAGGGTGTCGAGGTCGGTGGGGTGATTGAAGGTGCGCAGCTGTTCACACTCGCCGTTCTCAATCTTGATGATGCGCACGGTCGACTGGCCAATCACGGAGCAACGGCAGGTCTTCTGCTTCGAGCAACCCACGGCCAACAGGGCCAGCGCCGCTATACAAAGGAATGCTTTCTTTTTCATATCGTGTAAGCTATAATGATTTCAGTAATTCTTCCAGCGTCACCTCGTCGTGAATCAGCACGTCGCGGGGTTTCGAGCCGTTGCTGGGTCCCACGATGCCTGCGGCCTCCAGCTGGTCGATGATGCGTCCTGCGCGGTTGTAGCCCAGTTGCAGCTTGCGCTGCAGCAGTGAGGTGCTGCCGAATTGCGAGGCCACCACCAAGCGTGCCGCATCGTTGAAGAATTCGTCCTTGCTCTTGGCGTCGAAGTCCTTGTTGGGCTCCTCGTTCTCGTCCAGATACTCTGGCAGGGTGAAGAGGTCTTCGTCGGAGAATCCCCGTTGGTCGCCGATGTATTTCACCAGCCGTTCAATCTCCGGTGTGTCGATAAGGGCACACTGCATTCGTAGCATGTCCTTGCCCGCCAGCGAGATGAGCATGTCGCCGCGGCCTATCAGCTGCTGGGCGCCACCGGTGTCGAGGATGGTCTTGCTGTCGATGCCGCTTGTGACGCGGAATGCCACGCGGGCAGGGAAGTTGGCTTTGATGGTACCCGTGATGATGTTTGTCGTGGGTCGCTGGGTGGCGATGATGAGGTGGATGCCCACGGCACGTGCCAGCTGGGCCAGACGGGCGATAGGCAGTTCCACTTCCTTGCCGGCGGTCATGATGAGGTCGCCGAACTCGTCGATGACCACCACGATATAGGGCAGGTAGCGGTGTCCGTTGGCGGGATTGAGCATCCGCTTGCAGAATTTCTCGTTGTATTCCGTTATCTTCCTCACTTTGGCCTTCTTCAGCAGGTCGTAGCGCGTGTCCATCTCCAGGCACAGCGAGTTCAAGGTGCGCACCACCTTCTTGACGTCGGTGATGACGGCCTCTTCCTCGTCGGGCATCTTGGCTAGGTAATGGCGCTCGATGGCCGAATAGAGCGAGAACTCCACCTTCTTCGGGTCCACCAGCACCAGCTTCAACTCGCAAGGGTGCTTGGTGTAAAGCAGTGAGGCCAACACGGCGTTGAGACCTACCGACTTACCGGTACCTGTGGCACCAGCCATCAGCAGGTGGGGCATCTTGGCCAAGTCGGTGACGAAGCAGTCGTTCGAGATGGTCTTGCCGAAGGCCACTGGAAGTTCCATCTTCTGGCTCGCGGCCTTGAAGGCGTCGCTCTCCAACATGGTCTTCATGGCCACAATCTGTGGCTTGGCGTTGGGCACCTCGATACCCACGTTGCTCTCGCCTGGAATGGGGGCGATGATTCGGATGCCGAGCGCGGCCAGCGAGAGGGCGATGTCGTCTTCCAGATTCTTGATTTTGCTGATGCGCACGCCGGGAGCAGGCTTTATCTTGTAGAGCGTCACCGTAGGTCCCGGATTGGCCGATATCTCGGTAATCTCGATGCCGTAGTCGCGCAGCGTCTGCACGATACGGTCTTTGTTGGCTATCAACTCGTCTTTTGTTACCTTCACGTTGGCCACCTCCCAGTCCTCCAACATGTCGGTGGTCGGCATGACAAAGTCTTTGAGGGTCAGCAGCGGGTCGTAAGGTTCGTCGATGCCGTAGTGGCGGCGGTAGTCGTCGTCCTCCAATTCTTCCTCCTCCAGCGGGGACTCTTCGGTCTCGGACTCTTCCTGTATTTCCGGCTGGGCAGGCTCTTCCGATTCGCCGTTGATGGTGAAGGTGGGCTCCTGCGAGCCTTGCGCCTTGGCGTTGATGCGGGCAAACTCGTCGTCGATGCTGAAGGCGGGCTCGTTGTCGGAGGACTGCTCCTCTTTCTGTACGGGTTGCTGGAAGAGTCTTATGGCCTCTTCGTCGAAGTCACTTTCTGTGACTGTCGGTTCGGCGTTGGCTTTGACAGTTGCGACGGCAACTTCCGGCTTCCGGTTTTCGGAATCCGCCTTCTCGGCCGTGTGGTCGGTGGCCACTTCGGCCAGCTCGTGCTCGATGCCTTTGGCCACCCGTTTCAGGTCTACTTTTGGCATCTTCACCTCGGGCAGCTCCATCTTGTGCACCAGCACCAGGAAGACGACCGCCACGAAGACCAGTATCACCAGCGTCCACCAGCTGAGCAGATGGTGCAACGGCTCGGCCAGCTGTACGCCGATACCGGCATAGCTCTCGAAGCCTCCGTTCTTTACCCATGCGCCGCCGATGTAACCCAGTGTCAGCGACAGCCAGGCCATCCAGAACATGGTGCTGCCGAAGGTCTTCCACCACGGCATCACCACCACGTCCCACAGCCGCATGCCGTAGACGAAGAACAGCAGCGCGAAGCCCAGGCTTCCGATGCCGAAAAGGTTCACCGCGAAGAACTCGGCCACCCCGCGTCCCGCCGCACCAAGCCATCCAGTGCCGCCGGTCGAGTAGTAGCCCAGCATCGCTATCACAAGGAATATGGAGAAAAGCACATACAGCGCTCCGCGGATATGGGCGAAGCGCTTGCTGCGCAGGAAAGCCACAAAGCCGCCGCCCTTCTTGCGGACGGCGGTTTTGCCTTTCTTTCCTTTGGAAGTGGATACCTTCTTCTTGCCTGCCACTTATGTCTAATGCTTAATGTCTTAAACTAATCATTCCTCGCCCTGCAACAGTTCCAGAGCATCCTGCAGCTCGGTTCCCAGGGTTTCCATGTCGCTCTCGCTGAGGGTTTCGTAACCGTCGGGCAGCAGGAAGTCGGCTTCCTTCACCTTGCCCTTCACAATCTCGGTGGCGGTGTAGGTGATGGCGCGGCCTTCACCGGCCTCCATGGTGCACTCCAATGGCATGCCCTTGATGCCGCCGAAGAGGATGTTGATCTTAGGACCAATCTCGTCCGAGTACCACATCGTCATCGGGTGGTCCACACCTTCGTCGTCGTAGGCGTGGCGTATCATCTTCTTGGCCGTGAAACCGGCAATATCCTTGGTCTCGCCAGGCACATATTCGTAGTAGAAGTGGCCGGCCTCGGTGTCGACGATGTCCACGCTGTCGAAGTCGCTGGCCTTGCTGGTGCTCTTCACCAGTATCTTGCCGGTGCCTTCATAGGTGAACTCGAAGTCCTGGCTGCGCAGGTAGGCCAGCAGCTGGCTCAGGTTCTGGCATGAGGTGGAAGTGAGGTTCTGCACCAGTACGGCTTCGGTCATGCCGTTGCAGAAAATGGGACTCTTGGTGAACATGTCGTCGCCCGAGACCTTGATTTCGGCGCTGCGCACCTCCTCGGGGAGATCTACCGCCACCGAGCCCGTCGACTCAACTTTGTACTTCACAACACCTTTGAAAGTGTTCTGTGCCATAACGCCGCCCACGGTCATCAGCAGCACGGCAGCCATCGTGAAAATTTTCTTCATCGTTATATCAGTTTTTATTTGTTCAATTAGTTAGTATAACTTGAAACGTTTTTATTTATTGTATACCGAAAAAAATATTTTCCCGGGTGTCTCTGCTCCGCCGTTTTGCGGCACCGCTGTCCTGTGGCCTCCCAAGATGATAGGTCGTGTGCGATTTAATTAGGAAAAATTAAGCCGTTGAAACAGGGCTGAAACAGCCATCCTGCAACCTGCCGGTGTCCATCCCTGAATAATATAAAAGCTTGAAAAATAGCAATTGTTCCTGTTTTGTATGGTGTAAGTGGCAGAAAATCAGGTATATTGTTGGGGAAGACTCCGACTCATCTCCGTAACAACTCCGACTCAACTCCGATGATGGTCCGACTGAAATTGGAGAAAAGTCGGAGTGGTGTCGGAGATGACACGGTGCTATCGGCGACCAATATTATGGATAGGTCGTGTGCGATGTAATTGTGGTCTTGGGGAGGTCAGAGCTCCTCGCGAAGAATGTTGTCGGGGGTGATTGTGACCTTCTCGACGGTGTTGATGCGCGAGGGGTCGTAGGGACGGCCGACACGGATGTAGTTGTCGGTCCAACCCTGCATCAGGGCGGAGGTCGGAGGGCGGAGGTCGGAAGTCGGAGGTCGGAGGTCGGAAGTCGGAGGTCGGAGGTCGGAGGTCGGAGCTTGTCGGTCGGCGGTCGCTGTGTGGTGAGGGGTTGATTCCCAGAGGACGGGTCGTGTGCATCCCATTTGGCTGTCGATGAATTGTTTGTGCTTCTTCTCGGAGAGCTCCAGCAGGCGGGCGGTGTGCTCGTGGCGCACATTGACGGGCACCTTCTCGCCAAGACGGAGGGCGGCGGTGCCGGGTCGGTCGCTGTAGGTGAAGACGTGGAGGTAGCTGATGGGCAGGCTGTCGACATAGGTGAGCACCTTGCGGAACTCTTCCTCGCTCTCGCCATTGAAGCCCGCCATGATGTCGGCTGCGATGCAGGCGTCCGGCATTACCGACTTGATAAGCAGCAGCTTGTCGCGGTAGAGGGCGGTGTCGTAGCGGCGATGCATGAGTTGGAGCACGTGGTCGGAGCCGGCTTGCAGGGGTATGTGGAAGTGGGGGAGGAATGCCCGGCTGTGGGAGACGAAATCGATGATGTCGTCGGTGAGCAGGTTGGGCTCGATGGAGGATATGCGGTAGCGGAGGATGCCTTCGATTTGGTCAAGTCCGCGGAGCAGGTCGAGGAATGACTCGCCCTGCTGCTGGCCGAAGGTGCCGGTGTTGACGCCGGTGAGTACCACCTCTTTGGCGCCGCTGTCGGCTATGCGCCGGGCGGCGCATAGGGTTTCCTCGATGGTGGCCGACCGCGAGCGGCCGCGGGCGAAGGGGATGGCGCAGTAGGTGCAGAAGTAGTCGCAGCCGTCTTGTATCTTGAAGAAGGTGCGCGTACGGGAGGCACTTCCTGCCGAGGAGGTCTCGTTCGAGGAGTAGGACAACAGACGTTTGCTGTCGTTGCCGAGCACCTGTGTGACGCCGGGCAGCTTGGCAATCTCGTCGGCAGCCACTTGTGCGAAACAGCCCATGACGACAATCTGAGCGTCGGGGTTGAGGCGGTGGGCCTGACGGATGGCGTTGCGGCATTTTTTCTCTGCCACCGCGGTGACGGTGCAGGTGTTGATGAGGTAGAGGTCGGCCACGGAGCCCCACTCGACAATGGTGTTGCCCTCGTCGGCGAGGCGCCGCAGGGTGTCGGAAGTCTCAGCGTAGTTGAGCTTGCAGCCGAGTGTGTGGGCGGCGATGGTCATTACTTGCGTTCGAGGGCTGGCTCGTCGTCGAAGTGGCGGCTGCGGACCATCTTGATGCCGTCCTCGTCGGGGAAGATGGTGAAGTCGGGCTGTGGCTCTAGAAGCAGTATGTCGCGACCTTCCTTGTCTTTGCCGATGCCTTGGACGGCGTGGCGGGCCACCATGATGCGGCTCTTGCGGTTGGCGCAGTCGAAGAGTTCGTCGCCGATGCGGTCGAGCACCAGCTCGGGGTCTTCGATGGTGGTTTTGTGGGTGCCGTTGTTGAGAACCACAACCACCTTGCCGCGACCCTGGGGTGCGAGGCAGGCGATGTCGTGGATGGAGACGAATTCCTCGTTGGGGGTGAGCAGACGGATACGGCGGTCGGCCATCATGCCGTGCTCCCAGCGTTCGTCGATGGTGAGTTTGCCCCCTTCGAAGTAGCGGTAGCTGCCGTGCTTGAGGCCGTCCTTGTAGTTGCCTTCGCGGCAGAGGAGCCCCTGCTCGTCGTATTCAACGAGGCGTCCCTCGAGGCCACCGTTGACGTATGTGCCGGTGATGTATCCGTTGGTGCCGATGCGCTTCCACCAGCGTCCGTTGCGGTGGTTGTCGCGCCAGTGGGTCACTTCGGCGGTGTCGCCCTGTTGGGTATAGATGATGTGGATACCGTCCTTGACGCCCATGCGATAGTCGGCTTCTTTGACAAGGCGACCGTCTTCAGCATAAAACTGCCAATGTCCGTCGCGATTGCGGCGGTCATACTCGCCTCGAGCGACCAAACGGCCCTGTTCGTCGAAAGCTTCATGGTGGCAACGCACGCCGGGTTCGGTGTAGACATTGCGCATACGTACCGTTCCGTTGGGGTAATAGTAGGTGAAAGTACCTGTTTCCTGTCCGTCGAGGAAGTCGCCCTCATAGATTTTTGTGCCATCCTTGTCGAGGCGTACCCAGTGGCCTTGGCGTCTGCCCTGACGATCGATTTGGTTCTGAGCGGTGGCCTCAAGCGAGGTAAAAAGCAGCATGGCGGCGAAAAGCAGAATTGTCTTTTTCATTGTGAGGTTGTGCTATGTGTTATTGTTTCTTTATTTGTCGGTACAATATATTTGGCTGAATAACGATGTTTTAGATAATTTATTTTGAAGGAATGAAAAAAAGATGTATTTTTGCACAATTATTAAGAATATAATAAGCAGATAAATGAGTACATTAAACAGAACTAGATCAATCTTGACGGTGGCGATGGTTGAT
>JAEEGH010014094.1_pt1 | contig 17612 bp, 13 predicted proteins | sample 9134181 | NCBI WGS metagenome assembly JAEEGH01 (sample SAMN16246544, study PRJNA631951) | gut metagenome | biome: gut microbiome; feature: rumen; material: DP-attached | host: Bos | place: Iran: Karaj | collected 2018-10
TCCTTCCACCGGCATTTTATACGATCCTCCGATAAAAACAAGACTGTTTTTATCCGCGCATGGGCTGACAGCCCATGCGCGAGAGCGCGCAGCGCTCTCGGAGAAGACGTGCAATACCTGATCCTGCAAGCCGTCGGCTTGCAGCTGCGGCAATTTGCCGCAGCCGATTCAAAGCTCTGCTTTGAATCGATGATCTATATTATCACAGCAGAGATGGAAAGAAAAGGACAAAAAACGGCGCGGAAAAGAATTTTTCAATTCAAGAAAAAAATCGTGCAATTTTTGACGATCTGTACTATAATGTTACGCGGAATCCCGCCGAAACGGGCGGCTTGCAAAATATTTTTCGCGCTAAAGCAATAGCGCGCCGAAGATTCATTTCAGGGAGGAAGAGAAATGGATAAGAACACGCGCATCTGCATCGTCGGCGGCGGCCCTGCCGGCCTGTCCGCGGGCATGTATCTGGAGCAGAAGTTTTATAAGGACCACTACGACGTGATCGTCGTCGGCGGCGCGCTGGCGGGGCTCTCCGCGGCCCTCATGCTCGCGGACAAGGGCAAGGACGTCCTCGTTCTGGAGCGCCACAACCTGCCCGGCGGCGTCGCGACCAGCTTCGTGCGCGGCGGCATCGAGATCGAGGCCGCGCTGCACGAGATGATGTCCATCGGCGAGAAGTCGAACCGTCTCAAGGTGGGCAAGTTCTTCGACGACATGGGCGTGGACATCGACTGGCTCAAGGTGCCAGAGTGCTACGACGCGAGCCTGCCCGGCATCGAGGTCACGCTCCACCCGGGGCTGGAGACCTTCTCCCGCGAGGTGGACGCCGTCGTGCCCGGCACCTACGACAAGGTGCTCCGGCTGCTCAACCTCTGCACCACGGTTTTCGACAGCGTCAACGAGCTGTCCATCCACCCGATGTCGAAGCCGAAGATGCTCCTCAGGCACGAGGCCTTCGTCGAGACCGCGGGCTACTCCACCGCCGAGGTGCTGGACACCTTCGACCTGCCGCAGAAGGCGCGCGACCTGCTCTCGCCCTACTGGATCTACGTCGGCTCGGGCTTCAGCGAGCTGCCCTTTACGATCTACGCCGTGCTGATGGCGGACTATATCGGCTACGGCTCGAAGGTGCCGAAGAAGCTGAGCCACGAGATGAGCCTGAAAATGGCCGAGCGCGCCGAAGAGATGGGCGTGCAGATCGAATACCGCCAGCAGGTGGAAAAGATCCTCGTCAAGGACGGCAAGGTCTACGGCGTGCGCACCCGCCGCGGCGACGAGATCCACTGCGACTACGTCATCTCCGGCCCCTACCCCAACAAGGTCTACAGCCAGATGATCGAGCCGCTGAGCGAGGTGCCCGTGGGCGCCATCAAGATGATCAACAACCGCAAGCTCTCCGTGGTGCCCGTGTCCGTCATCATGGTCATCGAGGGGACCCCGGAGGAGAACGGCATCACCGATTACTCCACCTTCTCCGGCACCACCATGGACACCAACAAGATCTGGGAGAACTACGCCAACATCACCGAGCCCTATAACTACATCACCACCATCTGCCTCAACTACGCCAATCCCACCCTGCCCGAGGGCTACACCCAGCTCTCCATCACCGCGCTGGTGCCCTCCAAGCCCTTCCACGACGTGAAGGAGGAGGAGTACCACGATCTGAAGCGCCGTCTCGCCAACGAGATGATCGAGGAGTGCATCAAGATCACCAAGGTGGACTTCCGTCCCCGCATCACCGAGATCGAGATCACCACGCCCATCACGGTTTCCCACTATGTGGGCGCCTGGAAAGGCAACATCTACGGCTACCTGCACTCCATGGAGGATCACGCGGTGGCCCGCCTGCAGATGAAGGAGAAGGATCACTTCATCGAGGGCCTGGAGTTCGCCGGCGCTCACGGCATGTCCGGCGACGGCATGGGGCCCCAGATCACCAACGGCCGCGCCGCTGCCAAGGGCGTGAAGGAAGACATGGAAAAGAAAGGGAGGCTGTGAGAAATGAGCATTAAAGTCAAAGGCTTTCTGAAGGACGTCGGCGGCGCCTCCCGCGTCACCAAGCTCAGAGAGGAAAACTTCGCCAAGGGCTCTCCGATCCCAGATCCTCACGATCCCATCCGTGAGCTGGCTGATAAGCTGCATCCGAAACACATGGTATTCCGGGTCGTGGATATCCGGGAAGCTTCTCCCACGTCCCGTATCTTCCGCTTCGAGTCTGCCGACGGACACATTCCAGTGTTTCAGAGCGGCCAGTATGTGAACTTTCGCCTGAAGATCGGCGAGAGCGTTCTGTCCCGTCCTTACACCATCTCCTCTGCACCGTTTGAGGCGAGAGGGGAGAATCCCTTCTTCGAGATCACGGTTCGCCGCAATGTTCCTTATCTGGTTCCCGACTATCTGTTTGAGAACGTTCACGTCGGTGATACGCTGGAAGGCGCGCTTCCGTTCGGCTTCTTCTACTGGGAGCCCTTGCGTGACACGAAGGAAATCGTGGCTCTGGCAGGCGGATCCGGCATTACACCGTTCCATTCCATGGCCAAAGAGATCGCCTATGGCAAGATGAAGGGCTGCCGCCTTACGATCCTTTACGGTTCTGTCAAGGCCAACGACATTGTGCTGAAGAAGGAACTGGAAGAGATCGAAGCAGCCTGCCCGGATGTCAGAGTCGTTCATGTTCTGTCCGACGAACCGGAGTGGGAAGGCGAGAAAGGTTTTATCACCCGCGAGATCATCGAGAAATACGCCACATCCGACAGTACTTTCATGTTCTGCGGCCCGCTGCCTATGTTCCGCTTTGTGAAGAAGGCACTGGATGAAATGGGCGTTCCCGTACGCCGCTTCCGCCACGACGTGGTGAACAATCCGGCGGACGTTTCAACGCTGCCCGGATACCCGAAGGGAACGGAGACCAAAACATTCAAGATCACCGTGCTGCGCGGCATCCACGAAGACGTGATCGATGCCAGCGCTGCCGAGCCGGTGGCTGTTTCCCTGGAGCGTGCCGGCATTGCCATTGACACCCACTGCCGAAACGGCGAATGCGGCTTCTGCCGCAGCCATCTGCTGGAAGGCGAGATCTTTGTCTCTCCAATCGGCGACGGCAGACGCCAGATGGACAAAGAGATGGGCTGGTTCCACGCCTGCTCTTCCTGGCCGCTTACCGATCTGAAAATCAAGATTCCGATTATGTAAACCTACATACAGATAAAAAGAACAGACATGGTCAAAACGGGCCATGTCTGTTCTTTTACAGTCCGGCCTTTCTGCCGGGAAGATTCAGAACAACGATCGCAGCCAGGATCAGGAAGATTCCGAGCGCGGAGAGCAGAGTCGGAGATTCCCGGAATATCAGGATCCCGAACAGTGTGGCGACGAGAGGCTCAATGGTGGCAAGGATAGCCGCTCTGCTGGCTTCCACCGTTTTCAGTCCGAGCGTATAACAGAGATATGGGATGACGGAGGTGACCAGCGTGCTCAGAAGGAAAAGGAACAGCAGCCAGACTGTAGATGGAGCAGCTGCGGCTTTTGCGAAAAGATCGGAGGGATGGCAGAGAAACCAGGAGCCGATGCCGGCAATCAGAAAGGTCCAGGCAGTTACGGTGTAGGGGGAATAGCGACGCAGCGCGACAGTTCCCAAAATGCTGTAAAGGCCGTAACCGAACCCGGCGCCAAGTCCGATCAGCAGGCCGTATACTGTGAGACCGCCGCCCGTGACGCCGGATACCAGCACACAGCCGCTGAATGCCAGCGCGAGGGCGAGCAGCTTTCTGCCGCTGAGTTTTTCACGGAAGAATAACACCGACATCAGCATCACCCAGATCGGGGAAGTATAGAGCAGAATGGCAGCTGTGGAGAGCGGCATGATGGTGATGGCAGTGAAGTAACAGATGGTGAAAAAAAGGACACTGGCAAACCCCAGACCGAGAAAAAGAGGAATATCACTGCGCCGGATTCGGAGCCCGCCCGGTCCCCGGAATCGCAGAATCATCAGAAAAACGACGGCGGACAGGGTGAGACGTACCGATGTGATCTGAATCGAAGTAAATCCGTATTTCTGCAAGGCGCGGACAAAAAGCCCCATGCTGCCCCAGAAAATGCCGGCTAGAATGATTAGAAGAGGACCAAACCTGGTTATTTGCTTCATAGAAGAGCCTGCTTTCAAAAAAGACGTTTGATAAAGTATAGCACAGGATAATAAAATGTAAAGAAAAGAACGGAGAATGCCGGTCGTATGCATTCTCCGTTTCCAATAGCTGAATAAAACACAGTTACGTGCTGACGATTCGGCGGACCTCATATCCGCGCGTGGCGTAGTATCCCTCGATCTTGGTGGTAACGACGCCGGTAGCAGAATTGGCGGCATGGACAAAAGCGCCGTCGCCAATATAGATACCAGTATGACCAACATAGCCGTTTCCGGAATAAAAGCAGAGAACATCTCCGGGCTGCATATCAGCAGGGTCTATGTGTACGCCATCCGAAGCCTGGTCGTTTGCAACGCGGCTCAGCGTGAACCCGAACTGAGAATAGACATAGCAGACGAAACCGGAACAATCAAAGCCTGTCGCCGGAGATTTACCACCCCATGAATAGGGATAACCCACATAGTTCAGGGCAAAGGTGGCGACGTCCTTGCCCTCTACCGAAGCGTTGCTTGCAGCGATAGTTTCTTCCGGCCGGAAGGTTCCTTTTGCCACATATTCTGAAAAGACATAACCCTTCAGCGGACCGTCGGTGATAGCCGTCCATTCTCCGGAAGTTCCTGTAATCATCACCGTAGTGCCGTAACTGAGCTCAGTCAGAATCTCAGCGTTCATGGAAGCACCATTCCGAAGGCGGACACTGTTGGCGGTGATATAGCCGGGCTCCGGCACGGCTTCCGATGCGGGAGCATCTGGCACGAGGGTGATGCTTTGCGGATCCTCTGGATCTGCTTTCGTCACTTTCGGCGCAGGCTCATCCTCCTGGATGAAAGAGGAAAGAATATAGCCGGAAAGACCGTTTACTGAAACGGCAGTCCAATCTCCGGATGCGCCGGTGATTATGACTTTCTGCCCGTCATCAAAGCTGTCCAGAATAATAAAGGTGGTTCCGGGACCGGAACGAATACGGATGCCGTCACCGTGAATGGTGCCGGTCCGGACTGCAGCGGCGACAGGCGCTGCGGAAGGAACAGGTGTGCTCTCCACTGCCGGTGAAGCGGTTTCAATCAGTACAGTGGGGGCAGGCGTCTCAACAATGAGCAACGTGGGAGCAGGGATCGGGGTAACAGAAGGGGAAGGACTTGCGGCGGGGGAAAGCACAAAACTGGAGCCGGCACCGGTGCCGGGAGCGGATTCAAAAGTAATATCTGCTACGCCGTTATCTGCCGGGTCAACCGCCGAAACATAGTCGCTGTAAATATATCCGACTTTCCCATCAACGCTGACCGCTGTCCAGTCGCCGGAACTGCCGGCGATGGTGAGCACTTTTCCCGCAGTGAGGATATCCATAATGGCGTGATCCTTGCCAGGGCCGGATCGCAGGCAGACATACATGGTGTTGACAGTTCCGGTCATTTCCGCAGGATAGCTTGTGATCACAACAGCGCTGTTGTCTTCCGGCTCTGAGAGCTCAAGATAGCGGGAAGAGATATACCCGCTGTTTCCTTCCCAGGTCACAGCATACCAGTCGGCATTCGCGCGGTTGATAACGGTCACTTCATAGCCTCGCGGGAGACTGGTGAACACCTCGTAGTTCATGCCGGGACCTGTCCGCACGTTGACCTCCCTCGCGGTAACAGTCGCCTGCTCAGCAAACGCGGTTACCGGAAGCAGGAATACCAGCACCAGAGACAGGACAAGCGCCCGTAATGGTTTTTGTTTCATAGCAGGACCTCATGGGATGCCGAGGAAGGCATCCGAATCCGTGGAAAAAAGAAGTGCCCTTCAGCGGGAAGCGAGGGAACGCTCCAGCCATACGGAGCCGACGTCGATAGCGTCATAAAGACTGCTTTTTTCCGACTTCTTGACGACACGGTCTCTCGACTTCACAGTGGCATCGGTCAGCTGAAGCTGAACAGAAACCTTGGAAGCTACGTCCAGATCCTTCACTTTTTTCGTTTCCAGGATCTGAAGCATAATGATATACGGATCGGAAAAACTCCCGTAATAGATCATATTGTCGATCCGCTGAAGGGGACGCCCCTTGTATTGCAATGCAGCCATAAAGAATCCTCCCAAAAATAGTTGTAAAAAAAGCGGTTAAAACATAACGCGTCAGCCCGTAATGATCACGGCGCTGGCACCTTCTTCATAGATGACATTGCCGTCATCTGCCACACCGACACCGCCCGGATCTTCAACCAGGGTGTTGTTGGGATCAATAAGATAGGTGTTGTCAAAATCGTCGCCAGTGATACCCTCCTCAATCAGTTCCTGATCCGTTTTGACAGGAGAGGAGAATCCATAATTAAGGAAAATCCCGGTATCCGGACCAAGATATGGGTATGTGAAATCGCTCCAGGCAAGTCCCTGATGTACTTTACTCATGACCCACTGCCAGACTCTGGCTGCCGGATTCCCGTTGGAAGAGATTACTTCCGGGGTGTCGAATCCCGTCCAGACAACGGCTACATAATACGGTGTGACACCGGCGAACCAGCGGTCTTTGCTCTCACCGGAGGTTCCGGTTTTGCCGGCGACCGGAACGTTGTTCAGTTTTGCCTCGGAACCGGTTCCCTCATTCACTGCGTTCTTCAGCATGTAGGTCAGCACGTAGGCTGTGTTCGGCGAGAAAGCCTGAATGGTCTGCGGCACATTGTCCAGAACAATGTTGCCCCGGGAATCGGTGACCATGGAATAAGTGCGGCTATAGGTGAAGATGCCATCATTCACCAGAGCACAGTAAGCCTGTGCCATCTCACGCACAGAGCAGCCGTAGGTCAGCTGTCCAAGCGACATCGGCGCGTAAGAAGCATCATCCGGGACAAGACTGATGAAGCCGAGGCGCTGCGTCAGATAGTCATAAGAGGTTTTAGGACCGTTTGGCAGCTTGTCTACGATCTGCGCCGCTACCGTGTTCAGCGACCATTTCAGCGCCTGATAGATGGTAACTACGCCATAGTTTTCACGGCTGCCGTTGAGTGGATACCAGCTTGTTCCGGAGAGAACAATATTGGGGCTGTCGTTCACCATGGTATCCGGCGTGATCAGCCCTTCGTTGACGGCAGGGCCATAGCTGGCGAGCGGCTTAATGGAAGAACCGGGAGAACGCACGGCACCGCCGTAGTCCACGCCGCCGTCGACTTCCGGAACAGCGCGGTTGAGGCCCCAGTTGATCGTTTTCTCCCCGACACCCCCGCAGAGAGCCAGAATGCGGCCGTCATAGGGATTCATGATCACGATGGCGCTCTGGAACTGCTGCTGTGACCGGCCACCCTTCGGCATCTGGTTAGGATCGGAATACCGCGCATCAACGATCGCCTGGATGCGGGCGTCCATGCAGGAATAGATCTGATAGCCGCCGTTATACAGCAGATAACTGGCTGACTTGTAGTTCAGACCTTTCTTCGCCATCAGGTCCCGGATCACATCGTTGATGACCACTTCTTCATAGTAGGTGTAGATCTGCTGAACAGAATCGGTGTTTTCCGAAGTCAGGTTGAATACCAGTTTTTCCGCGACAGCGTCCTTGTATCGTTCATAATCGATGTAACCCTGCTCATACATCTCGCGGAGAATAGTTTCCTGTCGCTTTTTGTTATTCTCTTCGTTATAGAAAGGATCATAATAGGTGGGCATGTTTGTGATTCCGACGATGGAAGCACATTCCGCAAGTGAAAGATCCTGCACATCCTTGCCAAAATATGTGTGCGCAGCAGCCTGTACGCCATAACAGCCTTCCCCAAAATAAACGGCATTCAGATACCATTCCAGGATCTCCTGCTTGTCGTATTTCTTTTCCAGTTCCATCGCGCCGAAGATCTCGGTCAGCTTGCGCTGTACGGTAACCTGATCTTTACCGGTCAGGTTTTTGATCAGCTGCTGGGTGATCGTGGAACCGCCGAAGTTCGTCTGCATGCGTGCGAACATTTCCACGAACGCGCCAGCAGTGCGATACCAGTCCACACCTTTGTGGTCGTAAAAGCGCTTGTCCTCAATGGCGATCAGGGCATGTTCCAGATCCTTCGGGATATCTTCATATTCGATATAGATCCGCTTCTGTGCACCGGCAATGGTTACGGCTTCCTGCCAGTTGCCGGCCGTATCCTGATACCAGATCGTGCTGGACTCGCTGAGCTGATAGTCCTCCAGAGAGAGATCCAGTTCAGGTGTCAGACAGGTTTTGACATAGTAGGCAAAAATACAGGCAAAGATCATGCCGGCGAGAATAAGAATGAGAAAGATTGTCCCGATGACCTTCAGCACACTGCTGATCACCGAAGCGGTCGCATCGACCGTATACCCGGTCGCATCGAGCGCGAATCGTCCGGGGCGAAACTTTTTTTTCTTCTTTTTTTCTTCGCCTGCGGCTGCTTTTTCTGCAGTTCTTTTAAAGATCATAAGAGGCTCTCCGACTTTACGTGTTTCAGCCGGTATGAAGTATCCGACGCAGAAACACGAGAGATAAAAAGAAAAAAACAAAAACAGAAACAAGTATAAGGCACAAATTCCTGCACATTATAACATAGTTTGTCAACGAACGGTAGACTTCCGGAGAAAGTTTTATAATCGTTAAGATTTTCCCGGTTCCGCCTCCGCGGGAAAAGAGCTTTCTTTCCTGTCAAAACTCTGGTATAATAACTCAATCTCGGAAACCAACAGAGAACTGGAACAGGTATGAGAAAAGTGTTTCAAAAAGGCATCGCTGTGCTTCTTGCCGCCGTGTTGGCGGCAGGATTATCTTCCTGTGCCAATGAGACGGCAGTGAGTACGCCTGCGGAGGCGGAAGAACCGGCAGTTTCCCCGATGATGCCGTATACCGTGAAGACGGTTGCAGTCAGCGAAGGCGGGGAGAGCATCCGCATCTGGGACGAGCGGGATGGAGAGCTTCTGGCTTTCAGCAATGAGAAGATCGGAGAGGCGATCCCGGAGGAGCTTCTGGAAGATCCGGAGTATGTCTATGATGGGAGCTACGATGTATACGGAAACAGACTCTGCTTCATCGGGGAAAATGGCCATATCAGGCGCCTGGAAAAATATGAGCCGCTGCCTGCACCGAAAAACGATGACAAAAAAACCGAGTATAAAGCCTGGTCACGGCCGAGGGCGGCCCGCTTCGGCGATGAAGGCGAGATCGTTGTACTGGAAAGCAGTTACGAAAGCTGGTATGATCTCACACAGGAGGAGTACGAAAAGACGACCGATACCTCCCGCTATTTCATTTCGCGCGACCGATATTATCTCCGCTTCCTCAACAGCAACGGAACGGAAAAAAGCACGGCAGAGATCAAGCTTTCCCTGCCGGATGATGAAGGACTGGACGGTAACGATTTCCTGTATGTTGGAGAAGGGATGTCCGCAGTCACACACGGCGAACAGATTCTCGTTTTTGATAGGAAAGGCAGCATCCGTATGGAAGTGACGGCGCCTTTTCCTGTTCGGCAGTTGTGCGCCTTGGATAGGGAACAGTTCGCGGTGATCTTCCAGACGGAAGAAATTGGATACTGCAGCTGTGTGAATGTGAACACGCAGACGGTTTCTTCGGCTGTCGAGGTGCCGCTGGAAGCGTATGGGTTCACCCGAGGTGCGAAAGAGGATACACTCCTGTTTCTCCGGGGAACGGAGCTGTTTGTGCTTTACCTTTCCAACGGAAGTATTAGCAAACGTACGTCACTGCTGACGCTGGGCATCGATCCTTCACAGCTCGGCTGGCTGTCGGAAAAAGAGGACGGAAGTTTTCTCCTTCTGCGATACAGCATCGGCGGGCTGCGTGATCCGCAGAGAACGGATCTGCTGAAAGCTGTCCCGCAGAACCCGGAGACAGCAGAGAAAACAGTCGTTACAATAGGCTTTCTGCATCTCTCCGGAACGCTGCGTCAGGCGATCCTGTACTTTAACAGTATGCAGAAAGATCTGGTGCTCTGTCCGCTCGATTACGCAAATTATGCTTCCCATGAGTATCCGAATGCCGGCCGTGATCTGCTCCTGACCGACTGTAAAAACGGAAAGGGCCCGGATATTGTGGTGTTGAACGACCTGCCGTTTGAGACATTTGCAAAGGAAGAGATGCTGATTGATCTTTTGCCTTTTGTAAAAAAAGATCCGAATTACCGGATCTCCGATACTTATGAGAGCGTATGGAACGCGCTGAAGACCCAGGACAGGCTCCTGCGGCTCTGCAGCACGTTTACCGTTCAGACACTGGCCTGTTTTGAAGACATGATCTCGGGCTGGGAAAGTGTGGACCTTACCGCACTGCAGTCGATCCGTGCAGGCATGCCGCAGAACGGAAACGCGTTTGCCCCATACTATACTTCCAACAGGCTCCTGCGAGAACTTTTCATCGTAAGAATGCAGCAGGAAGACAGGATGACGGAAGAGGAACTCCGGCAGATGCTGAGCCTTTCTGCCGGAATGCATCGTGTCTACAACGCGGATGCTTTTCTGAGTCAGGATACCGGAAGCGAGGAGAAGAGACTGTATGACGGGCGCCAGCTGTACCTGAACGCTTCCGTTGCGTCAACGGAAGATCTGAAGTGGTACGATTCCTACTTTTCAGATCGAGCGGCTTTCCCGGGCTGGCCGATGGCAGATGGGGCCGGATCCGTTGCCCGCGTGGAGGACTGCCTCGCCATTGCTGCATGCAGCGAAAGGCCGGAAGACGCGTGGAAGTTTGTGAGAGTGCTGCTGGATCCTGACTATGAAAAGCAGTGCTATGGGATCCCGCTGAACAGAAAAGCGTCTGAAGACCTGATCCGGGAAGATAAAGACAGCATCATCTACCGAATGACAGAAGAGGGAGAATACGAACTGGACGACGACGGCGAAAAGATCGAGGCCGCCCACAGCGTCTGGTACTCTCCGGAATGGCGGGAACACGGCGTTTACGCGCTGAAAGAAGTACAGGCGGAGAAATACCGTACGCTGATCGCCTCCGTCATAGCGGTGGAAGATACATATAAGAACAGAGCGGAAGCGCTTGCGTCTCTGGCAGAAATGTTCTTTGCGGGACGGCAAGGGCTGGAGGAAACAGTAAAACAGATGCTGGCTGCCGCGTGACAACGGCGGTCGGGAAAAGAGGAAAGAATATGCACTCACACGAAGAGATCCTGAATAGAGTACGGGGACAGATGCCGGCCGACCGTCTTCTCTGTGATCTAGCTGACCTGTACAAGATTTTTGGCGATACTACGCGGATGAAGATCCTCTATGCACTGCTGGAATCGGAAATGTGCGTCTATGAGATCACGGAGCTGCTTCACATGGAACAGTCGGCCATTTCGCACCAACTGCGTATTCTGAAAAACGAAGACCTGGTAAATTTCCGCCGGGAAGGAAAAACAAAGATTTATTTTCTTTCCGATGACCATGTGCGTACCATCATAGCGCAGGGGTTCGAGCATCTGCAGGAGCGGCAGGAAGGAGACTGAGAGATGATGGAGACGATCATAGCCTCAGCTGACATCCTGATTCCCAGAGACTGCGATATGACCAAATGGAGCGTCGTGGCATGTGATCAGTTTTCCTCCCAGCCTGAATACTGGGAGGAACTGGAGAAGATGATAGGAAACGCGCCGAGCACGCTCCATATGATTCTGCCGGAAGCGTACCTGACGCGAAAGAACCCGCAGAAGGAAGCGAAAGCGATTCGGGAGGCCATGAGACAGTATCTGAGCGAAGGGCTGTTCCTTGAACTGCCAGACAGCTTCCTTTATCTGGAACGGAAACTGCCCGGAGGCGATGTGCGGAAAGGGCTGATAGGCGCGGTTGATCTGGAAGCGTATTCCTGCGAGCACAACGCCGATTCACCGATCCGTGCCACGGAAGACACCGTGCCTGAGCGTCTGCCGCCGCGGATCGAAGTCCGGCGGAGCGCGCCTCTGGAAATGCCGCATATCATGGTGTTTCTGGACGATGAGCGCAAGATAGTTCTGGATAGTCTGGCTGCGAAGAAGGGGAATTTTCCCCGCGTGTACGATTTTGAACTTAACGGTGGCGGTGGGCACATCACAGGCTGGCAGATCACGGGCTATGCTCGCGAAACGCTGAAACGGGATCTGGCGGACTATGAGAATGAGACTATGAGCCGGTATCCCGGAGAGAAACCGGTCTGTTATGCCGCGGGCGACGGCAATCACAGCCTGGCGGCAGCCAAAGAATATTGGGAAGAAGAAAAGAAAATCGGATTGACAGAAGAAGAATTCCGGAAGCATCCGGCTCGTTTCTGTCTCGTTGAACTGGTCAATATCCATGACAATGCCGTTACCTTTGAACCGATCCACAAAGTCCTGTTCGGTACTGAAGCTGCGGCTTTTTTTGAAGAAGCAGCGGTATTCTGGCAGAAAGCGGGAGATGCGGTGGGACGGGGAAAAGCGATCCGGCTGATCACGGCGGCGGGGGAAAAAACGATCACGGTCCGCGGAATGACTATCGGACAGCTGATCGGAGAAGCTGAATCCTTCTGCCTGAACTACTGTAAGGCACATGGCGGAACAGTCGATTATATCCATAACGACGAAACAGCCATCAACCTGGGAAGCAGACCGGACGGAGCGGCTGTGCTGCTGCCACGTATGGAAAAAGCAGAACTGTTCCCATCGATCGTCCGTTCCGGCCCGCTTCCGAGGAAAAGCTTTTCCATTGGGCATGCGACAGAAAAACGCTATTATCTCGAGTGCAGAAAGATCAAATAAAACATTCCTGAGCACATCCGGAGAGTCCAGAAACAGTTCAGGGACAGGACAGAAATAAAGGAAGAAAACAGTTGAAGGGAAATGCGGAGATCAGAATTCCGCCGGGAGCGGAAACAATACTGCGCATGCTGAATGAAGCGGGACATGAAGCTTCCGTTGTGGGCGGCTGCGTGCGCGACGCGCTGCTCTGCCGCGTCCCACACGACTGGGACATCTGCACGTCAGCAAAGCCAACGGAGACAGTGGCTGTGTTCAGCGGACAGTTTCCAGTCATCGAAACAGGGATTCGGCACGGTACGGTGACGGTCGTTGTGGCAGGGGAACCGTTTGAAATCACAACCTATCGTATCGACGGAGCGTATGCCGATAACCGCCATCCTGACAGCGTGAGTTTTACAACATCACTGAAAGAGGACCTGGCCCGCCGCGATTTCACGATCAATGCCATGGCATACAGTCCGTCAGATGGTCTGTGCGACCCTTTTCACGGCAGAGAGGATCTTGCCGCCGGCTGGATCCGTGCTGTCGGTGATCCGGGACAGCGTTTTCACGAGGACGGCCTGCGCGTGATGCGCGCGCTTCGTTTTTCCGCGACCTATGGATTCACGATCGAACCGGCGACGAGCGCAGCTGTCCAGGCATGCAGAAATCTGCTGAAGAATCTTTCGGCTGAACGGCTGCGCGATGAGCTGTGTAAACTGTTGATGGGGAAGGATGCCGAACGCATCCTGCTCGATTACCGGGAAGTAATGGCTGTTGTGATCCCGGAACTGGAGTCCTGTTTCGGCTGCCCGCAGAACAGTCCGTGGCATGATCTGGATGTTTACAGCCATCTGGTCCGCAGTGTTGCGCTGGCGGAAGAAGACCTTATAGTCCGGCTCACCATGCTGCTGCACGATATCGGGAAACCGGCCTGCCGTTCGACCGATGAGAACGGGATCGGCCATTTCTATGGTCATGCCTCTGTGAGCGCCGCCATGGCTGATGAGATCCTGCGGAGGCTTCGCTTCGCTAATGAAACACGAGCTGCCGTAACGCAGCTCGTGAAATGGCATGATGTATGCTGTGAAAGAGAAGAAAAAGCGGTGCGACGGCAACTCAGCCGGCTCGGAGAAGAGCAGTTTCATCGGTGGATCAAAGTGCAGCGGGCTGACGTGTTCGCACAGGCGCCGAGAGAGCGGCAGAAACGGTTTGCAGAGCTTGATGAACTGGAAACACTTGCTGCCGGCATCCTCGCGGAAGAACAGCCGCTTACCCTGCGCGATCTTGCCGTAAACGGAGATGATCTGATCGCGTTGGGTATAGTGCCGGGACCGGAGCTCGGAGCTGTGCTGCAAAAGCTGCTGGACCATGTGCTGGAGGTTCCGGAAGACAACACAAAGGAAAAACTGCTCCGGATGTTATCGTAAAGATGAAAAAGGATCGTTATTGCCGCCGGAGAGACTGGTGAAATTCAGACTGCCGGAGACATGATCGGACATAGCCTGCCGGGCAAGCACCGGAAGACGCATGCGGATCGCTGAGGCGATAGATGTGTGGTTGTATTTCACATTGGTGAGCCATGGGTTGTCATCATTGGAAACGCGGGCGATGAATTCCAGCATTGAGCTCTGATACCGGGTCAGGTTCGGCAGGATCTGGTCGTAAGAACGGATCAGATAAGGGTTTCCGCAGGAATCGATGATCAGACGGTGGAACGGCATGTCGGTTTCTTTCATGCCGGGAATATCGTGGTTTTTGACACAGGTCCCAAACGCCTGAGCGAGACTGTCCAGCTTGAGGACCGTTGCATCGTCAGCATTGTAGGCGCAGAGAAAGGCCGCTTCACTCTCAATGGCGTCACGCACCTGATAAAGGCTGATCATGTCGTGAAGATTCAGCCCGAGCACAAAACTGCCCGGCTGATCAGGCCTGGTCACAACGAAGCCGAGATCTGTCAGTTCTCCGACTGCCTCAACCACGGGGGTGCGGGAGATTCCAAGCTGTGAAGCGATCTGATTGATGTTCAGCTTCGCACCGGGCAGAATCTCCAGATTGAGGATCTCTTCATACAGCATGTTCCTCACAAGATCTTTCAGCTTTGCGTCCGGATTTTGTTCCATGCTCCGCTGAAGCATATATTTATCCATAGGACTCATCCTTTTCCTGATTATTCTGAATGTCATCACTATACAACGAAAACCGGGCGGCCGCAACGATTATTCATAATTCCTCCATCCATCTTCAGAATTCTGTGATATAATACAGCTTAAATGATAAACAACAGAAAGAAAGGAAGCGCAGAGAAAGAGATGAGCATTGACAGAGTTGCTGTGAAGAACAGAGCAAAAAATCTGGTTCGTACAGCCAGACCGAGCATGCTGACAGCGGCCCTGCTGCTGGTGCTGCTGGGCGCGGTCATCAACTGGCTGTCATCACGGCTGGTGGGCCTGACAGCAAACCAGGTCAGCACGATGCTTGAAAACTATCAGGCGGGTAATATGGCGGCGGCTTATTCCGTGGTAGAACGTTCGTCTCCATCGTCAATGGAGCTTCTGCTCGATCAACTGCTCCAGCTGGCGTTCCAGATCATAGGCGTCGGATTTACCATTTTTGTTGTCAACACTGTCCGGCAGACCGGGCCGGTGTACGGAAACCTTCTTGATGGTTTCACCATGATGCCGAGGCTCCTGTTCCTTTTGATCCTGAGATATATTTTCATCGTTCTCTGGTCACTGCTGTTTATCGTTCCGGGCATCATCGCCGCTTATAAATATCGCTTTGCGGTCTATCTGATGATCGACCATCCGGAATGGTCGGCATTGGACTGCCTGCGGGAATCCAAACGCATGACACAGGGATACAAAGGACAGCTGTTTGTGTTGGATCTCTCATTCCTGTTGTGGTTGATCCTCTGCGCGCTTCCCGTTATCGGATATGCGGCACAGATCTATGTGACGCCATATAAGGAAGCGGCACATGTGTACTACTATGAGACCGTAAAGGCGGACAAGCTCGGCAGGGAAGGATTCTCATACAGCGTTTAAGAAAAAAAAGACGCAGGCTACGAAAAGAGCCTGCATCTTTTTGGCCTCAAAGCAGCGAAAACAGCTGCGGTTTCAGTTTGTATTTTACACCTGACACAAGACCCATGGCGGCGAACATGGTCACCATGGAAGAGCCTCCGTAACTGAAGAAAGGCAGGGTGATGCCGATTACGGGGGTAATGCCGATGCACATGCCGATGTTGATGAACGTCTGAAAAGCAACGGCGGCAGCGACGCCGATGCAGAGGAGCGTATCGAAAGTGCGCCCTGCGCTCAGACCGATGCGCGCGATATGAACCATAACGATCAGGAGCAGCAAGAGCACGATCAGACAGCCGACCATCCCGAATTCCTCACCGACACAGGAGAAAATAAAGTCGGTATGTTTGCCGGTGAAGACTGTATAGCGGTGGGCCGCGTCCACACCGGTAAGACGCCCGGAAGCAAGCGTCAGCTTGCTCTGTGTCGTCTGCCAGGTGATGCCCCAACCGTCGGGATCAATGGAGGGGTCATAGGGGGCGAGAAGACGCTGCTTCTGATAAGGCTTCAGAAAATACGTCCAAAGAAGCGGGATAGCCGCGGCTACGGCGGCTCCGCCGAGAGCAAACCAGTACAGCTTGACGCCGAGCGCAAAGAACATGGCAAGAAAGATCAGCAGGATGATGGCGGCGCTTCCCAGGTCCGAGGAAACAACGACGATCAGGCCGAAAACGATCACAAAATGGCCGGCCATCTGAACAACGGAAGCAAAGGCGTTGATGTCCTTATGTTCTTTCAGGTAAGTCATCTGTTTGGCTGAGACAATGATATAGATGACCTTGATGACCTCAGAAGGCTGAACGCCGATACCGGCAAAACGGATCCAGCTTTTGTTGCCGGTGCCGCTGTCCTGCCCAAACAGGATAAGAGCGACGAGAAGCAGTATATTGATGGCGCACAGAAGTTTCCATTCCCTGGCAAGCAGATCTGCGTCGATGAACGTGAACACCACAAAAGCGATCAGCCCGAGAAACAGGGAAAAGACCTGGACGATGACGCATTTGATCGAACTGTCGACCCAGCCGGAAGCTTCCATGGCAATGGTCGCGATCCGAACCATATAGATCCCAAAGAGCGAGCAGATGATACACATGATCAGGAGAAAAATATCTGCGCGTTCCCAGAACATTTTTGCGTATTTTTTAATTTTATTGATACTCAAACACCGCCCTTCCGCGGATAACGGAAAAACAAAGCCTTCAAAACAGGCAGACGGTATTCTATCATACTCTTTCCAAATATGCAATCACAGGGATATAAAATTGACAGGCGGAATGAAAAATGATAAGATACATTGATACTGAGCTGGTCGAAACAGGAAGGATCATTATGGAGAAGCAATACCTCTCCCGCAGCGAGCGGGATACGGAAGAGATCGGGGCGGCTTTTGCCGAAACACTGAAGCCGGGAACCGTCGTTGCTCTTTACGGTGAGCTTGGCGCGGGGAAAACAGCGTTTGTCCGCGGCATGGCGCCCGGGTTGGGTCTCTCCTGTAATGTATCCAGCCCCACGTTTACGATCGTCAATGAGTATTGCGGCGAGCGGGAACTGATCCATTTCGATATGTATCGCCTCTCCGGTTCAGATGAACTGTTTGAGATCGGATGGGAGGACTATCTGGCACGCGGCTCGGTGTGTGCCGTGGAGTGGAGCGAGAATGTGGAAGACGCTTTTTACGGAGATGAGATCAGAGTCACCATCGAAAAGCTTTC
>JAEEGH010014100.1_pt1 | contig 17608 bp, 17 predicted proteins | sample 9134181 | NCBI WGS metagenome assembly JAEEGH01 (sample SAMN16246544, study PRJNA631951) | gut metagenome | biome: gut microbiome; feature: rumen; material: DP-attached | host: Bos | place: Iran: Karaj | collected 2018-10
CCCAAAAGCCTTCACCATTGGGTACACCATGTATAAATAATTCCACTTTCATGGGCTGTTATCCTCTTATGTGTTTCATAATCACGTCCCATAACTTGCGTGGATAAACCTCATGACCTTCTTCAAAGGTGAGTGTTCCATCCGCTGCTTCAGAGAAATCACCTGTCTGGAAAGCCACGAAATCGAAGTTGTAAGGGGCAAACCATCTGGTGATGGGATTTTCGTTAGTAAATCGATTAAAGATATTGGGATACAAATATTTCGTCCGTTTCATCGTCTCTGGATAATTGATGCGACCAGGGCCAATGACGAAATTCGTCTCGTCTATCTTGTTGAAAATGAAAATCACTTTGTCTCGTGGACTGATTTTTGTCTTCAGTTTGTGTATTTTGTTCACATAGTTCCTGCGTGCTTCCACATCCATGCGTGGATTCGTTTTGTCAGGCTCTATCATGATGGCCCAAATTTTGCGATTGGTGCTATTGATGATAGCATTCACATATTTTGGGAAAGGTGCCTGCGGGGCACCAGGATGGAAATAATATTCCCCCGGTCCTTCCAAAATCTGGCATAAAGGTCTTCCATTGCGCATCACCTGCACCAACATGAAACTGATTCTGTCAGTAGATTGTGCGGCATCCTCACTGTTTATCATCGTGTCGAAGTTCTCACACATCTCTCTGTAGTTCTTATCGTATGCAGGACGGAATGAAGTTTCTGGTTGCACGGTGTAGCCTTTGCTTTGCAGATATCTTGTCAAGCGGATGAGCGTCATGGTTTTGCCACATGCTGGAGCACCAAACAAGATGACCAAAGGGGTCTTATAGTCTGCTATCGTTACTTTAATTTTATTGGCGTCGTTTAATTCCTCCGAACTTAATCCGTGATTATGCTCAGGTACCTGTATTGGATTTTCAGGCATCTGTTCAATCGTTTCTGTTTCATCCACGGGTGTTACAGAAGGGCGCTCTTCATTTTTCGTGTCAAAATTCAAATCTGCCATTTGGTATAATGATACAATATGATTAATAATCTTCTTTCTTAAATGCTAAATCGAAAAAGATGAAAGCGGCAATGTCAACAAGGACAGCGATGATTACCCAGAAAATGAAACCATGTCCAGCGTATTCTCCCTTCAAAAAATCCTCCCACACTTTGAACACATCAATCATTCTCTTCACCTTGGTCACTGGATTATCAGCCGTATAGATGGCTTCGTCAGCTTTGGATGAGAATTTCACGAAATCCTTGTTCTTTTTGACGGTGTTATATCCTGTGTTCAGTTTGTCACACACATCTTTGATGTCGTTGGCGTCATTCAAATCGATGGTTTCGTCATCGATGTGTTTCTTTATCAGCGCCAAATTATCATCATCGCGTTTCACTTCTTTCAAGATGTCGGCATTGGGCGACAGAATGTGTTCCATGATGTTGGTGGCTTTCGAATCTGCCAAAAGATATACTTTTGTTCGATAAGCATCGCACAATTTGTCACGATCTTGCTTCGAAGTTCCCTTGAAAGTTAATTGATCAATCTTGTCCACACCCAACAAGGCCGCCATTCTTCTCAATATGTCTTTCGATTGAGGGCCAAATCCGGGGTTAGCCTCGTTCTTGATTTCCGATTCCAGTTCTCCCAACAACACGTCAACACGATTCTTCAGTTCATTCACTTGGGCCATGGCCTGATTTTTGTTGTTTGTGTTGTTCTTAATCTGTCCCAAATAACCACGAGTTGCGGAAATGTCAGTCGTCACTTCGTCGTTGATGAGCGTACGATAGAAGAAAGTGTGCGTATTCGTCGGCATACTGCATATCAGCCAAAAAATCAGCACGATAATAATTCCACCCACCAAATGGGCTCCTCTTTTTTCCATGTATATGTTCTGATTGAGGCTGTCTACAATCATCTTTGTGCCTAATGATGCGATGATGAAAAAACCTACAGTCACAATCCAGCACATCGCCAACGGCCATGTGGATAGAAGCAAATGTAAAGACTCTGCCGTGGCCCAACAACTCACAGTTGCAAAAGCCACAAAGGCAGCCAGCCATAAAATTTTCAGATAATTTCTTTGTTCCATGATTATGTATGAAATTTGAATTAGTTATCTTTTAATCCGCTGGGGCAGACTCACAACAAGATAGATACACCTTGCCGAGAAGTCTGCGCACCATAGGCACACATTTCAAAAAGTGTATCCTTTTGTTTTTCCTTTCTTGTTTTCGAGGTTGGGGTTCGAGCGGAAATTCAACAAAATAATGTCCTTGTTCTAGAACAGACTTGCAAAATAAGTAAATTCTTTTGTACAAACCAAACAATAGATGACTTTTTTGTGAAAAAGGGGTTGATTTCGTGTGTTCAATCTCGCTAGTGACCTTGTTCTATAAAAAGATGGGACATCTTATTGATAAAAGGAGAGACTCTATGCCGAAACACAAGGGTGGTTCATGCAGCATGAATATGTGAAAGTCTTACGTCGCAAAGCTCACGAGGGTAACGACGTAAGGCTCGTGAGGGTGACGGCGTTAAGCTCACGAGCCTTGTGGAAGAAGACTGAAAGAGGGTGTGGATACTCCTTATCCCAGATAAGGATTGTACATCTTTTCCCTTCCGATGGTCGTGGAGGGACCATGCCCGCACAGCACTTTCGTCTCGTCGGGTAGGGTGGAGAGTCGCTTGAGGCTCAACATGATGGATTGATAACTGCCACCTGCCAAATCTGTACGTCCGCAACTGCCACAGAAGAGGGTGTCGCCAGAGAAGAGGACGGCATCCTTTTCGGAATAGAAGCAGATGCTGCCACGTGAATGTCCAGGAGTGGAGAGCACCTTCAACGTCGAGTTGCCGAAGGTGATTTCGCTGCCGTCGAGTAGGGAAGTGCCAAATGGAGGCAGGGGAGGGTGAGGAATGCTCATGCCAACGACGGAACGAATCTGTTCGTCCATATTCTCGTAGATGTGCAGGTCTTCGTAGTTGGCTTCGGGACGCAGGGCCAAATCACGATAAACGAAAGTGTTGCCCCACACGTGGTCGAAGTGCAGGTGCGTGTTCAAGAGGTGCTTCACCAGAAGGTCGTTTCCGGCAAGATACTTCTTGATGTCTGCCCACTCACTTTCTGTGGAGCAGCCACAATCGATGATGACAGCCTCTCCTGTTTCATCGCTTGCCACATAACAGTTCTCACCCAACGGGTTTACTTCAAAGGCTTTGATGTTCATTTCTTGTTGATGATGGTGACATGAACCACCTTTTTGGTCTTAAAATATTCTTCCTCGAAGAAATCGCTCAGTTCCCACACGGTGGAGATGTTCTTCATCGAGGCAATCTCGTTGTTGAGTTCACCACCTTTGAGGGCAATGATACCATTGGGCACCGCGTTGTGCTGCTCATGTTTGATGTTCTTTCTTGCCACCTTCATCAAATCCACCATCGGCATCACAGCACGTGTGACCACGAAGTCGTATCGCTCCTTGATTTCTTCCGCTCTTGCATGGCTGAACTTAACGTTTTTCAGGCCAATAGCCGTTGCCACTTCATTTGCTACTTTAACCTTCTTCCCGATGCTGTCCACCAAATGAAACTGCACATTGGGGAAGAGAATCGCCAAGGGAATGCCAGGGAATCCACCACCTGTTCCGAGATCCATAACGGTGGTGCCATCCTTGAAATTCACCACTTTGGCGATGCCCAAAGAGTGCAGCACATGGTGCTCGTACAGGTTCTGGATGTCCTTGCGGGAAATCACATTGATTTTGGCATTCCAGTCATTATAAAGAGCCTCAAGTTGAGCAAACTGCTCAACCTGAAGCTCTGTGAGATGAGGAAAATACTTGCTAATTATCATAGACGAGAGCATTCTCATTCATATCATTGGTGTTGTTCGCGCAGCAAGTCGTTCACGGTCTTCACGGGATTGAAGGTGCCGAGAGAAACCTCCACGAAGATGGTGTTCCAATCGCTCATGGCACCATTCCAAAGACCTGGCAATTCGAGCGCTTTGAGTTCCTTGCCATCCTTGCTCTTGCTGGAGATGAAGCCTGTTTGCGGGTCAACATATTGGGTGAGGTCGAACTTGTTGCCTTTGTAATCCTTCACAGCGCACACGAGGTCAACAGGGTTGAAATGGGTACCGTTCTGGAACATCTGCAAATATTCAGCGTTGTTCTTGTCTATCTGGCTGCTTTCGAGAATCTGCAAACTGATGGTGCCGTCCTGATTGTATGCCAAGAAAGGACCGCCACCCGGTTCGCCCACATTCTTCACCATACCGCACACGCGCATGGGGCGGTTCAGTTTCTTCTTCAGATAGATGGCGAGTTCGGCATCTTCCAAATCCTTCAGTTCAGGGTTGCGGCAGCAGAGTTCGTCGCGCAGGAAGCGGATGATTTCCTCCAGTTCTACGTGAGTGTACTTGCCGCTGTCGAGCAGTTCGAGGTACTCAAACGCTTTCTTCTGTTTGTTCACCAGCACACCTGCAATCAGTTTCTTGTATTCAACGGTCTCAGCCTTCAAACGGTCGGGAACCACGTTGTCGATATTCTTGATGAAGATAACATCGGCATCCTGTTCGTTGAGATTCTCGATGAGTGCACCATGTCCGCCAGGACGGAACAGCAGATTGCCTTTTTCGTCACGGAATGGAGTATTATCCATATTGGCAGCAAGTGTATCAGTGCTGGCTTTCTGTACAGAGAAGGAAATCTTGTACTTCACGCCATAGCGTGCCTCGTAGGCTGCCTGCTTCTCCTTGACAAGAGCTTCGAAGAGCGGCAGATGATCGGGGCTAACAGTGAAATGGAGCTTTACCTGTCCCTTGCCGTTGGCAGCATAGAGTGCACCTTCCTCAAGATGCTCCTCAAATGCCTTACGCACACCGTGAGATGAACGATGGAAAGTAAGGAGTCCCTTGGGCAGCTGTCCATAATTAAGACCCTTGGCAAGGAGAAGATTGGCTACAACAGGCTTGTACTGACCAGCAGCGATAAGGTCGTCGATGCCCTTTCCTTCATTCTTGACACAGGCTGCATCCAATTCTGGATAGAATGCAAACTGCTTGATGCCTGCAAAGAACTTCTTTTCGAAATCATTGATTGGAACTTCATAGTCAGCATCCAAGAACTCAAAGAGATTCTTGAACATACGGCTGGCAGCACCCGAAGCAGGAACGAACTTCAAAATCTGATTGTCAGCCTGCAGATATTTCTGCCAGAGGTCCTGGTAATACTTGGCAGCGTCGTCGTCGACTACGAGGATGCCATATTCTGGAGAGGCAGCTCCCTTAAGCTTCAAATAAGGGAAACCAGTTTCAAATGACTTGAGCTGGCTCTCAGCCTTCTCTACACTAATGCCACGCTTGGCAAGAACTTCAAGGTCTTCTTGTGTAAACATACGTATTATTAGATTTATGATTGTAGAATTCTACTTTTCGTGGGCAAATTTAATAACTTTTTCAATAAGTTGTACTTTTTCCCTTAAAAAAATTGATTTTTTTAGTAAAATAAAGATGAAAAAGCAATAAATAGTAAAAAAATAAAAGAATTTGTAGTATTTATGTTACAACTATAAATAAAAATGATTAACTTTGCACCGCAAGCAAGTTTGATTCTTTCCTAATAGAAAACGTAATACATGAAGATACCCAAGATCGAACAATTTACATCTGAAGAGATGACCCTCTTCCTTAACGACTACCGCATATTATATGCTGCGGTAGGTAGCAAATTTTCGGTCGAAGATTGGAAATTTATTAAATTATATATTTTAAAAGGTATAGAAGCAGGTTTCTATGGACGAGACACTCATGGAGTGCAACAACTTGTCCATACGATTGAGACTTGCCGCGTTCTCTTACAACAAGTCGGCTTAGGTCGCCGTTCCATCTTGATGGCCATGCTTTATCCACTTGCCGAGCATAAGGTCATCAGTCAAGAGGAAATGAATCGCAACTTCGGTCCTGAAGTTGTAAAACTGGTCTCCAACATGGCTAAAGTACAGCATCTTTATGCCGACCATGACAGCCTCGAGGATGAAAACTTCAGCAAGCTAATGCTTTCGTTTGCCGAAGATATACGAGTCATCATCTGCATGATTTGCGACCGATACACCCTGATGAAGGCGCTCAACCATACCCAAGACATTGATTATCGCCATAAGGTGACACAAGAATGTCGACTGCTCTATACGCCCATAGCTCACCGTCTCGGACTATATGTCATCAAAGGCGAACTCGAAGACATGGCCGTGAAGTACGACTACCGTGATGTTTACGATGACATAGCGCATCAGTTGCAGCTCACAAAGCGTTCGCGAGAGGAATATATTCAGCAATTTATCTCTCCTCTTGAAGCCAAACTGAAAGAAGTCCTTCCAGTCCCGTTCCATATCAAAGGCCGAACGAAGAGCATCTCCTCCATTTGGTCAAAGATGAAACGTCAACAGAACAGCATTGACAAAATCTACGACCTCTTTGCCATTCGTATCATCATTGATGCCGAAGGTCCCAATGAGAAGGCTTTGTGTTGGCAAGCCTACAGTATCGTGACCGACATGTATCAACCCAACCCTAAGCGATTAAGGGACTGGTTGTCGATACCCAAGTCGAACGGATACGAATCATTGCATATTACGGTTTATGGGCCAAGTGACCGTTGGGTAGAAGTGCAGATTCGAACAAAAAGGATGGACGAGATTGCCGAACGCGGTTTAGCTGCTCACTGGAAATACAAGGGCGTCAAGAGCGAAGGCAATTCGGCAGATAAACTTATTGCCTCGATACGTGAAGTGCTCGAAAGCGGCGCGCCGAAAGATGAATTGATGAAAGACTTCTCTATGGGTCTTTACGATGAAGAGGTTTTCGTCTTCACTCCCAAGGGAGAAGTTCATAAGTTCCCAAAAGGTGCAACAGTGCTCGATTTTGCGTTCAGCATCCATTCAAAACTGGGTATGCAGTGTGTCGGTGCGCGTGTAAGTGGCAGAAACGTCAAGATAAACCATCAGCTCAGCAGTGGTGAGACTGTGGAGATTCTCACCTCTTCCCAACAAACACCGAAACTCGACTGGCTGAACATCGTTAAGACCTCGAAAGCTCGCAGCCGCATCAAAGCAGGCATCAAGGAAATTGAGAATCGTGAGGCGCAGACCGGCAAGGAGATGCTTCAACGTCGATTCAAGAATAGAAAGATTGAAATCGACGAAGCCGAAATGTCGCGTGTAATCATACGACTTGGATATAAGACGCAAACTGCCTTTTATCACGATCTTTCCACAGGTGATATCTCCGTCGACGATGTTTTGAAAGAATACGAGTCAAGCCAATCACCTCAAATTCAAGGCGAGCCAGCGACTCATTCCGCAGCCGACTTTACGGCAACACCAGAGATTGTCGCTGAAAATGAAAAGAAACAAGCAGGCAACGACGTTCTTGTCATAGACCGCGACCTGAAGGGAATAGATTACAAGTTAGCAAAGTGCTGTCATCCCATTTATGGTGACGACATCGTTGGTTTTGTATCTATTGCTAGAGGCATCACTATTCATCGAGCCGACTGCTCCAACATCAAGAGTTTGGAAAAACAGTATCCCTATCGTATTCAACGAGCTCGTTGGAGTGGCAAGAGTGCAGGTCAATATTTCATCACACTTCGTGTCGTTGGAAATGATGATATAGGCATTGTGACCAATATATCATCGGTCATCAACAAAGAACCCAACACTCTACTTCGTTCGATCTCTATTGATACCGAAGGTGGCCTTTTCCAAGGTCATCTTACAGTAAGTGTCTCCGACCTGTCTTCGCTCAATATCCTTATACGCAAAATACAGTCGGTAAAAGGTGTTAAAAACGTGTCACGAACCAACTAACATTCCGCAATGATTAGCAACGAAACAATTAATTTAATATAAGTATGAAATCTAACCTCTACTATCTCCTGATCGCACTCGTTCTTGTATCCTGTTCAGGGTCGAATGGACCATCTGTTAAGCAACGTCGAGCCGAACAACTCGAAAAATTCCGCACTCAGCTTCAGACAGAACGACGAACACTGAAGGCTACCGATTCACTAATGATGGCTCTCGTGCCCCAAATTAACACCGCCAAAAGTAAAGGCTTCGTGTATGAGAAGTCACAATATGACGACCTTGGCAGGTTTCGTCCAGAAGGTTTGGATCCAAGTAAAAATCTGTTCAAGAGCTATTTGCGTTGTGCTGTTGACGATTATGGTCGCACACAACTCATTGCTACATATTGCGGTTCGAAAAGTTTTGTCGTACATCAGATTCGAATCAAAGCAAGCGACGGCACAGAAGTTACCACAAAGGCTATTGAGCCAAACGATGGAACCAACTACAGCTACGACATCAGAGGCACACATTATCAAGCTGTCACTTTCACCTATGCCGGAAAAGTCACCGAAGGAATGTCGAATGACAGCACCTTTTTGGCCAATGCCGATACCGACAACGGAGCTTTAGGATTCATTGCTCAACATGCAGATGACAGAAATCTGAAAGCCAACTATATATCTATTGACGGCAAGGAACTATTAGTTAACATCGGTCCAAAGACTCGTGAATCGATGGCTGCCACCTACGAGCTCGGTATTCTCCTACGCGAAAACACACGTCTGCAGCAGGAAAACAAGACTGCCGGTTTGAAAATCCAATATCTTGAGCAGATGATTTTGCGCAAAGAGATTGAGGAAGAAGAAGGCAATTGACGATATTTAAATACATTATTAACCTCTTAAAACTAAACACGATGGAAAAATTAATGTTAAACTACTCTGTAATTAGTGCATTCATCCAAGCTCTATTTTGGAAGATTGTAATTGCTATTGTCGTTTATATCATCGGCAAATGGGCTATCAACAAGGTCTGCAATATCAGTACCAAGATGATGGACAAGAAGGGTGTAGAAGACTCATTGCAAGGTTTCCTCGAAAGCATCATCAAAGTTGGTCTCTGGCTCTGCTTGATTATTGCCATTATCAATATCCTAGGTGTCGATACAGCAGCATTCGTCGGACTCTTTGCCGGTGCCGGTGTTGCCATCGGTATGGCTATGTCGGGCACACTTGGCAACTTCGCTGGTGGTGTGATGATTCTTCTCTTCAAACCTTATAAGGTCGGTGATTTCATTGCTGCCCAAGGTTACGAAGGCATCGTCAAGGATATTCAAATTTTCAACACTATATTAGTCACCACTGACAACAAGACCATCATCATCCCGAATGGCGGACTTTCGACCGGTTCAATGATCAACTACTCCAAACAACCTTATCGCCGTGTGGATGTTAATTTTGACTTCTGCTATGGCACCGACTATGAGAAAGTTCGCGAAGCCATTGAAAAGATTCAGAATGCGTGCCCACTCATTCTCAAAGAACCTATCGAAGGCGAACCCGTTGCTGGTCCCTGGCAAGGACTTGCCAACATGGGAGAAAGCGGTTGCACTATCGCAACACGATCCTGGTGCAAGAGCGCTGACTACTGGGCTGTAATGGGATATATGAAATACGAGGTATATCAGCAGCTCCGCAACTCCGGATTCATGTTCCCATTCAATAAACTCGATGTAACCCTCATTAAGGAATAATGCATGAATCTAATTGAGTTTCTAAATGCCAGTCCTGTGAATTATCTTGCCGTGGCTACGCTCGAAGAGCAGCTGCAGGCGGCTGGCTTCCACAAGTTCGATCCCGCAATGCCAATGCCTGACGTTAAGCCTGGAGATAAGCTTTACGTCACCAAGAATGATTCCTCGTTATATGCCTTTCGTCTGGGCTCAAAACCTCTGGGAGAAAGTGGCATACGATTGATTTGTGCCCATTGTGATTCGCCGACTTTCCGCATTAAACCCAATCCTGAAATCCTGATGGAAAAGGGTTTTGTGAAACTAAATACCGAAATCTATGGTGGAGCAATCATGAGCACATGGTTTGACCGTCCGCTTTCACTGGCTGGACGTGTGATGCTTCGCACAAGCGATCCTTTGCACCCACAAACACGCCTACTTCATATCAAGGAGCCGATTCTCATAATTCCTAACTTGGCTATCCACTTCAACCGCCAGGTCAATGATGGTGTCAAGTTGTCGAAACAAAAAGATATGCTCCCAATTTTAGGCGTAATCGACGATCAGTTATCAGCCAACGGTTTATTGCTCAATCTAATTGCATATCACCTTGATGTCACAGCCGACGACATTCTCGATTTCGACCTATATCTTTATGACACAACTCCAGCATGTGAAGTTGGGCTGCAAAAAGAGTTCATTTCGGCAGGACGTCTTGACGACTTGTCGATGGTACATGCCGGGCTGCAAGCTTTGTTAGGTACTGTAGTTGAAGGAACAAAAACCAAGGAGGTTCAGCAACAGACAATGGTGTTGGCCATCTTCGACAATGAAGAAACGGGAAGCGGCACTAAGCAAGGTGCAGGCTCACCTTTCCTGTCACAATTACTCCAACGTCTCGTAAATGCACAAAACAAGATGCTCGGCCTCGTTAGCGATCAATACGACGATTTTTACCGGATGATTGAGAATAGCTTCATGGTGAGTGCCGATAACGCACATGCCTGGCATCCTAACTATGGTGAAAAGATGGACCCGACGAATCATCCAGTTCTCGGTGGCGGACCCATCATCAAGGTAAATGCTGCACAGAAATATGCGACCGATGCCGATGGTGCTGCAGTATTCGGGGAGATTTGCCGCCGAGCAGGTGTACCCTATCAGCGTTTTGTCAATCACAGCGACATTGCCGGAGGAAGTACGCTAGGCAATATTCTCACCAGTTCTCTGCCATTCCGCGGTGTTGACATGGGCAATGGCGTATGGGGTATGCATTCTATCCGTGAGACAGGCAGCGTCAAGGACCAAGAGTATGTCATTAAGGCCTTTTCCGAATTCCTTTGGGGGTAACCTTTTGACTCTCCTCCCTTCAAACAACTTCCTATCAACAACAAAGGCATGGTTCAATAAAGAACCATGCCTTTAAGATTGTTTAGACAAATCGCAGGAAAAAACGTACCAACGAAGCGCCAATAGCGCCCAATCCGCACCAAATCCAATAGGTGTTTGGGTTACCGAACCAATGGTCTTGGGCAAAGCCAACCAATGCACCAATGACCAACACATAGAAAAGGATGCGCAGGACTTTCTGCATAATTTCAATTGGATCCATTTTGTGTAGATATTAGCTGCAGTGAAAACAGCGGGTTATTTAATCTTAAGTCGTTTACCCAATTGTAGTTTGGTATTAGCTCGAATGCCATTCAGCTTGCACAAACGATTAACTGTTGTTCCATATCGTCGAGCAATACCACCCAAAGTATCTCCCTTACGGACAACATGAATGGAGGGCGAAGACCTTCTCGAACCACTCTTTCGACTCGATGAACCTCTTGAACTAGCCAACGAACTTTTTTTGCCCTTGTTAGACTGCTCCCATTGAGCACGTTTTCGATCAAGTTTGTAGACTTGTGAACGAGGTTGGAACGTGACAAAGTCAATCAGGTCAGCAGGGTCAAGCGCAATACCCATATAACGCATCTCGAAATGCAAATGTGGGCCCGTACTACGACCAGTGCTTCCGCCAAGACCAATAGCCTGCCCAGCTTTAACATATTCATCCTGTTTGACGATATGCTTTGACAGATGACCATAGATGGTCTCAAGTCCGTTGTCATGACGAATGACATAGAAGTTTCCATATCCACGGCGGTCGCTACGGCAAATCCTGACTCTGCCATCGAAGGCAGCACGCACCGTATCGCCAATATAAAGCTTAATATCTTCGCCTTTATGCATACGTTCCTTGCGCCATCCAAAAGGCGAAGTAACCATCCCCTTGATAGGAGGATACCATCCAGAAAGATCAATATCAACATTGTTAGGAATATTGGCAGGTATCTTGCCATTCATAGGGTCGAATTTATCATTCCAATCGCTGTAAAGATCCAATTCGGGACGCAGTTCGAAGGGTTTTTCACCTTCCAAAGTATTGACGGAATCAGACATAGTATAAAAAAAACGTGCAACATCCTGTTGCTCCTGTAAAGTGCGATGAATGTCGCGATGCACCTGAGGAACCACATCTCCTTTTGCCCAAATACAGTCCGTCAAAATAAATGTCGCAACAAGCGACAAAAATATTTTAGTAAATTTCATGATGCAAAAATACGCAATCTTTTTGGAATATCCAAGAAGATTGCGTACATTTTAACTTAATTTGTCATTTAACGAGCTGATTCAATGGCTTTGACCAGTGCTTTTGACAATTGGTCAGGGCAAGATGTTGTTTTATTTCCACATCGAATACCTTTGATCTTGTCAATCACATCCTGCGCCTTTTGCCCTTTTACAAGCGACGAAATGCCCTGAAGATTACCGTGGCATCCACCCATGAATTGCACATCCTGTATGACGTCGTCATCACTCAATTCGACATGTATGAACCTCGAACATGTTCCTTCGGTCTGATACCATATGTCTTTCATAATCACTCTTGTTTAGTAAAGAAATACTTGATACGGCTGAACATTGACTTTCGGTTCTCTTCGGTAGGAATACAGTTCGTACCTTTGGAAAGTTTCTCAACAGCCTTCTTTTCATCAGACGAGAGTTTCTCAGGTACAAATACAAGAATATTCACTATCAAATCGCCTATAATGCCGGTATCCTTCGATGGCAAACCTTTTCCCTTCAAACGTAAAATCTTACCAGGCTGGGTGCCTGCCGGGACATTGATCCTCACTCGGCCATTAAGCGTAGGTATCTCTACGGGCCCACCTAAAGCAGCTGTCGGGAAGGATATGAGGCAGTTATAGACCAAGTCCTGATGGTCACGCAATAGTTCTGGATGAGGAATTTCCTCGATGTTTACTACCAGATCGCCAGGTGTACCTTTGCCTCCTGGTGCAGCATTGCCTTTCCCCTTAGCCATAAACTTCTGTCCCTCCATCACGCCCTTTGGTAAATGTATCGGAATGATATCCTCAACCTGACGGACAGTACCCGTAGCATCGGCAACTGAATGCTTTATCTTAACTTTCTTATCTACACCATTCATCACATCGTCGAGCGAAACGCGTAAAGTGATGTTGATGTCTTGACCTTTAACGGCCTGTTGGAATGGATTGAAGCCTTCCGAACCATTGCCGAAGCCAAAACCTTCGAAGCCGCTGAACGGATTGCCTGATGTAGTGTAAGTATAGGTTGTTCCACCACGAGAACGTCCTTTTGCACCAGCACCTCCGAAAAAGGCATTGAAAATATCGAATGGATCAAAATCCATTCCATTGAAATCAAAGCCTCCTGTGCTGCCACCTCCTCCGAAACCGCCATTCATACCGGCATGTCCAAACTGATCATAGCGAGCGCGTTTTTGTTCATCGCTGAGAACCGCATAAGCCTCGTTGACCTCTTTGAAGTTTTGTTCAGCGGTTTTCTGCTCTGCCTCGCTGGCTTGTTGCCATTTATCCGGGTGCCATTTTATGGCCAACTTTCGATAGGCTTTCTTTATTTCATCGGCCGTCGCTCCCTTTTGGAGACCTAAGACCTCATAATAATCTCTCTTTGCCATATAATTACATTTTCTCCTTTATTAAATTATTGACCTACGACTACTTTCGCATACCGAACCACCTTGTCATAAAGCTTGTAGCCCTTTGTAGGGCAATCGACAATTTTTCCTTTAAGTGATGGATCGGGTGCAGGAAACATAGTGATAGCTTCGTGGATCTTGTCGTCGAAGTCATCTCCAGGATTTGCAGGAATAACGGTGACCTGCTGTTGTTTAAGGTAGCCTTGAAACTTCTGCATAATCAATGTGACTCCTTCTTTCACGCTATCAATATCCTCTGCTTTGTCGATATGTTGCATTGCACGCTCCAAGTCATCAATTACAGGTAAAAGTGCCTCAATTGCTTTCTGGCTACCATATTTAATTAAATCAGCCTTTTCCTGAATAGTACGCTTGCGGAAATTGTCAAACTCTGCTGCACGATATAAAGCATCTTTCTGAAGTTGTTCAACCTTTGCCTCTAGTTCGGCAATTCGCTCTCCTGGCGTTTGCTCGTGTTGTTCTTCCTCTTCAACTTGCTTCGATTCCTGTGCATCGATGTCATTGTTGGGTTCAACTACAGTGGTATCGTCAACTTTTACCTCTTCATCGTTGAACGGTTGCTTATTTTCTTCCATAATATATATAAATTTTTGTTAATATTCGATATCGAAAGAACAGCAAATATCATGCCATGACAATTTTTCAGTTTTTTTTCTTAAAATAAGATTTTTTTTGTGAGTAGATTTCTATATTTCGAAAATAATATATATATTTGCAGCGCAATTTTGTCACACTTTCGTTTACACATTATATATTATATATGATAATCTTTCCTGAAGCCAAAATCAACATCGGCCTCAATGTTACACGTCGTCGCGAGGATGGATACCATATCCTTCAGACTCTTTTCTATCCTATCAATTGGTGCGATGCTCTCGAAATCCTTCCCATGTCGGATGCAAAGAGTGTCAATTGTATTTGTACAAATGACAACAAAGTACATTGGTATCAGACTGGAATTATTGTCGATTGCGACCCGGAACTGAATCTATGCGTGAAAGCATATCGATTGTTACAAGAACGATTCCCCGAATTGCCTGCAGTCGAAATGCATCTGGAAAAACAGATTCCCTTTGGGGCAGGACTGGGTGGAGGATCGTCTGATGGCGCACATGCTTTGCTGATGTTGCGAGAAATGTTCAGACTAAATGTTTCAGATGACGAAATTGAGACCATGGCAGCACGCATGGGCGCCGACTGTGCTTTCTTTTGCCGATGTGGCAACCAATTGAATACGGCCAACAATCATCGAAAGATGCAAGCTCAATATTGCGAAGGCATAGGCAACGAGCTTGTTCCCCATGCTTTATCTCTTCGAGGCAAATATATCGTTGTAGTAAAACCTCCCTTTGGAGTAAGCACACGCGAGGCTTATAGCGGTGTTCATCCCCAAATTCCCGAGGTTCCACTCTACGAAATGCTTTCTCGTCCACTAAACGAATGGAAAGATTGCATACACAATAATTTCGAAAATTCCGTTTTCCCACTATATCCACAACTTTACACAATCAAGCAGAACCTCTATCATCATGGAGCCATCTATGCAAGTATGTCGGGTTCTGGTTCTGCCCTCTTTGGCATCTTTGACCAAGAGCAACTCGATTGTGCAACATGGTTTGACGAAAAATATATTGTACGTGGCCACTGGGCTTTAGTGTAAACGATTGCCTAAAAAACAAAAGGAGGAATTGAATTTAATGCAATTTTTGTTATTATTGCACATTTTTTCAATAAAAAATTTGGATTTAATTGTAAAATCAATTATCTTTGCACCCGTACAACACTTTAACAAAAGAAACATTTCCTATATTAATCAACATGGGCGAAAAAGGAAAAGTAACTATTTACGACCTGGCTCAAAGACTCCATACTACGGCTTCAACGGTTTCGCGAGCCTTGCAAAATAACCCACGCATTAGCATCAAAACGCGCGAAGCGGTGCAAAAACTTGCGAAGGAATTAAACTACATTCCAGACCCTGTGGCACACCATTTGCGCACAGGCAAAGGTAATGTACTTGGTATTATAGTGCCACGTATTGACCGCAACTTTTTTGCAACCATCATATCATCATTTCAGGATCAGGCACAAAAGCATGGATTTCAAGTAATCATTGCCGCCAGCGGCGAGAGCGAAGAACAGGAATCCAATGCTATCAAAGCTATGATTGCCAAGAAAGTCGATGGCGTAGCAGTTTCCCTCTCTACTGAGACTCAGAATCCTGTCTATCCCGAAATGCTCTCACAACACAATATACCCCTCGTATATTTCGATCGTTTGCCCGACAAAGTCTCTGATTGTGACTCCGTGTGCAACGACAATTTCCAGATAGGTTATGATGCTGTAGTCCAGTTACACAAACTCGGGTGTCGTAAAATCTGTCATTTCGCTGGTCCTTTCGTTCAGCCCTCCTACTCCGACCGTTATAATGGTTATCGAAAAGCTCTCGAAGACCTTGGGCTTCCGTTCCGCGACGAATGGCTTTTCCAGAGTTCTATTACCATTGAGGCAGGTACCGAAGCCGCTCAACGTATTCTTCAGATGGAAGATCGTCCCGATGGAATCTTCTCCGCAGGTGATTTTCCAGCAATTACCGCTATCGATATCTTCCGTCGTAAAGGCATCAAGGTGCCTGACGAAATAGCCATCATCGGTGTAGCCAACGAACCTTTCGACAATTACCTCTCCACACCTTTGGCCTCGTTTGACCTGCACCAACAGCGCATTGGAGAAATGGCAGCCAAGCTGCTTCTGTCCCACCTCGGCGAAATTCCTGAGATGAAACATCCATCGCATCTCATTGTCAACCACAATTTGATATTACGCGATTCAGCTATTTAAAATTGTCAATCGACAAATAAATACTAAATAATTTTGTAAAATTCCACTAACCATTAAATTTTCATCAACATGACAAGTTTGAAAGACTTTTCTCTTGAAGGCAAAAACGCCTGGATCACCGGTGCGTCCTATGGTATCGGGTTCAACATCGCCAAGGCTTTTGTTGCCGCTGGCGTAAAGACCATTATTTTCAATGACATCAACGAAGCTGCCCTTGAGCGTGGCCTGAACAACTACAAGGAGGCTGGCATCACCAATGTCAAAGGTTATGTTTGCAACGTTACTGATGAGGTTGCTGTGGGCGAACTCGTTAAAAAAATCCACGAAGAAGTTGGCCAGATTGATATCCTCGTCAACAATGCCGGCATCATCAAACGTATCCCTATGCATGAAATGAAACGCAGCGAGTTCCAAGCTGTCATCGACGTTGACTTGGTTGCTCCTTACATTGTAGCAGCTGCTGTCATCCCTGAGATGATGGAGCGCCGCGAGGGCAAGATCATCAACATCTGCTCAATGATGTCAGAGCTCGGCCGCGAGACAGTAAGTGCATACGCAGCAGCCAAGGGTGGTCTGAAGATGCTCACCCGCAACATCTGCTCAGAGTACGGCGAGTACAATATCCAGTGCAATGGCATTGGCCCAGGTTACATCGCAACTCCACAGACCGCACCTCTCCGCGAACGTCAGCCCGATGGTAGCCGTCACCCCTTCGACAGCTTCATCTGCGCCAAGACCCCAGCCGGACGTTGGCTCAATCCTGAAGAGCTCGGTGGCCCAGCAGTATTCCTTGCTTCACATGCATCTGATGCCGTTAACGGCCACATCCTTTATGTCGATGGTGGTATTCTTGCTTACATTGGCAAACAGCCTTAATGAATCTTTTTTGACAACTTTAAGTATCAAACCCCACTGCAACCTTTCTGCAGTGGGGTTCTTTTGTTCAAATAAGACAAATCATTTTTGAAATTAAGATTTTTTCACTAACTTTGCACGCGTATAATAAATGCAAAACACAACCAACAATCAATAAACATTATTATTAATGGCAAATGTTATTAAGCTCAAAAAAGGCTTGAACATCAACCTGGAGGGCACGCCCGAAGAAAAGTATGTGAACGTCAAGGAGGCCAAA
>JAEEGH010014101.1_pt1 | contig 17606 bp, 15 predicted proteins | sample 9134181 | NCBI WGS metagenome assembly JAEEGH01 (sample SAMN16246544, study PRJNA631951) | gut metagenome | biome: gut microbiome; feature: rumen; material: DP-attached | host: Bos | place: Iran: Karaj | collected 2018-10
GAGGTAAAAGAGATATGGCAGATTCGAAAGTAGTTACAAGAGGCAGAGTCATCATCAGAACCAGCATCATCGGCATCGTGGTAAACATACTTCTGGCCGGTTTTAAAATGATCGTAGGTATGATATCCGGCTCCATCGCCATCGTTCTTGATGCAGTAAACAACTTAAGTGATGCCCTCTCATCGGTCATCACCATAATAGGAACTGCTCTTGCAGGCAAGGCTCCCGACAAAAAGCACCCTTACGGCTATGGCAGGATCGAGTATTTAAGTGCCATGATCATCTCCATCATCGTACTCTATGCAGGTATCACATCACTGGTTGAGTCCTGCAAATCAATCCTTCATCCTGAGCCTGCCCAGTACGGTACTGTTACTCTTATCATCGTAGCTGTGGCCGTTGTGGTCAAACTCCTTCTTGGTCAGTTCTTCATAAACACAGGTAAGAAGGTATCCTCAGAATCCCTGGTCGCATCAGGCACCGATGCAAGATTCGACTCCATCATTTCCGCAGCCACACTGCTGGCTGCTTTCATCTTTATATTTACACACCTCTCCGTTGAGGCATACCTCGGAGCCATCATCGCTATCATCATGATAAAGTCCGCTCTTGAAATGCTAAGAGACACTATCAGCGAGATCCTCGGAGAGCGTATTGATTCAGCGGTATCAACAGCAGTCAAGAAGACAATCGTCGATGTAGACGGAGTTCAGGGCGCCTACGATCTGATATTTTCAGACTATGGTCCCGACCGTGTAATGGCATCCGTTCACATCGAGATTCCCGACACCTTCACTGCTGACAAGATTGATGAGATAACAAGAGAAATCCAGGACAGAGTCTATGAAGAGCACAACGTGTCCATCGTATCCATCGGCATCTACTCAGTAAACACCAAGGATGACAAGATCACCGAAGTAAGAAACAACGTAAGAAAGATCGTCTCCTCCTTTGACAACGTCCTTCAGATGCACGGATTCTTTGTTGATTTTGAAAAAAAGAACATCCGCTTTGATCTGGTAATCGATTTCGTACCAAACAAAACGGATGTGTTTAAAAACGCTATAAATGCTGTAAAAGAAGCTTATCCCGACTTCGAAGTCATCGCAAACATGGACGTAAGCTACAGCGATTAAGCTTCTTCAAAGAGATAGAGTCTGGTATCGCCGGTCCTCATGATTCTGGTCTCAGGACTGTAGCCGGTTCCTGCAAAGGAGCCGCTTAGTGAGAGGCCACGGTTTTTAAGAGAAGCTCCTGTAGCTGTCTCCTTCTGCTCTTCTCCGGTGAAATTCGTAAACTTATCAATAAGGTGGTGAATGATACCATCCTGTTTAACATGTACGGGAGCCATGGTATTTACAAGGCTTCCGAAGTCCATTACGCTAAGAGGCACCACCCTGTTTGAAATATTGTAGATCTTTGAATCATCAAGGCCAAGAGTCCTTATGCACCTGTAATCACAGTTAGGAGTAGCTTTTTTCTCCACCGCAAAGGCAATGGCCTTTTTCTTATCCCTTGAAACGATCATGTATCCGTCGTCAGGGAGTCTGTAGTAATCGCCAAACTGGAAGAGTTTTCTCCACTTCTTGTAGAACTCCACCTGCTCTGAAATTATCTTTTTATCAGAGTCATTCATGTCGCAGAGATTGAGCTCATAGCCAAAGCATCCTGCTGCAGCGATTTCAAACCTTGTCTCAAGAGTTGCATTTCCAAGAGTCTGATGGTTAGGGCAGGCTGAAACATGCGCACCAACAGTACTTGCAGGATATCCGTAGCTGTATCCCCTCTGGATATCAAGCCTGCAAAAGGCATCTGTGTCATCACTTCCCCAGGTCTGTGGGAAGTAGGAAAGGATACCAAGGTCAAACCTGTTACCGCCGGCAGAACACCCCTCAAAGAGAATATCAGGGAAGCTCTCTGTCAGCTCTTTCATGATCCTGTACAGTCCGATGTAATATCTGTGCTGGAACTCGCCCTGTCTGTCCGCAGGAAGCCCTGTCGAGAAGCGGTCTGAGAATATCCTGTTCATATCCCACTTTACATAAGATATCTTTCCTGAGGAAAAGACCTTTTTCATGGAATCTATGATGTAGTCCTGAACTTCAGTCTTTGTAAGGTCAAGGTTTAACTGGAATCTTCCCTTGGAGTGGGCATGTCCCGGAACCATTACAGCCCAGTCGGGATGCGCCTTGTACAGCTCGGAATCCTCGTTTACCATCTCAGGCTCAACCCAGATTCCAAAGAGCATTCCAAGATCTGATATCTTATCTGCCAGCTCTTTTACGCCACCCGGCAGCTTTTTCTTGTTTTCTTCCCAGTCGCCCAGTGATCTGTGATCATCGTTTCTTTCGCCAAACCAGCCATCGTCCATTACAAAGAGCTCTATTCCGCACTTCTTTGCTTCTTTTGCAAGATTCAAAAGAGAGCCCTGGTTGAAGTTAAAGTAATTGGCTTCCCAGCTGTTGATGAGGATCGGGCGCTCCTTGTCGCGCCATGAGCCCCTTACCACATGCTTTCTTACAAACTCATGCATGCCCATGCTCATTCCGTTAAAGCCCTTGCCGGAATAAGCCATAACAGCTTCGGGAGACTCAAGGCTCTCTCCCTTTGAAAGTACCCAGGAAAATCCAGTTGGCTGAATACCCGTAACAAATCGGCTTATGCTGCAGCCGTTTGATGATAGGGCCTCGTAGTGATTTCCGCTGTAAATAAGATTAAAGCCGTAGCACTCTCCCTTGTTTTCATCTGCATCAGGGCTGCTGACAATAACAAAGGGATTGGATCTTGAACCGGATTCTCCGGCAGCAAGCTCTTCCGATACTACCTTGCCGGCCTTGCATAAAGACTCTGATTTACCCATTTCATAGGCCCATCTGCCGTGGAAGGATGTAAATTTAAGCCCTGTCTCATAGAAGTCAACAGAGGTGCTAAGAAGTCTCTCAACCCTTATATCGCCTTCTCCGTCGTTTGTAAGAACTGCGCTTCTTGTGATCACGTCACAGTCGGGAAATACGGTATAGATAAGATCAAGTTTAGCGCCATATCCTCTGTCGGAGAGCTTAACGATAAGCTGCTGTGCGCTGTCTGTATCGTCGTAGGAAGATGGAAGGGTCTCTAAAGCTCTTTTACCCTTTCTGATCTCATAGTCGTCAAAGAGCATATCTACCGTGGTGTTGCCATCGGGATAGGACAGCTCTATCATGGGCTCTCTGATGTCGCCCTTTCCAAAGGATGAAAACTCAAGGCCCATCATTTCCAGGCAGAGCTTTTCATGCTCATCATCATAATAGTTCATGTTGCCACCGCCGTTAAAATGCTTGGGTGCCATGGCCTGAACTGTCTTTTCAAGGAGCTCTTTATCCCTGGTCTCAAGCTCTATCTCCGTCTTGAGGCGGGCGTAGGTCTCCGAAGAAAAAATGGAGCCTCCAAAGTGAATGTGCTCAAGATGACCTGTCTCAGTCTTCCTGAAGATGTAGGATGTGTTTTTGGTCTGTAAAAGAAATATCTGTCCATCAGCGTAGATCATTGTTATCCTCCAAATGGCGCTTAGGCGCGAAGTCCGTTCATAATTATATCAATCATGCTGTTGAGGGATTGCTCATATGTAACCTGAGTTCCTGCAAGTTCCTGCGTGCTGAGGAACTTCTCGATGGCGCCCTCGATGGTAAGCTTGATTACAGGGATAGGCACGTTCTTGATAAGCCCCTTCTCCATGGCTTCTGCGAGGAGCTTCTCGGTCTCTTCCCAGTCAGTCTCGATCTTGCCGGCAATCCTGCTGTAAACAACAGGGTATTTCTCCCTGAGCTGGTAAACCTGTCTGAAGTCGATATTCCTGTAGTTGTCAGGAAGACATACAATGACCTTGGCAATCTTATCTAAAAGATCTAAGGAATCGTCCGCAATGATCTCTGCTTCCTTCTGCTTAATAGCAGCAAAGCCATAGTCAACAGTTGCGTAAAAGAGCTCGTCCTTATCATCAAACTCCTTGTATATGGTCTTTTTGCTGATGTGGAGCTTCTTGGATATGTCATCCATGGTGAACTTCATTCCCTTTTCGTTGAAAAGATCAACAACAGCATCCATTATGCTTTTTCTGATGGTATTCATGTAACGCCTCCTTTTCGACTGACCTTTTATCACTTCAAAACTTCTTTTAAAAACTCCCAGACATTTGCTGTGGATTTAACCGAGAGCCTCTCCTTGGGTGAATGGATATCATCCATGTCAGGTCCGATTGAGATGCAGTCAAGGCCACTTATCTTGTCGCTTAAGATTCCGCACTCAAGGCCTGCGTGGATTGCTTCAATCCTGGGCTCGGTGCCATACATCTTTTTGTATACTGAAACCATGTGCTCTCTGAGGTCAGAATTTGGGTTATACTTCCATCCGGGATAACGGCTGTTGATAACGGTCTCTGCTCCGTAGCCACCTGATATGAGTTCAAGCTTTCTGAGGAGATTTTCCTTGGCAGTCTCAACGCTGCTTCTTACTGACTGCTCCAGTATTACACGGTTTTCTTCTGTGCTCAGAACGCCAAGGTTAAGAGATGTCTCAACAAGTCCCTCTACGGAAGCACTCATGGCCTGTACTCCGTCAGGCATTACAGCGATGAGTGAGACCACCTTTAAGGAATCTTCTACAGTTATGGCCATCTCCTCGGTCTCAGGAAGGCTCTTTATCTCATCGATTGCAGCTGCATCTTCTGCCTTCTTGTCCTGAACGCTGATCATGACATCAGGATCTTTGATTTCGAGCTCTCCCTTGAGGTCATTAAGAGTTCCTGCAAGGCTCTTTACAAATGCTGATGCATCTTCTGCTGCCACAACAATGTCTGCTACTGCTGATGCAGGGATTGCGTTATCGGCAACACCACCGTGCATGTCGATAATTGCGAATTTCGATACGTCACTTGCTTCCAAAAGAGTTCGTGCGAGGATCACGTTGGCATTTCCTCTTCCGCACTTTATCATCTCTCCTGAGTGACCGCCCTTAAGGCCGTCAATTGTCACCTTGAGCTTTATACCCTTGAAAGCCTGCCTCTTAACAGGAAGGTATGAGTAGAATCTTGCTCCTCCTGCGCAGCTGGTGATGAACTGTCCCTCGACCTCATTGTCGATGTTGATCATCTTCCTGCCCTTGAGGTCTGAGAGGTCAATTGCATTAGCGCCTTCCATTCCGGTCTCTTCATTGGTTGTTATTACAACCTCAAGTGGCGGATGAGGAATTGTCTTTGAATCAAGAAGAGCAAGGCAGTATGCAACTGCGATACCGTCATCCCCTCCAAGGCTGGTGCCCTCTGCCCAGACATATTCTCCGTCTGTTGTGACCTTAAGGCCCTCTGTCTTCATATCAATATCTGCTTTGTCATCCTTAACTGCCACCATGTCCATGTGACCCTGAAGGATAACAGGCTCTTTATCCTCGTATCCTGCAGTTCCAGGAGCCCTCATTATTACGTTAAGCTCTTTATCCTGAATAACTTCAAGATTTCTCTCCTTTGCAAAAGATACGAGATAGTCGCTGATCTTCTGCACGTTATATGAGCCGTGCGGAATGCTGCACAGCTTCTCAAAAAATGTAAATACTTCCTTTGGCTGTAAATTCTCAAGTGCCATAGTATCGCCTCCGTTTAACATTTGATCAAATAAAAAAGGAATCTGAATTTATATCTTCAGACTCCTTAATTTTACTATTAAAAAACTATTTATTCAATAAAAGTTTCCAATAATATTATGCGATCTTCTCTTTTGCAAGCTCTGCAAGTGTCTTGAATCCATCAGGATCGTTAACTGCAAGCTCAGCAAGCATCTTTCTGTTGATGTCAACACCTGCAAGCTTGAGGCCGTGCATCATGTTGCTGTATGAAAGGCCGTTGATTCTTGCTGCAGCGTTGATACGTGTGATCCAAAGAGATCTCATATCTCTCTTCTTCTGCTTACGTCCAGCGAATGCTGAAGTAAGTGCTCTCATAACAGACTGCTTAGCAACTCTGTACTGCTTTGATCTTGCTCCTCTATAGCCCTTAGCGAGCTTAAGTACTCTATTGTGCTTCTTCTTGGCATTTAATGCGCCTTTAACTCTTGCCATCTTTAAATCCTCCTATAAATAATCAAAAATATACCTGACTTAAGTTTCTTCCTGCAAAGATTATGCGTAAGGAAGAATCTGCTTCATTGTCTTTACATTTGTAGCGTCAACAAGTCCGGCATGTCTAAGATTTCTCTTTCTCTTTGTGGACTTCTTTGTTAAGATGTGGCGCTTATACGCTTTGTTTCTCATGAGCTTTCCTGTGCCTGTAACTTTGAATCTCTTGGCAGCTGCTCTCTTTGTCTTCATCTTCAGCATTGCTATTTCCTCCTATACTCTACGCTTAGTTATGATATACGGATTTCTCTGTATTAACCTATATCATATTTATCTTTAACCAAATATTTCTGGCTAATGATCAGTTCTTTTTCTCGGCAAGGAACATGGTCATTGAACGTCCCTCAACCTTAGGCTGCTTCTCTACAACCGCAACATCAGAAAGTGCCTCTGCAAAATCTGTGAGAATGTGAACGCTGGCTCCCATGTGTGCCATCTCACGTCCGCGGAAACGAAGTGTGATCTTAACTCTGTTTCCTTTCTCAAGGAACTTCTTGGCTGCATTAACCTTAGTGTTCAGATCGTTGGTATCAATGTTGGGAGAAAGTCTGATCTCCTTGATCTCAACAGTCTTCTGTTTCTTACGAGCTTCCTTCTCTTTACGAAGCTGCTCATACTTGAACTTACCATAGTCAACTACTCTGCAAACAGGTGGCTTAGCAGTTGGAGCTATCATGACAAGGTCAACACCCTCGTCTTCTGCGATCTTCCTGGCATCCTGAATTGACATAACACCAAGCTGATCTCCCTCAATACCAATTACACGGACCTCTTTAGCTCTGATCTGTTCGTTAATAAATAACTCGCTAATGGCTTTACCCTCCAAAAATGAATAAAAAAATGGATACATTCGCAAATGTATCCACTGATGATCAATTACAGAATCCTCGCTCCGGGCTTGGATTTGAAAAGATATTAACCGCTACTGGCTTAGCCGCAGGGTGAGAGTGGATACTCTGCTTTGTTTTCAAACACTGATATAATTTAACATAACCTTCAGGTCATGTCAACACTTTTTTCTTTTTTTCGATTATACTAAACTTCAGCGCACTCTTTGGGCAAGCTTTAACACACTCGCCACACCTGATACATTCCGCGCTGTTTGGGCTCTTTATGGGATTCACGTTCATCTTGCAGGTTCTGGCACATGTTCCGCAATTCACACACGCATTTTCGTCAAAAGACATCTTGAGAAGGCTGACCTTCTGGAACAGGGAATAGAATGCTCCGAGAGGACACATATACTTGCAGAAAGGCCTGTAAACAAAGATTGAAGCCAGTATGCAGGCAATAAGTATAGTAAGCTTCCAGTTAAAGAGTGCTCCCAGTGCAGATCTTATGGATTTGTCCAGAATAACCAAGGGAATTCCTGCTTCCAGCGTTCCCACAGGGCATATATATTTGCAGAAGAACGGATCTCCTGTACCAAGACTTGTCCTGTAAAAGAACGGAAGTGCAAATACAAACAGGAAGAGGAACACATATTTAAGATATCTTAAGGGTCTGTCTGCTTTCTCCGGAATTCTGATCTTCGGTGTAGGAATCATGTAGAGAAGCTCCTCTATCAGGCCAAAGAGACAGAGCCATCCGCAGATGAGACGTCCGACAAGTAGTCCTATTGCAGCGAGATAACCAACTACATAAAAGGCAAATTTTCTTTTCCTGCCATCGAAGATGGACTGCATGGCTCCGATGGGGCATGCTCCCAAAGCCCCCGGACAGGAATAACAATTCATTCCCGGAATGCAGAAGTTCTTAAGGGGGCCTTTATAGATTGAGGCGGTAAGAAAGCCTTTGAAATAGCCATTTGTAAGGATTCCCCAACCGGCCTGGATGCCTTTTCTTATTATTTTGTGCTTCTTTAAGCCATTGTCAGCCAATTCCAATACACTCCATGCATATGCTGGTTGCTTTTTTACCTACAGTACTTGCTTCTCCCCTGCTGATGCCAAATATGCATGAAGCGATGGCAAGTAAGAGGAGGATCAGCGTCACGTAAGTCGGCAGAGTCTTTTTCATAATGACCTCTCTTATTATTCCTGTGAAAGATACATGTTGATAACATCTTCCCATTCAACGCTGGTCTTGCTTCCTATCTCAGCGTTTCCCAGGACATTGCCCTCTGAGTCCAGGAAATATGTTGTAGGAACGTACTGAAGTCCAATGTCTAACATGAGCTGTGTCGGAGCAATAAGAACAGGATAGGTGATTCCTGTATCTTCTATAATTGCTCTGGCGTCGGCAATGACGCTTTCATTATAGTTTCCGTGCAGATCATATACATCACAGGTCAGACCCACGATCTCAAAGCCTTTGTCCTTGTACCTTCTCTCAATCTCTCCCAGAGCCGGCATCTCTGAAATGCACGGTCCACAGAAGGTTCCCCAGATGTTGATCATGGTGAGCTTGTTACCTTTTACGTAATCTGCAAGCGCCACGTCATTAAGATCCAGGTCCTTGACAGTGTAGCTTGCAATTTCATCCTCGGGAGAAATGATCTCCGTGGTCTGCGCAGTAGCCTGAATCTCCACATTCCGAGTATCTGCTGTCTGCTGATCTTCGGATGGTTGTTCGCTCTTTCCGCATCCTGCCAATATGCTGATTGAAAGTGTTGCTGTAAGTAGCATAGCAGCTGCTTTCTTCATATATCCCGCCCTCCATGGTTTTGAATAATTATACCATGTTCCACTGTGGGATTCTATGAGACACTGGGGATGTTTCAGTTTGACTCATTATGAGACACCGGGGACGTTTCACTTTGACTCATTTTGAGTCAGTGGGGACGTTTCACATTGACTCATTTTTTACGTCCTCCGGAATCGGATCAGAGGAGCATTTTTCTTCATGAGTTTTTTACCTGTCAATCTGCCAAGAAAGTTCCTTCCTGCCATAAATCCAGGCTTGGAAAAAGATCTTATGCCTACTTTTTACCTGTCAATCCACCTAAAAAGCACCTCTCTGCCACAATTCAAAGCAAAGGTTTGGCCAAAGTGCCTACTTGCCTAAATCTGTGGCAAATACGCACCATATCACCTCCGGGACATGAAAAATACTCGGATGCGCCTGAATTCATCTCCCATCCCCTTTATCGAGCCCGCCTTAGTGACCGAGTGTTCATATAAATGCCGGAGTCAAAGGACAGTACGCTGGGCGCCGCCCTTTGGCGCCCGGGCAGCCTTTGACTCCGGTATTTATATGAACAATAATCTCATGGCGGCGGGCTGATAAATCAGCGAGACAGTGGGGACGTAACAGATTGACTCATTGCGCGCAATGAGTCAATCTGTTACGTCCCCAGTGACTCAAAATGAGTCAAAGTGAAACGTCCCCAGTGACTCAAAGTGAAACGTCCCCAGTGACTCACATCAATATTCTCTTTCAACCTTGTAGGTCTTGTCGTCGACAACTATGGCATCCACACCCGGAACTGAGCTAAAGAGCATCTCGTCGACGTAGTTGAATTTCTCGGGAGTCTCGCCTATCTTGAGGACTTCGATGAGGGCTCTGACTCTTGGTCCGTGGAGAGGGTTACACTCAGCGATGCAGGAGATCTTGCCCTGCCTTGCGTAGTCAAGGGCCGTCTCGTTGACACCGTCAAAGGATACGACCATGATCTCGCCATTTTGAATGTTGGGGCCGGCTGTTCTTCCGGCGCTCTCGATAGCATCAATGGCTCCGATGGCCATGTTATCGTTCTCACAGTAGACCACGTTTATGTTATCGAACCTCTTAAGAAGAGCGCCCATAACTTCTCTTCCTCTGTTCTCGGTAAAGTCTCCGCTCACCTCTGCCATAAGATCCCAGCCGTTGTCTCTTGCTGCGTTTGCAAGACCTCTGGTTCTGCCGATCTGGGCTGTTGAACCGATGTTACCCTGAATGTTAACTATGTGAAGATCCTCAGATGCGATTCCCTTGCTCTCGGTATAAGCCTTGATCCAGGCTGCCATCTTTTTCCCCTCAAGCTCAAAGTCAGAACCGACCCAGCAGGAATAAAGATTTTTATCTGCTGTGTTTACTCTTCTGTCAACAAGAATAACGGGAATGCCGGCTTCTCTGGCTTCTCCCAGCACAGTCTCCCAGCCGTCCTCCGTAGAAGGTGCAAGAACTATGTAGTCCACCTCCTGCTGGATGAACATCCTTATGGCAGTGATCTGGTTTGCCTGCTTCTGCTGACCGTTTTTGTAGATCAGATTGTAACCGGCTTCTTCCGTAAAGGCACTAAGCATTGAGTCAGTGTTTGCACTTCGCCAGTCCGATTCTGCCCCCAACTGAGAGAAGCCGACGGTAACAAGATCGTCGGCTTTTGGGGTTTCTAATATTTCTTCCGCATTTTCGGAAGGAATGCTACTCCCGCAACCGGCCAGAATAGCCGGTATCAGGAGCAGCAAAGGTATCAGTTTAAAAAATCTTTTCATGTTCCCTTAATTATCCTCAGGCCTTGATAGCTTTCTTTTTCTGAGCCATAACTACGCTCTGGATAAGAAGGAAGATGCAGAGCATTGCTGCAATGGTGATACCTGTCCACCATGCTTCATCAAGTCCTGCAGAGGCAACGATGTTCTGAATGGTGCTAAGTGAAAGAACACCAAAGAATGTTCCGATAATGTTGCCGACACCACCGGTTAAGAGTGTTCCGCCGATGATGGATGAAGCAATTGCGTTCATCTCCATACCCATGGCATGGCTTGCAGATCCTGAACCTACATGAAGGAAATATACATATCCTCCGATACCTGCCAGTGTAGAGCAGATAAGGTGTGACAGGAACTTGGTCCTTCTTACGTTTATACCCATCATTAGAGCGCTCTGCTTGTTTCCGCCAACTGCATAAAAGCTCCTTCCAAGCTTGGTCCATCTGAGCACTACAAATAATAATATCACAAGTACAAGGGCCACAATAACACCAATTTCAATATATGCGGGAACATATATGCCTTTTTTGTTGTAGGAACCAAGGAAAGGTACGTTTACACGTGTGTCCTTAAGGGCTATGAAAGCCTGATTCTCTACATTGAAAGGTGCTGTATTAACTATGGTTGTCATACCTCTTGCAAAAAACATTCCGGCGAGAGATACGATGAATGGCTGAATATCAAGTACGGCAACCAAAAAGCCTTGAACAAGTCCGTAAGCAAGTCCAATACCGATTGCTATTAGCACTGAAACCAGAAGGTTTGGAGAACTTGTTTTATCCAGATATACAGCGCAGCACATAGATACAAGAGCAACAACACCGCCCACGGAAATATCGATTCCGCCTGAGATCATTACAATACTCATACCACAGGCAGTGATGATAAGTGCCGCATTAGCATTTAGGATGTTAAAGAACATCTGAGGCTTTGAGAATCCGCCTCCCTGGAACAGCACTGCTCCGATGTACATCAGGAAGAAGATAACAATGGTGATGGTAAGAAGCAGGCTGGTATCATTCATCTTGTTAAAGATGCTTACTTTGTTTTTCTCTTTCATATCAAGCCGCCTCCTTTCTTGCAGGATTCAGCTTTTTTACAAACATCTCCATGTACTCTCTTGCCTTGGGAGCCGAGAATACAACAAGGATGATAACTACAACGGCCTTGTATGCTGCAAGCGCATCGGAAGGAACGTTGAACTTGTAAAGAGTTGTTGTAAGGAACTGGATTACGTATGCTCCAAGGATTGAAGCCCAGATGTTGAACTTACCGCCTGAAAGGGCATTACCTCCAAGGGCAACGGCAAGAATGGCATCCATCTCAATGTCTTTTGCAATAACCGAGTAGTTGATGGTTGAAAGACGGCTAACCTTGATGAGAGCTGCTACTGCTACGCAGAGTCCCAAAATTACAAATGAAAGGAACTTGATAAATGTGGGATTGATACCGTTGAGTCTTGATGAACTCTCGTTGATACCAACTGCCTGTGTGTAAAGACCAAGGTTTGTAAACTTAAGTACAAGAGCGATGATAACGATACAGATCGCTGCTATGAAAACCGTGGTCGGGATCGGTATTCCGGGGATGAATCCGCCGAAGTACGCGAACTTAGGATCCGGAACGATAGGAAGCTCGTTGTTGTTGATCCAGGCTGCAATTGATCTTCCTGCGGTAAACAGGATCAGTGTTGCGATCATGGGCTGGATCTTGAAGATTGAAACCAGCATTCCGTTGAAAGCTCCGCAGAGCATTCCTACGATACAAGCCACAAGGAAAGCAACAATGATTGGTGCCTGAATGGTATCAGGTCTTGAATTGCCTCCGCAGAGGACTCTCAGCATTGCTGAACCTGCGATCGCAATGGTTGCACCTACGGAAATATCCTGTCCGCCTGAAGCTGCAGTTACCAGCGTCATACCGATGGCAAGGATTGCAAGCTCTGAGCCGTAGTCCAGAATTGTGATAAGAGCTCCGGACTTAACGATATAGCCTGCGTTGTTAGTTACGTTTTTTATCTCGAAAAATGTCGGGTCGTTTATCAGGTTTACCACCGCCAGAAGAACAAGTGCAAGAAGCGGTATAAACAGCTGATTGGACGCTATCGTCTTTATCACGCCCAAAGCATTTCCTTTTTTATCGTTTGTCATACCTTATTCCCCTCCTGCGATAGTAGCCATGATCTTGTTCTGTGTAAGATCATCACCGGTAAGTTCTCCGACTACTTTTCTATCGCGCATTACTACTAGTCTTGAGCATGTTCTGAGCATCTCGTCGGTCTCAGATGAAATGAAGGTCACGCTCATACCTTCAGATGCCAGCTCCAGCACCAGCTTCTGGATGGCAACCTTGGTTCCTACGTCGATACCTCTTGTAGGCTCGTCGAGGATCAGGTACTCAGGATGCATAAGAAGCCATCTTGCAAGGATAACCTTCTGCTGGTTTCCGCCTGAGAGTGCCTTTATGGGCTTATCTGCAGATGGTGTCTTGATGTTGAGCTTCTCGATGAATTCATCTGCAAAGGCATTGGCCTGAGCTTTTGAAAACGGCTTAAAGAATCCTGTCAAAACCTGAAGCGCAAGGATTATGTTCTCCCTTACGGAAAGGTCTCCTATTATTCCATCTACCTTTCTGTCTTCAGGCAGGTAAGCGATACCGTTTCTCATGGCATCAATAGGCTTATTTATCTTGACATCCTTGCCATGAACCTTGACCTTACCTCCAAGGATTCTGTCAGCTCCGAAGATTGCTCTTACGCACTCGCTTCGGCCTGAACCAAGAAGTCCCGTAAAGCCGTTGACTTCACCTTTTTTGATAAAGAAATCAAAAGGCTTTATTCCGGCATCGGACTGAAGGTCCTTTGCTTCGAACACGATCTCTCCAGCATCTTTTCCTTTGTATTCATTCGTCTCTCCTTTTATATCTGAAAGATCATCCATTTCTTTACCAAGCATCTTGGCAACAAGCTGAACTCTCGGAAGATCCTTGATCTCATATTCACCTACAAGCTGTCCGTCTCTAAGAACAGTGATCTTGTCACACACCTCATATACCTGGTCAAGGAAGTGTGTTACGAAGATGATTCCTACTCCCATCTGCTTAAGATCCCTCATGAGGCCAAAGAGCTTTTCAACCTCCTGCTCGTCAAGAGATGATGTGGGCTCATCCAATATAAGAACTTTACAATCCATATCCACCGCTCTTGCGATCGCTACCATCTGCTGAACTGCGATGGAACAATTGGAGAGCTGCTGAGTTGCCCTGGCCGGAATATCCAGTGACTGAAGGAGTTTGTCTGCATCAGCATTTATCTGCTTCCAGTTTGTAAGAACTCCCTCGCCTCTTCCGATGAACATATTCTCAGCGACAGTGAGATTTGGACAAAGAGTGATTTCCTGATAAACCGTGCTTATTCCAAGATTCTGTGCATCCTGAGGTGAATGGATCGCTACTGCCTTCCCCTCAAGTTCTATATTCCCCGCATCCTTGGGATAAACACCTGTAAGTACTTTTATAAGCGTTGATTTTCCTGCACCGTTTTCCCCCATCAGCGCATGTATCTCTCCCTTGTTAAGGGTGAAATCCACATTCTGAAGCGCACGGACGCCAGGGAATGATTTAACAATGCCACGCATTTTTAGTAATGTGGTTTCATTCATTGGCTGCTCCTCATTTCTTTAAAAAAGACGCAGCAGACAACGCCGCTGCGCCTTTCATTACTATTTTTAGATGCCGTAATTATCAACATCGTCCTGTGTAATTGTTGTAGCATCGAAGCCCTTCTCGTCCATGATGATGGTCTTCTGTGAAAGTGTCTCACCTGCCTCAAGCTTCTTGATGATGTCATCGATGTAGCTTGACTGGAAAGGATTGCACTGTCCGTCGTAGTTCCAGTTCTGAGCAAGGAGCTCTTCAAGTGCCCACTTGTTGCAGTCAAATCCCATAACTACTACGTCCTTGCCAACACCGTGAGAGATACCTGCTGCGTCAAGAGCTGCAACAGCGCCCTTAGCCATATCGTCGTTCTCTGCATAGATTACGTTGAAAGGTGTTCCTGCGTCGATAACTGACTGAACGATCTGCTGTGCCTTCTCTGCGTTCCACTCAGCTGTCTGCTGCTTAACGATGTTCCAGTTGGACTCTGCAGCAACCTTAGTATCAAGAGCGCCTGATCTTCCCTGCTGAGCAGCTGATCCCATAACACCCTGAATGTGGATTACGTTGTACTCTGAAAGGTTCTGTCCAGCGAGCCAGTCAACAGCTGTCTGTCCCTCTTTAGCCATATCGGAAACGATAGAAGCCTCATAGAGTGAAGGATCAGCATCGATTGTACGGTCGAAAAGGATAACCTTTACGCCTGCTGCCTGTGCATCTTTAAGAACTGAATCCCAGCCTGCTGTATCAGCTGCTGAAAGAAGAAGGTAATCAACTTCGTCCTGGATAAAGTTCTGAGCGTACTGGATCTGCTCGTCGTTCTTTAAGCTGTAAGCAAATGATGCTTCGTAGCCGTTAGCCTCTGTAAATTTAGCCTTAAGGTCAGCGTCGTTAGCTGTACGATAACCTGACTCGTTAGGATCGTTGTTGATGATACCAACTTTGATCTTTCCGCCTGATGCTGCAGGAGCTGAGCCTGAGCTTGCAGGTGCTGCGCCGCCACATGCTACAAGACCTAAGGTCATTGCAGATGCCATAAGAACTGCCAATACTTTCTTCATCATAATTTTTCCTCCTAGAATGGATGTATGTGTAAGGACCATTCCTTACTAACTACAATTCTAGAGAAAAACCATAAAATTCCCATTAAATAAACAAAGAAAAAGAGTTGAATATTTTATTTATTTTTTATTCAGTTTCAATTTTCTACGATTTCGGTTGATTTTTTCGGCAGACGGATCACAACTCTGGTGCCCTTGTCATATTCCGACTCGATACTGATACCGTATTCTTCCCCGTAAAAGAGCTTTATGCGCTCATTTACGTTATACAGTCCGTAAATTTTGACATCCCCGGGATTCTTGCCGGACAGGCCTTCTGTTATCTGAGCAAGGCGCTCACTATCCATGCCGATTCCGTCATCGGTGACAATGATCCTGTAATCATTATCGCCTTCCTCTCCGGTTATGGTGATCTTACCTCCGCCCCTTCTGTTCTTGATGCCGTGATAAAGAGCATTCTCAACAATAGGCTGAATAGTAATCTTGGGGATTTCATACTCAAAAAGCTCCTCAGGAACCTCAATCTCATAGCTTAAGATATCCTGATATCTTATCTGCTGGATCTCTAGATAGCTCCTGGCGTGGGATAATTCCTCACGCACTCTTACAAGCTCTTTTCCCTTATTAAGAGAAGACCTGAAGAACTCGGAAAGAGAGCCGACCATCTTAACAACCTGCTTCTGATTTCCGGCCTCTGCAGACCAGACAATGGCATCCAAGGTGTTGTACAAAAAGTGAGGATTTATCTGGGCCTGAAGAAGTTCAAACTCGGCCTTACGAAGCTGCTTCTGCTCTCTTGTAACCTGCTCCTCGATGGGGCGTGTGATCCACAGTGGTCCTACGATGGAAACGACTATGATAGCCACTGCGATAAAGGCAAATATACCTATGGAAACCTTGATGGTATTTAAGTAGAACTGACGGTTCTGGGCCTGAGCGTTCTGAATCTGACGGTTCTCATAATAGATGTACTCGTTGATGGTCTCCTGCAAAAGAGCTGTCACTATCTGAACGTCGTTCTCCCAGATCAGCATGTTTGCCTCATACCTATCGTCATAATCTAAGTTCTCTGTGATGTTGTCAATGTAGCCCTGAAGGTTGTTTAGATACTTATCCGCACTCTGAAGTCTCTTTCTGTTATCAGGTGTATCTGTAACATCCTTCAAGCTGTCAACAACTCCGCGGGCATCAGAAAGAAGCTGCGGAATCTTGGAATCCGCAGGGGCAACGTTACCCACTATCAAAAGATATGTCTCATAGTCGAAGTCGTTTTTGAAATCCAGGGAAAACTCCGAAGCCACCACAACAGAGTTGAGCATGTCGTCGTAGCGCACGCTCAGCTTCCAGAGGTTGTAGAAGGCAAAGACCATGAACACGATATTGGGCAAAAGAAGTATCAGATATGATATTCGGATCTGAGTGGCCAGACGGGACTTATTCCGCTTTCGGCCTTCTTTGGAAGCCGTACTCATTCTTCATCCTCCGCACGTCCTTTTCCCCTGTACTGGGTCGTGGTCATGCCCGTAGTCTTTTTGAACAGATAGGAGAAATAATGCGGATCCTTGTAACCCACCATAGCCCCTATCTCGTTGCTCTTTCTTGATGTGGAAAGAAGCAGCTCTTTTGCCTTATCAAGACGGTAATCCGTGAGGTACTTGATGAAGGTCTGGCCCATCTCCTGTCTGAATACCGCGCTCAAGTGATTGGGTGAGAAATTAACGTGAGCTGCCAGCGTGTTAAGGGATAGCTCCTCGTCGCTGTAGTGCTGGTCAATATAAGAGATGACCTCGCCAATGACCTCGCGGTAGTGGCTCTGTGAGCTGCGCTTTCTAAGAGCGATGGCCTTTTTGAGAATGCTGACAAGGTAATCGTAAGTAGTCTTTTCATCAGAAAGCATGTCTGACTGAGGAACCTGGGCATCAACTTCCTCTTTGGAAAGTCCCAGTTCGTTCATGACAAAGTCAGACACCGTGAAATAGATGTCCATGGAAATGTACTGTCTTAGCATAGTTGAACGGATCGCATTCTTGCCCATGCCCTTAAAAAATTCGTCCAGGAAGAACTCGGTCTCGGACTCATCTCCCATCCTGAGGAACTCTTTAACAAGCCTTCTGTCAATGTGTCTTGGGTCGATTTCCGAGAGGATGACATCGTCTCTCTGGGAGTGAAGTCCCTCTTCTGAGCCGAAGAGGAAGTCGCTTTCGCTTGTCAGGTACTGGTGAGCGTAGGCTCTGTTTGCCCAGGTAAAAGAGCTTGGGATGTCCGAAATTCTCTCGACGACCTGACCCACACCTCCGAAATATCTGATGTGCGGATAGGAGGAAAAGAGCTCTTT
>JAEEGH010014102.1_pt1 | contig 17606 bp, 19 predicted proteins | sample 9134181 | NCBI WGS metagenome assembly JAEEGH01 (sample SAMN16246544, study PRJNA631951) | gut metagenome | biome: gut microbiome; feature: rumen; material: DP-attached | host: Bos | place: Iran: Karaj | collected 2018-10
TTGAGTAATCACATGGCGCTTATAGAGTTCCAAGCATCCGTGAATCGCCATCTCTGCCATGACCACGGCGGCTTCGTCATAGTCATAATCTCGCGGAAGGATTTGCGAGAACGATACCGAGTGGCTTTTGCTTCGGTATTTTTTAATGTCGCTCATCAGACAGGTCTCACGTCCCCAAGCATGGTCGATCAGAAGTTCAGCGTCGACACCGAAGGATTTATATAGCAGCGATTGATCTGCTTCCGCGATCCCACGCATGGTAAAGATACCGTATCGGCTCAGTCGCTGTGCTTTGCCCTTTGCGATCCCCCAAAAGTCGGTCAGCGGTTGATGATCCCATAGCTGCTCTTTGAACAATTCCTCGGTCAGGTAGCCAATGTGATCCCTCGCTTTCTTTGCGGTCAGGTCAAGGGCAATCTTCGCAAGATAGAGGTTGGTGCCGATTCCTGCGGTCGTCGGGACGTGCAGCTTATCAGCGATCTCGTTCATAAGAAACTTTGCAAACTCCTTTGCGTTCATCTTATAGATGTGCAGATAGTTCGTAATATCCAAGAACGCTTCGTCGATTGAGTAAACGTGAATGTCCTCCGGCGCGATGTAGTTTAGGTAGAGCGCATAGATGTCGGCACAGTAGTCCACATATAACTGCATCCGGGGCAGCGCGATCTCGTACTTAATGTTTCCCGGAATGTCCGAGAGCCGGCAACGGTTATGAACACCAAGCGATTTTAAGTGGGGAGAGATAGCCAAGCAGAGAGCGTTTTTACCGCGAGCAGGATCGGCGACAACGAGATTCGTTTCAAAGGGGTTTAACCCGCGTTCCGCACACTCAATAGATGCGTAAAAGCACTTGCCGTCGATGCACAGATACGTTCGTTCTTTCGGCGTTTCCATTGTCGCTCCTCCTTTCAACGATTCTTTGTCTCTTTTAGTTCGCCTGTTTACGCAACCACTCAATGAGATCAACGGGGCAGTTATCCAACTGTTCGGTTTCGATACGACATTGCCCGTCGTTTCCGCTCTTGCAATCATCGCATTTAGCGGCATAAATGAAATCTGCAATCTCAGTCTTGAAAAGGTTTGCGAATTCTTCATCGCTCATTTGTATGAGCTTACACATAAAGGCTTGTCGGTTAGTCATATCATTCGCCTCCGTTTCTTATAGGGAAAGGTTTGCATCAAAATGTTTATAGACACCGATCGCTACGCCCTGAATGGCAAGTCGCCGTTCGGTCAAATCAATGACTTGCACATCAAACGCATCGTTTTCAGGTACTAGTTCCACGATGTTCTTTTCAGGGATTGGGTGATACCGCTTTAAAGTGGCGGTTTCATCGTCCACAAGGGCAACAACGATCTGACCGGGTTCAGCCGTTGGCTGTTGACGAATGATAACGAGATCGCCGGTGTCGATCCCTGCGTTAATCATGGAATGTCCTTCCGCGCGCAGAATAAACACGTTGTCACCCGACCCGATCCAACTGCGGGGAAGCCGGACATACTCATCTATGTTTTCCTCCGCAAGCAAGGGAAGACCGCAGGAGATAGAGCCGACAGTTGGAACCGGTCGCGTCGGTTCGGATGCTTTCTTATCCTGCACGGTCGCCATCATGCGCGTGCCATTCCGGTCAATAAGCCCTTCGTTCTTCATTGCTTGAATGTATCTCCATGCGGAAGCTGACGACATATTCATGTGCGCGGCAATCTCTTTCAAAGTAGGCGCGGCACCGTACTTATCTTGATACTGCTGAATATACTCCTGCATGAGTGGATATAGTTCACGGCGCTGGTGTTGCATATTGAACCTCCTGCATTTCTAAATGAAAAATAATTTTCACTTCGCTTGATGGCTTTATTATAGCATCGAATTTGCAGGATGCAAGAACTTTATTTTTCACTTAGAACCCAAAGTCCAATTATACGGACTTTGATAGCAAAAATATTAGATGATATGTACCGTTTTTAGTGCAAGCATTTCAACAAGAGAAGTCCTCTTGCAAAGTCATTCCCAACATGGTATTGTATTGATGTTGGTAGCAATGCTATAATGCAGTTCAAATAAATGAGGACAAATCAATGGGATCTTCGGAAACGGAATCATATAAAGAGAAACTCAAACGGCTATATTTTGAGCAAAAGAAAACGCTCGATTTGTTTTTAGAACGAGGAGCAATCTCAAAAGCTCAATACGATAAAAGTCTCGGCGATCTAACTGCCAAGATGAAGATTGATGAATTGATTAAAGTATAGATTACCATTTAACAGAAAAAACCATGTGCGGACGATACTATTTGGATGATGAAATACAAGATGATCGCCTTGCAAAACAGATGAAGCAGGCAATCGACATATCGACAAAGATCTGTGCGAACATGAAGACTTCGGGGGAGATTCGTCCAACGGATATTGCCCCCGTGATAGCGCCTTCGCGTATCACTCGTAAGATGAGTGCGTTCCCCATGCAGTGGGGATTCAATCATCCAAAAAGAGGGATGCTTGTTTTCAATACCCGAATGGAAACGGCACCGGAAAAGGATTTGTTTGTTACCAGCGTGGACGATCGCAGATGTTTGATCCCTGCGTCCTGCTATTACGAGTGGAAAAAGATCGACCGAAACAAGAAAGAACGCTATGCTTTTTATGCGGAAAATCATGAGCCACTTTATCTTGCCGGGTTGTATATTCGCACATCGGACGAACAGCGGTTACCGTGTTTTTCGATCTTGACGCAGGATGCAGAAAAAAGCATCAAGGAGATTCATCCGCGTATGCCGGTGATCGTGCCGTACAGCCGCGCCGAAGAATGGCTGTCACCAGATACAAACTTCCATGATTTCATCTATAACCTGTTTGTTCCGTTGGAAGCGAGGGCTTCTGAATGAGCGAACCATTTGTAACGATTGATTTGCACGGAATGAAGCAGGATCAGGCGGTTCGTGTCATTGACCGCGCACTTTTACGAACGGATGGCGTCTATCAAATTCGGCTGATACATGGCTATCACAGCGGTGACAGTTTGAAAACCATGATCGGCTACCGCTATCGGAACCATCCGAAAGTGAAGCGAATCAAACAGGGGGACAATCCGGGGATCACCGTTCTCGTACTGAAGGAGCTTTTTTGAAATGGAGCCGAGATTCAAGCATACCAAACGACCGGGCTTTCTGCTTGGCTTCATAGACTTCTTTACGGCGGGACTGTTCTTCCTCCTCTATATGCCTCTCGGCGGGCTGCAAAAGGAGCTGGAGGATATCCTCGGACACAAGGTACGACCGTATTGGCAGGCGTATCTATTGGGCATTCCGACGCTGTTCATCTACACATTGGTATGGATGGCGAACATATCCGAGGATCTGAAAGCGAAAGCCGAGGAACTTGGGATCGAAGCGCCGCATACCTCATGGAAGCACATGTTTTGGTGGAATATGCTCGGCTGTCTCTGCTGTGGGCCGATGATCGCAACGCATAGATTCTTCAGAACACTGAACCAAATTGAGATCAAGTTTAATCAATAGAGCGAGGAGTATAGGATGCTTGACATTTTTACAGTATCTTTCTTTGGGCATCGTGAAATAGATAGATTCCGAGAAGTCGAGAGACAAGTGGAGTCGCTTGTCCTTAAGCTCATTGATGAAAAAGACTATGTAGATTTCCTTGTAGGTAGAAACGGAGAGTTTGATCAGATTGCAGCAACGATAGTTCGCCGCGTGAAAGAATACTATCGCGGGAACAGCTCTTTGATTTGGGTTATGCCGTATGAGACGACTGAATATCGGGAAAACAAGAAGGCATACGACCAATACTATGATGAAGTTGAGACCTGCCCGGAATCCGACGGTTCATTCCCAAAAGCAGCATATCAAATACGGAATCGCAGTATGGTCGATAGGTCTGATCTCGTTATCTTCTATGTTACCCATACTCATGGTGGGGCTTTCCAAACTATGCAGTATGCGAAAAGCATAGGCAAGTCATGTATTAACATCTCTGATCTGCTTTAGTCAATCCTCAAGAAAACTCCTTGTGACCCTGCAGCCACAAGGAGATTATTTAATTTCCGATAGATTTCAGAAGTCTATTTCGACTTTAAGCATTAGTTTTTCCAGTTCTTTCAAATACAATCCACTTCTCAGGTGATATGTCCCGATGTTTTTCCTTTGCAAGCGCAATCACATCCATAGCCGAAAGATTATTGCCTTTCGCCCAATTATTAGCTTCTGTTAGAGATATAACAAAAGCATCATTTAGCAGATACGGATGACCGTAAAGGTATTGTATGAGTTTAGTTTTCTTCATTATGCTTGCCTCGAAAGAATAGACATCTTTAGAAGCTCTTTTGTGACATATAGATTCAAACAAATTGTGGTTTTTCGTTGCAATAGATAGTCTTCACTGTTTTTTTCTCCCATAACGACATTCCGTGAAGAAATCAACCTTCTTGTTCCAATGCTCACGAATATGACCCGCTAATTCTTGAAGATGATCCTTATCCACATGGACGTATTCGCTCTCAAATTCGTACGGGTATTTCTGGTAGATTTCCTCTGCGGTATATAGACCCAAGCCAAGCATTATCGCGTCAAGGATACCCCATATTTCAAACCGCATGGGAACCTTCAGATAAGTACCGCGCTCTGTCTTTGTCTTTTCGATCAAAGAAAGAACTTCCATGTATTTTTCAAGATGAGTACAGATCCTTGCCATTTTGGAAATGCGTTCCTGCAATAAAGCATCATCATTGTTCGCATGAGCAGATTCTTCAATGCGGTCTATCAGTGTATTGAACCGTTGTACTGTCTCAGCGTATCTTGCGTCATTCCACCCTTTCAAGTGCTGCAAAGTCAAATACGGTTCGGGTTCCTCGTCCCCTAATGGTGCAAAGGTATAGAACTCGCTTGGTTCCGTTTTATGCCGATAAATCTTCATGGAATCAACGACTTCCAGATCCTTTTCATGGATCTCTCCGAAGAAGTGTTCCGGCAACCCAAAGAATTTGCTCAATGCGGTTCGTCTTGCGGGGGAGGGGTTACGAACTCCTCTTTCCCACAAAGATATGGTTTGGCGTGTTACGCCGATTCGATCTGCAAGTTCTGACATGGAGACGTTACATCTTTCACGAATACATTTGATTCCGTTCATAATAGGATTCCTTTCTTGTGCTATACATATAGAGTACAGAGTGTTTACAGATCGCGGGAAGATGTAACTTTTGCGAGTTTTACATAAAAATGTGCTTTCAAAGCGTAACCTCTTGCCGTGTGTGCCTTGCCATGTTCCAGAACTGATCAGCGGAGATTAAAGTAAAGTCGCGGTCAAGGTCGATGTCATTATGCTGCCTCATGACATTCAGAATTACACCGATGGCTAAAAGATGCTTGCAAAGACCGGCATAGGGGCATTCGCAATATGCTTCCTGAATCATATTGTCATGGAGTGAGAAATCAAGCTCATACCAGCGAGATCCGTGAATAAATGCTTTACCTTCTCCGTTGCGAACCGAAATGTACCCGATACGTCCGGAACGGCAAATGTCGATAGCACGATCAAATACAGCGGGATCAACGCTCTCAGCTGTACTCGGGTCATCCAGCGGAATCTCATATCCATCACCAAAGACAACCTCGTTTTCCGGATGATCCTCGTCATTGCGCGGGGGAAGGACCCACTTACGGAAGTCCTCAGGCATAGGCGCGTCTGCATCATAGGAGAGCATCATATTCCCTTTAGGAGCATAGGTGCCGTGGATCGGCGTCTGCGCAAGTGAGATGACCTTCTGATAATCTGCAACACGAATTCGGAACTTGGTAGTTACGGACTCAACAAGCCCGACTTCGTCTTCCAACTTGCCTGAAACAAACACTCGGTCACCGGGTTTTAGGTCGAATTGGTCATTATAGTAGGTCAGAGGGCGGTTCATGCGATCAAAACTGATCGACACCAAAGATCGTATCGGAGCCGTTACGGTGACGGTACTCGACGGCTTATTGACCATCGGCTTTGTATCATCCTGTCCAAATCCAACTATACGCATTATTGCCATACCTCCATGTACAAATTGTTCGTTTGTTTTCCTAACCACTGAGAAACGCTCATCGGACAGCCGGATAATCCATTTGCTTCCATGATGCAAATACCATGATTTTCCAACTGACAACTGCTGCAAATAGCAGACGAAATATCTTCCTCGATATATCCGTCCAAATAGAAGGCAAGTTCATCATCGGACATTTCGTCCATCTTCTTCATCAGAGCTTCTCTGTTTGTCATTTACTTTACCTCCTTACGCACTTGCGCTTCCAGATAAGCCAATCACAAAATACAACCCCCATACAAGCAGAACAAGGATGGTCTTTACAATCCAATGCATCTTGCGATTACGGATGATCAGGATTGTTGCGGGGAGAGGAAAGATGAAAAGCCATCCCATAACCCACCAGAACGTATGGCGCTTTTTCTTTTGAACAGGGACATATTCATATCGGACTTGTTGCGCAATAGGTTTCTGTGCCTGCTCTGATTGAGCGCGGAGACGCCCTTTTTCAAAGAGATACCCTTCTCGTTCAGAATCAATCTTTTCCGCTTGCTGATTGCTGCTTTCGATCAAAGTGGTCATTCCGCAGTATTCGCAAACAGCTTGCTGTGCTTTGGGATCTATTTGCAACGGTGCGCCGCAATGTGGGCAGATTGTTTTCAACAGTTTCATTTTGCCCTCCCTTTTCTTTTCCTGACAATATTTTACCAACAGGTAAGTCCAAAAGTCCTCCCTTACCCTCTTGCATTATTCGGATTATTTGGTAAAATAGAGATGTATAACGATTTATGGGGGTTTTATGGAAGCAAAGGGTAGTTACAGACTTCGTTTGCTTTATCTGGCAAAAGTCCTTATGGAAAACACAGATGAAGCCCATGCGCTGGAAATCTCACAGATCAATTCTCTTTTGGCGGAATATGGAATAACAGCCAATCGAAAGACACTCTACATGGACTTTGAGGATCTTCGTTCATTTGGCATGGATATAATCTCGGAGAAGTTAAAAGACAACCGAGTGCAATATCACATAGGGCAACGAAGATTTGAGTTGCCTGAGTTAAAACTCCTTGTGGATTCCGTGCAATCTGCAAAGTTCCTCTCTGTTCGTAAATCGAACGATCTTATCAAAAAAATAGAATCATTAGGCAGCAAGTACGAGGCAAAACACTTACAAAGACAAGTGTATATTTCCGGTCGTGTGAAATCGATGAATGAGAAGATCTATTACAATGTCGATCTTCTCCATGAAGCCATTAACGCAAACAAACAGATTCGCTTTCTTTACTATCAATGGAATGTGAAGAAGAAAATGGAACTGAAGAATAACGGAGAAGAATATCAGGTTAGTCCTTGGGGGCTGATGTGGGATGATGAAAATTATTACCTTGTTGCTTTCGACGCCAAGGAAGAACAGATAAAGCACTTTCGCGTTGATAAGATGCTCAATATCACCATGACAGATGAACAACGCATTGGTAACAAGGCATTCAAGGAGTTTGACCTACCGAAGTACACAAAGAGTTTGTTCGGGATGTTTGGCGGTGAACCGACAACCGTAACTCTCGAAGGACGAAATGATTTGGTTGGCGTTGTGATTGATCGATTCGGTGATGATGTATCAATCAAGCCGGTTGACGACGATCACTTTATTGCAACAGTGAATGTCGCGGTTAGCCGTCAATTCCTCGGTTGGGTATTTGCAATCGGAGACGGCATGCGTATTACTGCACCTGAATCTGTTGTGAGTTTAATGCAAGAAGAAGCAAATAAGCTCACTGAAAAATACGCTAAGTAAAAGAGTCCTTAGGAGAATACATGGAGCAGCAGGTCAAGTCGAAAAAGAGAGTAGCGGATCATGGCGAGGTGTTCACGGCGGAACGTGAAGTGAACGCCATGTTGGATTTGGTCAAAAGTGAGACGGAGCGCATCGAAAGCCGGTTCTTGGAGCCTGCCTGCGGGAACGGGAACTTCCTTGCGGAGATCCTGCGCCGGAAGCTCACCGTGGTCAAGCGCGTGTACGGCAAGAATGCGGCGGATTATGAGAAATGGTCCATTATCGCGCTGATGAACATCTACGGCGTCGAGCTTCTGAATGACAACGCCGCCGAGTGTCGGGATCGCCTCTTTGATATCTGGAACGAAGCCTATACCACCGCCTGCAAAAAGGACGCCAATGACGAATGCCGCAGGGCAGCACGGTTCGTGCTTGAAAAGAACATCCTTTGCGGCAACGCCCTTTCGCTGAAAAAGGTGGACGCAAACGGGCAGGACACCGGCGAACCGATTATCTTTGCAGAGTGGACGTTCATTGTCGGCAGCAAGGTCAAGCGCCGTGACTTCCGTCTGGACGTACTGTTGGAGGAAAACCCGGACAAGGAGAACTATTCCATGCAGATGTCGCTGTTCGGAGATACGGTAACCGATACGGAAAACTGGATGATCGACCCGGAGACGAACAAGCCGACGCCGAAGCCCATACGGGAGTTTGAACCAAAGGATTACAGGAGGATTTGGGAAGATGCCTAACGATCTCTATACCGGCTTATATAACCCGGACGTGCTCTCCTGCCTGGCAAACCTATCCAGCGACGAGGTCTTCACCCCGCCGGAAGTGGCGAACGCCATGCTCGATCTGTTGCCGCAGGAACTGTTTGAAGATCCCAATACCACGTTCTTGGATCCCGCCTGCAAAAGCGGCGTGTTCCTTCGAGAGATTGCAAAGCGCTTAATCAAAGGGTTAGAGCCGAAGATCCCCGATCTTCAGCAGCGCCTTGATCACATTTTTCATAAGCAGCTTTTTGGGATTGCCATCACTGAGCTAACAAGTTTGCTTGCAAGAAGAAGTACTTATTGTAGTAAATATCCGAACGGCACATATTCTGTAAGCAAGTTCAATTCTGCAGAAGGAAATGTACGGTTTCGCCGAATTGAACATCGTTGGAAAGATGGTCGTTGCGTTTTTTGCGGAGCATCACAAGATCAATACGACCGCGATTCTTCACTTGAAACACATTCATATGAGTTCATCCATACTTCAAAGCCACAGGAGATTTTCAAAATGAATTTTGATGTCATCATCAGTAATCCCCCTTACCAACTTAGCACAGGGCAAGGTCAATCTCAAGCTTTGCCGCTTTACCATCGGTTTATCGAGCAAGCGATAAAGCTTAATCCTCAGTATATGCTGATGATTACTCCATCCAGATGGTTTGCTGGAGGAATGGGCTTGGATTCTTTCAGAACGACCATGTTAAAAGATGGAAGGCTCCGTGAAGTGGTTGACTATTCAATGTCTACAGACTGTTTCCCTGGAGTGGATATAGCTGGTGGCGTTAACTATTTCCTTTGGGACAGATCCTATAAAGGCGATTGCAAATACACATACATAGATAGCGAAAAACGAACGACTCTTATTCGTCGTCTTGACGAGTATGATGTGTTTGTACGGAATAATAATGCTATTGGGATAGTTCATAAAGTGATGAGTAAACACGAGAAGAACATTGGCACTATTATGAGCTCCCTTGGCCCATTTGGAATTGGCACTGCCGAACGAGGAATCGAAAAAGATACTGGCGATTGTTATCGTCTTCGTTCAAGTGCTGGTGATAGTTACATTAAAAGGCATAATGTCAAAAATGGATTAAACTATATCGATAAATGGAAAGTTATTATTGGAAAAGCAACATCCGCTGGGGCAGCGACGGCAAACAAGAAAGACGGAACGAGAAAGGTTATCGCAACACTTGATGTATTAGAACCAGGGTTTGTTTGTACATTCTCTTACTTTATTGCAGGAGCTTTTACAGATAGAACAACGGCAAAAAACTGTAGAGATTACTATGCTACGAAGTTTGTAAGGTTTTTACTCCTTCAATGTTTATCCTCTATAAATATCTCACGAGATAGATTTGCCTTTGTTCCCCTTCAAGACTTTTCAAAATCTTGGAAGGACGAAGAATTATATGCTAAGTACGGATTAACTTCCGAAGAAGTTGAGCTTATCGAGTCCATGATCAAATCAATGGAATGAGGAAGAAGCTATGGCAAACGTAACATTTCAGCAGCGTCCGGAATCGCATCCGACAATCTACGCATATGAAGATATGAATCCACAGTATAAGGGCCTTTTGAAGGTCGGTTATACGGAGATCGGAGCGGAGAGACGCGTCGCGCAGCAGTATCCCACCAAGCGGCCGGACGGATTGAAACCGTACCGGATCGTTTTGGTGGAATCCGCCATGAAAAACGACGGCACCTGCTTCACCGATCACGAAGTCCATGCCGTGCTGAAAAAGAAGTTCAAGGACCCCATCTCCCAGGACGGCACGGAGTTCTTTCGCTGCAAGGTGGAGGACGTTAAGGCCGCGATCCTGGCGGTGCGCACCGGCACGCTGAATCTGGAGAACCGCACGCAGAGCTTCGGTTTGCGCCCGGAGCAGCGGGAGGCCATCGACAAGACCATCGAGTATTACGCTTCCGCAAAAAAGGATCAGCCGGATCGGACACCGAAGTTTCTTTGGAACGCCAAGATGCGCTTCGGCAAGACCTTTGCCGCTTACAAGCTGGCGCAGAAGATGGACTGCAAAAAGGTTCTCGTGCTAACCTTCAAGCCCGCTGTGGAAGCCGCCTGGGAAGAGGATCTCATGACGCATATCGACTTTGAGGGCTGGCAGTTCATTTGCCGCGACGGAATGACCTATGAGCAGGCGGATCTCAATAAGCCGTTTGTCTGCTTCGGTTCGTTTCAGGACTACCTCGGCACGAACGACAGCGGCGGAATCAAAGCGAAGAACGAGTGGGTACACGCCACGAACTGGGATCTGGTCATCTTCGACGAATATCATTTCGGCGCATGGCGAGAGAACGCGAAGAAACTGTTCGAAATCGAAGACGAGGACGAGGAATACGATTTCGACGCCGAGAAATACAAGCAGGATGAGGCGGACAACGCCTACAACGAAACTTTCCTGCCGATCACGACGGCGCATTATCTGTTCCTATCCGGTACGCCGTTCCGGGCGTTAAACAGCGGCGAGTTCATCGAGGAGCAGATCTATAACTGGACGTATTCTGACGAACAACGCGCCAAAGAAGCGTGGGGCAATACAGCGGACAATCCGTACCGTGCTTTGCCTCGTATGGTGCTGTTGACCTATAAGATCCCGGAGGAGATCCGGCGCGTTGCGGAACAGGGAGAATTCAACGAGTTTGATCTCAACGTGTTCTTTTCAGCAAAGGTGCAGCAGAAGGGCAAGCCGGAGACGGCAAAGTTCGTCTATGAGAACGAGGTGCAGAAGTGGCTCGATCTGATTCGCGGCGCACACATGCCCGCGAGCATGGATGATCTGAAGCTCGGACGCGACAAGCGCCCGCCGATGCCGTATTCGGACGCGCGGCTTCTCAACGTGCTTTCCCACACGCTTTGGTTCATGCCGAACGTGGCAAGCTGCTTTGCTATGGCGAACCTTCTAAAACAGAAGCAGAACACGTTTTATCACGATTATAAGATCAACGTCTGCGCTGGAACAAAAGCTGGTATCGGCGTGGATGCGCTCGGCCCTGTGCAGGCGTCGATGGGCGATCCGTTGGAAACCAAGACAATCACGCTTTCTTGTGGCAAACTGACCACCGGCGTCACGGTACGTCCGTGGACAGGCATTTTTATGCTGCGAAATCTCAAGAGCCCGGAAACGTATTTCCAGGCGGCATTCCGCGTGCAATCTCCCTGGGAGATCACAACCGGCGCAGGCACGAAGGAAATCATGAAGCATGAGTGCTATGTGTTCGACTTTGCGTTGGATCGTGCGCTGAAACAGATTTCGAGCTACAGCATCCAGCTCCATCCGCATGAAGCAAACCCGGAAAAGAGCGTTGCTGAGTTCATTAACTTCCTGCCCGTGCTTGCCTATGACGGCAGCAGTATGAAACAGGTGGATGCGCAGGATATTCTGGATATTGCCATGGCGGGAACGAGCGCAACGCTGCTGGCCAAGCGGTGGCAGAGCGCGCTGCTGGTCAACGTGGACAACGAGACCCTTGCCCGTCTGATGGCAAACGAGGAGGCTATGGCTGCGTTGATGAAGATCGAAGGCTTCCGTAGTCTGAACGCCGATATTGAAACAATCATCAATAAGTCCGAATCAGTCAAGAAAGCAAAGGAAAAAGGCGAGAAGCTTTCCGATAAAGAAAAGAAGAAGCTTACTGACGAGGAAAAAGAGTTCAAGAGTAAGCGAAAGGAGATTCAGGAGAAGCTGATCAAGTTTGCGACGCGCGTTCCGATCTTCATGTATCTGACTGACTATCGCGAGCGATCTTTGAAAGACGTTATCACGCAACTTGAGCCGGGACTTTTCAAGAAAGTCACAGGTCTGGACGTGAAGGACTTTGAGCTTTTGGTATCGCTCAACGTCTTTAACGCTGCGGTCATGAATCCTGCGGTTTACAATTTCAAGCGGTACGAGGACGCCAGCCTTTCCTACACGGGTATTGATCGTCATGAAGGCGAGGACGTCGGCGGCTGGGATACCGTGCTCAAACGCAAGGAATACGAGACGCTGTTCTATAACCAGCAGGCGACAATGAAAGCGGTTGCGCCTGCAGCGGATGATTTGCCGGATAAGCCGTATGTGTACGAACCGGACGAGGACGAACCGGAGCCAGAGCCTGTCAAGCCGAAGAAGCAGGAAAAGAAGCAAGCGAACGTGATCACCTACACGCTTCCTGTGCAGAAGCCGGTAACGCCAGCGCCGAAGCCTGTTTCCGTTCCGATTACTCCGAAGCCGGCAACACCCGTTGCTGCATCTGTCGCAAAGAAGGAATCGACGATTGATACAAGCAAGTTCATTGTCGGAACTATGATTAGACACAAGAAATTCGGTGAAGGAAAGATCATCGAAACGAAAAATAGTCCGAACGGGCAGCTCGCTACTGTACGTTTCTCAGAAGGCGGGGTTAAGACTCTTTCCCTTCAGATTGTTCTTGAGAACCACGTTGTTGAACTTGTATAGTATTTCGTTAAGATAACAGAGGAGATTAATAACATGTCTAAACTTAACATTGACCAGCAAACAGTCTATCAGTTATTCTCGGATAAAAAAGCAGATTTTTTGATTCCAGATTATCAGAGACCTTACGCATGGGGTGAAAATGAATGCCAGACCTTATGGGATGACATCTTTACTTTCGCATTTCCAGATGATGATTGCGACAAGTTCAAGAAAGACGATGAGTATTTTCTCGGCCCGATCGTAACATTCAACAACGCAGGAAAACATGAAATCATTGATGGGCAGCAGCGCCTAACTACACTTATGCTCCTACTGAGGGCATTCTATACCAAGTTCCTAAATATGCAAGATAAGAACTCGGTCAGTATTCGCAATTCTATTGCGAAGTGTATTTGGAAGTCCGACGAATTTGGCAATCTAATCGAGGATCAACTGAAAATTGATTCACAAGTGTCAACGGATGATGACAAAGAAGAATTCCTTTACATTTTGAGACATGGTACTGTTGAAAAAACATACAAGAGCAGATACGCAGGGGTATTCCGGTTCTTCCAGACCAAGATTGATGAGTTTATTGGGCGTTATCCGGCTTACTGTGCTTATTTGCCTGCGCGTATAATGAATAACTGCATTTTGCTTCCGATCGAAGCGGAAACGCAGGATACGGCTTTACGAATCTTCTCAACATTGAATGATAGAGGATTGCCGCTATCCGATTCTGACATTTTCAAAGCACAATTCTACAAGTATTATACCGCGAAAGGGGAAAAGGATTCCTTCATTGCCAAATGGAAAGAACTTGAAAGCCTTTGCGAGAAGATCTTTCATCCTATTGTCGGAACGCCAATGGATGAATTGTTTACTCGATACATGTACTTTGAGAGAGCAAAAATGGGCATCAAATCGTCTACAACAGAAGCTCTTCGTAGATTCTATGAAAAAGACAGCTATAAGCTGCTGAAAACCGAAGGCGTATTTGATAACCTCATTATTCTTGCGAACTTCTGGAATGATGTCGCAAATCAGAACAATGAACGATTCTCATCCGAAATACTACGGAAACTCTTTGTTTTGAATTATGCACCAAACGGCATGTGGACGTACTTTGTATCAGTTTATTTCATGCAAAACAAGGACACAGACGGAATGCTTGAAGATGATCCGTTCATGGTTTTCCTTGATCGCATTACAGCATTCATTTGGACTTATGCTGTTACAAATCCCGGAGTGAATGCGTTAAGAACACCGGTATATGCTGAAATGGTCAATATAGTGAATGGAATACCTGTTACATTCAACGATTATAGATTTGACCTTGTGAATGTCAGGAATGTGATGAACAACTTCGGCTACTATAATGCTCGTCCGATCACAAAAGCTATGCTTACATGGTGGGCGTATACAATGCAAGATCAACCCTTGTATTCGTTGGAGACAATCCTTGAGATAGAACATATATATGCGAAGAATCGAAACGAGAAAGAGAACACTCTTTCTGATTCGAGAAATGTTGAATTGCTTGGCAATAAAGCACTTCTCGAAAAGAAAATTAATATAAGAGCATCTGATTATCGTTTCACGGATAAAGCCATGTACTACAAGGGCTTTATAAACAAGCGCAAGCAGAAAAAAGAAGGAACCAAGAATGTTGAACTTGTACAGTTTGCGGAGACCAAAACTGACTTTACAGAAAAAGATATCAAAGAAAGAAATGAAGCAATCATAAATGCTTTTCTGTCTTTCCTCAAAGCTAATGGCTTGAGTAGATAATATGGGAGGATGTCATGAAAAAACTGGTTATTGTATGCGAAGAAAAACTTCGCCGATATGGAGACTTTCTGGCTCAACTTATCAGTGGGACAGATGATAAGGAAGAAATCGTTGTTGGTATTAGAGATGGATCTACCGCAGCTCAGGTATGGACCGAAAAGGAGTATTCTTCCAATGCGGCACAGATTTCGTCCGAGCAATACATTCTATTTATAGGCAACTCAAAACTTAATAAGGATAAGAGACAACATATGCAGAGGAAGTTTTCCGCGCATGGCATGAATTACGGGTGGCTTGGGAAACAGGCAGCATTGTTCGTAGATCACTTCATTCCTTTCTCAGAGTATGATTCTTTTTATCAGTACGCTTTAGGAGAGTTCGCTGCAGGGAATCAACCAGAAGCTGTTCGCCTGCTGCCAGCAAAGCAAGGAAAAGATAAGACAGAAGGTATTATCGAAGCACAAGCTGACAGTGATATTTCCTCCGAGCAAGAAGAAGTAAAATCTAATAATCCGGAGAAGAAGGGCATAAAAGCAGTAATTCCTTTGAAAGCAGCAAAAACTGTCTTCAAAAAGACAGCGGAAATTGGCAAGACCACATTTAATAAAGTATCGGACAATGTAAACACTGTTGTAAAAAGCAAGGAGATCGAAGACCAACAATACACCTGCCTCGTTTTAAGTTTTTACTTGCATGATTTAGGAACCTGGCTTGGTGTGTAAATGAGGCGAGGTTATGACAAGCGGATTTAGCGAAGGATATAGCTTTTTCCAGAAAACAGCAGGAGCCATTGCTGCTGCTTTTGAAGGGGGCACATTCGGGACGGAACGCGCAACCTATGTTGGTTCTGTTGAAGAAGAAATCTCCAAGCTAGAGGAAGGGGTTAATAGCTTCCTCGGAAATCAGAAATCTATAAAACAACTCAAAGGCGATGTGGCGGAGTATTATCATTCAGGGACATTTAATGTTAATGCTGCTACAAACAGATCTGCACACAGAGCTTTTGTCAAAAGGAGCAATGAGTTCGGATCAAGTGACATTACGAGCAATTTCGGCAGAAGATTCGGACTAAAGTATGGAGCCACAGGCGAAGACAGTGCCGAAATGCAATCGGTAAGTGTCTTTCAACGATTCAAAGAATACCAAGGACGAGGCGGCAAAGATAGTCTTGAAAAGTTTCTCAGTGATCGGAAATATACGAGTGAAGATGTATTAAATGATCCGATTTATTCTGGTCAAATTCGTGTTATACCAAAAGGACAGCTTGAAGAAGCAACAAACTGGCTAAAACGGATGATAGCTACGGAAGGTGCAAGGCGTCCTGAACAGGTGAAAAGATACCAGAACACGCTTAAGATGCTTACCGACCGTGTTTCAGACAATGAAGGAAATGAATCAATCCCTCTTACGAAAGAACAAGCGGAAGAATTAGCCAGATTAGCAAAAGAGGGAAAGTTTGATGCAAAAGAGTTTGCTGACATCTCTGCCCCTGAGTTGTTGAGCATGGAGATGTTGGTTAAAGCATCTTTGAAAGCGGGGATGACTGCTGCCGTCATTTCACTTGTTCTTAAAGTCGGTCCTGAGATTTTCAAATCAGTTGATTACCTAATCAAAAACGGAGAAATCGATTCTGAGCAGTTTAAGGAGATCGGCTTTGCAGCAGTTACAGGAGCCTCGGAAGGGTTTATTAGAGGCAGCGTAGCTGCAGCAATTACAACGTGTTGTAAAGCAGGCGTCTTTGGTACTGCTTTGAAAGAGATCAATCCGGGTGTAATTGGTACCATCGTGGCAGTTACAATGAACACGATGAAAAACGCTTACCAGGTTTCGATTGGCAAAAAAACGAGAACAGAAATGTCCACGGAACTAGTACGGGATATGCTTGTTTCAGCATCTTCCTTGGCTCTTGGCGCCGTCGGTCAAGTGGTGCTGTATGAACTGCCAGTTGTCGGATATTTGCTCGGCAGTTTTGTTGGTTCTGTAGTTGGGACATTTATCTATCATGCAGGATATAAAGCAGCTCTCTCATTCTGCACGGAAACCGGAGTAACGCTGTTTGGACTGGTTGAACAAGACTATAAACTACCGGACGATATAATCAAAGAAATGGGCTTGGAAACCTTCGAGTTTGAATCATTTACAACAGAGACATTTGAACCGGAGAGTTTTTCGTTTGATACATTTGAAACCGAAAAAATACAACCAGATTCTTTAGGAATCACAATGCTTCGCAGAGGGGTTATTGGAGTTTCAAGAATTGGATATGTCGAATAAAGATATTATTATGAAATCAAAAATCGCCCCCAAGCGTATGCTTGAGGGCGATTATCAGTTTGTTTTCAAGGAGCAAGTTACGACGAACTTCTGCGGCGCGTGTCCCGTGTAGTAGAAAGGATAGCACGTCATGAGAATCATGTGCTTACCGTCGATCGTAGGTATTCGCATCGCTTCGTCTGTACTCAGGATCTCCGTCTTATCTACGACGTAGGTATAAACCTTGCCCTCTGGCATAACGACATAGATTTCATCTCCAGCTTCGATCTCTTTTAAGATCAACAGGTGATTCCTGTTCCTATGCCCGTACACGACGCAGACACCCTCTTTTCCCGGCTTTGCCGAAGTTGGAAGCCATCCCGGAGTTTTCTCCAGCGTGGCTTCGTCTACGTTCTTGGCAACATTGATGGTCTTTCCGAGAATAGAGAGCGTGAACGCCATACCTGACGGAACGGATGGAACCGTAGTTGCAACGGGCGCGGCGGTCGGCATATAAACGTATGCGTCATAGGGCGTTGGCG
>JAEEGH010014103.1_pt1 | contig 17606 bp, 13 predicted proteins | sample 9134181 | NCBI WGS metagenome assembly JAEEGH01 (sample SAMN16246544, study PRJNA631951) | gut metagenome | biome: gut microbiome; feature: rumen; material: DP-attached | host: Bos | place: Iran: Karaj | collected 2018-10
GCCTGTTTGAAGGTATCGGCAAGATTGAAAAGGCCGCGGGCATACAGCCACTTCGAGCACATGTTCCTGGAGGTGTTGCTGACCAGGATCCCGTCGGGGATATCCCCGATTATCTTCTCCAGCTGAGTAAGGCTGGCAGCGCGTCCGTATTCCGTACCTGCGGCATCCTTGAATACGAAATCCCCGAAGCCGAACTCCTGCTTCATATAGTCTCCCAGCTGCATGAAAAGGGTCCTGGAGAATTTCTTCAGGAATCCTACCCCAAGTTCTTCAGCCACCTTGGCCATGCTCCCTTGTGACGATTGAAGCAGAACCGGCATAAGTGGATCGTACTCCCTTATCCTCCTGACCAGGTCGATGCCGGCATCAAGCTTCTCGCTCTTGGTACTGTCACCCTTGTGGATGACCATCCCGACATCGGAAATGACCCCCATGAGGTTGTCCTTGTACTTTTCGAAATATGCCAGGGCGTCATCATAGCAAGTAGCCAGGAGGATCTTCGGCCTGGAACGCTTGCGGTACTTCCTCTGGCCTTCATTCAGGAATTCCGTGAGGAACTCGCGGCTCTGCGTGATGAGGAGCTTGTACAGTTCGGGCAGATATGTGGAATAGTAACGGACCGAGTCCTCCACCAGGAGGATGACCCTGACGCCTACTCCTAAGACATCGTTCTCGGCGTTGGCTGAATCCTCGATCAGCTTGACTATGGCAAGGATCAGGTCGGCATTGCCGTGCCAGCTGAACACGAAATCTATCCCGGACCTGTCATGCTCGAACAGACGCTGCCTGACGGCCTTGGAATAGTGGATCAGCATGATGAACGGAATGTTGCTGCCGTTCTTCTTCAGTTCTGCGGCAAAGTCGAAGATTCCCTTGTCCCGGTCATTGTACATGCACATGATCATATCGATCTCCGAGTCGGTATCGATGACCCTGCGAGCCTCCTCGGAGGAATTCGCCCAGATGAAGGTAGGGGGATTGCTGAGATTCAGTTCCCGGTATTCACCTGTGACCTGACTCTCGATGCGTCCGTCTTCCTCAAGGGTGAAGGCATCGTAGTTACTGCAAATCATGAGGATCCTCCTGATCCTGGAACGCATCAAAGATTCTTCGTTCATCTGTCTGTGGGGTGTGTTAAGGCTCGTCTTCGGAATTCTGCGACCGTTATCGCGGTGGCCACCGCAGCGTTCAGGGATTCGCTGCCGCGTTCGTCTTCGGGGAATGGCGGTATGAACAGACGGTCCGTCACATTGGCGGCGACTTCCTTGGAAATGCCGTTCGCCTCGTTTCCGATAACGATCAGAGCGCAGTTGTCCTTACCGATATTCAATTCCTTTGAATAGATGGATTCTCCATCCAGGAAAGTACCATAGGCATTCCCTCCGGAAAGTGAGAAGAAACGGCAGAGGCGTACGATGTCGCAATAGTGGAAATCCACCCTGAATATAGCCCCCATCGTGGCCTGTACGACTTTGGGATTGAATACATCAACCGTGTCCGGAGAAGCGAAGACACTGTCTATCCCGTACCAGTCAGCTATCCTCAGGATCGTTCCAAGGTTGCCGGGATCCCTGATTCCGTCCAAGGCCAGGAAAAGTCCGTTACGTGGAATGGAAAAGAAGGCCAGATCCTTGATTTCCAAGCCTTCCGGCTTGCGTACGACTGCGAGGGCAGGGGAGGGAGAGGCAAGCAGGCTCATCCGTTCCATGGTATCGGTACCTATGTCTTCCGACCTGTAATGCCTGACGACCTCGAACCTGGAGTGAAGAGCCTCATCCACCAGCTTGGCACCCTCCACGACGAACATGCCGTGTTCGTCCCTGGATTTCTTGCGCTCGAGCGACTTTATGAATCTTATTTCATTGTTGGAAACCGGTAGGCTCATAAAACTGTCTTCCTATGATGAACAAATATATCAATAATCTTTTTATTTTTGTAGAATCATGGCTCCAAAAACGTCTGTCGCCATACTTGCCGCCTTAGTGCTCGCTGCTGCGCTGAGTTTCTCGTGCAGCACGACCCGTGTCCTGGAAGACGGGCAGTACCGGTTGGCCAAGAACAAAGTCGAGATCACCAACGACCGGAAATTCAATCCGAAAGAGGTGGAAAAATACATCCAGCAGAAATCCAATTCATACATATTCCTCGGTTGGAACCCTTTCCTGAACTTCTACAACATCTCCGGGAAGGACACCAGCAAGTTTGCCAACAAGCTCATACGCAAGATCGGTGTCGCCCCTGTTGTCTACCAGCCGTCGCAGGTGGATGCGTCGATCGAGAACATACAGCGGCATCTTGAATACCTGGGATATTATCATTCTGATGTACAGAGCGATGTCAAGGTGGACGGAAGGACCGTCGATGTGACATATTCCGTCACGCTGGGCGACAGGTACAAGATTGACAAGATAGATTTCTCAGTGCCGGAAGGGGAGTTCAGCAGGGATTTCTATGCGGACACGGCCAACATCTCCGTAAAGCCCGGCGACTATCTCTCCGAATATGCCCTGGAACAGGAAACCGAGCGTTCTGCCGCATGGTTCCGCCGCAACGGCTGGTTCGGTTTTACCAAGAACTACTACGCCTTCGAGGCAGACACCCTCCAGAAGCGGGATACGGCCGACCTGCTCATGATGATCCGCGAGTATACGAGGAACCAGTCACCGGAGAATGCACGGCCTTTCCGGAAATACCATTTCGGGGACGTGAACATTTCCTGGGACAAGGACCTTCATTTCAACCGCAGGGTACTCCGCAACTTGAATACCATAAAGCCGGGCGATCTGTATGACGAGGTCGTCGTCAACAATACATATTCCAGGCTCTCGGCCCTGAAGCTCTTCAACGGAGTCAACATCGCCATGAATCCACGTGACAGCGTCGACATCGTGGATTGCGACATCTCCCTGACCCGCTCAAGGATGCAGGGATTCAAGGTCAACCTGGAGGGTTCCACAAACTCCTCTGGACTTATCGGCATTTCTCCTCAGCTCAGCTATTTCCATAAGAACATATTCCACGGAGGGCAATGGCTGAACCTTGGGTTCATGGGCAATTTCCAGTTCAAGTCAAGCGACCACAGCATACGCTCGAATGAGTTCGGTGTATCCGGCAGCGTGAGTTTCCCCGAATTCCTCGGACTTCCGAACACCCTTTTCACCGGTCCCAGCATCCCTAGGACCGAAATCAATGCTTCCTACACTTACCAGGACCGTCCTGAGTATACCAGGAACATGATTTCGACCTCGTTCGGCTACACTGGTTCCCTCTCCAGGGGACGCTTCTACTATCAGGTATATCCCATCCAGGCCAAGATAGTCAGGCTTACCCATCTGGATCCGGCATTCTTCAACACGCTGTCCGGCAATCCTTTCCTCAGGGATGCATATCAGAACCACTTTGACGTAGGTTCGAGCGGTATGGTGTACTATACTACTTGTGCCGACATAAATCCTAAAGTGTCCTACCAGTATATCAGGTTCCTCCTGGACGCTTCCGGCAATGTCCTGAGCCTGTTCAACGGTATGATGAAGACCGACCAGTACGGTTCACGCATGATCTGGGGTACTCCGTATTCGCAGTATCTCCGTTACGAACTGACCCTTGGCAAGACCATAGTCTTCGGAAGGAATGACACGCAGGCACTTGCAATCCGCCTCCTTGGTGGAGCGGGAAATGCATACGGCAATTCCGTAACGATGCCGTTTGAAAAGCAATTCTACAGCGGAGGAGCCAACAGCATGCGCGGATGGCAGGCCAGGGCTCTGGGTCCCGGACGTTCTCCTGCGGACACCTCGTTCGTCATCCCCAGCCAGACCGGAGACATGAAACTCGAGGCCAATCTGGAATACCGTTTCCCTATGTTCTGGAAACTCTACGGAGCGCTGTTTACCGACATAGGCAATGTCTGGACATTGAAGTCTACGGACGAAGATTCACTGAGCCGCTTCAACCTGAAGGATTTCAGCGAAAGCGTGGCTGCCAACTGGGGCTTCGGAGTCAGGGTCGACCTTACATTCCTGATCCTGCGCCTGGACATGGGTATGAAACTGTTGGATCCTTCCCGTGAAGACAGGTATCTGGGCCCCTCCGAATGGTTCAGGAGGGACGGGTTCGCAGTTCATTTCGGTGTAGGATACCCCTTCTAGTCCTGCCTTTCCGGGATCTGTACAGTCAATACGATCGGATAGTGGTCGCTCATGCGGGGGACGCCGTATCCATCCGTTATCATAGCGTATGAGAGGGGAGAGAGGCCATTCACGAAGAAATGGTCGATGGCCCCGTGACTCTCTTCTGGACGCGAAAAATTGATGAAGGTATCATCTTCCGGAATTCCGAGCATGCTCCTTGCGGATTCCATTTTCAATCCCGCCTCCTGGATAGTCCTGAGGAAGGTATTCCAGTCCCCGCAGGCAATATCGCAACCTGTCAACTGCCTGTTCACTTGATTCACGGTCCTTGCGACGATTTTCTTCTCCCATCTGGAATGGACGTTGACCACCCTTGTCCCGTTCACGGTGCAGGCATCCCAGAATATGGAAAAACGGTGCCTGGAAGCCTTGAGAGGCTTCTTTACATATATCGGGTGGCTGACAGAGAGACCGACACGCCTGTAATTGTCCGGAATATACCTCCCGGCAGGTGGCAGGACCTCCTGGAGGCAGATGACGTCGGGATCCAGGTCCCTGACCATCATTTCCATAGCTCCCATGCGTTTCTTCCAGTATGCGGGGGAGTCGCTGTCGGTATCCCGGGTCCACTCCCTGACATTGAACGAGAGAACCGTCATCGTACTGGTATCCTGGACATTGTTTTCCATGGCAGGGAAGGGAAGTGCAGCGAGAAGGGCCGCCACGAACAGCAGGCGAAGTGGAGCGGATGACATCTCGGATACTATTTAAGCCTCAGTGCGCAGACATTCTCCACATGCTGGGTGTGCGGGAACATGTCGACTGGCTGGACGGCAGTGATCTCGTATTTCCCGCAGAGGATCGCCAGGTCGCGGGCCTGTGATGCAGGATTGCAGCTGACGTATACGATGCGGGAAGGGGAGGCCTCGAGGATGACCTTGGCGACATCAGGATGGATACCTGCCCTGGGAGGGTCGAGGATGATGACATCCGGCCGCCCGTGTTTCTTGATGAATGAATCGACCAGGACATCCTTCATGTCACCTGCGTAGAACTCGCAGTTTGTTATTCCGTTGGCAGCGGCGTTGACCTTCGCATCTTCGATAGCCTCGGGGACGTACTCGATGCCGATTACCTTCGAAGCTTTCCGGGACACGAACTGGGCGATTGTTCCAGTACCTGTATACAAGTCGTAGACGATCTCGTTTCCTGTGAGGTCCGCAAAATCCCTAGCCACAGAATAGAGCTTCAGCGCCTGGCCGGAATTGGTCTGGTAGAACGACTTCGCCCCGATGCGGAAGGTCAGTCCCTCCATGGTCTCGCGGATTGTCGGCTCTCCCTTGTAAAGGATGCATTCCTGGTCTCCGATTGAATCGTTTAACTTACTGTTAATTACGTAATAAAGCGATGTTATCTGCGGGAATTCTTGAGATAATGCATCTAGCATCGCCTCCCGGACTTCACGGTCCTCGTAGAAGAAGCACATGATTACCATCAGGTCACCGGTATCCGTGGTCCGGATGAACATGTTCCTGATGAAACCCACATTCTCCCTGATGTCGAAGAACTGCAGTCCATGCCTGACCGCATATTCCTTGCAAAAGAGACGTATCGCGTTGGAAGGATCCTTCTGAAGGAAACATTCCTTGATATCCAGTACCTTGTCGAAAAACTTGCCGACGTGGAAGCCGAGGCCGATCCTATCCTCAGGTGACAGCTCGTCCGGATTCTCATCCTTGAGGAACCAGCGCTTGGAGGAATATGTGAATTCCAGCTTGTTGCGATAGTATATCGTTTTGTCTGAAGGGATTGTCGGCCTGATCTCGGGAACACTCAGATGTCCGATACGAACCAATTGATCTTCAACCTGTTGGCGTTTCGCTTCCAATTGGAGATGATAGGGAAGTGGCTGCCATTTGCAGCCTCCGCAGACACCGAAATGCCGGCAGAACGGCTCGATCCTGTCCTTCGAAGGCTCCACGATACGGTCTATGAAACCTTCATAATAATTGTGATGCTTCCTGGTTATCCTGATATTGACGACATCTCCCGGAACTGCGAACGGAACGAAAACGACAGCCCCGTTCCAATGTGTCAAAGCCTTGCCTTCGGCAGCGCATGCTTCGATGGTCATGTTCTCAAGCAGGAGATCGACTCGTTTTCTCGACATATCTTCGTCAGGGTAGGGTTTATGGTATATCTATATTAACATAATATAAATTGTGTAACAAAACGGCCTGGATGGCTAGACAAGGGCCGCCAGCGCCTCGGCATCGAATTTTTCATTAGAAAATCCCTGCTTGAATGTCACACCTTCTCCAAGCAAAATGAATCCACCTTCTTCAGCCATCGAGTTCAGCAATTTGACGCTTGCTGCGGCCCAGGTGAACGAACCGAACGCCAGGAAGCGGCGTCCCTTGACCTGACGGTCGCAAATCGCCTGCATGAACTGCCTGACAGGCGGAAATATTCCGTTGTTATAAGTCGGAGATCCGAGAATCACAGTATCGTAATTGAATACGTCCCTTAGGGCGAAAGAATAATCCTCTTCGGTCAGATTGTGCAGGACACAAGGAATACCTCTGGATTCCAGGGCTTTTGCCAGTGCCTGGGCGGCTTTTTCCGTATTACCGTACATCGAACCGTATGCCAGACAGACTCCGTGGGAAACCTCATATTTGCTGAGCCTGTCGTACAATCCCACGACCTTGCTGATCGAATTCTCCCATACAGGACCGTGGGTGCTGCATATCCGCTTGATTTCCAGGCCACCGAGTTTCTTCAGGGCGTTCTGGACAGGTGTACCGTACTTGCCGACTATACTGGCATAGTATCTGGTCATTTCGTCTTTATACTCCTCAAAAGTACCTGATTCTGAATCAATTACGCAATCCTTGACAGCCCTGAACGAACCAAAGGCGTCTCCGCTGAAGAGCGTATTCTCCTCGGGGCACCAGGTAACCATGGTCTCCGGCCAGTGGACCATCGGGACCATATAGAATTGGAGGGTAATGCCTCCCAGGTCCAGGGTCTCCCCTTCCTTGACCGTCAATATGTTTTCAGTCAGTCCATGATAACCTTCGATCATGGGGACAGCCTTGGCATTCGTGACTATCGTACATTCAGGATATTCCGCCCTTACAGCCGCCTGCAGCGCACTGTGGTCGGGCTCCATATGGTTGACAACCAGGTAATCCACCTTCCTGTCTCCCATTTCATCCTTGATATTGGTCAGGAATTCATCCTTGAACGAAGCGGCTGCCGTATCAATCAGCGCGACCTTCTCACCTATTACCAGATATGAGTTGTAACTGACCCCGAAAGGCAGCGGCCATTGATGTTCGAAAAGCCGGGTCCGGAAGTCGTTCACCCCTACGAAACGGATTCTGTCAGATAGTATCATTGCCCATTGTTTTATAAGGTTTACAAATTTACGAAACTTATTCCGCTTTTTGCTAAATTTGTATTCAGGCCAAGAGTTTTATACCCCGAAAGATGGCTTAACAAAAAAGTTACACTATTTAACATAATTGTTAAATATATTGATATTAATATAGTTACCATCATATGTCCCTGAACGAGCCCAAAACGGCTACAAGTGCCATGCTCCCCCCTCTTCCGGAGAGGATGAGGCCCCGTGACCTGTCCGGATATGTAGGTCAGAAGCACCTTGTCGGCGAGGGGTGCATACTCCGGAACATGATCAACAGCGGGAACCTCAGTTCCTTCATCCTTTGGGGTCCCCCCGGGGTCGGAAAGACTACTCTCGCCGGAATAATAGCATCCACACTTAACCGGGATTTCTATACTTTGTCAGCAGTCAGCGCCGGGGTCAAGGATGTCCGCGAAGTCATAGACCGTGCAAAGGGTCGGTCGGTTTTCTCGCAGGGAAGATCTCCAATCCTTTTCATCGATGAGATCCACCGTTTCAGCAAGTCCCAGCAGGATGCACTTCTCGGAGCTGTGGAAAACGGGACGATAGTACTCATAGGTGCGACCACGGAGAACCCTTCTTTCGAAGTTATCACTCCCCTTCTGTCGCGGTGCCAGGTTTTCGTGCTGAAATCCCTGGAGGTCGAGGATTTGCAGATCCTGCTGGACAAGGCTCTCAAAACCGACGTGCTCCTCAAGGAAAAGGACATTCGGATCAAGGAGAATGAAGCCCTGTTCAGATACAGCGGAGGAGATGCTAGGAAGCTGCTGAATGTCCTGGAGATCGTGGTCGATTCCTTCGCAGGGACGGACGGACCAATAGTCATAGACAACAAGAGGGTGACCGACTGTATACAGGAAAACCTCGCGATTTACGACAAGGACGGAGAGATGCACTACGACATAATCTCCGCCTTCATAAAATCCATCAGGGGCTCGGATCCCAACGCGGCCGTCTATTATCTGGCCCGTATGCTCGATGGAGGTGAAGATCCCTTGTTCATAGCAAGGCGCCTGTGCCTGTCGGCCTCGGAAGATGTCGGGCTTGCGAATCCGAACGCCCTCCTGCTGGCCAATGCCTGCTTCCAGGTAGTGCATCAGATAGGTATGCCTGAGGCCAGGATTCCACTGGCAGAAGTGACCGTCTACCTTGCAAGCTCTCCTAAAAGTAATGCATCCTATTTAGCTGTAGAAAAGGCACTTGCGAAAGTAAAGGAAGATCGCACCAAAGCAGTCCCCCTATATCTCAGGAATGCCCCGACAAAGCTGATGGAAGACCTTGGATATTCTGACGGATACAAGTATGCCCATGATTATCCCGGTCATTTCGTCGACCTCGAATTCATGCCGAAGGGGCTCGAAGGCACGGTTTTCTATGAACCGGCTCCGAACCCCCACGAAGATAGGCTCAAGGCCTATCTTAAATCTTGTTGGCCTAAATACTACGTCTAAAAGAGTTTGTCGACCGAGGAGATGACTTCCTCGACTGAAAGCTCGGTGCTCAGCACCAGGTCAGGCTTCTTGAGCTCGAATCCCCTGCTGGTGGCATTGAGCATTCCGGCCCCGGTAATATTCAGCATCACAGTCTCGTCATTCTTGACCGTACCCTCGTCAAGGGCCTTCTTGAGTGCTGCCACGGCCGAGGCGGCGGCAGGGAAAATATCATAACCTTCCTTATTATAGAACTGGAGCATCCAGTAGACGATCTCGTCGTTCGTAACCTTGTAGAAGTCGCCTCCGGAAGCCGTCAGGACATCGTGGAGACCTCCGGCCAGGCTGTATGGCGGCTTCCTGTTGGAAAGCACCTTGGCCAGTATAATCTCCGCGTTCTTTCTGGACACATCGGCATCGATGGGAACGAGGTCCCCCTTACCTGACTTCCAGGAATCATACATCAGGGTATACGGGGCGTTCTGTACACAGTAGACCCTCATTTCATTCCTTCCGAAACGGCCGTCTTTCTCAAGCCTGCAGGCATTCTCCCAAGCAGCGATCGCACCGGTGCCGCTTCCAACTGCCTGGAAATAAGCATCAGGAATCCTTCCGATGACTTCAACCGCGCTCAGGATGGTAGTACCCATACCGTCCCTGCGCGCGACATTCTTGGCTCCTCCCTCCGCGAGGTAACGAGGGTCCTTGCAGAGTTTCTCTCCCAATGCTATGGCATCGTAGTAGTCGGTTCCGTGGGGAGTGGCTATGACCTTTACGCAAGGTTTGAGTTTCCTTGTGAACCAAAGGTCGGAGACATTGTCATTGGGTATGCAGATCACTATCGGGATGTCATTGTCCGAACAGACTCTGGCAAATGCCCTTGCGGTATTGCCGGCGGACTGGACGACCAGGATCTTCTTGCTGTTCTTGGGAAGCCTAGCGCAGACCGAGAATGCCTCGGTCTCCTTGAATGAGCAAGTCTCCATCTTCGCTCCCCTCTTGGGAACATACCCGGACAGGGTGATATACAGGTTGTCCATTCCGAGAAGGTCGGAGAGTCCCTTGCTCTTATAGGTCACAGGGGCATGTGATTTTCGGAGTGTCCTCTTGATAGGAAGCCACTCGGCATATCTGTACAGGCCTTTCAGGTCATCCCTTGGAGTGAACCTTTCATTGGAATACACGGCCCTGACCAATGAAGGAGCCGGCGCCTGTGGGTCTGCAAGGGTCCAGCCTGCATCTTCGAAGATACGTCCGGTACCCACATCCATTAGTTGATAATCTGTTGGTTGGAATTTCATATGGATAGATATTTAAATATTCAGAATCAGGTATGCCATGTAGGCGATGAAGACAATAAGGAAGGATGTTGCATCCCCTCTGCCGATCTTGTTGTTCCTGCCTGTCCAGGAACTGAACAGGAGCGCCAGAGAACTCAGTACCAGGACACCGAGGTCAACCGGTTTGATATTGGCGAATGACAGCGGGCAGGCAAGGGCTGAGGATCCCAGGATCAGGAGGATGTTGGATATGTTGGAGCCGATGATGTTGCCGAGGGCAAGGGCTCCCTTCTTCTTTGCGGCAGCCACGACGCAGGTCACCAGTTCAGGGAATGATGTCCCACCTGCAAGGATCGTGATGGCAATGAACTTCTCCGACAGACCGGAATTCCGTGCTATCCGGCAAGCCGAATCCACCAGGATGTCGCCTCCGAATATCAAGGCAGCCATTCCGACCACTACCATCAGGATCGAAAACCAGAGCTTCCTGGCCGTTTCGGGCTGCCCGTCACCGTCATCGGCTTTCCCTCCCTTGATGGAAAAGATCAGGTAGGCTATGAACAGGAGCAGGAATACTCCGCCTTCCCACGCATTAATGGTGTCGCTTCCGCCCAGGCCGAACAACGTATGCTGCATACCGAAACAAATCAGCAGCAGGCAGGCTGCGATGTTGAGGGGAATGTCCCTTCTCTTGTTGCCGTCAGAGATCGCCACCGGCCTAATCAAGGCGGTGACTCCCAGGATCAGGAATACATTGAATATGTTGGAACCGACCACATTGCCGATGGCGATGTCCGCGCTTCCCATCAAGGCGCCGGTCAGGCTTACGACGAGTTCCGGCAGGGACGTACCGATTCCGACGATGGTCATTCCGATCAGGAACTCACTGAGCCCGGCTCTCCTGGCAATGGACGATGAGCCGTCCACAAGCCACTCCGCCCCGAAGATCAGCAGGGCAAGACCGGCCAGGAGGATCAGGATGTCAACGATCATTTCAGTCCTGTCTTAGAGGTTCTCCGGAGGCAAGGCGCTCCTTGGAAAGTACAGGATTTGAATATATGCGGAAGAAAATGTCCCGGAGTTCATCACGGTCCAGTCTCTTCTCTACCTTGTCGAGCCTGTGCTCGGTATAATCCAAGAATTTCTGGACGTCTTCCTTGTCGTAGAGGTCTCCGTACTTGTTGCACTTCTCCACCAGGTCATAGGCGATGTAGTTGGTTTTCCAGAGATGGTAACCGGCGATGACCCTCTTGTCAACCGCATGACGGATGGACTGGTACCGGTCGTTCTTGTCGCACTTGCTGGCCATCTCGATCTCATCGAAAGTAAGGGGAAGACCGAAATTCAGATGGACGTTGCCTTTCTGCTGGCGTATACCCATCACGATGCTGTGCATGTCCTCGTAATGGGTCTTGACGTACTTCTTGGTACGGGAGATCAGGATTTCGCGGGCCTTGCGGATATCGCAGGGCTCATATTCATATGAAATGCTGAGAGGGACGATGTTCAGTTCCATGAAATTTTCCTGGAAAGACTTCTCTCCGCTCATGTCCAGCATCTTGAGGAGTCCCTGCTCCGTCGTGTCGATGCCGTCCTTGGTCCTTCCCTGCCTCTGGGCGAGCCAGATGGAAGCCTTGCCGGAGGTGATTGTCTGGCGGATATATCTGGAAAGAAGCTGCGATGACAGGTACAGATCCCTGGCGGAAATACCGCGGATCACCTTGATCATCCTGTTGGAGCGGAGGAGGTACTCCACGGTCTTGCTCTGCTTGATGAGATTGTCACCGACACAGATTTCCGTCATCGGTACATCGTTCCTGAAGAAAACCATCTGGGTGATGGCTGGGTCCAGGATGATATCCCTGTGATTGGACATCGCAAGGAACTTGCCTTTGATTCCCTTGATATAGCTGATGCCGTCGTATGAGAAATTATGGACGGTGTGGTCGATGCACCAGGAGACGGCGTCATTCATGACCACTTCCTGGAATTCATCGATGCTCTTCACGGATTTGAGGGCAGAGCGCAGATACGTGGCGGGCTTGTCCGGAAAGAGATATTCCGAGATAGCCAGGACAGCCGGATGGTTGGCCACCTTGTTAAGGGCCTGTACAGCTTCTTCGTCGCTGTACGGTGATATGCTTTCAAATTCGGATGAATCCAACATAATGTTAGCTTTTTGTCTGAAAGACAAATGTAATCAAATTAACCGCCAATAGCAAAATCGTGACGGAAAAGTAGAGAACTGTCGCCATAGCTCAGGAACCTGAAATCATGGCCGAGGGCATAGTCGTAGATAGTTCGCCAGTCACCTCCCACGAATGCGGAGATAAGCAGGATGAGTGTACTCTCAGGCTGGTGGAAGTTCGTTACGAGTATGTCCACGAGACGGAACCTGAAGCCGGGGACGATGATTATCCGCGTTCCCGCCTTGAGTTCATCAAGACAGTTGGCATCGAGGTAATCGAGGATGGCGCCAAGTGATTCTTCAACCGAATATGGATATTCCCTTTCATAAGGAGCCCATTGGGAGACGTCCTCGGGATGTCCGTTTTCAATGCAGCTGACACCGATATAGTAGAGAGATTCAAGGGTCCTGACCGATGTGGTTCCTACTGCGGTCAGGTTGCCCGTCCTGCCCCTGAGCTTCTCGATAAGGGCTCGTGAAACCACGAACGGCTCCCTGTGCATCGGATGCTCGGAGACATCGGGACTCTTGACAGGAAGGAAAGTACCCGCTCCTACATGGAGGCAGACTTCGGCGGTTTCTATCCCTTTGTCCCGGATCCCCTCAAGGACCCTTTCGGTGAAATGAAGCCCGGCGGTCGGAGCAGCAACAGAGCCACGTATCTTGGCATAAAGGGTCTGGTAGCGCTCGGAATCGATCGCTTCGGTATCCCTGTTCAGATATGGAGGTATCGGAATCGTACCGCAAATCTCAAGCACCTGCGAAAAAGGGAAGCCTCCTTTCCAGGATAATTCGACAGTACCTGTCTGTCCATCCCTCTCGACCAACCTTGCTGACAGATCCATGGAGGCTACGGTCGGGTCGTTTTCCGGATTGGAGAGATGAAGGATATCCCCTTTCCATCGCTTTGCATTGCCGATCACGCATTTCCATGTACAATGGCCGGTCTGGGCGAACGACAGGTTGTATTCACAGGGCTGCACGGGCTCAAGACAGAATATCTCGATATGCGCACCAGATTCGCGTTCGAAATGCAGCCTTGCCGGGACTACCTTGGTATCGTTGAAAACCATGAGGGAACCGGCCGGAAGCAGCTCAGGGAGATTCCTGAATATGAACTCGTCGACATGTCCGTCAAGGTATCTCAACAACTTCGACGAGTCACGCTCCGGGAGAGGGTATTTCGCAATCCTGTCCTCGTCTAGTTCGTATTTGTAGTCGTCTATTCTTATCGAAGGTATCATCGTGAGAATTCAAAATCTTCACAAAGTTAAGCTATCGGGAGGGAATTTCAAATTCTCCTCATACCCTGCAAATGCCGTTCAGGATGTTAAACCTACGCGTTCATCCTGGATACAATATTGAATTTCAGGAACGAGTTTACAATTATGAAATAAGCTATTATTATTCCAATATTATCACTTAATTATAATACTAAATATCAGATAGTTATAGGAATTAATTAAACTTCGGCTTCGCTGAAATATGTAATAATGAGAAAAGCCGGTACGCTAACTGGGCGATTTTTAGAATATTCTATATATTTATATATTATTAATCAGATATTTACCCAAATTTATCTATATTAATTTTGAACTAAATTATTAAGGATTATCTACAGTAAAACGAGCTTGTTCAGTGTCATGTACAGTTTAATTATTCGAATTGTTTTATTATATTTGTTAACAACTTTTTTCACCATGAACAAACGCTTGGAGCAGTTCCTAGGAGCTGAAAACATAACGCAGACACAATTCGCCGAAACCCTTGGCGTGGCCAAGGCCAGCGTCTCCCATATCCTTGCCGGACGCAACAAGCCGGGATTCGAATTCATTGAAAGTCTTGCACGGAAATACCCAAATCTCAATCTTGAATGGCTCATCAGCGGACGCGGCAGGATGTACAAGGACTCCCCTGATGCTTCCCTGATATCCCTGCTTCCTGACGGATCCGATAACATTCCAGACGAAAACGGCTCTACAGGGCAGCAGGACGTGCATATTACCAAGGTCGTGGTCTTCTTCTCCGACGGAACATTCCGAGAGATAGTATGATCCGCTGATTATTGCTATATTTGTACTATGTACAAGCAATTGATCAGGCCCATCTTGTTCAGGTTGTCCCCGGAAAACGCGCACAACCTCACTATGCGTGTACTTGGAGCTGCCCGTAAGGTGCCACTATGTAACAGGCTGTTCAAAAGGATATTCAGCTATAAGGGACAAGACATGAGGAGGTCCTTGTTCGGGCTGGATTTCCAGAATCCCGTCGGTCTGGCCGCGGGTATAGACAAGAATGGAGATTACTATAACGAGCTGGCCTGCTTCGGTTTCTCCTTCATAGAGATCGGATCACTCACCCCCGAGCCTCAGGATGGCAATCCCAAGCCCCGCCTGTTCCGTCTCCCCCAGGACAATGCCTTGATTAACAGGATGGGAATCAACAACAAGGGGATCCACCATGCCATCAATCATATCAAGACGGATCCTCCGAAGGTGATCCTGTGCGCGAGCATAGCCAAGAACAGCTCTTCCGCGGCCGATTCGGACATTGCTGAGGATTACAGGAAGGCATTTTCATATATGTACGACTTTGTCGACATGTTCACCATCAATGTCTCCTGCCCGAACGTGGAAGGATTGCAGCATCTCCAGGATGTATCCTACCTTTCCGACATCCTCGACCCCCTTCTGGCCCTCAGGATATGTTACGACACATACAAGCCGCTGCTGGTCAAGGTCTCCCCTGACATCCCGCGAGAAGAGCTTGATGAGATCATCGACTACTGCATGCTGTCCGGCATAGACGGAATCGTAGCCGGAAACACCACCACTTCGCGTGAAGGACTGACAACCCCCGCCCAGAAAGTGGAATCTATCGGAAAAGGAGGGCTGTCAGGCGCCCCTCTTTTCGAACGCAGCCTGTCCCTGGTCAAGTACATACATCGTTATACCTCGGGAAGACTGCCGATCATCGGCGTTGGAGGCATAATGAACGGTGCCCAGGCACGCCAGATGCTTGATGCGGGCGCATCGCTTATAGAGATTTGCACAGGCTTCATATACGAGGGTCCTTCTGCAGTCAAGAGAATACTCAAGAATATCAAATGACACAGGCTTCCATCTGTACTATCGGAGACGAGATCCTAATCGGACAGATAGTCGATACCAATTCGTCCATGATCTCACGTGCCCTGGAAGGGATCGGGGTCAAGGTTACCAGGATGCTGTCCATCGGAGATGACCATCAGGAAATAATCGACAACCTCAGGAATGAACTGGAACACAATGAGATAGTTATATGTACCGGAGGACTAGGGCCGACCAAGGATGACATCACCAAGGCGGCTCTTGCCGAACTCTCGGGAAGCTCCCGTTTCGTAGAGAACTCCGAGCAGCTGGAAATAGTCTATGCTATCCTGCACTCCCGCGGACTGGATGTTCTCGACATAAACAAGGCTCAGGCCATGGTTCCCGAAACGTGCGAGGTCATCCCGAACCGCAAGGGAACGGCTCCGATAATGGTATTCAGGTTCCCCAAGAGCCGTTTCGGCCATCCTGCCACCCTCTATTCCCTGCCCGGTGTGCCGTTCGAGGCTGCCGGCGCAGTTCCGGACATAATCTCCGACATCAAATCCCACAATCCCCTCACTGATATCCACCACAAGTGCATAATGGTCGCCGGAATAGCGGAATCCGCTCTTTCCAAGATGATTGAAACGTGGGAAGACAGTCTCCCCCCTGATATCCACCTGGCCTATCTTCCCAATCAACTGACCGGGATCCGCCTCCGTCTTTCCATCTATGGGGGTGACAAGGAAGAGGAGGAAAGACGCATAGATGAAGAGTTCGCCAAACTAAAGCCCATACTGGGGAATCTGATATATTCCTATGAAGACGACAACCTGCAGAATGCTGTCGGAACGCTTCTCAGAGGCACAGGGAAGACGCTGAGTACAGCCGAATCCTGCACAGGAGGCCTGATTTCATCACTGGTAACATCCGTCCCCGGTGCGTCCGAGTATTACCTCGGTTCAGTCATTTCCTATGCAGTGGCAATAAAGGAAAAAGTCCTTGACGTCAGTCCCGATGATATCATTGAATATGGTGCCGTGAGTTCCGAGGTCGCTGCCGCCATGGCGGAAGGTGTCAGGAAACTGACCGGGAGCACCTATTCCGTATCCACCACGGGCCTCGCAGGTCCCGGCGGAGACGAGCGGAATGAGGTCGGTACGGTTTGGATCGGAGTCTCTGGACCGCACGGAACACAGACGGCGAAACGGATCTACAAGAATGACAGAAAGAGGAATATCGAGCGTTTTGCATCTGCCGCTCTCGATCAGTTGCGTCTATACATCCTTGAAGATTTAAAATATTGATACTTTATAAAGAAAACAAAAGTGTTAATTACATTAACACTTTTGTTTCATAGAAGTATCTGCTTCGGTGCTACACTCTTAATGAGCTGGAAATCACATCGTTGAACGTCCTGAGGAAATTCTTGCCGGCTATCAGCTCAATCTGGTCCTCAGAATAGCCCTTTCGTTTCAATTGGTCGAATACTTTCGGGAGCTTGGAGATATCCTCAAGCCCCTTCGGAGTAACTTCTATCCCGTCGAAATCGGTTCCGATTCCCACGTGTTCGATTCCACCGACCTTGACTGCGTGGTCGATGTGGTTCACGACATCCGACACACCCGGCCGGGGCGAGGCCTTCTCCCCTTTCACTTCATAGAAGGAAGCATAGAGGTCGGAAAGGAAGACCGGATAGAAATTGATCTGTATAACTCCGCCATGGTCGGCAAGGGTTCGGATCATATCGTCGGTCATGTTCCTCCTGTGGCTTGCCAGGGCGCGGCAGCATGAATGCGTGGATACTATCGGAGCCTTTGAACACTTTATGACATCATAGAACGTCTCATCCGAAACGTGAGCCACGTCGACGATCATCCCCAGCCGGTTCATCTCGTCCACGACTTCCCTGCCGAACGGGCTCAGTCCGTGCCACCTGGTCCCCTGGGCAGCCGAATCAGCGATCTCGTTGTCCCCGTTGTGTGTCAGGGTCATGTAGCGTACGCCCATCCTGTAGAACTGCCTCAGGAGAGGAAGTGATTTATGGATGGGTGAGCCGTTCTCCATGCCCAGG
>JAEEGH010014109.1_pt1 | contig 17601 bp, 11 predicted proteins | sample 9134181 | NCBI WGS metagenome assembly JAEEGH01 (sample SAMN16246544, study PRJNA631951) | gut metagenome | biome: gut microbiome; feature: rumen; material: DP-attached | host: Bos | place: Iran: Karaj | collected 2018-10
TGCTACAGTCATGCTGCCGCACTGACGATGCTGCGTTCCTCAGGGTGGTGTCCGGGCGCGACAGCAGCGAGGGCGACTACAGCCAACTCGTAGGACTGTTCATCAACAGCGTGCCCGTCAGAGTCCAAACCTCAGCCACAGACACTGTCGTCCATGCCCTGAAAGCCCTACAGAGGCAGGAAGCGCAATCTGCCGCCTACGACTTCTGTCCACTGTCAGAAATATTGTCGCAAAGCGAACTCGGGTCGGCATTGTTCCAGTCGGTGCTGGCTTTCGAGAACTATCCTATCGACCATTTGTGGACTGACAGCACTAAATGGGAAGTGAAGCCCGTTCAGATGGAGGAAGAGCCTTTCGGAGAGCTAACCATCGCCATCAGTCCAGAACGGGAGGGAACGCTTCGGCTCACCTTCACCTACGACACATCGCTCTATAGTGAGACACAGATGCTGCAGACAGCCGACACCTTTGAGACCGTTGTCAGGAATATGGCAGCCATGCCCGACGCGCAACTCAGGGAATTGCCCTTGATTACAGAGGAAACCAAAACAGCATTGGTTGAACTTGGCCGTGGCGAGCAACTTGATTTCAACCACAAAGATACGTTGGTAAGCTTGTTCCGCAGACAGGCGGCACTCACGCCCGATGCCACCGCCGTTGTCTTCGGCAACCGACAGATGACCTACCGCGAGTTGGATCAGTTGACCGACCGTCTGGCCTGCTACCTTATTATTAATAATAATGTACAGTCCGAGGAGGCTGTTGGCGTGATGATAGACCGTTCCGAGCTGATGGTTGTCTATCCGCTGGCCATCATGAAGGCTGGCGGCTGCTACATGCCGCTTGACTTTAAATTTCCTGCCGACCGACTGCAATATATGTGTGAGGATGCCGGTGTAAGGCTCATCCTGAGTGAGGGAGACCGCGTCAGCGAGGCTATGCCCGGCTTCAAGGGTGATGTCGTGACAAGCGATAAGCTGACGTCGCTGCCAGACTGCACTGTACAGCTGCCGTCTCCATTACCGCAGCACCGCTATGTCATCCTCTATACTTCAGGTTCTACAGGTCGTCCCAAGGGCGTGGTGCTTGAGCAGCACAGCATTGTCAACTTCTGTCATTGGTATGTGCAAGCTACCGGCATCTCAGCCAGTGACCGCGTGACCATGCACGCTGCCTTTGGCTTCGATTGCCACATGATGGAGATGTTCCCCACACTCATGGTAGGAGCTACGCTGTATGTTATCCCATCGGAGATGCGGTTGGAGATAGAGGCCATGAACGCTTATTTCGAGCAGAATGCCATCACGATGGCCTTTATGACCACACAGGTGGGGCATCTCTTCGCCAGCAACGTGAAGAACCATTCGCTCCGTATGCTCTGCGTAGCGGGTGAAAAGCTGATGCCGCTGAAGTACCCGGGCTACCGTGTTGTCAACGGCTACGGCCCCACAGAGGCCACCGTACTCACCACCTATCTGAATATTGATGCCGACTACGACCGTCCGAATATCGGCCGTCCGCTCTGTGGCTATCAGGTTTATGTAGTTGACTCGCACATGAGGTTAGTGCCACGCGGCGTGCCTGGCGAACTGGTCATTTGTGGTGAGGGAGTAGCGCGCGGCTACCTGCATCCCACAGAGACAGATGCGGCAAAGTTTTATCCAATAACCAATGGCCAATATCCAATAACCAATAACCGTGATGCTATGGCCTATCGCACAGGCGACTTGGTGCGATGGGACGACGACGGTAATCTCCTTTTCCTTGGGCGTACCGACAATCAGGTGAAGCTGCGAGGACTACGTATAGAGCTGGGAGAAATAGAGTCGTGCGCCTCACAATTTGAGGGAATAGGCCAGGTGGCGGCACAAATCATCAACGGTCAATACATCTGCCTCTACTACACTGTGACTGCCGATGTGGATGACAAAGCACTGAAGCAGTACCTTCATGACCGCCTTGCCGACTATCAGATGCCGACGGCCTACATGCAGTTGGATGCCATGCCACTCAACGCCAATGGCAAAGTAGACCGCCAACGGCTGCCTGATGTTGACCTTAGCTTGATGCATGCCGATTATGTAGCGCCGGAAAGCGAACTTGAAAAGCTTATAGTCAGTGGCTTTGAAAAGGTGTTGAAACAGGAAAAGATCAGTGTAAACGACGATTTCGTGCGTCTTGGAGGCGATTCTCTGGCTGCCCTCAAGCTCGCCTTTTCCCTGGGTGAGCGAGGCATCACGGTTGCCGATGTCTTAAGTCTGCGTACGCCCGCTGCCATTGCAAATAATGCAAAGCACATTTCTGTCAATCTGGATAAATATTCGATAGAGAACGGATGTCCGCTGAATAATACGCAAATGTTCATCTTCAATGACATTGTAAAGTTCAATAAGTATGATTCCTATCTGATGCTCTTCGCTATTCCAATCGACAGGAAATGTACTGATGAACAGATTAGGAACGCATTGGACGCCATGTTTGCTGCGCATCCCGTGCTGACCATGCATGTTGCTATGAGAGATGGCGTGCCGTATTTGGAGAAGGGCGAGAAGCCTGCTGTGATGAAAGGGTCATTAAATCCGTTAAAGACTCTGTCGCTTCTGATATCCAATTTCGACCTGTATAGTAGTTTGGCGAGACACGTCATCGTGAGGATTCCGGGCAGATGCTATCTGCTGTCTGTAGTCCACCACCTGATCTTCGACCTTATATCCCAAAATGTTTTCTGTCGCCACTTCCAGCGTGCGCTGGAGGGCGCATCACTTGGGGGTGTCGATGATCATTTCTTAAAGGTCTCTGCCTTCCATCAAGAGGTGAGAAGCACGGAACAGTATGCTGAGATGAACATGTATATCCGTTCCATGCTGAGCAACCTTAGTGAAGCCAACTTCTATAGGAATCCTGAAAAACCAGGCCGGCCGGGCTTTCACAAGCGTGAGCTGGGTGTGGACCAGGAGCAGGTGAACAGGTTTACCGACCGCTTCGGAATTAATAAGAACATCCTGTTTACGGCTGCTATGGTTGTAACCTTGTCAAAACTGACGGGCTGCGATGAAGTTGCTTTTGGCTTTCTTGACAACGGACGCGACCGGTTCAACAATTTTGAGGATATCGGGCTGTATATCAACGGTATGCCGATTGTCGCCCATGCGGATCATCACGACATGCGGGCTTTCCTCAATCGGCTTGCCGACATCTATTATAAACTGAGCCAGAATAATTTCTTCCCCTTCGCATCACTGGTGCAGGAATTCAATATTGCCCCCATTATCCTGTTCCAATTCTTCCCCGACTGGATAGTGGAAGACGGAAAATATGAGCATCTGCCGCAGAACGAGGCGCTCATCAACGCTGCTGTCTCCACTCAGAAGAACTTCATGGTCGAGGCGCTGGTGGACGTCGTTGAAAAGAAGAATCATTACACCATCAAAGTGATGTATTCCGGCTATTATTCCAGGAAGATGATGAAAAAACTGGCAAAAACGTATAAGGAAACACTCAGTCAGATGTTGATAGTTGAAAGCTGAAGCATGAGAGAGCTCTTGAGCGAAGTGCTTGCCGTGATGAAGGGCAACAAGATGCGCATAGCGTTGACAGGATTTTCCATTGCCTGGGGAATCTTCATCTTCATTGTGCTCATCAGCGCAGGCCGTGGCCTCATCAACGGCATGAACCTCAACTTCAAGACTTACAACATTGGTATCGTGACATTGTACCCCCGTGAAACGTCACAACCCTTCGAGGGGCGAAGCAAGGGGCGTTCCATCCGGCTCTATGAAGATGATGCCGCAGCATTGGACAGTCTGTTTGGCGATACGGTGGTGCAGGTCATCCCTGTCGTGAGTCATGCGGTACAGGCCCGCCGCGGCAAGGAATATACGAATACAGTGGTTGACGGCTATATGCCCGGCTACGCTGTGGCACCTAATACGCAGATTCTGGAAGGACGCGACATCAATGACCTTGACATACGGATGGAGCGCAAGGTGTGCGTGATTCCCAACGGACTGCGAAATTCACTCTTCAGGGATGACACCAAATCGGCGTTAGGAAATGTATTACAGTTAGACGGAATCAATTTCCAGATAGTCGGAGTCTATGAGCCCGTGCTGCAGTCGAACCCCACACGAGCCATTGTGGCTCCGCTGAGCACCGTAAAGAGAATATGGCGGCCTGATGGCGAGCTTAGCCGTCTCAGCATGCGGACGGACCTTCTGACCACTGCTGAGCTGAACATGCGGTTCAATGACCATGTCATCGCCCATCTGGCCGCTCGTAAGGGCTTCGCTCCGACCGATAAACATGCTATCAGAATATTCAGTGCTTACGAGTTGCCCGTGCTTGTCAGCAACATTTTGCTGGCCATCTCTATCTTTGTTCTTGTAGTTGGCTTGGCCACACTCATCTCTGGCATTGTCGGCGTGTCGAATATCATGCACATTGCCGTCAGGGAGCGGACGCAGGAGATAGGCATCCGGCGCGCTATGGGTGCGAAGGCACACCAGATTCTCGTGCTGGTGCTGACGGAGTCGGTTATCATCTGCCTCTTGTTCGGCTATGTCGGCATGTTCTTGGGCATTGAGTTGATGGAGCTGGTGGCCAAAGTCATCAGCATGACAGGCAACAGCGAAGTGTTCTATAACCCTACCGTCAGTCTTACTTACGTGCTGGCCGTAACCGGCATCATGATGGTGGCTGGCCTCGTGGCGGGATATGTCCCTGCCAAGCAGGCCGTCAATACTAAAACCGTAGACGCGATGGCCAGCCGCCAGACTATCAGGGTGAGGCGCGGACAACGGCTGATGACGGCCTTCGGCGTGTTCTGGGGCATTGTCATTCTGATACTGCTCCTTGGCAGCGGCAGAGGACTCGACAACGGCATCATTGACAAGGTCAGGAGTGTTCCTCCCAATGAGATGTGGATATGGCCTACCAAGACCTCTATGGCTTACAAAGGATTCGGGCGTGACCGCAAGTGGCTGCTCAACTCGCACGACGGGGAGCTGATTCGCGAGCGCTTCGGCAGTCATGTGCTGTCATTCAGTGCCGTCAGCTATGCTGATTACCAGGATGTTGTGTGTGGGGAACTGACCTGCCAGTATCAGGTGTCCGGTGTGTTGCCGGGATTTGTCAACGAGCTGCCGCAGCGGCTGACGGCTGGGCGTTTCATCAACGATATCGACATGCGCGAAAAACGCAAGATATGCGTTATCGGCGACCACGTGGCCGACGTGTTCTTTGGAGGCCATAACGAGGCTTTGGGCCGTATGGTTAAGGTGAACGGCATGCCGCTGACGGTGGTGGGCGTTACCCACTGTACCAACAATCAGGTGAACATCGGCATCGACCTGTCGGAAAGTGTACTGATGCCGATGCCTACCCAGCAGGCGGCCTACGGCAGGGGTGATGAAATTGACTTGTGCTCTGTCATCATGGACGAGACAGTCCCCTTGGACAAGGAGAAGGACCGGGTTCTGGCCGTCATCAAGGAGAACCACTCCATACACCCCGACGACCAGCTGGCCACGACTGTAACGATAGTGAGTGAGCAGGCTAAGGTGTTTGGAAACCTGTTCACGGGCACTCACATCCTCATCTGGATAGTCGGCCTGGGTACGCTGATAGCCGGACTGATAGGCATCAGCAACATCATGCTCGTCACCGTCAGGGAGCGGACGCAGGAGATAGGCATCCTACGTGCCATCGGTGCCAAACCCTTTGACATTTTTAAGAGTATCATGCTGGAAACCCTCATGCTGACGCTCGGTGCAGGGCTGGCGGGGCTGTGTACGGCGGTGTGGCTGCTCGATGTACTGGCGGGCCTGCTGCCTCAGGGCGACGATGCCGTCTTCACCCGCCCCGTCGTCCCCTTCTGGACAGCCATCGGGGCCTTGCTCATACTTGTGGCCGGCGGACTGTTGGCAGGCTGGATTCCGGCCCAACGCGCAGTCGCCATCAAACCCATCGATGCGCTCAGAGAGGAGTGAGAAGAATTATGAATTATGAACTATAAATTATGAAGAAAACACTTAGAGTTATCGGCTTGTGCCTCTTGGCACTGTACGTGGTTTACACGCTCTACTACCTGTGGCAGCAGTCGCAGCCCGAATCCACGGTCTACGAGCTGGTCAGCCCCGAGCGGCGTAACCTTGTGAAACGTACCACCGTGGCCGGCAGCATGGAGGCGCGCCGTCAGGTGACTGTAAAGCCCCAGGCCACTGGTATCATCAGCCGCTTGCTGGTGAAACCCGGTGACAAGGTCAGGGCTGGCGACATCATTGCCACCGTTAAGATTATCCCCGACATGGCTCAGCTCAACGAGGCGAGGAGCCGTGTGGAGGCGGCCCGCATCAACCTGTCGGAGGTACAGCGTGAATACGACCGCACGCATGCGCTCTACAAAGACGGTGTGGTGAGCCGCGAGGAGTACGAGATGCAGAGCAGCCGCCTGGCATCGGCCCGCGAGAGTGTCAATGCCGCCGAGTCGCAGGTGCAGGTCATCACCCAGGGACAGTCCTCACGTTCGGGCGGCATCAGCATTACCGACCTGCGCTCAACCATCACGGGTACGGTGCTCAGCGTACCCGTTAAGGAGGGTGCGTCCGTCTCAGGCACCAGTGTCTTCACCGAAGGAACGACGGTGGCCAAGATTGCCGACATGAGCGACATCATCTTCCGTGGCTTCATCGACGAGACCGAGGTGGCGCTGTTGCAGACAGGTATGGACGTTGAGCTGCACCTGGGTTCCATGCAGGAGGTCACCATCCCCGCCAAGCTCAGCTACATAGCCCCTGAGGGCGTGATGCAGAACGGAGCGAAGATGTTCGAGGTGAAAGCCGACGCCACCATTCCCGACGGTGTGACCGTCCGCTCGGGCTACAGCGCCAATGCCACCATCGTGCTGGGCACCCTGAATGACGTGCTGGCGTGCGACGAAAAGGCTATCTCGTTCGAGGCCGGCAAGCCTTACGTCTATGTGCTCACCTCTTCACCCGACGACAAGGAGCACCAGCAGTTCGAGCGCCGCGACGTCACCATCGGCATCTCCGACGGCCTGTCCGTCGAGCTGAAGGGCGGTGTGAAGAAAGGCGAGTTGCTCAGGGGGAACGAAATAAAAGAGCAGGCCAAGGGCACAGGCTTTGTAATCATCGAATAATTTAACAGTACGCTCGGATATGAATTCACGCTTAATTCAAAGTATATGTACAACTGTGTGGCTGGCGCTCACCTTGCTGCCCGCTGCCGCCAATGGGCAGCGGCGGTGGTCGCTCGACGAATGCATGGACTACGCCATAGCCCACAACAACGAAATGGCTCACCGGCTGAACGAGCAGAAGCGGCGTGAGGTGAATGCGCAAGCCCTCAAGGATGCCCGGCTGCCCCGTTTCAGCGGCGACATCAGCGGCTATGCCGGCACACTCCACCACGCGGACAGCCGCAATAAGTTTGACGCCACAGAGTCGCTCCTCAGCATGGGGCTCACGGGTGCAGTTCCCCTTTATACCGGCGGCCGCCTGTCGAGCCAGATTAAGGCCGGACGGTATTCGCTGCTGGCGGCGGCCGAAGACGTTCGGACGGCAGAGAAGAACATCAGGGCACAAGTGGCGGCGGCCTATCTGCAGGCACTTTATGACAAAGGTGAGGCTGTTATTGCCCAAAAGCGGCTGGAAGTCTCGCAGCTGCTGCTGAAGCGTGCCCGCTCGCTGTACGGCAGGGGCAAACGGCCTGAGAGCGACACGGTAGAGGCGGCCGCCATCGTCAGCCGTGACGAGGCATTGCTGACGGCAGCAGAGGGAGACATCGAGCTGGCCATGCTCGACCTGAGACTGATGCTGAACCTCCCCGATTCCGTACACTTCGACATCGGCGAGCCAACCGACACCACATCTACCCTCTTTCCTCTTCCCTCTTACCTCTCCCTTCTCTCTTCCCATTCCGCCGTACAGTCAGCCGGCTATAGCATCCTGCAGGCAGAGCAGGGATTGAAGGTGGCTCGCAGCGGCTACTTCCCCACATTGGCACTGGTGGGCGAAATCGGCACATTCTGGGCCAACATCGATACCGACGCGTCGCTTAGCGGACAGACGGCCCTGACAGTCCCCTGGGGACAGCTCGGCACCATCAGCTACAACTTCAGCAGCGAGACTGCGTGGAAGCGGAAGAATTTCCTGCATGGCATTGTGGGGCTGAAACTCTCCATCCCCATCTTTGACGCCTTCGATACAAAGGCCCGCATCCGCACCGCCAAAGTGAACTTGGAGGATGCCAGACTGGCATACGACGACGCCCGCCAGCGCATCACGAAGGACATCAGCCAGGCCTGGCAGGGCGCCCTCACCGCCCACAAGCGCTATGAGGCCGAGGTTAAGGCCGAGGAGTCCAGTGCCTTGGCCTACCGCTATGCCCTGAAGCGCTATGACGCCGGCATGGCCACGCTCTACGACCTCAGTCAGGTACGTCAGCAGTGGTTCACCGCCTCCGAGAATGCCCTGCGCATGAAGTACGAATACCTGATAAGGAAAAGAATCTTAGAAATACAAACCAAGTAATTCTTTCCCCTTAACCTCTCCCTTCATCGGGTGGGGGGTCTTGCTCGATCGGGTGGGGGGTCTTGGCCCGTCGGGTGGGGGGTCTTTGACGGCAGCATATTTTCGGCCGATATTTTTGGCACGAATCCCACGAATCCCACGAATATATATTCATCCGTGTTAATTCGTGTAATCCGTGCCTAAATTACGATGCTGTTTGGGCCGCTGCGTTCAGTACGTAGGTGAGCGGTAGCGTGAAGGGGAGTTTATTTGTCTCTTGGGGTGAACAGTTTCGGTACGTGTTTCAGGAAGTCCTGATAATAGGCAAGAATCATGTCGTTGACTTGCGCCAGCTGGTAGGGCGAACGATGGTTGAGGTTGTCGGCAGAGAGTGTCATTTGGCTGTTGCTGCTGAATGTTCACGAATCTGCTCGCGCCATTTTTCGCGGGCGTCAATCATCTGCTGGAATGCCTCGGCGTACTGCTCGGGGCTGTCGTAGCGCTTGAAAATATCCGTTGTGTTCATTGCTATAGCTGTTTTGATGATTATTCCGCTGCAAAGATACGAAATATTCCGCAAACAAATCCCTTTCCACTCGGAAAATTTTCAAATCGTCACGAAAAAGGGCGGGGAAGGTGAACTACCGGAGGATGGCCTATGACCTCTCCCTTCATCGGGGGAGAGTCTTTGACGGCAGCATATTTTTGATGGAATATTTGGCCGTTCGAATGTTTTTTATTATCTTTGCACCGTAAAAGACAAACTGCCGATTATGTGGGGGAAATTTTTCCCGAACATTGAAAATCGGTGACAAAGTGGTGGTCATGCTGCGTACCTGGGCCACGCTGTGCAAAAACAGGATGGCGGCAACTTCTTCAAGAACCGAGTGAAGATTTTGGATACGAAAAAGGAGCTTCAGCTGGGAGAGACACTGCTTGAGACCTTCTAACATTACAATATTACATTATTACATTATTACAAAATGCTTGTTTTTGACTATAGGTTATAATAATATATTTATATATAAATATATTATTATAAAAATACTTTCTTAACTTATGGGTATTCAAAAAGGGGCAAAATGTAATAATGTAACAATGTAATAATGTAATAATTCTAAGAGGAATGATTTAAGAAAATTATTGACAAATAGAGTATGATTATCGCCCGTCTCGCTGGCCAAGAAGTTCAACCGCCGCAACATCAACGACGTTATTTGTACTCGCGTCAGCATCTGCAAGATATGGCTCGTTCAGTTTTCCCGCCCGAAATGTGCGGAGATTAAGTAAGGAAAACGCCCCTCTGAAGAAGGGCGTTTTTTGTTCCCGAGGCGGCTATACGTCGTTTCTACGTCTATCTGATCAATATATCGTGAACAATATCTTGTCCATCTGTGTTTCCTGTATGCAGATGATATGGTCGGTGACGTAACGATAGAGGCCGGCGCTGTTGGTGACCACTAAATAGTAGGGCACGCCGGGCTTTGTCTCGGTAGAGAGGACGGTGTCGGCAGTATCCTTTTTCAGAGACAGGTACTCATGGAAACTGTTAGAGGCGAAGGTCTCGAAGAGGTCGCTGTTGTCGGCGACGGCTTTTCCGCAGATGGTCTCCTCGGTGTAGTAGTAGCCGTGGTTGTGGGGCGTATCTCCGGTAAACAGTTTCATGCGTGTCGTGGCGCCGGCACAGTCGCCGAGTCCGAAGGCAACAATGCGCTCGAGCCTGGGCCAGAGAGCCTTGGCTAAGGGCTGGTCGGAGAGGAAGGCACTCTCCACCTCGTCGGCCCGCTTGGCATCCATCTCACGCAGCCCGTCCAGGAGTTCGTCGCGGTGAGCGGTGAGGTAGTCGAACATGTCGGCTACGCGGCGTGTGTTGAGGGCCACAATCTGGTCGACGTCGCGGTCGAGCAAAGCATAGTGGCATATCACGCCCATTTCCTCGCGCGGCTGGGTCTTGAAAAACAGGTCATCGGGCATGGTAAATTCAGCGCGTCGCTTGCCGCGGGCATAGTGGTAGTACCACATGTACTTCTTCACCATCTGGCTCTCAAGGGTCTCCACGGTGCAGCCGTCGTTGGTCTGCTTGGGGCGTGGGCCAACGATGGCGACGAGCAGGTTATGGTGATTCTTCAGCGTGGTGGCGAAGCTCTCCATGTAGGGCTGCAGATGGCTCTCGGTGCAGGGCACGTGCTGTCCCTTGGCGTTGAGCAGGTATTGGCGGGTGGGCTCTGTGGTGAGGATTCCGCTCTCGCCGATGTTGGTCTGCAGGTCAAGGAGCCGCTTGTAGTTCACGTAGTCGGTCAATGGCACCAGCCGCTGATAGTCGGCCAGCTTCTCAATCTGGTCGAAGTGGTAGTAGCGGCCATAGTCGGTGTTCTGGTTCATACGGAGGTTCTTGATCATGACTGCCCATCCGTTCATCGCATCCTTCAGCATGGGACTGGCCATGGGGTCGTCGGGGTTGCTCAGCACCTCGCGCGAGAGGTGGTAGTTCAGGTAGCACTCCTCGGGCGTGTGCAGCTTCGACGGCGTCAGCTTGCGCAGCTTCTCCAAGTAGGGGCGTGCTATGTCGCTCAGGGTGTGGCGCTGTTCCACCGTCAGGTCGGAGGCCAAGTAATACTGGGTCAGCATGGAGAAGAACAGCTGCGCGATGTCGTTGCCATCGACGCCCACCGTCTCCAGGTTGTCGAGGGTCTTGGCGGCTGACATGAAGCACTCGTGCAGCTCGCCGAAGGGCTTCTTCTTGTTCTGCACGATGGAGCCGCCGTTGATGAAGTAGTGGTAGCCGATGAACTGCGGCAGGTAGCACACGCGGTCGGCTTTCATCAGGCACAGGGCTGTGTGCCAGACGTCCTCGAGCCAGAGGATGTCTTCGGGGCACTTGATGTCGTGCTTGCGCAGGAAGGCCACGTCGAACAAGCGCGAGGTGGTGAAACCCCAGAGGCCAGTGAACATCTTTTCCATGTCGTAGTGGTCGCGGTCCATGACGATGCGCCACTCGGTCTGGTTCCATATCACTTTCTCCGTGTGGGGATGCAGGCTCTCAGTCTCTAACTCGTACTCGCGGCGGAAGGTCACCACCTGCGACTGGGTCTCGGCCATCTCGCGGCAGACCACCTCGAGACAGTCGGGCGTGTAGCTGTCGTCGCCGTCGAGGAATCCCAAGTAGGGTGCCGTCACGAAGGGCAGACCGTGGTTGCGCGGCATGGCTGGCGAGTAGATGCCGTCGTTCAGTTCCTTGATGATGACGTTCTTATCGTTCTTGAAAAGATCCGTCATAAGTGGCATATAAAGAGCCTTGCAATTATGTAGCACAATAATCCATTCAATGTTCTCGAACCCGATGGTCTGGCAGCGCATGGAGTCGATACATTTCTGGAACATGCTCATTTCCACATTATGGAAAGGCGTAATGACTGATACCTTATACATAATTATAGCGTTCCTTTAAAGTATTCAATGGTCTTGGCCAATCCTTCATCCAGCTTGACCTTGGGTTCCCAGTCGAGTTTCTCCTTGGCCAGCGAGATGTCCGGACGGCGCATCTTCGGGTCGTCCGAAGGCAGCGGGCGGAACACAATCTTGCTCTTCGAGCCCGTCATGGCGATCACCTTCTCGGCCAGTTCCAGCATGGTGAACTCGCCGGGATTGCCAATGTTGACGGGGCCTAAGAAATCGTCGCTGCTGTTCATCATGCGCAGAATACCCTCTATCAGGTCGCTGACATACTGGAACGAGCGGGTCTGCTGTCCGTCGCCATAGATGGTGATGTCCTCTCCGCGAAGGGCCTGCATGATGAAGTTGGAGACGACACGCCCGTCGTGCTGAGCCATGCGCGGTCCGTAGGTGTTGAAGATGCGGATGACCTTGATACGGACGCCATGCAGGCGATGGTAGTCGAAGAACATGGTCTCGGCGCAGCGCTTGCCCTCGTCATAGCACGACCGTATGCCGATGGTGTTCACATTGCCCCAATAGCTCTCCGGCTGGGGATGCACGGAAGGGTCGCCATACACCTCGCTCGTGGAGGTCTGCAGAATCTTGCACTTGGTGCGGCGAGCCAATCCCAGCATGTGATAGGCTCCGAAGACGGAAGTCTTGGTGGTCTGGATGGGGTCGTTCTGATAATAAATAGGCGATGCCGGGCAAGCGAGGTTGTAAATCTCGTCGACCTCGGCCCAGTAGGGCTGGCACACATCGTGCCGCACAATCTCGAAGTTCGGCCTGCCTATCAGGTGCCAGACGTTCTCCTTCGAACCGGTATAGAAGTTGTCCAGGCAAATCACGTCGTTGCCTTCATTCACTAAACGTTCACAGAGGTGGGAGCCGATGAAGCCTGCACCACCAGTCACTAAAATTCGTTTCATCATAATCTTTTCTCCTTTTTTAATTATTTAGTTTTCAGTTAAATATATTCTCGTATGCCGCGATGCGCACGGCGACGTTCTCTTTCAGATTGCCTGTAAAAAACAGCCAGTCGAACGAATGGTAGGATGCTGTACCGAAGACGCTTGTCGCCTCATGGCAGTAGGCAGCGTCGGCATGGGTAACGATGACGCCGCGCTCAGGGTCGACGGTGGCATCGGCCAGTCCGGCGGTGCTATGGGCAGCAATGGCGGCATCGGCACCTTTTTCCTGAATCTCGGCATAGAACGCCCCGTAGTCCGTGACGAGCAGCGAACCTTTGTTCTCGGCAAAGGTGGCGGGCGTAGCGTCGCGCTTCCAGTTGATGGGGTTGATGCTCAGCGAACCGCTCGGCGCCACCACGATGTTGCGCTGTGAATGGTTCTCGGCACCCTCCGTGTTGTAGCTGACGATGACGCCTGTGTCGTCGGCGCGTTCGGCAAACTTCAGGTGCGGATTCTTCGCCAGGTAGTCCGTCGTGACAGCATAGCCTATCGGGTAGGCAGCAATCATGCGGCTGTAGTACGCAGGATGCTGCCTGAAGTAGTCGGCTAACAGCGCCTCAACGACAGCCGCCCCCTGCGAGTGACCGGCCAGAAAGAACGGTTTCCCATTGTTGTAGTGCTCGAAATAGTAGTCGAGGGCCTGCGTGGCATCCTTGGAGGCCTCGTAAGCCCAAAACGTGTGGGCATCCTCCCAGGAGAGCCCGGCTATGTAACCGGCATCTGCCTGCCGATAGTAAGGGGCATAGACGTTGCAATATTCGCTGAAAACACCCTGCCCGCTGAGGGTTGACCAGACGAGCCCCACGGTGCGCATCTCCGCGTTGTCCATACTGGCCACGTAGCTCGTCTCCCCCTCGGCCATACTCCATGAGGTAGGCTGCAGGTAGAACACGTCGTAAGGCTTGTCGGCGGTCGTGGGCAGTAAGGCCCAGTTGTACGGGTCACTGTAGTCCACGGGCATCTCCCACACCTCGGTACCCGGCAGGTTTTTCACTACGTCAGGAATCTCGTGTGCGGGTTGTGGCGGATTCACGGGCATGTCTTCGTTGTCGCTACACGAGCCGAGCATCATACTCATGGCCACTGCCAGCATCAGTAAGGGAAAAAAATGTTTCTGCAAAATACGCTTATTATTGTTGTTAATAGGATTGTTCGCTGCAAATTTACAACTTTTTTCAGAGAACTGCAAGAAACTGGGCGAAAATCTTTTGGGTCGAATATTTGGGGGTTAGGAATAAAAGTGCTAACTTTGCATCCAAATTTGTCAGCACATGTACATCTTCGATATCAAACGATACGCCATCAACGACGGGCCAGGCATCCGGACAACCATCTTCGTGAAGGGTTGCCCGCTGCGTTGCGTGTGGTGCCACAACCCGGAAGGCTGGACGGCTGAGCCGCAGGTGCTCTACAAGCGGTCGAAGTGCATCGGCTGCCGCACGTGTGAGCAGGAGGGCTTTGTCGTCGACGACTGTCCGACGAAGGCCCGGGAGGTCTGCGGCCGCGAATACACGATGGACGAGCTGATGGACGAAGTCGAGAAGGAGCGCGTCATCATGGAGGACAGTGGCGGCGGTGTGACCATCTGCGGCGGCGAACCGCTGATGCACCCCGACGGTACGCTGGCCATCCTGCGCGAACTGGGACGCCGCGGCTTCCACCGCACAGTCGACACCACGCTCTACGCCCAGCCCGACGTCGTGAAGGCTGTCGCCGAGGAGTGTGAGCTGTTGCTCGTCGACCTGAAACTGATGGACAGCGAGAAGCACCGTCTCTACACGGGCGTCGGCAACGAGCTGATCCTGCAGAACATCCGCCTCATAGCCGAGGCCGGCCATCGCTTCCAAATCCGCATCCCCCTCATCGAGGGCATCAACGCCGACGAGCAGAACATCGAGCAGACCGCCCGCTTCCTCTCACTTCTCACCTTTCACTCCTCACCTCTCACCGTTAACCTCCTACCCTACCACGACGTCGGCAAAGACAAGCATCTGCGTATGGGCAGCCGCTACAACCCGCAGGGCTACCCCATGTCCACCCCGACAGAGGAAACCCAGCAGCGTTGCCAGCAACAGTTAGAAGCATACGGCCTGCACGTCGTCATTGGCGGCTAAGACTTTTGGGGCAGTATCAGTTAAAACAAAAATAGAATAATGCTTATGAGTAAGACTGTGAACCAGCGATTAGAAGACCTCCGCGAGGTGATGCGGCGCGAACACCTGGCCGCGTTCATATTTCCCAGTACCGACCCCCATCAGGGCGAATACATCCCTGACCACTGGAAGGGGCGTGAGTTTATCAGTGGTTTCAATGGCTCGGCAGGTACGGCCGTAGTCACCATGACGAGTGCCGCCCTGTGGACCGACAGCCGCTATTTCCTTGCTGCCGAGGAGCAGCTGAAGGGCACCGAGTTCCAGCTGATGAAGCTGAAGATTGAGGGGACGCCGACCATTCCGCAGTGGATTAGTTCTCAATTGTCAATTGCCAATTGTCAATTGACGGAGGTCGGCATCGACGGCTGGTGCTCGTCGGCCAATAGCGTGAAAGAGCTGATAGCCGACCTGCGGAAGGAGGGCGGACTGACGCTGCGCACCAATCTGGACCCCCTGAAGACGATATGGAGAGACCGTCCGGCCATTCCCGAGAATCCTGTGGAGATATTCCCGATGAAGTATGCAGGTGAGAGTACGCATGACAAGATAGCCCGCATCCGCCAAGCCCTGCGCGAACGCCATGCTGACGGCATGCTGATGTCGGCCCTCGACGATATAGCCTGGACGCTGAACCTGAGGGGCACGGACGTTCACTGCAACCCGGTCTTCGTATCGTACCTGCTGATTTCGTCGAAGGACGTCACCCTATATATAAATAAGGTAAAGCTGACGCCCGAGGTGTCGGCCTACCTGCAGGCCGAGGGCATCAGGGTGGACGACTACGAGAACGTTACCCGCGGACTGAAGGACTACTTCGAATATAACATCCTGCTCGACCCCGACGAGGTGAACTATGCGCTCTACAAGACGGTCAGCCGCGAGATTGTAGAGGAGGAGTCGCCCGTGAAGCGGATGAAAACCGTGAAGAATGCCACCGAGATAGCGGGTTTTAGGTCGGCGATGCTGAAAGACGGCATCGCCATGGTAAAGTTTCTGAAGTGGTTGGATGAGGCCAATGTGGCCCATGAGACGGAAATGTCCATCGACCGCAAGCTGACATCGCTGCGGGCAGAGCAGCCTTTGTATCGCGACATCTCGTTCGACACCATTGCGGGCTATGGCGCACATGCTGCCATCGTACACTACGAGGCGACACCTGAGACAGACATCCCACTGGAGCCTCACGGCATGCTGCTGCTCGACAGTGGTGCGCAATACCTGGACGGCACGACGGACATCACAAGGACGATTGCCCTCGGCACGCTGACCGACGAGGAGAAGAAAATATACACGCTGGTGCTGAAAGGGCACATACAGATAGAGCTGTGCAAGTTCCCCAGCGGTGCCAGCGGCACGCAGATTGACATCCTGGCCCGCAAGGACATGTGGCGCGAGGGGCTGAACTACCTGCATGGAACAGGTCATGGCGTAGGCACCTACCTGAACGTCCACGAAGGTCCCCACCAGTTCCGTATGGAGTGGAAGCCCGCCCCGTTAGTGGCTGGCATGACCATCACCGACGAGCCTGGCATCTACTTGGCCGGACGCTGTGGAGCCCGCACGGAGAACACGCTGCTCATCGTGCCTTACAAGGAGACGGAGTTCGGACGTTTCCTGCAGTTCGAGCCGCTGACGCTCTGCCCCATCGACAAACGGCCCATCATCCGCGAGATGATGCTGCAAGAGGAGGTGGACTGGCTGAACGAGTACCACCAGACGGTTTACAACCGACTGTCGCCGCACTTGGATGACGAAGAAAGGGAATGGCTGCGCGAGGCCTGCGCCGCCTTGTAGGAAGAATCAGATTTCCTCCAAGGCGTAGTACTGATAGTCGCGGACGATGCGGCGCAGGAAAGATTCATCGCTTGGCTCCCGGCGGGTAACAGTCAGCAACTGCTGTACCTTCTGCGACAACTGGGCAATACGCTCTGGCTGCTCGGTGCCGAGGGTGCGGGTGATGATGTCTATCTGTTCCAACGAGAGGTCAGAGGCCTGCGGATAGGAGGGCCGGTAGCCCTCGGTCAGGTAGTCGTACTCATCGAGGCTTACCTGTATCTTGGAATAGCTGCGCAACTTCACCACCAACGTGCCCGCCGCCATGTCGCCCAACCGCTGATTGTTGCGGTTGAGAATCATCACCAGTACGCCAATGCAGCCCAACATGGGGCCGTCGACAATCATCTGCATCCAGCGCAGCAGGTAGGCCGCAAGCGAGGGCAGCGAACCGTCGGCCATGATGACGCGCAGCTTGACGAGCCACTTGCCGAGGGTCTGGCCACCCGTCAGCATCTCGCACAGCGGGCAATAGAACATCGTGGGCAGCATTACGATGAATATAATCTGTAAAGGGCTTGTGAGGCGGGGACCGAGATAGGCCCACGCGGCCACATAGGCCGCCTGCACTACCCAGTCGATGATTTGGGCCAGCATGCGCTCGCCGACACTGGCCGGTGTCTGCTTAATGCGCACATATTGTCCGGTGACGATGCTCTTTTCAGCCATAACAGATGCAAA
>JAEEGH010014110.1_pt1 | contig 17601 bp, 15 predicted proteins | sample 9134181 | NCBI WGS metagenome assembly JAEEGH01 (sample SAMN16246544, study PRJNA631951) | gut metagenome | biome: gut microbiome; feature: rumen; material: DP-attached | host: Bos | place: Iran: Karaj | collected 2018-10
GACCTTCTTGTTGATGATGCAGCTATGGCAGCAGCACTTGAGTCCGGCAAGGTTCGCAAGTACGTTTCGGATTTCCCGAACGCTGCATCCGCAAACATGAAGGGTTGCATCGCAATCCCTCACCTCGGAGCATCCACAGAGGAAGCAGAAGACAACTGTGCTGTTATGGCAGTTGAGCAGGTTAGAAACTACCTCGAGAACGGCAATATCATCAACTCGGTTAACTTCCCCCGTATCGACCTCGGTGAGAAGAGCGGCGCAAGACTTGCAGTCATCTTCGAAGCTGAGATGGTTGACGACATCGAAGGCGCAGTTAAGGCAGCCGGCGTAGCGGTCACCACCACATGCCTCGGCGTTCGCGGCAAGGTTGGTTACTTCCTCGCAGATGTTAACGGCGCTGTTGATACAGCAGCTGTTGAAGGCATCGCAGGAGTTAAGAGTGCCAGAGCGATCTAATAAAATATAATATGCAAATAAAATAAACTCCCTTCGAGGGAGTTTATTTTATTTGTCACCATAATGTGATCCGCATTCTGCGATTTCAAGCACTTCACCATTTACTCTGAAGACGATTCGGTTTTTATCGTCAATCCTTACGCTCCAAAAACCGGCCAAATTTCCTGTCAAAGCTTCGGGTTTACCAATACAATTATATCCGTTCCTGTCAATACTTTGGAGTAAGAGGTTGATTCGCTTCAACGTTTTCTTGTCTTTTGACTGCCAGGAAAGGTATTCTTCCCATGCCTTATCATGCCACAGTTTCCTCATATCATACCTCTATAAGCTCGTGCTCATGTACATTTCGCTTCTCTTTAATATCTGTCACACGTTCTTCGAGGAGTTTCATGTGAGAGTTGGAATAGAAAGGATCTTCCTGTTTGATTTCAAAAGGTATTTTTCGCTCTCTGAGAGCTGCTTTAACAAAAAGATTGATTGCTGCAGACGCAGTTAAACCGACAGAATTACAAAAATGGTCAAATTCTGTTTTGTCGTGTTCATCAACTCTGGCTGTAAGAGTAGATAATGCCATACTACCACCTCCTTGTAATTGTATTATAGCGCCAATGTAACACAAAAGCAAGCTTTTGTGTTCGAAAAGTAAAATGGTGCTGGTTGAGTTGTTATTTTGATATGGTTGATATAATATGGAAACAGAATGTTTGTGTCCTATAAGGGGTGTCCATATGAATAACAGATTGTTACGTTTTGTTTTGTGCCTCGCGTCGATCTGCCTTTTGGCGGTTTGTTTTGAGCCTTTTTATGCCCGTGCGGAAGAACCGTCAAAGGTCACATCGGAAGCCTCTCCGCAGATTCCGGCAGATGCCCCTGTAGAGACTCCTTCCGAATGCATATGCCGTATAGATGTAACTGCGTACAGCAACCTTCCGGACAACTGTATAAGCGTTAAGACCGACCTCGGCAAGAGCAAGGTTCAGTACAAGGTCGGGAAGTCGAAGTGGAAGAGCGTGACAGGCCTTGACAGAGACGAGGCCGGCTCGTACCTCATCAGTACAACCGCCGGGAAAAGCGTTTCGGTAAGGGTAAAGAAGGGCAAGGACGTTGTCGGAACGAACGCCAGCTTCGGGGTCGACAACCCGGAGGAGACCCGTAACGGTGGATTGCGCGCACCTTATGGTTTTGATTACAATGCTTTTGTGAACGACCTCTTTGCGGACGGATTCACTTTCACGGCCGAGGACGGCGCGAGGGTGGTCATCGAACTCACAAAGGAGAACAACGGACAGGGAAGTTCCCCTGCGGATAACCCCAAGTACTATGTGTACTTTGACAAGAACGCGACCATATCAAAGGACGGAAAGACTGTGACCACAAAGGGACCTTCCGGCGAGAAGATCATCATAACGATCGACGGCGCGAAGGTTGAGGACGGTCGCGTCGGTGTGCCCGAGGACGAGAGCAAAGTCGTGTTTTACATGGGCAGCGACTTCAACCCGAAGAAGATGTCCGTTTATGTCATGGAGCGGAAGGAGAGCCTGACGTACGATCCGATGCTCATCGACCTTTATGTTGCAACCGGCTCGAACGCCGTGACACTCGCCAAGCACTGGCCCGAAAACGGCCATTTCACGAACGAGATGACATTCGGTATCGGCGGTGACCCGTCGAAGACCTACACCCCTTCGACTCCTTTCCCGGGTCCGGGGTCTGAGGAAGAGAGTACTGCGAGCGCGACGGCGTCGGCTGACGGCGGCCTGACATTCAGGCTTGACGAACCGGGGACAGCAACGCTTATAGGAACGGATTCGACTGACACGAAGCTTGTAGTATATTCAAAGATCAGAGTTTACAATACGGTTTATGATGTCACTTCGATTGGCAAGAACGCGTTTAAAGGCAATACGACCATTAAGTCGGCAGTGATCCCTTCGTCGGTCACATCGATCGGAGCGGGAGCGTTTGGCGGAGCGTCGAACCTGAAATCGGTGACCATCACCCCTTCGTCTGCGCTCAAGATCGGAAAGGGAGCATTCGACGGTATAAGCGGTTCGGCCACAGTTAAGATAAGGGCCGACAAGTCGCTCTATAAAAAGATCAAGAGCAAGATCAAAAAATCAGGGGCGACAGACCTGAATTTTAAGCGGTTGACAATCAAGTAACGAAAGGTTACTTTGTAAAAGGACAGTTTAATAACGCTGTTTACAAAAGGGACCGGGCGAGTGCGCGATCATCTTAGAAAGCGCATTGCTGAGGAGTGTTATATGAAAGAAAAAAGAGTAAAAAGAGTCAGAAAAAAATCCATGTGGCACCGGAAATTGCCGGCAAGGATCATAGCCTTGGCGCTCAGCATATGCATGGGTCTGGCGGTGCCGGAAGCACATGCCACTCATGCGGACACAACAGCTTCGCAGACCCCGTGGCCGAAGCTTGAGACTTCGATCAAAAAGCTTGATATAGATTATTATGTCAGGGATGTCGAGGCGGAGAACAACTGGGAAGGCGTCACAAATATCTCGTATGTCGGCGAGAGGAATGGAAACGCCCTTTTCGCAGTTGATTTCGGTGATCTGATCGCGGTTTATGAGTGCCTCAAAGAAGAAGCAACGGGTGTCGATAAGGAAGGGACCGAGGTCAGGGAAGTCTTTGCCTCGGATCCTATATGCATTATGAAAGAGAACCCTCTCTTCGGAGGAGTGATCTGTGACGGGGAGGGTTTCCTCTACGTGGTGACGGGCACCGTGGGTGACGCATCGTCGCAGCTGCCCGGATACGTTTATGTTACAAAATACAGCCCCGAAGGCGATATGATCGGTCAGGTCATCGACGACGGTGCTTCAAGTCTCGGGATTGAGGCGGGAACGGAGTATCTGAACCTCGAGCCTTTTAACAACGGCAACTGCGTCCTGGAGATCAATAACGGGGTTCTGGCGGTCTATTATGCGAGAAAGATGATTTCGGGACATCAGAGCGACTCGCTTTTCCTTGTCAACACGGACACTCTTGAAGAGGTGGTCGTCGGAAGGGTTTACCAGTCCCATTCGTTTGCCCAGAGAGCCGTCCCGTACGGCAAGGGGTTCCTGCTCGTCAGCGAGGGAGACTGTTACGACAGAGCCTTCGTCGTGACAAAGGTGAATAATAAGTTCAACACCAAAAGCAGCGCGACGTTTCATTTCGGAGTGAAGCCCGGGGCGCTCGACAACGTGGACATGGCTGCGGTCAACAATAATTTCGCGCATCTCGGAGACATCGCGATGCTCGGAAACGGCAGGGCCGTGCTGGCGGCAACTTCGGCCCGCTCTATGAAGGAAAAGGCCGAAAAAGAGGCTGAGGATATCTTCATCCAGATCTTTAATCCCAAGAAGAACCTCACGACAAAGAAGGCCTATGTCGGCGGGAAAAAGAGAAAAGGTCTTTCCGGAGGAAACGGTGACACTTCCTGCACCGACTACGGCGTCAGGTGGATCACCAAGCTCAAAAAGAATGAAAAGATCAGCTCGCTTCACTGCGTGGTCACAGAGGATGACACGATAGTCCTCCTCTATGAAAAGCAGAACGAGGACGGACATTTCGAAGGAGTCTTTTACACACTCCTTGATAAAAATGGGGATGTTATCGTTGAGGAAATGCCCTTCTGGAACAGGGCACGCCTTCCCCGCGGCGAATCGCCTGTCTGCACAGGCAACAGGATCTGGTGGATCGGAAACGCGCTGGAAGATTACTGCCTGTGCGTATATACCCTGGTTATAAATCCGGCTTAGAGCTGTATTATCCGGCCTCAACGAGGAATAAAACCACAGGATAAATGACATTTATGATCTGTTTTTATATGAGCAGGTAGCGGATTGGATCGTAAATATCATGACAAACAAACAGGATGCTCTTACGATATCCGCCCGGAAGTCCGGGTGGAAGATCGAAAAGAACATCCTGTTATATATTTGGTAATAGAACGTTTATGTCTCGAAGATATCAGCTCTGAGTTTTACTCGGAAAGGTACTTTACAAGAGATGACACCGCCACAGCACCGTCCGCTACAGCCGTAACGATCTGCCTGAGATCCTTCGTCCTCACATCGCCTGCCGCGTAGAGGCCGGGCATCTGGGTCGAGCAGTCGGAGCTCGTGATGATGAAGCCTTCCTTGTTGCACTCGGTGATCTGTGAGAAGAGTGCGGAGTTGGGGTTCATGCCGATCGCAACGAACACACCCGAAACATCAATGCTGCTCTCTGCTCCGGTGCGAACGCTCTTGAGAGTGAGCGAGCTGACCATCCCGTCTGTTCCGCAGACTTCCTTGGGAACGGTGTCCGTGAGGAACTCGATGTTCTCGGCGCGTCTTGCCAGAGAAACAAGAGAGCCCGTTGCTCTGAAGAGGCTGCGCCTGTGCACGAGATAAACCTTTTTACATATGCGTGAGAGGTAAAGAGCATCTTCAAACGCCGTGTCACCGCCGCCGATGACAGCCACGGTCTTGTTCTTAAAGAAAGCACCGTCGCAGGTAGCGCAGTAGGACACACCCGATCCGGCGTACTCATCCTCGCCGGGGATACCGAGCCTCTTGTGGTCGGCGCCCGTGCAGGCGATCACGGATCTTGTGATATACTCGGTGCCGTCCTCACATGTGATATGGAAGGTCTTGTCACGCTCGCGGGTGATGCCGGTCACTTCGCATGTGACGAAATTGCTTCCGAGCGATTCCGCATGCGCGCGGAATGCATCCGCAAGATCAAAACCGGAGATGTTCTTGAAACCCGGGTAGTTGTTTACTTCGTAGGTTTGGAGAACCTGCCCGCCGCTGATCCCTTCCTTCTCAAGAAGGACAAACTGCAGCTCGGCACGGGCTGCGTAGATTGCTGCTGCCAGACCCGCAGGTCCGGAACCGATGATCACAAGGTCGTATGTCATAAATAATCCTCTTTTGGGCGCGGGTGACCGCGCGTTTTGTTTGTTCGACTGCTTTGTATAACGGATTGAAGCCGCTCAGATATCGAATCTGTTCGGTTTGTGTAGTAACAATGATTATATCACATTTTCTGCATAAAAGAAAACATTTTGAGAAGAAACACTCATCATATAATGAGTACAAATACGGATGAAAAACAGAGATGCAAAACGCTGAGGAGCATCATGCGTGAAAGACTTGAATGAAAAACGGGTATTAATAAGAGCAGGTAAAGTATATAATGTATTTTATAACGAGCAAATTGCGAAGCAATTCGCGAGTTTGACTCATAGATCAAGCGTTTTCAGCGCCGCGTTTTAGGCCGCGGATTCACTGATCAGAAAAAACACAAAAAAAAACGGAACCGACATCCGACATGCCTCGTCAAATGATCGGAGGCTCTCATGAATGAGAGAGAAAGGAGTAATATGAAGAAAAAACTTATCGCATTTCTTATGGCAGTTGTCCTCTTGGCGGGAGTGACCGGAGTGGCCCCCGTCAGCGCCGCACAGTTCGATGAGGAAGAGCTTGCCGAAAGAATACTTTACGTTAAGGATCTGTTCGGTATTTCCGACAGCTACACCGAATTCTCACAAGATGTTTGGGATTACGATGAAGAAGTAAAGTGGAGTTTTTACTGGACCACACCGGATTACAACGATTCGATCCATGTGGTTGTCGACACTAAAAACCACGTGTCTGAGTATAACTGCTACGGATATAACGAGACCAAGACGTACGCCATGCCCGCAGGCTTTGCCGAAGAGTACGAAGTCGCTGCGCAGGAGTTCATCAAAAAGGTCATGCCTGAGATCTACGGGCATATCGTCCTTGACAGTACTTCGATCGACTATTATGACAACGCCTATTCATTCGGCTATAAGCGTGTTGAGAACGGCTATCCGGTAGACGGCAATTCGTTGTTGATCAGAGTTGACTACACGGACAAAACGGTTAAGTATGCTTCTGCGAATTGGAGCTATGCCGTGAAGTTTGCTAAGCCCGACAAGGTTATCTCGAAAGATGAAGCGGCCGCTAAGCTTTCCGGGAAGCTCGATCTTGAACTCAGGTATATCTCGAAGTACAACGCCGGCAACAAAGAGGTGTTCCTTGCCTATGTTCCCTCAACGGGCTATCTGTCTGTTGACGCGGTGAGCGGAAAGGTTTACACGCAGAACGCGTACTATACTTCCGACACAACAAAGGAAGCTGCAGTCGCTGAATCAGAAGAAGACAGAGGCGCAGGAGGGGTCAACGGTGCAACTCTCTCCGACGCCGAGATCAAGAAGATCCGGGAAGTTTCGAATCTGATCTCCAAGGAAGATGCTATTGCGGTCGTTACCTCGAACAAGAGTCTGTACATTGATGAGAACATCAAGCAGACTACCGCGTCGCTCAGGAGTAACAGAAACGGTTATGTTTGGCAGATCACCATGCGCGATCCCAGACCCGCAGACTACAGCACAGGTGACTACTACCGCTCTTATGCTTCGGCAACGGTAGATGCCGCAACAGGAAGACTTCTTTACTACTATTCGAGTATGAAGGAGTACTACGATTACGACGATCCCGGAAGTGTGGAGCTCAAGTACAGCAAGAAGGAATGTGAAAAGAAGTTCGAGAAGTTTGCGAAATCACTCGAGCCCGAGCTGTTCGCCCAGACCAAGAAGACCTACGACGAGGGCGGATACATAGTATTCTGGGATTATTCCAAGGATATCCCTACCTACGGAGGACGTAATTACACCTACACCCGTGTTGTTAACGGAGTGCCCTTCTATGATGATTCCATCAGAGGCGCCGTCGACAGAGTAACAGGTAAGGTTTACAGCTACAGCTGCAACTGGTCCGATGATGTCGAATTCCCTTCGGCCGACGGAGCCATCAGTGCTAAAGAAGCATTTGATAAGTACCTTGCAAGTGATGAGTTCAAGCTTACCTACGAGATCACCTCTAATACCGTTACCGATCCCGAGACTTACCTCACAAAGGTTACCTATAAGTCGAGACTTTGCTATGTGACAGATATCGGCGCCCCTTATGTTGACGCATTCACAGGCAAGTTCCTCAACTACGCAGGTACCGAGTATAAGCCCTACAACGGTAATGCCGAATTTACGGACATCAAGGGTCATAAATACGAGAAGGAGATCAGGTTTATCTCGCAGCTTACTAACTGCATCGAAGGCGACAAGTTTGAGCCCGATAAGAACGCCACTTACGAGTTCCTTGCACAGATCTTTGACAACACCTGGTATTTCTACTACAGACCTCAGATCGAGAGCAGCGGCAAAGCTGTCACACGTCAGGAGCTTGCGAAGATCTGTGTCGAAGCACTCGGATACAAGAAGCTCGCCGATCTTGACATCTACAGCCTGAACTTTAAGGATGCCGGCAAGATCTCGGCAAAGAACAAGGGTGCGGTTGCACTCGCGTGCGGTCTCGGTCTCTTTAACGTGAAGTCGGGAAGCAAGTTTAACCCTAAGGCCAAAGTGACCAGAGGAGAGCTTGCAGCCGTACTGGCAAGGGCTCTTGTCGCAAATGCAGGCAGATAAGAGTGCGCTGCCGGGTTGATATCTTTCGAATTATTATCGGAATCTGTGTATTTGTTTGAAAATTGTTTCAAAAGAACTGGGTATTGACAAAGTGCTTTTTGTGCAATTTGCACAAATAAGTGAACCGCGTTCTCCAAACAAAAGATCTCCGGTAAAAGATAAATCGAAAATTAAGGAAAGTTATCCACAGAAAAAAGCCTTGATTTTCAATAATTTCGAGTTATACACGAAGTTATCCACTTTATCCACAACAAATGACCACTTTTGTAGTCGGATTTAAAAACGCTCTGACCGAATGAATGTTTTGGCATTTGTGATAGTTTTACAAAAAATCAAAAGTTATACTTGCAAAATCATATTTGATTAATATAGTGGACAACTGTTAGAAATCCGCTAAAAAGTCAGATAATTCCGGCGGGGTCGGGCACGAAAAATGCCCGACCCCGCTGTCCTTGAATGAAAACCCCGCTTGTGGTATAATACGCATATAACTTCTCAAGGAGGTTGTTCATATGCAGTACATGATAACAGGCAAGAACATAGTAGTTACAGACGGTTTGAAGAGCGCGGTCAAGAGCAAGATCGGCAAGCTCGAGAGATACTTCTCACATGACGTTGAGGCACACGTTACCCTCAGCGTTGAGAAGGACAGACAGAAGATTGAAGTTACGATCCCCGTTAAGGGCAACATCATCAGGGCAGAGCAGGAAAGCAACGATATGTACGTTTCGATCGACCTCGTTGAGGAGATCATCGAGCGTCAGCTCAAGCGCTACAAGAACAAGATCCAGGAAGCCCGTCAGGCAGGTGCCGTGACAGGCGACCTTTACGAGGAGGATGACGATCCTCTTGATACCATTGACATCAAGCGTGTCAAGAGATTCGCGGTTAAGCCCATGGATCCCGCTGAAGCTTGTGTTCAGATGGAGCTTCTCGGACATGACTTTTTCGTTTTCCGTAACAGCGAGACGGACGAGGTGAACGTTGTGTATAAGCGTCGCGGCGATTCCTACGGACTCATCGAGCCCGAAGCATGACAGAACAGTGAAATGAACCGAGACCCGCAGCCGGTCCGTATGGCTACGGGTCTTTTGCGCGCTAAACGAATACCATCGATTGCAAGCTTGCTTGCAACCGGGAAAGTAACAGCGTTTGCGGAGAGAGCTTGCTCTCGCGAGCAAACACAGTTGCTTTACCGGAGTGAGACGAAGTCTCACGTATCGATGGTTGAGTGCACGTACATCGAGCGGACTTGTCCGCGAGATGCCCTATTACAAAGAAAGAGGAACAAACAGAATTATGAAATACAAAGTACTGGCCGCGGACATGGACGGAACGATCCTGCGCGACGACAAATCAATTTCGGAAGAGACGATCAGCGCGATCCGCGAGTTCAGGGAAGCCGGCGGCTTCTTTATCATAGCGTCGGGCAGGCCTCTCCCCGCGATGACGGGGTATCTTAAGGACCTTGCGCCCAACGCTCCGCTCGTGACCTACAACGGAGCCAAGATCGTCGACTGCCGGGACGGCCGCGTGCTCTTTGAGGAGGGCATGCTCGACGAAGACGCGATCCTTCTGATGAAGGAAGGCGAGAAGCGCGGTCACACCGTGATCGTATGGTCGGACGACATCCTTTACGGCAACGAGCTTAATGAAAATATGCGGATCTACGTCGAGCACACCGATATCATCCCCCGAAAGTACGATTCTTCCGAGTCATTCAGGGGCAGGAGCGTCACGAAGATCATCCTCAACGACCTGCCCGAAAAGATCGCCGTGACCCGCGCGGACGCGGAGAAGATGAACCTCAAGTGCACCTCCTGGGCCACTTCCGGAACAGAGTACCTTGAGTTCTACTCGAGCAAGGTTTCAAAGGCTGTCTCGGTCGGAAAGGCCGCCGCGATGGTCGGCTGTGATGCGTCACAGATCGTCGCTGTCGGAGACGGCTGCAACGACATCCCCATGATCAGGTTCGCCGGCCTCGGAGTCGCCATGGGAAATGCCGCTCCCGAAGAGGTCAAAGAGGCAGCGGACTACGTGACCGACACGAACATGAACGACGGTGTCGCAAAGCTCATCAGAGAGAAGATTCTTTAACGCATATGCGGTGCATTCGTGTACCGCGAAAATTTGACATATAAGCGTATTTGACATAAAATAACCATGATTGGGGTTTAATGGGGTTGAGGATATAAAAACGCTAAAGGAAAAGGGAAAAATGAGTAACGAGACAGTTGTAAATACACCCGAGAAAGAGGCGACCACTAACGCTATGGAGGGAGTCTCCTTTATCGAGGGAGGCAATAAAAAGACACTGTTCCAGAAGATCTTCGGAACAAGGAGCGAGAGGGAGATCAAGAGGATCGAGGCCACAGCCAAGGCGGTTGAGGACCTCGAGCCCGAGATGGAAGCGAAGAGTGACGAGGAGCTCGCCGCTCTGACGGTCAAGTTTAAGGAAAGGCTTGCGGATGGGGCGACCCTCGACGAGCTTCTTCCCGAGGCTTTCGCCGCAGCCAGGGAGGCAGGCAAGAGGACTCTCGGACTGCGTGCTTTCCATGTGCAGATCCTCGGTGCGATCATCCTTCATCAGGGACGTATCGCCGAGATGTTCACCGGTGAAGGAAAGACCCTTACATCGGCACTTACTGTGTACCTTAACGCACTTGAAGGCAAGGGCGTGCACGTTGTCACCGTCAACGACTACCTCGCCAAGCGTGATGCCGAGAACATGGGAAAGATCTACACCTTCCTCGGCCTGACATGCGGTTACATCCTCAATACCATGGATAACGATGACCGCCGTGCAGCATATGCGTGTGACATCACATACGGAACAAACAACGAGTTCGGTTTCGACTACCTGCGTGATAACAGAGTAGTTTATAAAGACAAGATGGTTCAGCGTGACCTGCACTTCGCCGTTATCGACGAGGTTGACTCCTGTCTTATCGACGAGGCGAGAACTCCTCTGATCATTTCCGGTCAGAGCGGCAAGTCGACCAAGCTTTACGAGCTCTGCAACATCCTTGCGCTCCAGATGACCAAGGGTACTGCAGTCGAGCTCACCAAGATGCAGACGATCATGGCTGCCAAGCTCGGCGAAGACATCCCCGAAGAAACGGGAGACTTCGTTGTAAATGAAAAAGAAAAGACAGTCAACCTGACCGACAGCGGTGTCAGGAAGGTCGAGCAGTTCTTCCATATCGAGAACTTTGCGGATGTTGAGAACCTCGACATCCAGCACAATATCATCCTTGCCCTTCGTGCAAACTACATGATGTTCAAGGACAAGGACTACATCGTAAAGGACGGAGAGGTCCTGATCGTCGACGACTTCACGGGTCGTATCCTTCCCGGACGTCGTTATTCCGATGGTCTCCACCAGGCGATCGAAGCAAAGGAGCACGTTAAGGTTCAGCGCGAGAGCAGGACTCTGTGCACCATCACACTTCAGAACTATTTCAATAAATATGATAAAAAGTGCGGTATGACCGGTACGGCGCTCACTGAGGACAAGGAGTTCCGTGAGATCTACGGTATGGACGTTGTATCGATCCCGCCCAACAGACCCGTTATCCGTAAGGACTACGAGGACGCCGTTTATCGTACACACCGCGAGAAGCTTGCGGCTATCGTTAATGCTGTGGCAGAGTCCCACAAGAGAGGACAGCCCGTGCTCGTCGGTACGGTTTCGATCGAGTCTTCCGAGGAAATCAGCGCCGCACTCCGCAAGAGAGGCATCCCTCACAATGTCCTCAATGCTAAGTTCCACGAGATGGAGGCTGAGATCGTTGCGCAGGCCGGTCAGTTCGGGGCCGTTACGATCGCAACCAACATGGCAGGCCGTGGTACAGATATCAAGCTCGGCGAGGGTGTTGTCGAGCAGGGCGGACTTCGTATCATAGGTACGGAGCGTCACGAATCAAGGCGTATCGATAACCAGCTGCGCGGTCGTTCCGGACGTCAGGGCGATCCCGGTGAGTCGAGATTCTACATCTCTCTTGAGGATGACCTCATGAGACTGTTCGGTTCGGAGCGTCTTATGGGCATGTTCAAGGCACTCGGCATCACGGACGGACAGGAGCTTCATCACAGGATGCTCACCGGCGCTATCGAGAGAGCTCAGAAGAAGATCGAGAACAACAACTTCGGTATCAGAAAGAACCTCCTCGAGTACGATCAGGTCAACAACGACCAGCGTGAGATCATCTACTCCGAGAGACGCAGAGTTCTCGACGGTGAGAATATGCGTGATGTTATCATAAAGATGGTTGAGGATATCGTCGAGTCGCATGTGGATTCGATCATCGGCGACGACCAGCTCCCCGAGGATTGGAACATCGAAGAGCTCAACGAAGTTCTTCTTCCCATCATCCCGCTTGAGCCGATCACCATCTCCGACGCAGAAAAGAAGAGTATCAAGAAGAAAGAACTCACCCACAGGCTTAAGGAAGAGGCCGTCCGTCTTTACGAGAGAAAGGAAGCCGAGTTCCCCATCAAGGAAGAGTTCCGTGAGGTTGAGCGTATCGTCCTTCTCCGTGCCATCGACACGAAGTGGATGAACCACATAGACGACATGGATCAGCTCAAAGAGAGCATCGGTCTTCAGGCATTTGCCCAGAGAGACCCCGTTAACGAGTACAAGCTCCGCGGTTTCGAGATGTTCCAGGAGATGACCGACGGCATCGCTACGGACACCGTGCGTATGCTCATGCGTGTCCAGGTTGAGCGTAAGGTTGAGCGTGAAGAGGTTGCCAAGGCGACCGGTACCAACAAGGATGACTCCGTTGCCAACACGCCCAAGCGTCGTGCCAACAAGAAGATCATGCCCAACGATCCCTGTCCCTGTGGCTCGGGCAAGAAGTACAAGCTTTGCTGTAAGGCAAGCGGTAAGTTCGAGTGACTGAGTTCCGAGGGTAATGCCGGACCGGGTTAGCGCCCGGGTGGCGGTGGTCCGGACACGTACCGGACTTGGACACAGAGAATTTACAGTGACAGAGAGGAATTAGAAATGGTAGCATTAGATCAGATTAAATACTCGCTGAATCAGTTCACGGGCCCTCTTAAGGAAGTCGGCGATTCGCTCGACCTGCCCGCCAAGAAGCTGCGAGTTGAAGAAATAGAAGGCATCATGGAAGAAGAAGGCTTCTGGAACGATGCCGACAAAGCCCAGAAGTACATGAAGGAGCTCAAGAACCTCAAGGATCTTATCGCCGAGTACAACGACATCAAGACCCGCTACGAGGACATCGAGACCCTCATCGAGATGGGCAACGAGGAAAACGACGAGTCCATGATCCCCGAGATCGAGGCAGAGTTCGAGACCTTCAAGAACGAGTTCGAAGAGCTCAGGCTCTCGACACTACTTGACGGTGAGTTTGATAAGTGTAACGCGATCCTCACGCTTCATGCGGGAGCCGGCGGAACAGAGGCCTGTGACTGGGCGAGCATGCTCTACCGCCTCTACAGCAGGTGGGCCGAGAAGAAGGGCTACAGCGTAGAGCTCCTCGATTTCCTTGAGGGTGACGAAGCCGGTTACAAGTCGGTAACCCTCCAGATCAACGGCGACAACGCATATGGACACCTCAAATCAGAGCACGGCGTACACCGACTTGTCCGCATGTCTCCCTTTAATGCGGCAGGCAAGAGACAGACATCCTTCGTATCGTGCGATGTAATGCCCGATATCGAAGAGAATCTCGACATCGACATCCCGGATGATGATATCCGTATCGATATCTTCCGTTCGAGCGGTGCCGGCGGTCAGAAGGTCAACAAGACATCATCGGCCATCCGTATCACTCACTTCCCGACCGGTATCGTCGTATCGTGTCAGAACGAGCGTTCACAGTACCAGAACAAGGACAAGGCCATGCAGATCCTTAAATCGAAGCTTCTTCTGCTCAAGCAGCAGGAGAACCTCGAGAAGACCGCAGACATCCGCGGTGAGGTTAAGGACAACAACTTCGGAAGCCAGATCAGGTCGTACTTCCTTCAGCCCTACACCATGATCAAGGACTTAAGGACAGGCGCCGAGACGTCCAATGCCAACGCGGTACTCGACGGCGGCATCGACCTTTTCATCAACAGCTACCTCAAGTGGCTCAAGCAGGGATGTCCTCCTTACAAGGGAGCTATTCCCGAATAAAAAACTTGTTTAATGGGTTGGGTGATGAGCCTGACCCAAACAAACGAAATATCAGGATCCCTTCAATACAGGACGAATTCTAAAAGAGACGTAAACTTAATAAATTAGATGTACCCACCGGATTGGTTTATAATAGTTTTAGGAAGAGATAAACACAGGTGCGTGACTCGGGAAAGAGAAAGGAGAAAGACATGTTTGGACAACAGGTTATTTTTTCGGCAGCTAATCAGAGTTATGGATTTGACAGCATGAAGGTACGTACGGTCGAATCCGATTATCAAATGAGCACTATTCCGGGCGCTCCGGACTGCCTCGCGGGATTTGCCAATCTCAGAGGCGAGATCATTCCGGTCTGCGACATCTACAAGAAGTTTAATCTCCGCGGCACGGTCGCTGCGGGCAACAACACGATCTTCGTAAACACCGAAGAGGGTTGCCTCGGCTGTCTTGTCGATGAGATCACCGAGATCGGTGCGGTCGGAGAGGATCTCCAGATGACGCTCCCCGTGATCGCCAAGAACGACAAGACCAACTATGTCGAGGGCATCATCAGACACAAAAACACGCTTGTTACGGTGGTCAACCCCGATCATGTCCTTACACCCGAAGAGTGGAAGGTTATTCATGCGCTGCTTAAGGACAATAAGTGAGATACGCGCTCTTCTCCGCTGATTACCTATGCAGATGACGGATGACTGAAAAAGTAAGGTCAAATGACAGAAAAAAGTCTTGTGTATAGCACCTGTTCGGGTTACAATGTTTGCGTTTGATCATTGTAACCAGCGGGCAAAGGACTTGATTTATTTCGGATCATCTGATAATATGTGAAAAACCAATGGCGGCTGTTTAACGGTCGCCTTTTACTTTTTTGAAAGGAAACAAAACGATGGAATCATTTGTTAATGAGGTGAATTTCTTTGAGGGTAACAACCCTGAAGACATCGTGGCAAAGTACGGCACACCCGTATATGTCTATAACGAGCGCATCCTCAGAAAGCGCATCAGAAACGTTGCGGGAGTAGTTAAGAAGTTCCCTTACAGAGCCAATTTCTCGATGAAGGCCAACTCTAACCTCACGATCCTCAAGATCGTCCTGGAAGAGGGTCTCAATGCGGACGCCATGAGTATCGGAGAGGTTAAGCTCCTTGAGCTCGCAGGCTTCCCTGCAGACCGCATCTTCTTCGTTCCGAACAACGTATCGGACGAGGAACTGCAGTACGCGATCGATAAAAACATCACCGTCAGCCTTGACAGTATCAGCCAGCTCGAGAGATTCGGTCGTCTTGCACCCGGCTCGCGCTGTGCAGTCAGGATCAACCCCGGTATCGGTGCGGGACACAGCGACAGCGTTGTTACGGCAGGTAAGAACACGAAGTTCGCGGTAGAGGAAAAGGACATACCCGAGCTTCTTGAGACAGCGGGGAAGCACAACCTCAAGATCGTCGGCATCAACCAGCACATCGGATCGCTCTTCATGGAGCCCGACCCTTACCTTGCGGCAGTAACGAACCTGCTCCGCATCGCTCACAAGTTTGACGATCTTGAATTCATAGATTTCGGTGGCGGCTTCGGCACGCCTTACCATAAGCTTTCGGGAGAAAAGGAGTTTGACATCAACCTCCTGACAGAAGGTATCGAAAAGCTTCTCGGAGACTTTATCGCCGAGACAGGCAAGCAGATCCTCTTTAAGAGCGAGCCCGGCCGTTACGTTGTTGCCGACAGCTCTGTTCTGCTCGGACGCGTTTATGCTACAAAAGTGAACTACGACAAAAAGTACGCCGGAACCGACATCGGCCAGAACGTCCTTGTTCGTCCCACACTCTACGGTTCGTGGCATGATGTAGAGGTGCTCCGCGACGGCAAGCCCGTGCTTCCTTCGTCGGGCACTGAGGTCGTTTCCGTGACCGGTAATATCTGCGAGAGCGGTGACATCATCGCAAAGGAGAGAGAGCTGCCCGTCATCAAGGAAGGCGACCTTGTCTGCGTCCTAGACGCCGGCGCCTATGGCTACTCCATGTGCTCTCCTTACAACTCCCGTCCGAGACCCGCTGAGGTCATGATCTGCGAGGACGGAAGCGTGAAGTGCATCCGCAGAGCAGAGACCTTTGAAGATCTGATCAGACTGTTCTAACTAAGGGTGGACCCTTGGGGACGGGGGTTGTGGGTCATACGCAGTTCAATGACCCACAACCCCCGTCCCCCAGGGTCCACTTTTTATTTGTCGAGATCTCCCGGCTCGCGCCAGTTTTCTAACTTCAGATTATCTATATCCGCAAAGTCCTTGGTGTTATCGGTTACAAGAATGTATCCTCTTGATCTCGCATGACCTGCTATCATTTTATCCCGATCCCGGTTTTGTTTCTCTTTTTTCTTTTGCTTAAGTTCTGCCAGAATCTGACCAAAATGAACAGAAGCCTTTATGTCAAAATCCTCGATAGGGATCCCGGCTAAGATCTTATTGATAGCATCTCTGTTACGATCGGGATATTTGCTGTTCAGTATACCATATTCGAGTTCTGCATATGTGACAACAGAAATGCACACATCCCGACCTATGTGCGACGCAAGTGTCTTTGTACATTTTGAATCGGGATGTCTCAGGCAAAAAATAAGAATATTAGTGTCAAGCATGTACATGGTCATAATTCCGCCCTTACATTTTGTATTTCCTCAGGTCTGCCATCTACCATAAAATCATCAGAAAACAAAGACAGTCCTTCAAAAAAAGTGTCTTGCAGAGATGATTTCGGAGTGATTATGAGCGAATCACCTACCCTGTTTATGATCACTTCGGTGTCGTCAAATTGATATTCCTTTGGTATTCTGATCGCTTGGCTACGCCCTGACATGAAAGGCTTGGTAGTATGTAATGCCAATGTTTCCATGGTGCTCACCTCCTTACAACACAATAATATACCATGATATATCACAAGTCAATGGGGTCCACCCGGTCTCACGTTATTTTACGACTGCACTTCGTCGAGAGTTACAGCTTTACAGTATTGTACGGGGTGAGTAAAAACTATAAAAAAGGGTACTAATATGTTGAATAGCAATATTTCATAATTCACAACGTTGAAATATTGTTTATATCAGTATAATTCCGTATGGCATTATTGAGGAATTTACAGGAGGCTTAGATGAACAAAAAACTGTTAATTATTGTGGGAGGGATCGCAGCGGTTGCTGCACTCATAATTACCCTGATCTTTGTGTTCTCGGGTGAGGATTCTTACCGCTCCATAAAGGTCTTCGAGATCGACGGCTCGTGCAAGGTAGAACGAGACGGCGACTCTCTTGATGCTTTCAAGAATATGGCGCTCTCTTCGGGCGACTCGCTTACGGTCGGAGAAGGGAGCTTTGCGCGTCTTAAGCTCGACGATGACAAGTACGTCTATCTCGAGGCTAATACCAAGATCAATCTCACCGCGACCGGTACGGCCAACGACAGCAAGCCCATGGTCTACATCGAGCGCGGTTTCATGCTCACCGAGGTCAA
>JAEEGH010014112.1_pt1 | contig 17595 bp, 17 predicted proteins | sample 9134181 | NCBI WGS metagenome assembly JAEEGH01 (sample SAMN16246544, study PRJNA631951) | gut metagenome | biome: gut microbiome; feature: rumen; material: DP-attached | host: Bos | place: Iran: Karaj | collected 2018-10
GAATCATCGGTAAAATCAGCGCGTTTACCGTGTTACAATACATCAACAAAACAAACAACAAACCTATTGGTCAAATTAAATATGCGCTACTTTAATTCCGCCAACGAGTAAACTTATAAGATTTTGTATTGTGGCTATGGGTTGCACGCATCCGTTACGATCTACTTTTTCAAAATCGTGCAAATATGGTCGTCTTCAAAACGTCTCCCATTTCAAACTGCCTTTCACATCAGTATTGCGTGGCGCATAGACATCCATTGAATACCCCAAACCGTAAACTAATAATATTCTCCCTGTTGGTGACAATCGTAGTTTTATACCATTATCCGAATTGGGATCAGCATCACCTCCATCTATTACAGACTGGTAAACGAGTCCAGCCGATTCAAATGCCTCTGCCAAGCCTTCTTCATAATAATTGTCTATGAATTTAGTCAAGAACTGCAAATCCGTATAAGCGGTTCGCTCCAACACAAGTACGGTACGATTGAATTCAGGAATTGTAATCTTTTCATCCATTTTCGCACGCATAAGACTACAAATAATCGGAACATAATTCTGGTTGTTCAATCGGTCAAGTATACCAAGTAGAGCCTCTGCTGTATCCTCACGATTAGCCTGACAATACTCTCTAGCAAACTTCTGTCGTTTTTCTATAGCGATATCCTTAATGCCGTAGAAAAAGTCGAACACTTTTTTGGCTAATTTATGCAAATGTAAATTGGCAATAGTTTTGGTCCCGTCTACAATCATGCCAAGTACTGGAATATCATTTAGGATAGGAGCAATGTCAGCAAATTCCAAAGCTTTATCAAATCCCATTTCCAAAACACGAGAAAAAGAATCGACAAGATCATCAGATTCAAACGTATTATCGAATGACTGAATGACTGATATTGTTTTATTATCGGGATTATTTATATTATTATTCATTTCGTTATCACAATGCTCTATTCATACTTTTCTCCACAACTCCCAACGAGCCCACCAGCACTCCTCCTCCTGGTGCCCCTAACTTAAACACATTACTTTTGTATAGTCGCCCATATCATTTCATCCTTTGGACAGACTCTCCAGAGTCCTTGTTCAATACCTTCCCAACCCACTAACTATCTCAGCTTTCAAATGAGGTGTCATGAAAATGTGTTTCCTGCCATTCAATTGATAGAAATTCTCTATCAAACTAAAATCATTCCTATAACTGAACACATGCCGTTGAGCATAGAAATACCGCATCAAATTGTGTCGGCGAATTTCTTTGTCGTCGGCAATGACAAAACTTGAGTCCATATCATCTTTATCTTTGAAATGGTCTCGGTCAAATATTGACAGCGCAAGGCTGGGAGACAAACTCATCAATATCTCACCACCATATTGCACAAGTCCACAATATTGATTACCAACATCCTTTACATGAGGTTCAACTATAATAGGGAAGTCGGATGTATAAAAGTCACCAGCCCTACTAACCCAAAACACAAAGATATTATTTGCCATCACCTCAGCACACTTCATTAATTCATCATAATCCATGTAGGTTAACATTGCATGAAGAGCGGGTTTCTCACAACTGACCTCAATTTTCAATTTCTCCAATCCCTCATTATCGGTTTGTTTTGCTAAAACATACTTTAGCATATCTACACTGGCTTGTTCAAGCCTGAGATAGTTGTCAACTTCAGCATCTCCTATCTTTGGATGCCGGAAATATTGTGTTGCTATATGTAATGCAAGTTCTTTTTTCTCGTAATAAGAAAGCCTATATTTTTCTTTCCCTAATATCCAATCTTCTTTTATTTCATCTATTTGCGAAAGCAGTTGAGAATACGAAGGCTCAATGAAATGAGAAAAATGCTCTTTCTCTATAGAAAGACTATTGATGGGTCTCCCATTTTCCTCCCTTGACCTATTAACATAATTGTCCGATAACGTGTACGTATCTTCTTCACAACACACTGACATCAATGATGCCTTATAACTCTTTGAGTTTACCTTATCGTATGCGAAAATGCTTTTCTCATTATCTGAGAACTTCCTCAAATAACATCTTGGAATATAATGCTGCTTCATCAGTTGATTAACTTGACTTTGAACAACACTTTGAAACTCTTGCCATTCATAACAACCACACCTTCCTGCCAGTCATCAGGCTCCTTGTTCACATTAGGATTCATCACCTTAGACATTATGTCTTTCCCAGTTTGTATCGAGGCTCTTAATTGTTCAACCGTAACATCAATTGTCTGTTGCTCTGCAAATCTAATACTATCATAATCCACACTCCATTTTCGCCATTCAGTTTTATCACCTTGTGGAATTCCTATTTCGTCCACCTTATAAGCAAGAGTATGATTATTTGAAGGAACAACACATCGATATATATACTTTAACTCCAACAAATTATCTGATGCGTATTGATTGAATGTAACATTCAACTCACTACCTTGTGATTTCATACTGGTAGTAATTAATGCATCGTGTTTTTCAAACAACTTTGAAGCAAGTATAGAAGAAAACAAATAATCCGTGCCGGGTTTCTCCAAAACCTTCCCCAAGGTCTCCAAATAGTATAACTTGCTAGTACTTTCACCTACATTGTTACGTAATATGTTGTAAAAACGTTCTGCCCTTGATCCAATACTCAAGTTGTTTCCATTAACATTTAATGCACAATTAAAAGCTTTTGCTCCATCTTTATGGGACCAAATGGAAAGATAAAAATAGGTTTCACTTTTTCTACTATCCTCAATTTCAAGATATGCTGTAGATGGAAAAGTTGCCGTATACAATACTGCTTCATGGTCTTGATTATATCTAAACCTTGTTATCTTACTTAAATCATGAATATACCCAAATTGTGAAGGATCCGTTTTATCAAAACCACTGTCAAACCTTGCCCTATACAATGACATATCTAACTCATACTTGAAATCATAGGTCAAAATCGTGTTTTGCAACAAAAAATCTTTAATATCCTTTTCGCATACACTTCCATTATTGATGCCATCCACCAAATCATCCAAGTTTTCCTGCATTGATTGAAAATAAGTTTCATCATCAATAGTAACACTCATATTATCTGAATTTTGATTTCAACATTTTCACAAACTCCTCTATGCTCAATAACATGTCGTTAAACGCTACTTGTGGCACACAAATGATGTAAAACTTTCTTCCTTAATAGCGTTTACTCCTCTTCTAAAAAACATCTTCATTGTTATTATTGTTATTGTCTATAATGATTACTATCACAGTTTATCTTCTGTAGGTTACAATCTCTCCAACCAGTTGTAAAATGTCAATGGGAATATCTCGCGTTCTTGCATTTCTTACCCTTTGGTTATATGCCCATGTTTCACCCCAGTGCATCATTTTAATTGTCTCCTGTGCTTCTGCCGAACAATTTGGAGTATCAAACGTTGTTTTATCTGCATCCAAATACTTAAAATGATTAGCAGGATTATCAAAATATGGATGAACTATCTTGAACCTATTGGCCGTATAGTCCCACCAGTTGATCGGTCTTTTGACTGTATCTGTTTCACCTTTATTTCCTGGACTATTGCATGAAGTACAGGCCGTTACAAGATTATATGGTTCAAAGCAAAACTTTCCATACAATCCTTTAGGGGCAATGTGTTCAATTGCATGTGCGCCTTTTACAAGAGGTGTCTCACAATAAGCACACTTGCTTCCTTGTGCTATTATCGTATGTACACTAATTCTATTCTTCAGCGATTTGGTTTTCAGCTTTTGATCCTCCCAAGCATCCTCTTTCAATGGCCTAAGGATACCATCGATAAAGGATTGTTCATCAGCTGTATATATTATAGGGTCAAATAGATTCAACATACGATTTAGCCGTTGTCAACAGTTTTAATAATGGGTCTTCTTCGTTCAGCTTGTATTGCGAAAGTTCTCCTATCAACTCATTCAATCGCTGCTTTTCATCCGACCTTCCACTAACCATACGATACAATTCCACCATCTTGCTCTCCAACACATAATTCCTGGTGTTCCTTACATGAAAAACCCTATAAAGAATATCATCCACCGTCCAGTTGAAAGTGTTCACCCCCTCCGACACGTCCCTAACAATACCATCTTTTTTCTCCAAAGCTACAATATCCGATGATTCAGGTTCCAAATCTGTCAAAATAAAGTGTGAATGGGTGGAAATCACAAAGTGACAATTAGGATATTGCATAAATATCTTTTTCAACCATCCAATGTAACCAATTTGCCAATTAGGATGTGCACTATTCTCGGGCTCATCAATAAGCACCAAACTATTCGGTTCAATGTCGCTCATAATACCTACCATCTGACACAACAAACTCGATTCACCAGAACTGCTTTGGTCAAACGTATATTCATCATCATTCTTATAAACCTTCAGTGTAGGATATGATAGCAAATCTAACGAAGTTAAAACTTTCAAACCCTCCCTATCCTCTCCCACTTTGGGATCATCCTCCAACAATTCATATTTCAACAACTGTCTTCCACTTCCATATCCCCATAGAGCTAATTTGCTTAACAAACTCGCTGCTTCGTCCAATTTCCAGGGTTCCTTCTCTTTTATTGTTTTGAAGTTTTTCGTGCCCCAAATATCAGTTTCTCTTTTAAAAAGTCCTTTTTGGTGTTCAAAGATATAAATAAGTTCGCTCGACGTCATCCCTTCTTTTACAAACACGTCTTTGTATCTCAAATTATACGACAACTCCAACCTTGGTTGCAACTGCAAATCCTCCAACAACTTCCTCAATTCAATTCGAAAACCATATTTCTCATCCAAACTGCTCAACAAACCATCCACTGTTTTCCTAACCATCGTCCGAGTGCCTGTACTACTTGGGCTATTTTCGTTTCTTAGCCCTTTGTAACGGTACATATCCGTACTTTTTGCAACATACTTGTCGTTTATTGTTGTGGACGATGCAATCACTCTTCTTGGGAGCGACATTTGATGAGCATTTGTCTCTTTTCCATCACAGATAAACACAAAATTTGTGAAACGTCGCTGACCCTTGCTGACAGGATTAATGTCTCTAAAGTTTGCGAATTCATAACTTCGCCAATAGGAGGAGTAGTTAAGTTTGAAATGATAGTTGGGTGCTGTGATTACCTTCTCTTGTTTTAGCGACTCCAAACAACAGAAAATCTCCGCCAAAGCCCTCAAAAAGTAGCTTTTCCCAATACCATTGGCACCGATAACTACCGAGGTATAAACGCTTTGTCCCAAATAGAACTCATGACAAAACTCCAAATGAATATTGCCAAGAATAGGATGATTCACCAAAGTTAGTGAATGTAAACGAAACATTGCGTCTAATCTTTCGCTGATTGCATCCATAAGAAATATATAGACTTCTTAATTTCTTTTATTTCAACATATCCCTTGTCAACTTCTCGAAGCAACGCCCGTTATCAGCCAAATACTTGTTGTGGAAAAGGTCTTCATAAACTTCGTATTCTGATTTGCCAAGAAGATGGGCTATTTTTCGGATTGCACTTTTGGGATAGCGGGATTTCAAACTTTTTAGGCGTATCGCCTCTACTTTATGGAACTCATAACGTTCCTCCAATTGGAAAAAGTTAACTACCTGATCGTATCCAACACGGCAGCTGAAATGAATATAATAATCATCGGGATTGCTAAAACTTGTCGATGGTGTATTCATTCTTAGATGAATCTTCACATTCTGGTCAAAACTATATTTCTCAGATGCAGGGTTGAACTTATCGTGTTGGCGTTTGTTGCTACCAATAGTATTGGCAAGTTTTATACGCGAATTGCACACTTGGCAACTAGGCACAAAATTGAACAATGAAAGTGCAATTATTGGACACTCCGACTTCGGAAGAAAATGATCCAAATCAAAATGCCGCCTTATTTGTCCTGAACCACTCGATTTCAATGTATAAACATTGATATACGACAAGTCGCAATAATGGCACGATGTTATACCCAATACACTAGCTCTATTTTCAAAAAACGCGGCAATCTTACTGTCATATTTCCGTGAGTAATGAAAAATATCATCTAGCGTCGTCAAAACTGGATTTCGCTTGTTGGGATTGGCTGGATCTTTGGGAGGAATTCCCAATGTAGTAAACCGCACATAAATGTCTGCAATCTTTGCAGCATCCGCCACCAATAATTCCGAAACGGTTTCAGGAAATTGAAATTCTACACCCTGTGCCTTTTTCCAATCAAGCCAATCATCTTCCATGTCCGACAAATTGGCAGAAAAAAGGCCAGTATAATCTGTCACTAAATTATTAAAGTCAATGGAGCCAATAGGTGGGTATTTGATCTTCTTCATACCGCTATTCCTCTCCTTGACTCCAGATACGCATTTCGTGTATCATATCAACGATTTCTTCTTTTAAATAATCATCCCCCACTATACTTGACACATACTGCATCTTTGCCATTTGCTCATCTTTCATCCATTCAGGACGATTGTCTTTTACATGCCACTCCCCACTTTGTTCTTTTATCAATCTAGTGTTTTTGTAACACCTCACGATATCACCCACCTCTTTCTGTGCCACTTCTCCTAATGTGTTGGGCAAGAAAAATGTATTGTTAAACAAGTCGTGAACATTGGCCGCAAATGTTTTTTCCGACATCTTCTCTTCCTTGTTTCTCGACAGATAGAGAATATTGTCTGAAGGGATATCGCTCAGCACAAACGGTGAATGTGAAACTAGCGTAATGTTAATACCCGAACAGCTACTCAATTGCAAACCACGTATCGAATCCAGCAGCAATTTCAAAAATCTTCGTTGCAAATCAGGATGAAAATAAAGCTCCACTTCATCAAGTAGAATGTTTACATATTTATACTTGATCGCAGTAACATGGTCGGTACTTACATTGTAGTCCTGGGTACCCGATTCTATGTTCTTCAAATGATACAATATGTTTCCTATCGTGTATGCTATCTGCCGTTCACCTGAACTCAATCCGCCAAACGGAATAATCTCATCATTGGCTTTGCCTTTTTTATAGGCTTTATAATGCTCGTTATCAACCAACCTAAGAACCACTTCGCCAAAAGGAGGAGGCAAAAGGTCTTCCTTTTCCAGTTTGTGATACTCTAGGTTCGGATACAATTCAGAACCTATCTTACCCAACATCCACGCCCATACCTCATCCAAATCTACAGTCACTTTTCTTAGATAATAATCCTTTTCATCTCTGAATCGCAAATAAACGAGCGTTTGTCTTATCTTTAGGGTGCGGTGCGAACCATCTCTTAAAAGATCCTTCAAATCGTTTTTAAACTGCGCCTCATCATAGTACTGCATCGCATTTTCCCAAACGGCTTCATAATGTTTGTATGTCCACAATACTTTGATGGTCTTGTAAGCGAGATAGTCCCAGCCTTTTTTGTTGAATTCGTCTTCATATATCACCTTTCCACCCCAGCCCATCACTTCGCTCCAGAACTCTTTGATTGGTTTCTCCAAACTAGCAAGCTTATCTGCTTTCGTATCATCAACGATAAACTTTTTCTTTATCCATTCTTCTTTAAAACTCGCTTTTGCATCATATTCCTTCCTATATAAATAGAAACCAACAATATGGTGGGTTTGGTTTATTTCACGGAAGGGAAACGCAAAATGGTCGATGGTGCCATCCTTAAACTCCACATCGCGCTGGTCAAAAGCAAGAGAAATCAGATTTTGTTTTCCCAAGAAGTTAACCTTTGCAGCATTTATATAGCCATCTTCCCTCATTGGATGGATTACAACAGGTGTTTGGTATCCATCGTTTTTATGAAAGACCCCTTTTAGCCAATAATGGTCTTCATCTGTCATCTTCGGGTTTCTCTGCTGATAATACATCAATTTGGACATATTGGTCACTTCATACTCACAATCCCTATAGTTGTAGGAATACAACGAGTAATTACTAACCAAAGTGTAAAACCAGTCTTGTAGAACGCCTTGCAAACCTTTTTGAGGTGGTAAAATTTTATCAATAGGCTCATTACCATGGAGCACCACTATGGTATCCTGTGGCTTATAATGCTCTGTAACTTTTGTACCATTTTTATATCGCTTGTCTAAATCGTTCAAATCGACTTCAAAAGTCGTTACGGTCAACTTCCTTCCCTTACAAGTTAAAACCTTAATATGATTATCGATATACACCGCCAACGAAGCATATACATTTTCAATAAAGTGAAGATGTTGTGCACTTGAATAAACATAGTCCTCGCCTATAATAGCAGCAGAAAGATTGTTGACAAGGCGAATGATAATATCAACAATGGTACTCTTCCCTGTGCCGTTCTGACCCACTATAGCGCTTACACTTACATTCAGCTTATCAGGTACAGAATAAAGAAAACGGCTTGAATCAAAGGCATCTTCACTGACAGTTATTTCTGTTATTTCTTCATCTCTTTCAATAATACTGAACCCTTTGTTGAAATAGAGCCAATCTGTTTTACCATATAAAGACTTTTGGATGCTCTTGGCATCCTGTTTATCTTGTCCGTTTCTATTATGGCAAGGATAGAACCGAACTCCTATTAGTTTCAAACCTCTCGAAGGCAACACCAATGAAGTGCTGTCTTCTGTTCCAAATTCAATGGGTTTCATCCAAGGTCTATCATAAATCTCCATATCAACACCCTTATGTCTTTTATATACTCCTTATACTTGGACAAACCTTATACAATTGGGATTGCTGAATCCTGCAACCAAGCTTATCGTTCAGTATTCTTTTTATCTCGTTCGTCTCTAAGTTATTCATTTTTTGTCTGACTTTATATGCTATGTCACCTTTCTCCCGAACAGGGGGATAAGGTGACAGCATCACATTTGAAACAATCCCAGAAGTTTTGTAATCACAATAAATCTTCAATAGTTTGTTTGCATCAAACGAAATGGTATCTTTGACCAAAAAAATCCTCGCCTCATTTTCATATTTAAAAGCACCTCTTTTTAGCAACATTAGAGAAAGGTAATGCTCTCGCGTCATTGCCGCTGGAAAATAATCATTGTGATGAGGAGACGACGCATTATGTAATTTCTCGATTTCCGTCCTCTCGAAAGAATAGTCCACTTTGCCAATATAAACTTCAAAACCATTCGCTTTAGCGTAATCCTCCAAAAGATGGAGTAACTTTTCCTGTTCAATAGAAAGTCTAACAGCTTTATCATTTGAGCCCGCATACACCTTCCAACTTGCATCCTCGTTTGTTGAAGATTTCTCAGAAACACACATACATGCAATATCCTCTGTTACGTACCCTCGCGAGGAGCAGTTTATACCATAGTATAGTTGTTCAAAAGGGTCATACCAGGTTTCAGGAGATACGAACACCAATTCATTATTATCAACCATTTTTACAAACCTGTCTAATGGCAAATATTTGAACACCGTACTCTTGTCTTTGGGAAAAGAATAACCATTCAACATGTGAACATGCGGATAGCCAGTTAAAAATGTACTTGTTCCAACGTTCATTATTAATCAGTATTATTATTTGTCAATTCTCAATTCAACAAATCCCAATAAAACCCCCGTTTTCAAACATCCAAGCAAAGCTTTTGTATATCTCTTCCATGTTCTTTTATCACCCTAGCATGCACTCCCATAGCCACACAATACCTAGGAATATGCTTTGTAACCACAGCCTCCAACTTAATTATTGGCATATCTCCCTATAGAAGTCTAATTGAAGATTGGCCATCAAATAAGCCTCAGCCACCCAATATTTATAAAAGATTCACATCAGATTTAACTACGTTGAAATCGAAGATTAGCTCCGCTGAATGCAAAGCATTTCGGCGGAGCTAATGCAGAGCATTTGTTTCCAAAAATCAATATTAAATTCACATTAGATTTGCTTCCCCATGCTCCCCAATCTCATCAGAACCTTTCCACGCATAGGTTGATGCGATTTCTATATCACCCCTCCGGGCCCCTCCTACCCTCCACTGGGCTGGGTGCGCGGGCCACGGCCGACATGGGGGAGGGGCGCCCGCCATGTGCGGAAGGCCCTTGATGTCGGCCTTGAACTTTTGGTCCTTTTCTTTCAAGAGAAAAGGACAGAAAACTTCATCTCATCTCCCCCCTCAGAAACCAATGCAACTGCTTTGCATAGCTATTTCCTAGTCTAATGTTTTATTCTCCATCCTTTGTCTTCACCACCCTTGCCGGCACGCCAACCACTATCGTATTATCTGCAACGTCCTCGATCACTGCGGCATTTGCGCCAATTGTACACCATTTGCCGATTTTGACACCAGGTATAACCGATGCCCCAGCACCTATTAATGTACCTTCGCCAACGCGGACTTGCCCACACAAAGTGACATGAGGCGCTATATGGCAGTAATCCCCAATAATGCATTCATGATCAACACTGGCGCCAGTGTTTATTATGCAATGCTTGCCTATCTTGGCATCCGCATTGATGATGGCACCAGGCATCACCACAGTTCCTTCTCTTATTATAGCTGTTGGAGAAACAACCGCAGAAGGATGAATGGCTGAACCAAAACCACAAGACAATCTCTCCACTATTGCCTTTCTTATCCGATTATCCCCTATACTCACAATCATCGGCGACAGGCCTTTCGAATTGTTGAGTACCTGGGTACAGCAATACTTTTTGATTTTCGAATCATCATCAACAAAAGCCTTGATTTCCGTTCCTTGGGCCCGAAGGATTTCTTTAATTACTTTTCCATGGCCGCTTGCTCCGTATAAATACATATTATTTAGTTTTTAATTATTTCCAGTAAAAAACTCCATTGTTGCAGAAGTGCCAGAATTAATACCCTTCCGCAATACCACATTCTTGATGGTAATGAAAATGACTTGGATATCAGTCCATAACGTACAATGATCCACATACCAAACATCCAGCTTAAACTTCTCTTTCCAGCTGATGGCATTCCGGCCATGGCATTGCGCCCAACCGCTGATGCCAGGGCGCACTTCATGACGGCGTTTCTGCTCCTCATCGTACAAAGGCAAATACTGCACCAACAAAGGCCTAGGCCCTATCAAACTCATATCGCCTTTGAAAACATTGATTAACTGGGGCAATTCATCAATGGAAGTAGAACGCACATACCTTCCGACTTTAGTCAAACGTTTTTCATCGGGTAAAAGATTACCGTTTGCATCCCGTTCATCTGTCATCGTCTTGAACTTGATGACTTTGAATATCTTTTCATCCTTGCCTGGGCGTTCTTGTAAAAAAAAGGCTCCTGCACCTTTGTTGGCAAAATGGAGGAAAATGGCTACCAAAACCAAAAACCAACCAACGCAAAGCAAAGCTATGCCTGAAATGAGGATGTCCGATAGACGTTTGAAGAAGTGTTTGTACATGATTCTATATTCACAACAGGATATAATGACCAATCCATCATTTCATCTGCGGTTGAAAGATTTTCAAATGAAGTTGTTTCAAGCAGTTTGAATAGTTTTCGCTTATTAGATTTCACACCAATATTTGTTTTCAAATAGCGGAACAATCTTGTTTTTACAGATCCCGTTTCGCCAAAATAGTTTTCGTATTCCGTTTTTGACATCAAGCCTGTTATTACAGGTAACAAGTCGCCAAGGTGAAAATAGGTCATGGAACACTTCGATTTATCCATAGTTTTTTTCACAAATCTTAATGGGAAAAAACGGAAGTACCCGCCACCAGAATATGCCATTTCTTTGCCCAGAATACTCGTGGTACAAACTGGGAATTCCTTAATACAAATTCCTTTGTAGTTGATAGTTGCAGGTCCGTTCGTAGAAAATTCGGTAAATCCGCCAAAATCACGCGAAACCGGAAAAACTGATGCATCTCTTGTTATTCCATTTGAAGCAAGGATTTCAAAAATCCATTTGTTACTGCTACCTATTGAAAATGCAGGAGCACGATAACTAAAGATTTTGTTACCAATACATTGTTCCAAAGAATCCACTGCTAATTTAGTGTCATCCAAAGCTTCTTGATATGACATTTTATTGAGCCATTGATGGATGTTGGAGTGACACCCAATTTCATGACCCGCATCGCTGATTTTACGAACAACATACGAAAAGTCAGTAGCCATTTTCCCTACACAAAAAAAAGTTGCTTTCAAACCTACTTCATCCAATTTTGAGAGAAGTACGTCCAAAAGTTTGTCATATTCAGCATATTTTGATTGCTTTGCCCCAAAATATGCTTTTTCAAGATACCACTCTTCTATGTCAAAAGTAAGTATGTTCATGCCACATCAAAATCAAACAATTGGAAAAAGATGTTGTCCTTCGTGATAGGCGGTAGTTTTCCATTCGTAAGATCAAGAAAAATCAGGTTGAAGGGCGAACGTTTTATAAACTTTGGGACATTGAAATAAAGACTATTGAATTTTGCGCCAATACCAACATATAATATGGGCCTAACCCCCCAATGCTTGTCTTGGGCACTTGTGACTTTTAACAGATCCTCTGAAAAAGTCCCCATATAAGTGTTCACAAGAGCATTGTATTTTCCTAGAAGTGAATTGCCTTTCAAACAATAATTGGCTTTGCAACAATTCAATCGCCAATTGAACAGGTCTTTATCCCAATACTTACATATGAGATTAGAGTTTTTCGGCTTGATTTTTGTCCCCAAACCCATCTTGACTTCTAACTGTGCAACAAACTGAAAATCAAAGTATTTTATAAACCCTGGAAAACTATTGGCGTTTGCTACACCTATCACAAACTTGTATCCACATTCTTTGGCATAATCATAAGTTAATTTGGCCAGTGTCTTAAAAAGTCCCCTGCCTCGATAATCAGAATGGGTCACCGTGGCCATGCTATGTATACCCAAGACAACCTCATCGCCAAACAGCATCTTTGTCGGAATACAAGCATAATGGGCAACCATTTTATCTCCATCAAAAGCATTGAAAGACAACACTCTCCCGCATGGATTCTCAATATACCATTGCCTAAACGAATCCACCGTGAAATGAATGCCACGTTCACGATATACCTCGTTTTGCAACTCTACAAGTTGCTCCAATTCAAAATCGGTCTCAAACTTGTTTTGACGTATATCCAGCTCATCGTTCATAATTGTCCAGTTAGTTTGTTCAAATAATTCAACAAATTGTTGCTGACAATATCCGTGTCGAAATTCTTTACAACAAAATCACGACCTTTCTTCCCTTGTTGCTCCGCGTATTCATTGTCTAAAAACAATTCCAACTTTTCACAAATACTGTCAGAATTCAGGTCTACATACTCTCCTGTTTCATGCTCAACAATCGTCTCCCGACACCCAGTGATCTTTGAAACTATTGCCGGAACATTCATCGCCTGCGCCTCTAACGGAGCGAGACCCAAGCCATCTCTATGCGATGGTAAGACAAGGACATTCATCAATGTATAATACTTCTGTATGTCTGCATAAGGAATTCGACCCGATAAAACTACGCTATTTGACTCCCGTATTGTTCTTAATACCTCTTCCGGTAGTGCATCACGTTGCTCAAACTCTCCAATAATAAATAGCTTTACCGATTTTTCAGGATGTTTCTTTTGCAATTTTGACAAAGCATATACCAATTCAACGACACCCTTGTCTCTCACAAGACGACCACAAAAACCAATCACAAAATCATCTTCTTTAATACCATATTGTCTTTTTAACGCTTCTGTTTTCTGTAATGAAACCAATTGGGGATTAAACTTGTTGACCGTATCAATTCCATTACATGAACCATTACCCAAAACGACTGCCTTGCCTGTTTTGTCAACGCCGTCTTTATTTCTTTGCTCTTCCACGTAATTACTTACACAGATGACATTCGTAGCCATGTCTGACACCAATTTGTCCTGCAATCTGACAATCCATCTTTTAAGCCCTGTCATCGTTTCATATAATATCCCATGAGACAATACAATTCTCACAGGAACACGGGTGATAAAACCTGCAGTCTGACCCAACAGGTTACCTTTTTCCTGATGGCAAATGATGACATCTATCCGATTCCTTCGAACATATTTACAGATGGCAATTAACGATTTCAGATCTTGCCAAGGGGTGATATTTCTATTGATGGGAATGACTTGATGCTTGATTTGGTGTTTCTTCACCAATGCCTCCAGTTCTGGCCCGTCTGAGCAGACCAAATGCATCTCATAATCCCCATGCTGTGGAAAATACGAGAACTGTTTTCCAATAAAGTTTTCTGCAGATGATGCGAGATTGATAATTTCAAGAATTCTCTTCATCCCTTTATATTTATTGCTTTGTAAATGATATCCAACACTTTTGTTGTAGCTGATCCAAATTCTGTTACAAAACAATCCCTGAAATCTTTTGTCAATTGTGATGAATGCTCATATTGTAACCGCTTAATCCCTTCAAGAAGATTTGTCTCGCTTTGATAAAATTGTTCTTCAAAATAATCCCTGACATCAAAATATATACCCCTCTTTTCACAATACAAGTCATAATCATAGGCGAACCATAGAATTGGCCTACACATAATCGAATAATCAAAACAAATACTTGAATAATCAGTAATCAATATATCAGCAATCATCAGCAAATCATTTAAGACTGGATAATCTGTGACATTACGTACAAAATCCGATTCTTCGATGTTTAGAATTTCAATTATCTCATAATGTGCCCTAAACAATAACACATAAGAATCACCCAATTCCTTTTCCCAATTCTCAATATTTATTGGCGGAGCTATATAACAACTATCAGCATCATCTCTATCATACTCCCGAAACGTTGGTGCATAAAGAATTACTTTTTTATCAAAAGGTATGTTTAACGCCTTACGTATTTCCTTTTCTGCCAATAGGTCTTTTTTAGCAAGTCTGTCGTTTCTAGGAAGACCTGTTATTGAAAATACATCGGTTGGGATGTCAAAAACTCTTGAAAACAAATCAACGTCATATTGCCCCTGAGCACTCATTGTATCTATTAATGTTTCAGCTTTTTTCCGTTTTTTTATGGAAAAAGATTCATTGCCTGTATGGATGTCATTCCCAAGTTTTTTCAATGCCGTCCCGTGCCATGAATTATAATAGAATGTATTCTTGCCTTTAAAAGATAAGCCTCTTGTAATGGAAGAATTTGTAACCCAACACCTAGCTTTTAATGCAGTTACAAAATATTGTCTAGTATCTATTTTTATTTTATTTCCTCGGGGCAGAACATATTTTTCAGGAGACAAAAAAGCCCAAACAAGATTATATCCATCAAAGCGATGGTCTAGCAGCAGTCCATCATAAATTGCTTTTGGACTGTCATCAAATCGTCTGCCTCCAAAAGAAACAAATAGTATTAATTTCTCATCTGGGCGCACAAACAATCGTAATATGGATATGGCCAATCCGCCCAATGCAAAATATACATTGTATAAGTGTCGATTGTATAAGATTTTATGTACCAAATTGATGTGTTTCATCACTTTAATTCAGACCTAAGTCTTTTATATGTTCTAAATACTATAATATATCCAATCCCTATACCCGAAGTGCCGTCTGTTACAATTGCATAGTTCTTCATATTTCTATTACATTTTCTCGCTCTCTGAATTTTTCGATGATTTCGGCTATAGCCTCGCTCTCATAATGACGCAACTTATAACTACTCTGACGTCCGTTCACAATCATAGAGATAAACTCTTGTATCTCGTAACGCAAGCCTTCTCCGTCGTAACTATAGAAAAACTTTTTGTTTTTCGTTTGGTCTTCATAACGCACCTCAAAGAAATCTGTCAACCACCAAGGAGCTGGAACATATATGTAACCTTTAGTACCAGATATCACAAGATTACCTTCGGTCTTCACCCCAATGCCCAAAGTAAATGATGATGTTGCATGAGGATAGTTGATTACCCCTTTTGTATAGACATCCACTCCGTTTTCCATCCTTGTATGGAAGTTCACATCACTCCATTGGGTACCAAGCAACTTTATAATGGAAAGAAGAGTTAGTGGAGAATGTTCGGTCATCGCTCCTCCAGCCTCTGAAGCATCCAATTCACGAATGGGGGGCGCAACCATCTTACTAAGTGAGGCCTTCACATCCACCACATCGCCAATAACACCGCTCTTTACGAGGGTGACAATATGGTTGAAGGCAGGACAATAGGCGGTTTTACTTGCTTCAAGCAAAACAAGGTTGTGCTCTTCGGCTAATTGATAAAGTTCCATCGCCTGCCTCTTTTTAAGAACAAAAGGTATCTCGCACAATACATGCTTCCCCGCCAGCAACGCTCGTTTGGCATAGTCATAATGAGTGAGATGGGGCGAGGCAATATAGACTGCATCAACTCCTTTGATTAAGCTGTCAAAATCAGAAAAAGGCTCTAACGCGAAACACTTACAAAAAGATTCGGCCTCTTTTACACTTGGATTTAAGGCAGCTACTACCTCAATGCCATTTACCACCTTGGTCTCAGGAATAAAACGATTGGCAATACGACCTGTACCGACAATACCAACTTTATAAATGCTTTGACTTTCTTCGCGAAGCAACGTACTACTAATGCCTTCTGTACGCGGAAGGTAAACCACTTTGCAGTATTCTTTTAAATAATCAAATTTGCCTTCCCAATCGGAACCAATGGCAAAAATATCCACATCATACCGCTGAATGTCATCTATTTTTTGACCGACATAATCCTCAATGATAACTTCATCCACATAGCCAGTAGCCTTTACGGCCTCAACTCGCTCAAGAACATTATTGCGCACATTGAGTTTACCTCTATTTTTGTCGAAACTATCGCTGGTCACTCCTACGATGAGATAGTCGCCCAACTCTTTTGCACGACGAAGTAAGTTGATATGACCCTGATGCAAAAGGTCGTATGTACCGTAAGTGATGACTTTGATCATATCTTTAATTCTAGACAGTAGTTTTTATTAGAGTATCAAATTCAGATTGCAATCTCTTCCTAACTTTTTCAATGGGAAAAGTTTCAGCAGCAAACGTATGAGTTTTTTGAGCTCTACAGATTAATTGTTCTGGGGATGACAAGACAGAAGAAAGCACTACCTGCAAATCTGAAACATCATCTATCACAATTGCACCTGGTATTGTCCTAGGGTACTCAACCGATGCAATTCCCTTCGGACCAACTACCATCAATACGGAACCTGATTGTAAACAATCGATGATTTTCGTAGAGAAGGAATATTTCACCACTTCAATTTGTTCTTTATCAAAAGATTCAACATGAAGAACGATGTCTGCCGTCTTCAATATTTCTACTATTTCCGTGTACGGCTTTTGACCCATAATCTTAGAAGACCCTTCTACGTTCAACATGCTCGCAAATTCTTCTGTAATAGGAGTTCCCGTATAAATCTCAAGTTGAGCCGTTATTTGTTTGTTTTTCTTATTAATATGATCCAACTCTTTGGCGATAGCACCCAAAGTTTGGCTTCTACCATAGAATAGATTTCCAGCATATGCACGTCGAATAGGCGTATTATTGAAAGTCTTAGGAGTAGACAAAACACAACCTTTGTATAAAGGTTTTACTTCCATGTCAAACAATCTTGAATACTTCTCACACATCATCTCTGACGCACCATAGACTTTA
>JAEEGH010014113.1_pt1 | contig 17595 bp, 6 predicted proteins | sample 9134181 | NCBI WGS metagenome assembly JAEEGH01 (sample SAMN16246544, study PRJNA631951) | gut metagenome | biome: gut microbiome; feature: rumen; material: DP-attached | host: Bos | place: Iran: Karaj | collected 2018-10
AACAAGCGACCCTGATTTTGTCGTAGATGAAGACTGCAGAAAAGCAATAGGACCTACGGGACCTAAGACGCTTGCTGAAGTCAGAACACTGCTCGGAATCCCTACACCAGACTTTGGAGGAGTCAATCTTGACGCAGAAGAAAATAAAGTCACTGCTAGCTGAGATTTTCTTCGTCTGCTTCTGCTTGTTTGGCTGCGGGTACAGTGTTTATCAATTCTGGCTCTCTCTGAACAAGGCTCTTACGAAGAACGAAGAACAAATAGCTACCATTACTTTTAAATATAAAACTGCTCAACGAAAATTCGAAGATGATCTTCTTTGGGATCGTCTTCAACAAAATTCTCCTATATATGATGGTGATACTATCCGTACTGCCCCACTGTCTGAGGCAACTATTTATTTTAACGACGGTAACGTAATGAACCTGTACGAAAACACGCTTGCACAGGTTCGCCTTAACGATGACGGTACTAATGAAGTTGATTTCGACGGTGGCCAGATTGAAATTAAAACAAGTAAAACTTCCGGCATGAAGATTAAGTCCGGTACTTCTGTAGTGAGCGTTCAGCAGGGAACTTCTGTTGCGGCTGGTACAAGTTCTGCAGATGGAACAACCGGCACAGCATCTTCCGGCAGCAGGGAAATTAATGTTCAAGTTCAGAGCGGTACGGTTGCACTTACAGATACAGTTACCGGCGAAGTTAAAGCAAACCTTAAAGCTGGTCAGACAGCCTCTATGGATCAGTCCGGTAACATACAGAAAAAACATTTATCAATCATTTATCCTCTGAACGACGTGAAAACAATCTCTTTCACCGAAGAACCGCAGACTGTTGAGTTCAAATGGGATTGTGATGCAGAAAACGGTGCTTTAATTGAGATTTTTGCAACAAAAGGCCGGACAAATCCTGTTCAGTCATTCTTTGTAAACGATGCTTACAGTCAGTCTGTTGAACTCGCACCTGGTACACACTGGTGGCGAATTACCTCCGGCGACGAATATGCAGAAGGAAAAATAAACGTTTATTACTCACAACAGCCACAAATTATTGCTCCTGCAGCAGATTATGTTGCGGTTTACAGAACCAAAAAGCCTGGTATCCGCTTTATCTGGTCTGCAAGCGACAGGGCAACCTCTTACGAACTTGAAATTGCAAATAACGCAGATATGAATAATCCTGTTATTGTACAGAGGTCTTCTCAGCCTTCAAGTATTATTTCTTCACTCACAGAAGGAACCTGGTACTGGAGGGTAACACCTTACTACACAATTAACAGTATAGGACTTGCAAACCAGTCAGAAGTTTCATCGTTCCGAATAAACAGAAGCGGAGAACTTAAAAAGCCTGAGCTCCAGTTACCGCTGGAAGAAGGACTTGTAAGCACCAAAATCCCTGTAAACGGACAGATGACATATAAAAAGATTAATTTCTCATGGAAGGATAACCCGGAAGCTGTTTCTTATGAATACAGAGTCTGGCAGCGTACTCCAGGCGGACAGCCCTACACAACCGGTTCGGTAACCGACAACTACTTTACAATCGATCCATCCAGACTTGAAATTGCAAACGGTACCTGGTACTGGCAGGTTACCACCCACGACGTAGAAGGCAACTCTGCTACCTCAGAAATCCGCAAATTTATTGCTATAGACTCAAGCGCAGACCAGAGAACCCTGTTCCCGCCTGAAAATTACAGGCTTGCTGCATCACGTTCTCAGGATATACGTTACAGCTGGAAAACAAACATTCCATACCCTACTACATTCCAGCTCGCAACAGATCCAGACTTTAACAATATTGTCCACACCGAAACAACAACAAATACAAACGTTAACGGTAGGGAGCTTACACCTGGAACTTACTACTGGCGAATTACAACTCAAATTGCAGATGCAGAAGTTACCACACAGATGAAAACTGTAAATGTAGTACCTCCACTTGATCCGCCGGTTGCAAAATATCCGTCTGACGGTAACCGAGAAGTTATAAGGGAAGGCATACCTCTTACATTTGAATGGAAAACTGTAGAACACGCAGACTACTATCAGATTAAGCTTTACACGGAAGATAATCCTGAAACCCCGGTTTACGAGCGCAACTTTATTGAACCTGATGAATACGGCAACGTAAAAGATTCGCTTGACATGTGGGATTTTGATGAAACAAATTACGTCTGGACACTCCAGGCCTTTGGCGAAGAAAAATCTTATGCATCGCGTGAAATCGGTTACCTTTCTTCTTATAAGTTCAGACTTAAAAAGCTTAAGCCGGTAAGACTCCTTCTTCCAGTAAACGGAACAGAGTTTGGCGGTATAGAAGCCATAAAAACTCCTGCAAACTTTGTATGGACTTCTGTAGACGAACCTTCTAAATCTCAGCTGATTATTTACAAAGATGGCAGTGAAGAAGCATACAAGTTTAAGATTATTGAAAAACCAAGATACACAAACAAAATGCCGCAGCTTTACGAAGGTCAGTACTACTGGAAGATTGTTGCTCAGACAATCGATAATCTGGATATTTCTTCAAAGGGCATGAGCTCATTCTCTGTAAAGAAAATGCCTAAGCTTCCGGCAACAAAGCTTATAAGCCCGGCTGCAAACTCTGAAATAAACATTGACTATATTATAGAAAACGGGCTGCAGGTTAACTTTGAGTGGCAGGAGCTTAAACAGGAAGTTGCCCGTTATATCCTCAGGGTATACAATATCAGTGACCCTACTCCTGTATTCGAAAAAGACTTCGACCCTGGCGTAACAACATATCTGTTCGATGGAGATGACTTCTCTAACACACTCGGTAAGGCAAACGGCAAATGGTATTGGACAGTTGAAGCCCAGACAGACTTTATGGGAATGCTTTTGCAGCGAGGAACAGAAGCCCGCTCAGACTTCAATGTAGATATTCCAAGAAACAAGCCTGGCGACGTAAGGACAGAGGATGAAAGGACAAAAATCCGCTATGGTGTTGACCAGAATGAAGAACAGTCAGAGAACGTAAAGAAAAAGCTTAAGAATGCAAAGAAAAAGAGCTCAGATAAAGTAAAAATTACAGATAAAAAACAGAAAAAGAAGAAGAAAAAGAAGAATTAACGGAAAAAATTATGAGAATGCGTAACAGACGTTTTGTGACATTCCTAATTTCCTCACTCATCTTCCTTGCCGGAAACAGGATTTTTGCTCAAGCTACAAAGCCGGTTGCCGACCATTCTTCTTATTTTTTAAATGATGACAATGAACTTGTACAGCGCTTTACCTGGCAGGGAAATAAAAACGTATTCCGCTACGAGTTTGTTCTTGAACAGTACAGCGAAGAGCATGGTGATTATGTTCAGATTCAATTTATTGATACAAAAGAAACAGAAGTAGAGCTTCCACTCAATGCCGGAAAATACAGATATTATCTGAACATCTACAACTACCTGAATTATCTGGACTACAGCACAGAATACATAAACTTTGAAATTATTCAGACATACCACCCTATTATTACTTCGGTTTCTCCAACAATAATCTATCTGGAAGAGCCGCAGACAGGTATTTTCACCGTAGAAGGAATGGAGCTTCGCCCGGACACAATCTTTACTCTTGAAAACAACATCTACGAGATTCAGGCAAAGGTTCTCAGTACAGACTCTGAATACAAACGTTCTCGAATTAAAATTGACCCGGATCTTCTCGATTCCGGTACATACTATATCCGCGCCGTAAACCCTGGTGGACTTTTTGATACATCCGGAACAATCAAGATTACATTCAAAAAACCAATGGACCTGGACGTTGCCGTAGGCTATGCACCGGTAGGTTTACTTGATATTGATACCACAAAAAATGAAAACGATACTCTTGTTGAGTTCTTTAGCGGGAATGATCGTTCAAATGTATTCTGGCCACTTGGTTTTGACACAAAAGTAACGTTTATTCCATTTAAAACTGCAAATGTATTCTTTGGAACAGGCCTTGGCTTCAATATTTTTAACATGAAATACAAAGACGAATCAAATGGAAAGGAAAATTACACTATAAAGGCACCTGCTTATACCCTTCATCTTGATTTTGTAAGCCAGTTTATTCTGAAAAAGTCACTTCCATGGAAGCTTGTACTTGATGTACATGTAGGCGGAGGTTTATTCGGTTTTACAGGATTAAAGTTCGTATTCCCTAACTTTACATCTGAACCATTAAGATCTGCAGACCTTTGTTTGAATGCCGGCGCTTCACTACAAGTATATAGATGGAAACGCTTCTTTTTCGAAGCCGGAGCTGATTTTTTGTGGGCAATTACATACTCTGAAAAAGTTATTGATCAAGAAAATAATTCAACAAAATATTCGCCAATGATGTTATACTATATAAAGCCACGATTATGCGTAGGATGGCAATTCTAAGGATAAGAGGGGGAAATGATGTTTAGTCAGATTAAAACAAAAAAGACAAAATCTCATTCAACAATCATTCTGCTCATATCCAGCCTGATTGCCTTTACCTGTATAGTAAGTACATCCTGCAAAATACAATTCTTCCCGGATATAAAGAATTATCTCAAGGAATATACAGAAACAGCCGCAGTAAACTCATATACAACAAGCCTTGGTTCAGATCTGGAAACATATAGAAAAAAGGATAAAGATGGAAATTACTGCTACTGTATACCTTCCGATAAAGATTTTGTAATTACATTCCAGTTAAGAAACCCTCAAAGCTATATATTCAGATTCGGCGACAGATCTGCTTTTAACAGCAAAACAACAGATCCTTCAATGACTGTCTTCTTCGATAATCTAAAAACTTTGGATATTATCGGCGATAAGCTTCCTCCTCTTACAATTATAGGAGAAGAATCAAAAGATACCGACTGTTATGTTCTTCTTCAGCAAAAGGATGTTCTTTACAAGGACGGTCACGAATCCTGTTATTATCTTACTCTCACCTACTCTCAGGATTTCCTTTATAGAGCAGAAATGGGACACGATATTTCACCAACAATCAAATTAAGGCACCCTGATACAAAAGTTGATTTCCCTACATTCGTGTTCAAAGATTTTCAATTAAGTGATGATAAACCAAGTGCTAAAATCGTAAGTAATTCCGTTCCGCCGACAATCTACAGCCCTATAGTTTACCAGGATGAAGAAAACAATAAATACGTCCTTCTGTTTAATATGCCGTCCCAGGGACTTTTAAAAGGTATTCACAGAGACATAAAAAAACTTACTATTAAGTCAACCGGCGATGGAAAGGGTATTAAGGCATTTGAATATAATTATGATGTAAATATCAATTATACAGAAAATGAAGAAGATTCTAACAATGGTACTTTTACATTAACAAATCAGGGATCTGCCAAGACACTTACTCAGGGTGACCCAACCAATAAGGAAGGCGATTCTTATAATCCAAAAATAACACCTACCGGTGCAGTTTTTGACCAGAAAGGGCAGCCTGTTTACGTAGTTCTTAACGACAGCCTTTCTGATAACGAAATTACATATTCGTTCATTCTTACAGACGACTTTGGCCTTCAGTCTAAATCAGAAGCAAACATCCGCTCAAAGAGACTTTCCGATATTTACGTAACAGATGTAGACGGCTATATCCTTTCCGGTGGCGAAGAAATAAAGCAGGATAAAAACAGTTCTTATGCAACCGTCAACTTTATTCCTGCCCTGCGCACCTATTGGTTCGTAGATGACAACAACGGCATTCAGAACAAGTATTATATTGATGAAGTTCAGACAATCAACGGAACAGACGAAACCGTTTCTGTTGCCAAGAACTTTATCTTTGACGAAACCAAAATTGATGAAAACAACTACACCGGTAACAATCTTGGACTTCTTAAAGATAGTCTGCCGGGTGACGCATACTTAAAGATAAACGAAAACGGAACCTTAAATAAAATTGACGCCGGCAATGACACACAGGAAGAAATTAAATCCTGGACACCAAAATATGAAAACACAAGTGAATGTTCTATTGTATACGAAATATATCAGGGTACTGATGATAAAGGCATAAGCCTGTACAACTCATCTTTTGACTGTATTGAATCCAGCGGTTCACATCCTGTAAAAACTCCAGTTGGCGAAAAAACAAGGCTCGATACAAGTGGAAATACTCTGAAATCTTCAGGCCACTATCTGCCAATTCAGCTGCCGGCCGGTGAGATTTTTGTACGCGTTTATGCACATAAACCTGGATTTGCCGATACAACTCCTGTTGAGTTTATGATGGAAGTATTACGTACACGTCTTTATGTTTCAAACGAAGGTTCAGACGATGTAAACAACGGTAGCTTTAACTCTCCATTTGCTACAATCACACATGCTGCAGAAATGCTTTCTCGCCCGGAAGATACATCAAATACTATTTACGTAGCAACAGATTTGACCGATAACATTAAAATACCTGCTGCCTCAGCAACAGATAATCCTTCAACATCTAAAAACGAAACAAAACCGCTTTACGTAAAAATCATGCCGACAGAAGGCACCCGCACAATAAAAGCAGGAACCGCAACAAATGAAGGCACCCCTCTTCCACTTCTCTCCATCCCGGACAACACAACTGTAATTCTTGAAAACCTTATTCTCCAGGGCGGCGACATTGAAGTTGGAGATGGCGCAAAGCTTTATTTGAACAATGTAACATTTACAGGAAAAGATGAAAACAATAATACTTCTGTAAACTGTAAGCTCCATATAGCACCAACAGGTATTGTAATACTTGGCGGCAAAACAATTATAGACAGTACTACATCAGTTATTTCTCTTGAAGAAGGTGCAAAAGTTCAGCTTGGTAACGATACTACTACAACTCCTTCAAAGGCATATGTACCTCAGGAACTCGTTTTATTGCAGACAGTTAAGACTAATCCACGTCTCAACATAATTCTTCTTGAAACAGAAAACGGAAGTCCAATTAAACAGGCTTACCGCACTATTTACGATGATTTGACATCCGAAACAAACTCATACAATTTATTCAAGCTTGATGATTCTAAATCTCCTGGCTACTACATTGGTTATGATGATGAAAAGCCTGGTTCTTCAACTTACGGCCGTGGTCTTGTTAAGATTCCTGCTGCTTACATAAGTGAACCAGAAGTAGGCGGATTTACAGTTAATCTTTATAAGACAAGATACAGTGGAACAACTCTTGCAGGAAAAGATGCTCTTACAGCAGAAGATTCAGCAAGCTATGGAACTAACATATATGCAATAAGGAAAGGCTCAAAGATTACTTATACAGTAACACGCAACAACATTGAACTTACAGCTTTGAACAGCGTTTCTAATCTTAAGATGGAGCTTTACCTTGAAGGTGACCTTATTGAAGTAAGCAAGACAAATGCTCAGCTGACAGCACCGGAAATTACAATTCCAACCTCTTATCCGGCTGGTTACTATACACTTTATGTTTACTTTACATACGATGGTATTACATACTGTGAACACTTTACTATTTACATGGAGGTAGACTGATGAAAAAGCTGCTTAAACATCTTGCAGTTACAGTGATTTGTTCTCTTGCATTATTGTCACTCTGCCTTACAGGTTGTAAATCGTATGTAAACGACAAGCCTGCAGACGAAATTGATGTTGCTTACATCACTGTTTCAGATTCTGCCAGAACAGCTTCTGTTGTAAAACCAGCTGAAATTGACTACACCGTAACAGCCCATAAAACAGATAAAAACGGAACAAAGCTTACAGGCAGCGATGCAAAATCGGTTTCTGAGTATACACCATTCGAAGGCGTAAACCTTACCTACAAGCTTGCACTGGAATCAGGCTGGTGGATTTTTGAAGTATACGGCTATACACACGACGAAAGCATTACAGATCCTAAAGCACGTGCAAATCCTATTCTCTACGGAAATACAACAAAGCCTGTTCAATGTAACGGCGGACGTTATTACGAAACAATCCGTGTTGATTTTACAAAACAGGGAAATGGTAAGGTAAAACTTGAAATTGACGTTTCTGCAGTTACCATAAATAAATTAAAAATCTCTGAAACAGGAATTGCCCTTGACGGTGAATATTCCGCAGCAAACGGTAAAATCATCATCAATAAAGAAAACTTAAAATCCGGTACTTATACTGCAAAAATGGATTTCTATACAGGAACAGCCCTACTCTACTCTGCAAAAGAAACAATAAACATTACCGACAATCTTGAAGTAACAAACTGGATTTACAGCGGCGGTAATGATTATTTAGTAAGAATAGACGTTGAAGATTCTGTTTATGCAGCAAGATTTGTACTTACACCGGACCTTATAACAAAAAACAAAAACAATTACTGCTATGTTGGTACCGTTAATGATGTTGCACTTAAAAGCCTTAAAACACCTTCAGATTCAAATGCCGGTACTGTAATTGCACCTTATGCAACACTGCAGGCAGCCTTTGACAGAACAGCTGCCTTAAACAAAGAGTTCAAGAATGCAGGAAAACAGCAGCGCAGCTTTACTATTTACATTGCAGACAACATCAATACTTCAACTTCAACAGAAGCTTCAATAACAAATGATGATGGCTCTACTTACAATCTTTCTATAGTAAAATACGGAGCAACAGAATCTCTGCCTGTTCTTACCGGTAACATTTCAATTGGTCAGAATGTATCTACAACAATTACTTCTCTTTCTATGGATGGCTTAAAGTCTTCTTCTAAGCTTACACTCAATAACTGTAAGCTTTCCGGAAGGGCTGCATTCGAAATCACCAATGTAAGCGAAGAATCTGTACTTACAAATGTAGAAGTCGGTTCTACAGAAAGGACAAATGCAATTACCTTTACAAACAGCAACGTAAAAATCGTAAATACAAAGAACTACTCTTTATTTGCTACAGACTTTACGGCAGATAATACACTCCTTAATGTAAGCTGCAGTTCAAACTCTGCAAGCGACCGTGTTCCTGTAAAGGCAGATAACTTTATAATCAAGGATTCAAACGGAACAGCTGGAAAAGAAATCACATTAAGCAGTACTTCAATCAACGCAAATACAAACTTCACTCTGGAAAACAGCAGTTACGTTAAGCTTTCAAATATTACACTTACAGGTCCTCAGTTCAATACAAGCAGTCTGAGCAATGCATTAATAACCGATTCTTCAAGCATTACAGCAACAAGCAGTTCAAACCTGAACAACAGCCAGATTGATTTTACAAACTCAAGACTTACAGGACTTGTTCATATAAACGGCGATACTGCATCAACAGGAAATAAAAAGAAGATTACTTTCTCTGGAAGCGGCACAATATTATCTGGTAATGGTATTACAGTAAGCAATGCCTCTGTAGAGTTTAAGAGCTCAAGTTCAATTACTTCAACCGGTTCAATTTCCTTCTCTAACAGCGAAGTAGACTTTAATACAGCAGCTTCAATCTCCAACACAAATACTCCGGTCATTATTGAAAACTGCGAAACAACAATTGACGGAACGTCCATAAACGTAAAATCTATAAAAACCGGAAACGCAGCCGCTCAGGGTTCAGAAAAAACTGATACAGTTTCTATAGCAAACAGTTCAACCATAACTACAGACGAAGGTATTACCTTTAATTCAAGTGATGTAAACATTTCTGAATCTACAATCAGGGGTGCAGTATTCGTTTCAAAGGATGATTTTGTATTCCACAATTCAACACTTTATGGCGATATTGGTAAAGCCGATACAAGCGAAACAGGAACCGGTTCTGCCGCAGACGGAATTGATACCGCATCAAATGTAATTCTTTCAGGTACCTCAACTTTAACAGCCTATACTGCCGGAGACAAAAAATACAGCGGAACTGTTTACGTTGAAGATACTGCAATTCTTTATACAACAGGTCTTCCGGCTAAAGAAGATTCTCCGGATACAATTGCATTAATAAGTGCCCTTTACCCTACTAAGGGCGAAGTAATTCTTGTTAATCTTGACGAAGACGGCAATGAAATTGATTATGACAATTCATTCATTGTAGACGAGGTAACAGGTTCTAATCCAATTGACGAAAGATTTAAGCTTTCTTCTGCAGGTTATTATCTTGATTACGCAAAAGTACCGGCAGGAACAGGAATACGAAAAGGTGTAATAAAAGAAAGTTCTATCAGCTTAATTTTGCCACAAACAGGCGGATTTACAATAGAAATTACCGAAAATAGTAATGTAAAGGTTAATTCTCAGGGACACATTGAGCTTAAGATAGCTAACCTTGCAGCTTCACCTGTAAAGGCTGTAATAAAAGACAGTGATGGTAATGTGGTTAATGCTGCAATAACCTACAGGCTTTTCCGCGAAGCTACACCAATCGGTAACGACGTAACAGGTGCTGCAAGCAGTCAGGGTATTACAATTTCCGGCGCTAAGCTTGAACAGGAATTGCAATATGCCGATAAAGTAACATATCTGCTGCAGATTAAGTTTAAAGATGAAGGATCTGATGTGCTTTATGCAGACATATTCTTTGTAGATATATTAAAGGAATAAAAGGAGGTGAACATTTTTATGACAAGAAACATTAAAATAAAGAATATTCTCATTTCCTCTTTTATTCTGATGGTAATTGCGTTTACCTTAAGCTGTAAGCATAACACAACAGTTAATACTCCGGAAAACACCGTACAGTATGTAATTCTTAAGATTAATCCGGGCTTTACAGGAAGACAGGCCTCCCCTATGCTTGATCAGGAGATTCTGGATAATCTTGAGTTCGAAGTAACTGCAAAATATCACGGTACAAACAGAACGGCTCCAACAAGCTCTGATGCAGACTTTTTTGAACCAAATGCAAACAGCAATGATCCTTATGAATATAAAATTAAGCTTGATTCCGGCATTGACTGGGATGTAACAGTAACCGGTCTTTATAATGATGAAGAAATCCTTAAAGGCACCACGCTGGTTTCTGTAAAAACAAACGGAAGCTACCATGTAGAAATACAGCTAACTTTTATTTCTTCCGGCACAGGAAACGTTGACCTTGAAATAGATGTAACAGCCGTCCCGGATATTGCAAAGCTTAAGATTACTAAGAGCGGTAACTCTACCCTCAACTCTACTTTTGACGTTGCACAGGAAGGCAGCAAACGAATAATTCACATTACTACCCCGGAAGGTGGAATAACTGCCGGAGACTTTACACCTGTTCTTTCTTTCTGTACCTCAGATGACATAACACTCTTTTCAATTCCGGAAACAATTACAGTTTCAAAGAACATGACAACAAAGTACTGGATAAAATCTGCAAGAAATCCATTCCTTTCTGCTCCAGATTCAAATGGAGGTTCTTCATTTGTAATAACACCTTCTCTCATTACCCAAGCCTTAAATACAGTTTTTTATGTTAACAGGACCTCGGGTGTTGGAAATGCAAATAATTCAGGAAATGATTATTCTAATCCATTAAATAATATTGAAAATGCATTCCAGCGAATAAATGTAAGCAACAACAACGACTTTATTCAGGGACAGCAGCGTGATTATATCATTTTTGTAGAAGATGGCGCGGTTGCAACATCATTAAAAGCAGATCATCCTCTTAATCTTTTTATTTATACAATAGGCGAAACAAAGCTTGGACTTACAGGAACACTTAAAGTCGAAAAAAATGTAAATCTTACTTTTGAAAACTTTACTGTAAGCAGTGCCTTTTACTGCGATGATAACAGTCATGTTTCAGCTTCGAATGTAACATTCCAGAGAAATGTATATGTAGGACACGACCCTGCCGCCGAAGATGCAGATCCTGCAGTATCCAACACAGCTTCATTAGCATTAACAAACAACTGTTCAATAGGAAATACAACTTACTGCTGGGCAAGTACCGATGGTACACAAAAATGTTCTATTACCGCCACAGACTGTACATTTAAAAACTCAGTTACAAACTATGGTAATTTTACTGCAACAAGATCTGAAATTGAAAAGAACAATCTTACCTGTAACGGTTCTTCAACAACAAGCTTTACTGCCCTTGCTACAGCCAGAAAAAACATAAAGGGTTCTGTAACTATCAATAACTCTTCAACTGCATCATTTACAAACATGAACCTTGGAGCAGACATTACTACCGCTACATCAGTAACCCTTAATAATACTTCTTCTGCAGTTTTTGAAAATGTAGAAATAAATAAAAACCTGGATGCTAAGGCCGGTTCAGGCATTACATTTGCAGGTGCAACACATTTTACCGGAGATGTTACATCTGCTAATTCATCAACCTTAAATCTGGCAAGCGGTGTTGTACTCAAAATAAAAGATGTAGAAGCCGGAGACAGTAAGCTTGCAGCTATAAAAGCGGCTTCTCCATCATCAAACCTCACAATAATTCAATCTGCTGTAGAAGGACAGACCCTTACAGAAGCCCAGGTAAACCGTTATGAGCTTCATAATCCGGGCTATTATCTTGCATTTGATGATACAAACGCAAAAGGTATTGCAAAGCTTTCTTCAATGCAGATTAAGGAACCAACCTTTGGCGGCTGTACAATTAATATAGCTGGAGATAAAACAACAAGTTCAACCGGTATTATTTCTATAGGACGTGATACAACTACGGGAGAAAAACCTCTTGTAATTACAGTAACCGATCCTGCAGGAAATGCACTTACAGTAACAAACGTAAAGCAATACCTTGGAAGGACAGAAATCCAGTCTGCAACAGGAAGTGCAGCAACAGAAAGAACAATTTCCTTTAAGTGTTCTGAATTAGAAACTTACGGACTTGAAATACGGTTCAAGTTTAACGAAATAGAATACAGTACAATGTTAACTGTAAAAATTATATAGGAGCAGAAGATGGCAATAAACATGAAAAAACTTGCAAAGCTCATTTTATTCTCTTGTTTGTCGGCTTGTTCTCTGTCATTTTCTGCATGCAAACTGATTACAGGCTCAAAATATAATCAGAACGAATCTGAAAATATAAAAGCCCATTATGCAACAGTTACAATTCTTTTAAGCAACAATGAGTTTATGTCACAGCTTGAAGAACCCCAGACTGCTTTAAATTCATCATCTTCTGCTAAAGAAAGAACTGCAACCCCGGTTCTACCAGGTTCCATTACTTATTCACTTACAGCAACAAAAATTGTAAATGGAGCTTTAACAACAACAACAGTCTCTTCTGATTCTTCTGCCCAGAGCGATACAGAGTTCCCTTCTCAGAAAAAATATATGCTTAAGCTTCCGGCAGGAACCTGGAGAGTAACAGCTACAGGAAAAACTAACAGCCAGATAATCTTAACAGGCACCAGCAGCGATTTTACTGTTGCCGCAGACGGTAAATATGAAGAAACTGTTCCTGTATATTTTATTGCTGACGGTGTGGGTAAAGGAAGAATAAATCTTGAAATCTCAACAACCGGTACAAATATTCATCACCTGATTATTTCCGGAACAGGACAATCGAATCTGGACAAGCAGTTTAATGTTTCAAATAATGCAATTAAGATTTATAATTCAGAATCAAATAATATAATTTCCGGGAATTACTACCCTACTCTTACCTTCTACAACAGCGAAAACGCAATCGTTACTATAATAAAAGAATCATTCAATATCCGAAATTATATGGCTACAGACACCTGGTACAAAACCGGCACAGCCATTTACCTTAAGGAAAAAACAGGTTCAACAAACGGAGAAGCCGATTTCATACTTACACAGGCAATAATTGATACACTCGAAAACAACACACTTTATGTAAAAGGCGAAGGCGCACAAAGCACACTCATAACCGGTACTGCCAGCGATTCAAATGACGGAACACGCGTTTCACCTTACCTTACATTAAATGCCGCAATTAAACGCGCAAACGAGCTTAACAATGTAAACTTCGATGCAAACACAGCAGACAGCACAGGCTATGCAAGAAAGAACTTTACTATTTTCTGTGACGGTAATATTGGCGGAACAGGTACCGATTCAGAGCTTACAATTGAACCACAGCATAATCTTAATCTTACTATAGAAAGCATAAATGCTGCTTCTCCAGCCACAATTACTACACCTCTGCTTACAATTGGCAGAGACCAGACAATGAATATTACCGTTAAGAATCTTGTTTTGAAAGGTGATGTAAAGCTTGATTACGGAAACCTTACACTTGATTCTGTAAGTGCGCTTGCTTATACAGGTGATTCTACAAAAGGAATGCTTTCTTACAACGGCGGTCAGCTTACAGTCGGCGGTTCTACAAGCTTTGCTAATGGTATAACTGTTAATGCAGCAGGTAAAAAGATTCTTGTAGACAGTGCAGTTACTTCCTCTACGCAGACAGCAATAAAAGCTGGTACTGCTGCCATTCTTTCGGCATATACAGAATCCAGTGTAATTCTTGAAGGAGCCGGCTCTGCAACCGATGCAGGCTCTTATAAAGATGTTTCTATTTCTGATCTGGCAAAATTTGTATGGGAAAATCCACTGCCGCTTGCCGGTAATACAGATTATTTTGCCTTGAGATTAAAAACCGTGGACGGTAAACAAAAGGCTGTTCTTGAAAAAACAGATTTCAACACAGCAGACATACCAATTTACAATGACATCAGCTTTGTTCTTACAGACTTTAATCCTTCAGGAAGCTCTACAGATTCAATGCCTCCAAAATATGAATACAGCATTACAGGCTATAACAACAGTGAAGATAAAATATCAGGCTCAATTACAATTAAGATGTATGTAAAGAAAGGCAATGCAAAACTTAAGAAAAAGGATGATTCTGTGACACAGAGCAGTACTGAAATATTCCTTGATTCTCTGTCATTAGCACTTTACGGCGAAAGCGAAACACCAATTGCTCCAACTGAATCACAACCTTGCACAACAGCAAATATTACACAAACCTCCGGCGGAACCAGCACAGAATATACAGTAGTTACGCTTACCGCTTCAAATATAAGGCCAGGAACGTATTCGTTAAAGATGAGTGCCATTATTGATGGTATTCCATACTCACAGCAATCAGCAGCAATTTATGCTTCTTTAGGAGCCAACTGATGAAAAAAGCAATTAATCTCCAAAGAACAATTAAATCTCTCTTAATGCTTGGGCTGGCAATAGTTATGCTCATTTCCTGTAAGTTTACAGCTAACCATAAAAATAACTCCGAAGAAGATACAGTTTTAGTAAACTTTACAACTATTCTGCCTGATGAATATAAAACTGATGCAGAACGAAGTGCAATTCCAGAGTTCAGTGACGATACCCTGCTCTACGATGTAACAGCTTCCTTTACCGAAAGCGGAACAACAAAAACAATTACAAGAACAGGCTGTTCAAAAAATTTCTCTTTACCGCTTATACCGGAAAAGAATTATACAGTAACAGTAAAAGCTTACGACAGCAGCGAAACAGAAGCAACAAAGAAATATCTTTTTACAGGAACAAAAACTAACATTACTGTAAGCAGCCTCATAACAGGAGAAAACGGTCCATTCTCAATTCCGTTAAAGCTTGGTACCTTTGCAGCAGGAACAGGTTCTCTAAAATTGCCGATTAAGGTTACTTATGATGCTCACAGCCAGGGGTATACCTGTCTGTATAAATTATCTGGTAATGGAATAACAGCAATATCAAGTGGCATAAGCGGTGCTGACCTTCCGGCTAACACAACAACAAACATTCAAATCAATAATATTGCTGCAAACATTAATCCTTATGATTTATTCCTCACATTTAAATATGGAAGCACAATTGTTTACCAGTTCCACACAGATGTTATGATTTTCGCAGGTGCAGAAACTAATACCTGGAAAAATGAAATAGAGCTTGGAACAGGAACAGATTCAAATACACTGATTATTACACAGGCCCTTGTAGATGCTTATACGGCAAAATACTTCTATGTAAAGAACACTACTACAAGCGGTGCTACTGTAAACGACGATGGTCAGGGTACTTATGATTCTCCATGGTTTGATTTAAGCAATGCAATAGACAAGATTCTTAGTATAAATAACGGAAACACAAAATACACAATTTATGTACTCAGTGATTTAGCAGGTACTTATACTTTACATGATACTGTTGCTAATACTGATACTACCCACAATCCTGGAAAAATTGTATGTGAAATTCCTTCATCAAATACAAAAGATTTAAGTATTCTTATTCAGGGAATTGGAGAAACAAGAACATTAAACTCAGGTTCTACTGCTCCGGAAATCTCAATAACTAATTCTTCTTCTAAAAATGTTTCTTTTGAGTTTGTTAATCTTTCATTCAGCAACAAAATTGAAACAACAAATGCAGACATTAAACTTAAGGATATAACTTCACCTGAAATTAATTTCTCTAATACAAATGCAACTTTAATTGGTGTTACTTCTAACGCAAACCTTTCCGGCAACAATATTACACTTGATGCGGACAGTACAATAAGAATTGGCGGTAAAACAGGAAGTACAAATAATATCAGAAAGCTGTACCTTCCAAAGGATGGTGAAAATAATCAGATTAAGCTCCAGATTCTTAATGAAGATTCTGATTCTACCCCACTCACACTTAATGGTTCTACAATCGGTGTTGCTCTTGAATCTGTACCTGATGCATTGAATGAATATGTCGTATTCACAGAAGGCTATGCAGATGCATCAAACACATCTGATTTACCAAATACTGTTTTCAACATCTTCAATAACCCAGAAGGTTATAACGTTGGTGCAGTTGCAGTTTCACCTTCAGCACCAGACAAGTACGAAGCTTGTATTACAATAAGCGGCGGTTCTATCAGCATAGGTTACATGGATAACGTTGCATTCTCTGCAAGTACTACAACCATCGAAAGCAAAGCACTTAATGCAAGTGAAGCCAGTTCAAGTATTACAATTCCAAGTGGTTATACAGCAAATCCACGTACAATAACCGTTTCTGCTGTAAAAACTGGAGATGATGATTTCACAATTTCAGATTTTGGTACTCTTTCATTAAAACTTATTTCACCGCAGACAAATAGTGTAATTGCATCAAACGAAAATAACGCCGCTTCAATCACCGTACCTTATGGACAAACAACAGGCAATTATATACTCCGAATATTCGGACTTTACACAGAAGGTTCAAATACTGTTGGATATTCATCTGACATCACTATTTCCGTTGTAGACAATGTACAGTTTATGTATTCAAAAACTGTTCTTGTAAAAGATGGAACTGATGCAGAAAAGACTCTTACAGTTTCCGGTACATATAATTCTAATACGCTTACAATAGGGTGCCTTGATTCTATTAATGCATTATTCACAATTACCGGAGGAACCTCTGCTTCAATCGTTCTTTCTGCAGTTTCTCCAGCCTGTGGATATCACGCCGTAAATCTTTACGGTAAGTATGATGGTACTTATTTCCGCGATACCTTAAACATTGATATTGTTCAATTCGTTTTCAACTTCACAGAAACAACTGCTGTAAAAAATATATCTGTAAAAGTCAAAGTTTCTAACAACAGCGGAGATGATATAATTCTTACGCCAACCTCTGACTTTAACATTAATATCAAAAAGGTAACCGGCTCTGGTTCAAGCGAAACAGAAACTGAAATATACATCTATGATGATTTATCAACAGATTCAAATACAGGCTCGCTTATATATACAG
>JAEEGH010014117.1_pt1 | contig 17588 bp, 13 predicted proteins | sample 9134181 | NCBI WGS metagenome assembly JAEEGH01 (sample SAMN16246544, study PRJNA631951) | gut metagenome | biome: gut microbiome; feature: rumen; material: DP-attached | host: Bos | place: Iran: Karaj | collected 2018-10
ACGATACCGTTTATAAACGGATAGTTTCGTATATTTGCAGTTTAAATTTTTATGAGATGAAAAAGGTCTTGTTCATTATAATAGCTGTTATCTGTGGCGCACAAGTCGTTAACGCACAGATAAAATGGATGGGCATAGAAGAAGCCATGCGCAAGCAGGACTCGATGCCCAAGACGGTAATGATTGACATGTACACCGACTGGTGCGGATGGTGCAAGAAGATGGATGCCGAAACATTCAGCAACCCCGAACTGGCAGCATACATAAACGCCAACTTCTACCCTGTAAAGTTCAATGCCGAAACCACCGACACCATAATGTTCCCCGTAAAGCACACCGATGAGAAAACTGGCGAAAAAGTCACAGAACTCAAGCCCTTCATAAATCCGCAGATTGGCAACCGCTCATCGCACATGCTTGCACAAATGCTACTAAGCGGACGAATGTCGTATCCGTCAACGGTTTTCATCGACTTCGAAGGCAACATCGCTCCTGTGCCCGGGTTTATGACAGTAGAAAACCTTGAACCTTTATTAATATATTTTGCCGAAAGAATCAACAAATACAGCGCATGGGACGAATACATGCAATGCTTCAACGCCGCCTTCCGTCCAGAACTCGACACAATAGAAATGTTCAACGGCACTATCGACTGGATGGACTTCAACAAGGCTGTAGAAAAAATGAAAACACAGCCGAAGAAACTCCTGCTCTACATTTATTCCGACTGGAACTCAAGCAGTAAGATAATGCTCGGTGGTTCGTTCAAGGAGAAAGTCATAGCTGACTATATAAACAAAAACTTCTATGCAGCTAAAATACCTTACGACATTGCCGATACGCTGACAATTGCTGGCAAGGCATTCGTAAACGAAACCAAGCAAGTGCAGTACCCTCACCAGCTTGTGCTGTCGTTGCTTCACCCCGACTACAGGATTCCCGCTTTCGTGATTTTTGATGAGAACGCAACCCATCCATTGTTCGTGCAACGCGGATTCTCATCATACACAACCATCGAGAAACTGCTGACATATTTCGGAGATGACATGCTAAACAAAAATGTTGACCTGCAAAAATACTACGACGAATACAAATCAAAATTAAGAGACAAGAAAGATAAATAACAATCGAGATGCTTAAACGAATCATAATACTCCTCATTCCTGCAATTTTTGCCGTTTGCGGTGCAACGGCACAAGTAAACATTGAAATTTCACAGGAAAAAGTCCTCGAAAACGGACAAAAGTTCTACTTGCACACAGTTCAGCAAGGACAAACATTGTACTCAATATGCAAGGCGTATTCTGTAAAGGAAAAGGATGTCCTTAATGTCAACCCCGAATTGCAGACCGGAACACTGTCAATAGGTCAGATTATAAAGATTCCGATTGAAAACGAAATATCAAAGGACGGCAAGTACATTGTTTATATGGTAAAGAAAGGCGAAACTCTATACTCGCTACTCAAACGCTTCAATACCACCGAAAAGGAATTCTACGATGCCAATCCAAAGTTGAGCCGTAACGAAAGCATAAAGGCTGGCGATGAAATATACTTCCCCATAAAGGAAAAAACAGAAGAAAATACTGCGACAGTAAAACCTGAAGAAGAAACAAAGCCTACCCCCATCGTAAGACCTCGCGACGAAACCAAATACATTTACCACACAGTAGAAAAAGGCGAAACCCTATACAAAATTACCAAGAAGTACGAAATCAGCCTTGACGAACTTGTAGCCGAAAACCCAAACCTAGCCGACCGTCCTCTGTCAATAGGCGAAACAATACGCATACCTCGCAAACAGGCAGCAAGCGAAACTAACACTCCTACAGTTCGTCCTGTCGCAAACACCGACAATGACGACACTGAAAACGAACAAACAAATAATGTCCGCCCTGTGAAAAACAACGATCTGGAAACCGAAGAGCCTGATTCTGCATCCATCTACACAGACAAGAAAAATTTCACAGTGGCATTGCTGATGTCGTTCGAGACTAGCGCCAACCTTCGTGACCTTGCCAACCAGGAAAAACGTAAAGTTCCACAAAAGATACGCACCGCAACCGAAAGAGCTGTAGATTTCTATTCGGGATGCCTTGTCGCTCTCGAAAATTTCAGGCACGAGGACATACATATAACATTCAAGACATACGATATCGGAAAGGACAACACAATACTTACCGAAATGATTGACGGCGGAAAACTCGACAACGTTGACATGATAATTGGTCCTGCATACAAGAGCCAGGTCGATTACTTGAATTCACTCAACCTAGGCATACCAATGCTTCTGCCGTTCATAACCGACGAAAGCGTACTAAAAAACTACCCCAACAACATCATGCTTAACCCAAGCAAACAAGACATCCGCAACGAAGTCGCCAAGTATGCCGCACAGATTGGCAACTGCAACGCACTGATTATAAAGGGAACTTCCGATGAATCAAAATCATCTTCGGCAAAATACCTCGAAGCCATGCAGAACGCAGGTGTAGAAGCCACAGAATTGAATTTCAACGGCAGTAGCATCGAAGCCATTGGAAGCGCATTGCAGAAAGGAAAAGAAAACCTGATTGTAGTGACATTTGAAAACGAAATGGCAATTACAAGGGTGCTCACTCAAGTTTTCAAACTCTGCGAGGACAACAAGATAATCCTCATCGCCGACCCGAAGATTATGAACTACGAAAGCATCGATCCTAACTATTATGCAGAAGTAAGATTCGCTTACTATTCCAACATAAGCATAAACTACAAGAACATGGATGTCAAGTCGTTCATAAGCAAATTCCACAGCGCATTCCTCTGCGAGCCAAACACCGACGCATACATCGCTGCCGATGCAATCAACTATTTCATTCCTCTGCTACAGAAGGCTGGGAAAAATTTCACAAGCATTTTAGACCAGAACTTTGTACAGGAAGGACTTGGCGGAAAAAGACAATATGTAAGCGCCAGCGGATACAACACTAAATCGTACAGCGACAAGGATGTTTACATCTACTCCATACAAAAGGACTATTCTTTCTCCATCGTATATCCGACAACCGAAAATTCAAACAACAAATAAAACTGAAGGACAATGGGAGCACTTACAATGACCGTACAATTGCTTTTGGCGCTTTCGCTATTGGTTGTCATACATGAGTTTGGACATTACCTTGCAGCAAAGGCTTTTGGCGTAAGAGTAAAGAAGTTCTATCTATTTTTCGACTTTCCAATGTTCTTCACCGCACCGACTTTTGCATTGTTCCGCGCAAAAAAGGTAAACGGCAAGTGGATATTCAGTTGGTTTAGCCGCAATGCTCCAAAGGAATACGAAGAAGACGAAACATCAACCGAATGGGGCATCGGATACTTCCCGCTTGGTGGCTACTGTGCAATCGACGGAATGGTTGACGAAACCACATCGTCCGACCAGCTGCCTGCAGAACCAAAACCATGGGAATTCCGCACCAAACCGGCATGGCAGCGACTGATAATAATGATTGGCGGTGTGACCATGAATGTGATTGCCGCTGTGCTTATTCTTGGATTTTCGCATCTCGCATTTACCAAGGCATATCTTCCTGTCGAAAATGTTACCGAAGGCATTTATCCATCCGAATATGGTCGCTTCCTTGGATTTGAGGCTGGCGACAAGATTGTCGCTATAAACGGCAACGATGTGGAACGCTACGAAGATGTCTTTTCTGCCAAACTGTTCTTTGCCAACTCAATAACCGTTGACCGCAATGGCTATCGCAAGGAAATCGAAATTCCTGATACGCTGTACTCGTACATGAAAAGCGGAGGAATGCTGTTCGACCTGTCGAACCACGAAGTGTTCATCGACAGCGTAGTAAGTGGAATGTCGGCAGACAAGGCCGGAATCAAAGCGAATTCTCGATTGCTGAAAATTGACAATGTGGAAGTCCAAAGTTTCGGACAGATGCGCGACCTGCTCAATCACAACAAAGGCCGCCAGCTCGATTTTGTTCTTTCATCCAATGGTAGCGAATACACCGCACCTGTGGAAATCAACAGCACAGGCAAAATAGGCGTTTTTGTAAAGCAACCACAGTACGAGACAAGGAACTACACGCTTGCAAGCGCAATGAAGTACGGCTGGCGCGATGCAATGGAAACTCTTTACGCCAATATAAAAGGCTTCGGACTGATTTTCAGCGGAAAGGAAAGCGCACGCGAAAGCCTGCAAGGACCTATAGGCATAGCAAAAGTGTACGGACCAATATGGGATTGGGCAAGATTCTGGAAACTGACAGGAATAATTTCCATTATCCTTGCATTCATGAACATACTGCCTATTCCTGCTTTAGACGGCGGACATGTACTGCTTCTGGCAATCGAGGCAATTACACGTCGTAAACTGCCAAACAAGGCCCTCGACATAATACAAAGAATCGGACTGATTATTTTGCTAATACTCATGGTATTCATAATCTTTAACGACATACTAAACCTTTTCTAAAATGAAACGTATTATTTTCATAATGCTTGCTGTAATTTCTTCCGTAACAATAACATACGGACAGGAATACCTTGATTTCAACAGCAGGTACAACAGGCAGAAAAGAGTGCTGTTAGTCCCATTCGACGAAAGGATATACTTCAACGATGCCACAGCCGACATCGCAAGACGCGACAGACTTACACACGACGAGATTATGGAATATTTCCGCTACCAGCTGAATTTGCAACTGACCAATGCACTAAACGATTCGTGTGAAGTTGTTGACCTGCTTAAAAACAATACCCGCGAGGATGAAGCCGATATTTCGGGACTATATACTACAATGTCGTACGAATTGCGACTTGCCGAATTAGAACTCGACACAGAAAACATGGGGGCACTTGCGAAAAAAAGAGCCGAAAAATTGGAAGAAGCAAGACGCAAGCAACGCGAAGAGGAAATGCGAAACGCCCGTCCTGGAATGCAAAATGGTGAACTCGTTGGTCGCAAGCAACAAACCGACGACATGTATCTGCATATAATAATCGGTCAACCCGAAGTGCTTAAAGAAATAGCTAGCCGAAGAAATATTGATTACTTCCTGTTCATCAATCAGTTCGACATAAAGACCGACTACCGCGACCCATACATCAGCGGACAAAGGAATGTACAACGGCTTATGCGCGTGCATTTCAGCATATACAACACCAACGGAGAATTTATTTCTGGAAACTACGCCAGCACCAAAGTGCCAATTTATGAAGACGACAAGGAACGTATCGTAAACCAATACTTCCCCGATATAATGCGTCAAATTTTAAAGAAAATAAAATTCAATTGATATGAAACTCGTTCTTGCAAGCAACAACAAGCATAAACTCGAAGAAATGAGAGGAATTCTTGGCAACGACATTGAAATACTGTCGCTTGCAGATATCAACTGCCACGACGAAATCCCCGAAGAACAGGACACTATAGAAGGCAATGCTCTGCAAAAGGCAAGATATATACATGATAAGTATGGACTCAACTGCTTCGCCGACGATACTGGCCTCGAAGTGGAATGCCTCAACGGAGAACCAGGAGTTTATTCGGCTCGATATGCTGGCGAACACCCAACTTTCGACGACAACATTGCAAAACTGCTCGCCAATATGAAAGGACACGAAAACCGCAAGGCAAGGTTCAGAACAGCAATCGCACTGATTCTAAACAACAAGGAACATATATTTGAAGGTGAAGTAAAAGGTCGTATCATCGAGGAATATCGCGGGCACAACGGCTTTGGCTACGACCCAGTATTTCTTCCCGACGGATACTCCGAAACCTTTGCTGAACTCCCAGCCGAAATTAAAAACAAAATCAGCCATCGAGGCAATGCAGCAAAAAAAATGGCAGCATATCTAAAAGAACACCAAGAATGATGAATAAAATCGAATACATAAGCGCCACACTTTTTTTCCTGATAACATCCATTATCACATCGGCACAGGTCGCTGTCGGACAATGGCAGGACCATTTCTCATATAATAACGGCAAAAAAGTAATAGTTGTTGACGAAACCGCATACCTGATTTCGGAATGTGGAATCATAAAATACGATAGCAAGTCTGAAGAAATTGAACGGCTCAACAGATTCAACGTGCTATCAGATATAACTCCAAGAGGAATCGAATACGACAAAAAAACTCAAAGCGTGATTATCGGTTATTCAAATGGAAATATTGACATTCTACGCGGAAACGAAATAATAAACATCAACGACATAAAGAAAAAGTCAATAAATAGCAGCAAATCAATAAATTCAATAATAACCATCAACGGCATCGCTTATCTTGGCTGCGATTTCGGAATAGTAAAGCTTAACCTTGAACGAATGGAAATCAGTGAAACCTGGTTTATTGGCAACAATGGCTCATACGTTCAGGTGAATGATATGACCAACCACAACGACGACATATATGTAGCCAGCACAACTGGCATATTTCATGGTAATCTTTCCGACAACCTGGTAAATTTTTCCAACTGGCAGGTTCTCACCGACATAGATAGCACATCACCAAACATTTGGATGAAAGGAAAAAACTACAACTGTGTAAAATGGTTTGCAGGAAAACTGCTTGCTAACTACAATAGCACAGAAAGGAACTGCGATACCATAATGGCATACGATGGAAATTCGTGGAACCATGTAATGAACGAAATGAATTCGACCACCTCAATGTCATGTAACGATGAAATATTGCTCTGCTCAACCGACGGTCCAATATACACATACAACACAAACCTTGAGCAAATAAATGAAAATAGGGAATACAGAACCCAGGACAATTGGATTCCTATATATGCTAACAACACAGCAATAGCAGGAACAAAAATATGGATAGCCGACCGCATCAATGGACTTGGCTGGCTTGTAAATGCAGAAGGTGGCGGTGATCTTTTAAAAATCAACTCGCCAAGCCTAAATAATGTATTCTACTTATCATCCTCGAAATCGAAAACAATAGCGGTAAGAGGAGCATACAATGCTTCATATACACCGACATGGACATTCCCTACAATGTATGAATACAAAAACTATGAATGGACTACTCGATCAGCAAACGATATCCCTGAACTATTGGGTGCAAGTGATCTTGTAAATGTAACCATAGACCCCAAAGACGACTCACACTTCTTTTTAAGTTCCTGGGTTAAAGGTCTAATAGAATTTCGTAATAACCAGTTCTATAAAATACACAACACCGAAAACAGTTCCTTTATATTTATTGACGATACTGACTGGATAAGAGCCGGAAGCGCCGTATACGATGCAGATGGAAATCTATGGGTAACAAATTCCCTATCCGCAAAATGCCTTCATCGAATGACCCCCGATGGAAAATGGACTGCATTTTCGTTTCCCGACATGGACCGCAACATAAAATCAATGATTATCACAAGTTCCGGACAAAAATGGCTAGTTATAGGACAGTACGGAGGATTGTTCGTTTTTGACGACAACGGAACCCCAGAAAATACATCCGACGACCACTATAAGCATTTAAGCGTAATGAACGAGGAAGGAGAACTTGTAAGCAACGACATATACTCCATTGCCGAAGATAAAAACGGATACATTTGGGTAGGAACGGCAAAGGGCGTTGTGGTTTACTACAATCCCGACAAGGTGTTCGAAAGCGGAACATTTCGTGGCAGACAGATAAAAGTACCCCGCAACGACGGCACCGACAATGCCGACATACTGCTGTCGGCAGATGTTGTCACATCAATAAGTGTCGATGGTGCCAACTGCAAATGGTTTGGCACGCAAAACGGAGGTGTATACTACACAAGTGCCGACGGAATAGAAACAATACACCATTTCAATACGCAGAATAGTCCAATTCCTAGTGACAACATCCTATGCATAAGCATAGTGCCAGAAACTGGCGATGTATTCTTCGCCACTCCACAAGGCATAATTTCGTATCGTGGATCCGCCACCGAAGGATTCGAAACATACGATGAAATATACGCATTCCCAAATCCTGTAAAGTCCGACTACGATGGTCCCGTCACAATAAGAGGTCTTGTCGCTGGCTCCATCGTTAAAATTGCCGACATATCGGGCAACATCGTATACGAGGCACGAGCAACAGGCGGACAACTTGTATGGGATGGACGAAATCTAAACGGAAACCGCGTTGCATCAGGTGTTTATGTTGTATTCGCATCTACCGAAATAGGAGAACAGAAATCAACGACTAAAATCATTTTTCTGAAATAATGGATAATTTACAATTTATAATGGATAATGAATAATTGACAATGAAGAATCTGACAAGCATTAGTGCAAATTTGTTAAATTTGAAAAGTATTTGTCAGATTTCTGTCCGTAAGGACACTCTTAATAAATCATTCGGACGATGCATGCATAGTTCCGAAACTCAGAAACATAGAAACGGGCGTTAGCCCATTGAAACACAGAAACCTTCCCATGCTCATCCCTACCGAAGCCATAATCCTCAACCGCATAAAATACACCGACAACTCGTTTGTGGTAAACATGTTCAGCGAAGCATGCGGAAAAATCTCGGTACTGGCTAGGACATCTACCCGCAAAGCAGGACAAAAGGCAAACATTTTTGCACCACTGAATATTGTCCGCACAGAACTTCGGCTAAAGGACACACGCTCTGTACAAGGTATGTCGTACTGCGAACTTGTAAAAAGCCCTACCGCCATCGACAGCGACGTGGTAAGAATATGCATATCGCAGTTCATCGCCGAAGTAATTATGAAAATGGTAAAGGAAGAGGAACAAAATACAGCACTATATCAATTCTTCAGAAGCACAATCGAGGCAATAGAAATCTCTAACAACAACATAGTAAACCTGCACATAATTTTCCTAAAGGAGTTTGCACGGCTTCTCGGCTTCGAGATAACAAACAACTATTGCACCGAAACGCCATATTTCAACTCACGCGAAGGAATGTTCCTGCCGTTTTTTACCTCCGAGGAGGAATCGTTTGACCGACAGCTAAGCCTTGCTTTCTCAACAATCCTTAGCGCATCATACGAAACTGGCAACATGACAATCCCATACGCATACCGAAAGGAAATCATCAGACAGATGCTTGAATACTACAAAATTCACACAGAGAACCTATCGGAAATAAAGTCGCTTAAAGTTCTGAACGAAGTGTTTGGCAACGACTAGGCAAAGTTTAAAATTATCGCAAGCAAACATTTCTTGTACAATTGTGCCATGTCGCGATTCAACATATTAACAACTAATAATGAACAAATAATTTTCAAGACGTGAAAATAAATAATAAAATTGTGCGTATATTTGCATTATACATTGCCGTATATGACGAAACGAAGTTTATTTTATACTGCACTGATTGTCATAGTTTTAGCAGCTATACTTACCCCAAGCAGATTGTCGGGGCAGACAACCTTGCAGCTAAAAATTTCGCCTCTCGGCTTCCATTTCTTCAACGAGCCAAACAAAAATCTTTACGAAAACAAGATTGATGCAAACGCAACCTTCGTTCTTGAACCCTGCGTAATCCTTGGCGTTGAAACCTATCTCGTAAGCGACATCCTTTGCTTCAGGGCCAACTTCGGCGGACTTAGCGATGCAATTTCCAAACCCGGACTTTTCCTACAGGCAGGACTGAAAGTCAGGATGTTTCAGGTTTATCGTAATTCTCTTAGCTTTGGCGCAGGACTTATGGGCTACGGACACGAATGCTGGAATACCGTACCTAACTATCAAGAAGAACGCGGATGGAAACAAAATGGAAGCTGGGAATATTCAGTGGGATTCCTGGCCGACCTCGAGTACGCCATCTTCCTCAACGACAAGAGCGACCTTATGTTCAACATAACATACGGATATCAGAAAAAAACATTTAACTTTACAATAGGATACAGATACTGGCTGTCTTCCATAATAAAGCACCCGATAAAGTGCGGAAGCTGCCCATTCACAAAAACAAATAATTCATGGAAAAAGTAGAAGAGACAAAAGCAACAAGGGTTTTCGACATCCTAGACATATATAAAAACGAACACTCCGACCTTGATGTGGCATTCGCTCACAAGGACAAGGGCGAATGGATAAAATACACGCCAGCCGACTACAGACGGTATTCGTACATGTGCGCATGTTCGCTAATAGATGCTGGAATGCAGAAGGGCGACAAGATAATAAGCATATCGCAGAACTTGCCACACTGGAATATCCTCGACATGGCAATAGCTATGGCCGGCCTGGTACACGTGCCTATTTATCCGACACTTAATAACAATGAACTGGAGTTCATTATGCGCGACTGCGGGGCTAAGATGGTCTTCGTATCGAATGCTAAGCTTTTTGCAAAAGTTAAGCAAGTTGTCGAAAACCTTGAAGATAAACCTCGCATTTTTACATTTACCGATGTCCCCGATGCCGACAACTGGACAACCTTAATGATTGACAGCCGAAGCAGAGAGGCTGAGCTCAGGAAACTCATTGAAGAGAGAAAGAAGGAGATCAGCGAGGACGATGTATTTTCGCTAGTTTACACATCTGGAACCACAGGCAATCCCAAGGGCGTAATGCTTTCGCATAAGAATATCCTTTCAAATTCATACGGCGTAAGGCCTGTTATTCCTGCAGTTTACAAGCAGAGAGCCGTAAGTTTCCTGCCCTTGTGCCATATCTACGAGCGAATGATGAACTACGCATTCCAGATAAAGGGTATTTCGATTTACTACGCCGAAAGCCTAGGAACTATCATGCGTGATGTTCAGGATGTCAAGCCGCACATTTTCAATATGGTGCCACGTGTTGCCGAAAAATTCTACGACAAGATTGTGTCGATGGGAAAGGATATGACACCTTTCAAGAAGCACATCTTCAACTGGTCGCTTAAGGTTGGTAGCAAGTTTGATGTCCGCAACAACAACTCGGCTTTCTACAAGTTGAGGCTCAGCATTGCACGCAAACTTGTTTTCAAGAAATGGCAGGAAGCATTTGGTGGTAACATCATAGTGATTGTGGCTGGTGGTTCATCTCTTAGTCTGCACATCTCCAAGTTGTTTGCCGCAGCAGGACTTAAGATATGCGAAGGTTATGGTCTTACCGAGACATCGCCTGTAATCGCAGTGAACTGGCCGGCTTGGGACAAGTCGATGCTTGGAACTGTAGGTCCAGTCCTCGATGGTGTTACCGTAAAAATTGATGATGACGGAGAAATCCTTGCCAAAGGTCCGAACATCATGAAGGGCTACTACAACAACGAGGAAGCTACCCGTCAGGTAATCGACGAAGACGGTTGGTTCCATACCGGCGACATTGGAGAACTTGTTGATGGCAAGTTCTTGAAAATCACCGACCGCAAGAAAGAAATCTTCAAGATGTCGAATGGAAAGTACATTGCTCCGCAGGTCATCGAAAACAAGCTCAAGAACTCCAACTTCGTGGAACAGGCAATGATTATTGGTGAGAACGAAAAGTTTGCAAGCGCACTCATTTCGCCCGACTTCAACTATCTGCACTTCTATGCTTCGAAACACAAGATTCACTACCGCGACAATGTTGCACTTATAAACGATCCTGAGGTTATCAAGAAATATCAAGGTGAAATCGACAAGCTGAACGCCACACTGAGCGAATACGAGTGCATCAAGCGTTTCCGTCTTGTTTGCGAGGAATGGTCACAGGAAACAGGAGAACTCTCCCCCACCCTGAAGCTCAAACGAAATGTAATAAAGAAGAAATATGCATCGGTAATTGATGAAATATATATGCATCAGGAAGAACAGCAACAGCAAGGACCTGTAAACCCCAATGCAATCATAGGAAAGATTACCGACGGCATGAAGAAGCTTGTGAACATCGGTAGCTCGAAGCACTAATTTAAAAAGTCATTTCGGAAACTAGACAGAACACGCGATACGAAACGAGGAGCGTTGTGAAGACGGCTATCCGAAATCTCCTTTTGCGCAAAACAACAGATTATGTAAACAACTCATGGAAGAATTTATCAGCCTGATTAGCAAAAGCCTCGAAGCGAATACTTTCGTCAAGATTACATTGTCGTCGCCAATGCGCAAGGACATTGATGTACGCAATATCTACATCAAGCAGGTGGAAATAAAGGGCGAACGTAAACTCAGTTTCACCTACCGCTACCAGAAGCGCGACATCGTGAAAAACTATGCTTTCGATGAAGCTATTAGCAACCTGCGCAAGCATATAGGCGAGGAATACAGGTTCGCAACGCTTTTCACTACTTCTGGCGACTTCGTATTGCAACACAACGGCAACCACTTCAAGATGAAGCAACAGGAAGCCAGCATTACCGAATTGCCTTCACTTAGCCACGACCGTAACAAGAACCGCAAACTTGAGGCTTCCGATGGCAAGAAATACCTTCATCTGCTCGGAATAACCGATGCAAATGGCAATGTAAATCCTAAGTCGCAGGACAAATTCAGACAGATAACCCACTACATAGAAATCCTTAGCAGTCACATCGATACGCTTCCTACAGACCGCACAATAACAGTCGCCGACATGGGAAGCGGCAAGGGCTACCTTACTTTTGCACTCTACGACTACCTTGTCAATACGCTCAAGTGCAAGGCAGATGTCACCGGCGTTGAAATTCGCCACGACATGGTGGAACTTTGCAACAAATTTGCCACCGAATCGGGATTTGATGGCTTGCACTTCGCCGAGAGTGCAATCGACAACTACAATGCCGACAAACTCGACATGCTAATTGCACTCCACGCATGCAACACCGCCACCGATGATGCACTTGCAAAAGGCGTCTACGCAGGAGCGCAAGTCATTGTAGCTGCACCATGTTGCCAGCACCAGATTCGCAACGAAATGGAAAGCGGAACACCAAACGAAATTCTGTCGCCGATACTACGCCACGGAATTTTTATGGAACGCCAGGCCGAACTCGTCACCGACAGCATAAGGGTGCTTTACTTGCAGTATCACGGCTACAAGACAAAGATAGTCGAGTTCATTTCGGATGCACACACCCACAAGAATGTCATGATTATCGCGACAAAATCAACAGTTTCTGAAGAACAAAAGCAGAAAATACTAGCTCAACTGGAAGCACTCAAGACATTCTTTGGAATAAAGCAACACTACATCGAAACAAAATGGCAGAAATAAAGGCAATAGTATACGAATCTAACACAGGCTTCACTAAGGAGTATGCCGAACTTTTGTCCGAAATTATCGGTATTCCAGCCATTCCCACCATTGACAACTCGATGTTTCATGGCGAGCGAGAACCTGTGATTTTCCTCGGCTGGGTATGTGCCGGCAAGATAAACGGCATACGCATGGCACGACTGAAATTCAATCCTATAATCATTGCTGGAGTAGGAATGACACCGCAAAGCGACAAATATGCTTTTGCACTGGCACAACAAAACAACATTGATGTGCCGTTTTACTACCTGCAAGGCGGAATGCACCGCGAGAGGCTGAAAGGATTCTACAAGATTATGTTCAATATGGTAGCCCGTCCAATATTGCGCAAAGCCGAAAAGGGCAAAAAGGGCAAGTCGCAACTCACGGAACAAGAGCAATACATGGTGGACTTGATAAAAAATGGCGGTTCGTTCGTCTGTCGCGAAAATCTTGAAGAATTAATAAAGAAGTACGAGGAAATAAATAGTGTGCTGAGAATGTCGTAGGAATATTTCTCGTTTTCGGCTTGCAGGCACAAAGGCAAAAAGACCGACAGGCTTGTTGTCTAACAGTCTGGCTGACTGTCAGACAGGTTTTCTGCTAGGCTGTAAGACTTTTAGCCTAATAATCTTCAATAAATCAAACGTAAATCGTACTTCATAAATCGTAAATATTATTGTATTTTTGCACCTGCAATTTTTCAACGGAATTACAGATTTAAATTATTGATTAATAAAACTTTATAATATGACTAAGGAAAAAATATTCTCAAAACAGTGGTTCTTTTCCTACTTTTTGGTTTTCATTGGCAGCCTGCTATTTGCCGTAGGCGATGTGATGTTCGTCAACCCCTACCACATGGCTCCCGGCGGAACATACGGTCTGTCGAATGTTCTCAACGCCATCTGGCCTTGGAAGGTGAGTTTGTACGCAATATGCATGGATGTTCCACTACTTATAATTGGAACGATAATTCTCGGTCCAAAATTCGGCATAAAGACAATTGTGTCAACCATTCTGATATTTTGCTTTACGTTCATACTTGAAATGTTCTGGGGCTATATTCCTGTAATCCACGATGGTGCTATAATGCAAACCCCAATTGAAGGTGTAAGCATGGTGGAAATTCCAAACAACGGCGGATGGTTCATCCCAGACTACTTCCTCAACACTGTGGTTTCAGGTATCATCTACGGTCTTGCTATCGGTTTAGTATTCAAGTCGGGAGCCACATCCGGTGGTAGCGACATCATCTCGATGATACTGCATAAGTACACCAAGATTTCGCTCGGAACACTAGTACTGATTGTCGACAGCATAATAACTCTCACTTCGTTGGCTCTAGGCGACTTCCGTTTGCCAATCTACTCCATAATCCTAATCTTCATCGAGAGCAAGGTGATAGACATTGTTGTGGAAGGTGTAAAGAGCTACAAGACAATCTTCATCGTAAGCGACAAGTACGAGGAAGTACGCCAGATGATTATCAACGACCTCGAACGTGGTGGAACCTGTATGAAAGGTATCGGAATGTACAACGGCAAGGAGCGCAACTTCATCTACACAACAGTTTCGCGCCGTGAGTTCACTCACCTCAAGGAACAAATCTACGACATCGATCCCGAAGCATTCATCAATGTAATCGACAGCAACGAGATTCTAGGAAACGGGTTCAAGGCTATAAAGGAATAAGCCACAAGGTTTTTATTTTCATAATCTATCAAATGCGGAGGAAACAAGTTTTTCTCCGCATTTTTTGTTGTTTGGATTTCAATTGTAGTTACCAGCTGTACTACCTGTGAATTTTTCCGCAAACAAAAAAGGAAACTTCCAATGGAAATTTCCTTTTTACGAATTATTTTTCAGTTGTACTATTCTTCTACGAGAATAACAATCTTATTGTTCTTGCATTCAACGAGTCCTCCATTGACGCTGAACTTTAGTTCGTTACCACTCATCTCGCGGATAACGACCTCGCCCTTTTCCAAAGTGGAAACTATAGGAGCGTGCATGTTCAGCATCTGGAACGAACCCTTTGAACCTGGCACCTTCACCATTGAGGTTTCGCCTTCGAACAACTTCTTTTCAGGTGTGATGATTTCTACTGTCATAGCAACTATTATTTAGTTTCTGCCATCATCTTTTCACCCTTTTCGATAGCCTGCTCGATAGTACCTACAAGGTTGAATGCAGCTTCAGGGTACTGGTCTACTTCACCATCAAGAATCATGTTGAATCCCTTGATTGTATCTTCAATCTTTACGAATTCACCCTTCAAGCCGGTAAATGCTTCAGCAACATGGAACGGCTGAGAGAGGAATCTCTGAACACGTCTTGCTCTGTGAACAACGAGCTTGTCTTCGTCCGAAAGTTCGTCCATACCAAGGATAGCGATGATATCCTGAAGTTCCTGGTATCTCTGAAGAATATTGATAACTCTCTGTGCTGTTTCGTAGTGAGCCTTTCCTACAACTGCCTCGGTAAGGATACGTGACGAAGAGTCGAGCGGGTCAACAGCCGGGTAGATACCGAGTTCGGCAATCTTACGGCTAAGAACCGTTGTTGCATCCAAGTGCGAGAATGTAGTTGCTGGAGCAGGGTCGGTCAAGTCGTCGGCAGGTACATATACTGCCTGAACAGATGTGATAGAACCGCCCTTGGTTGATGTAATACGTTCCTGCATTTCACCCATTTCGGTTGCAAGTGTAGGCTGGTAACCTACTGCCGATGGCATACGTCCTAGAAGTGCTGATACCTCGGAACCTGCCTGAGTGAAACGGAAGATATTGTCAACGAAGAAAAGAATATCACGACCTGTTGACGAAGAGTTGTCGCCAGTTCCATCGCGGAAGCTTTCAGCGATTGTAAGACCCGACAAAGCAACACGAGCACGTGCTCCGGGGGGTTCGTTCATCTGACCGAAAACCATGCTCAACTTCGAGTCATTAAGTTTTTCCTTGTCAACCTTCTCCAAGTCCCATGAACCTTTTTCCATGGATTCCTTGAAGCCCTCACCATACTTAACAATGTTTGCTTCGATCATTTCGCGGAGAAGGTCGTTACCTTCACGGGTACGTTCACCAACACCTGCGAACACCGACAAACCGTCGTATCCGATAGCGATATTGTTGATAAGTTCCTGGATAAGAACCGTCTTTCCTACACCAGCACCACCAAACAAACCGATCTTACCACCCTTTGAGTAAGGCTCGATAAGGTCGATAACCTTGATACCTGTAAAAAGCACCTCGACATCGGTACTAAGTTCTTCGAACTTTGGAGGCTGACGATGAATAGGATAACCATCCTGTTTTGGAAGCAGTTCCATACCGTCGATTGTGTCGCCGATAACATTCATAAGACGACCCTTTACCTGATTACCAACTGGCATCTTGATAGGGTTCTTGGTATCAACGACCTCCATGCCTCTGCACAAACCATCTGTAGAATCCATAGCGATGGTTCTTACAGTGTGTTCTCCGATGTGCTGCTGGCATTCAACGATTAGAGGCTTTCCGTTTTCACGCTTAATTTCCAAAGCGTCGTAAATCTTTGGCAGGTCAGACCCTGATTTTTCGAAACTTACGTCAACTACTGGGCCAATAACCTGAACTATTTCACCTACTAATTGTTCCATTGTGTAACTGATAAAATTTTTGCTAACAAAGGTAATAAAACATATTTGAACTGACAAGAAAATCTCCCGTTTTTTTTCAATATTTTTCTACACATTGAAATACAATACTTTATACAATTGATAATTTGGAAGGCAGAACAGAGTGAATGATATTGCATAATACGCAATTGACAATCTTTTTTCCATACCATATTATTATAATTAGAAAATTTATCTAAATTTGCACTCATAAAAATAACTCTAAACTAATTTCTTATATGGCAATTTTATCAAAAGACAAATCATACGAGTGGAAATTCTCGAAGATTGGTGGAGTTACACGCGTTAACATCGAAACTGGCGACGACATAGCCCACCTTGGCGAACTCGACCAGAAAATGTGGACAGTACTTAGCTGTCCGACCAAAGGTCTTGAAATAGACGACAAGACTCTTGAAATCCTTGACCTCGACCACGATGGAAAAATCAAGGTAAATGAAGTGATATCCGCTTCGCAATGGTTGACTAAGGTGCTGAAAGACACGAGCCTGCTGTTGAAACAGGACAGCGTTCTCAACCTTTCGGACATAAATCAGGAAAACGAAGACGGCAAGAAACTTTATGATTCGGCAAAGCAGATTCTAAAGAATCTTGGTTTGGAAAAGGATTCCATATCCATTGCTGATACTTCCGACCGCCTTGCAATTTTCGCAAAGACAAGGTTCAACGGTGATGGGATTATTACAGAAAATTCAACCGATGACGAAGGTCTGAAGGCAACTATTAAGTCGTGCATCGACACAATCGGCAGTGTT